>Ga0179591_1147908_pt1 | contig 21067 bp, 31 predicted proteins | sample CZOMad2_1_08_16f_FD_182891 | JGI IMG/M metagenome (GOLD analysis project Ga0179591, IMG submission 182891) | Vadose zone soil fungal communities from Angelo Coast Range Reserve, California, USA - CZOMad2_1_08_16fungal (PacBio error correction) | ecosystem: Environmental > Terrestrial > Soil >... | reverse complement strand
CCTCCCGTAATTTTGGGTCCACGAACGCATGTCCCCCCTCTAACTAGTTCTCTTCCTCCCCCCATCTCCACTCTCCCTTCTATGCTTTTACTCCGTTTGAGTTCCCCCTTACCCCGATTTCCCTTTTTACCTTGTCCCTTTTCTTGTTCCGCTCAGTATTCCGACCAAACAGGATTTCTCTTCCTCCTTTTCCTCCCCGTCGACCTTGGCAGTTTGTGTCCTTTGCGGACAGGTTCATGGAATGTTTTTCGTATGGTCTGATCTTTTCGACCATTCTATTCCTCTTGCCGATCCTCCCACGGGATCTCATTCTTCGCAGCCTCAATTCACTGCTCCCCAAATGTGAACTTTTTTTCTCCCCCGCTGGTTTTTTTTCCCATGTTCTGCGACGATCTCATCACCCTTTTTTTTCTCGGTAGAGGTGTCCCCGTAACGAGAGCCCCCTTCCTGCCCCGTTTCGGTAAAGGTAAGGGCGGTTTAAATCCAAATCGTTCTTCCGTCCCTCCTAAGCCCTCCCCTTTAACACCCCCCCTAGAATACGACTCCATCGTCGGCCGCGCCATTGGTATTGTGCCCCCTTTGGGCTTACGCGTCGCCGAAATTCTTTTGACCTTGCCGTATGATGCCTCTTTTTTTTTTCTCCCCTTTGCGTCACCCGGTTTCTTTCGATTGCAAACTCGTCAACCCCCGTTGTTGCTCTCCTCGCTGATCTCTTTTTTTTTCACCTTTTGGCGTTCCACAGCCAGTCCGGAGACTCGATTTCACCCCCTGAACGTGCGTTTTTTCTGCCTTCTCTGGCTTACGATTGTTTTGAATTTCCATGTTGCGATGATCCCGGTGTCCGAGCCACCCCCCCTTTACCTTCTCACCCCTTTTTCCCCCTTTTCCTGACTATTCGGTCCCCGCATACACACCCCTCATCTCTCTTTTTTTGTGGTTTGGGAGATGCTGCTCAGGGGTCAATTGTGTTTTTCTTCTTTCTGGACTGCCTTTTGTTCTTTTCCGGAAGAGTTTTGTCAAGGAAAACCGGCCCCCTTCCCTCCTGGCCGTTTCCCCCTTCCGCCAGCCCCCCAATCGTCTTCATTCCTCCTTCATGATTTTTTTTTGGTGTTGGTGTTTTCAGTTTGTTTGAACCCCGATCCTTTTTTTTTTCTACACCCTTTCCACCCGTTTTAGCTCTCGTGATAGGACTGAAAACAAAATGTTCTTCTGTGCCTTTGACCCCTCCCCCGTCTTAAAGTTCATCAGAATGACATCGTGTTTAGTCTTCCCCCTTTGACATTTCTTCTCTTTCTTACTAAACGTGCTCCCCCATGCTTTTTTTTTTTCTGAGTTAGGGCGAGAGGAGGTTTCTATTCCTTCTCCTTCGTCTCCTGTTGAGACCAGATTGGCTTAAAACCGCCGCCTTTTCCCCCCCCTTCTTTTTTTTTTACCTCTTCTTTGTCTTTTTTTTCTTTTTTCATGATCCCGGCCCGACCTAGCCAACTCCCAGGTTGAAGCTCGGCGAGGACCTTTCCTCCCTTCGCGTTTTTTTATGACCATTCGACTTTTTTCCGGTGAACTTTTTTGCGCTTCCCCCCCTTCTCTTCCTTTGGATCTCCTTCTCGGCCTTCTCAATGTTTCGGACCTTTTCTTGACTCCGTAAGCGTCTGATGAAGCGCCTTTTTGGTCTGTATTCACGAACTTCCATCTGCATTCTCTTCATTTCGATCTCTCTTCTTTTTTTCTTAGCCTTCCCTTCTCTCAACAGCTACCCGTACATTAATAGGCATAGAGTCCTCTTTGCTTCTCGCTCCTTCTTCCAGTTTTTCTATTGTTTTTCTCTCCTGGAGTTTGATTGCGAGTAGGTAACGGATCACGTTGCCTTGACCCCTCCTTGAGGGTTCGTGTCCGGTAATAAGCTGGTTGCTTCTTTAAGGACCCTCTTAGCTTTTTCCAGTTTCCCGGTGCCGTCACATTCGGTATGAAGACCGGGACTCCTTTTTCTCTTTTTCGATTTCCCCTGCAGTTTCTCTGCCCCCTGTGCCCCTTAGAGTAGCCTTTATTTTGTTTATCTTCGATCCTCCCCGCCCCTCAGTTTTTCTTTTGACAATTGTTTTAGAGTTCCCCTTCGATCGTGCTTTTTTTCTTCCCCTGCCGCGCCCTTCTACACAATTCTCCTCGGATTTAGACAAGGGGCCGCTTTTGGCTTGGGCTTCTCTTTGCCTTTTTGGCTCCGTCAATACGCTGATTCTTCCCCTTTTGCCACGCTCCTTCTTGATTTCTTGACCTCCGATTTTTTTTCGTCATGTGGGGCCCCCAATGTAATTATATTCATACCGTTCAGCTATTGGCCGTAATTAGCCCTACCTCTTTCATCCCCCATTCCATTTTTTTGATTGACTAAAAGCATCCCCCCAAGGCGCGGTTCGCCCGACTCGTGATATCCAATCGTCCTTGACGCCTCCTCCACCCCCATTAGCCGGTGTAAGTTAATTTCATGATTTCTTCAATTGGAACATAATCTTGTTGACGCTTTCTGTTTTCCTTTTTTCGACGAAACAGTTTTGCGGGAGGGTCTCCCCCCGTGCGTCCCTTTCCGCCCCATTATCACCTTAGGCTCCACTTTCACTCTCTTCTTTTCCCCCCTAGCTTCTGGCGAGTTCCACTTTTTCTGAGGTGATGAGATTTTCCACTTTTGAGCGCTTTTTTGTCGCCCCTTTGTCGGGTCTTTTTCTCCCTCAAGCCTGCGTGCTTGTACTTTAAGGCCCCCCTGAGAATTTTAAAGCTTTTTGGTCCACCCTCTTGTGCAAAGGGTTATCCACTGAACGACCTTTTCCCCCCCCGTCCTTCGATTTTTGCGTTCATACCACCCCCTTGTTCACTTCAATTCTTCCAGATATTTTTTGGTGTCCGCTCCTTTTTCTTCGCTTCCCTTGGTCATTACCGGCCCCCGGTTTTTCTCCCCTTTCCGCCGAGTCTTTTAGTCTTTCGGTTTATTCCTTTTCATTTTCTTTCCAGATTGGGGACCCCACCTTTGGGTGCGCCCATACCCCCCGTCCACTTGGCTTTAGCTGTTTCTCCCGCTCACCAACTTTTTTTTTTTCCCTTTTTATGCTCTTACTGTAAATATGGCCCCCGAGCGTTTTTAGCAGAAAGTCACATCATTTGTCTTTTTGTTTGGCGTGACCTTTTTCGAGTCCTTTTATTCTTTGTTTCATGTTTCCAATTTTGTTTGCGTCCGCACCTTGAAGATTTCTGAAACCTGGGTGCACCATTTGCGCCCCCGTCTTAGTGTACCCCTTTTCTTTTCTGCTTTCCCCTTCCTTGTGGTGTCGTTCTTTACATGATAATGTCCCCCCCATGGGTACACTCCAGCGACCCCCCTCTTTCCCCAAATCTTAAGACCCTCCAAGCGAGCAGACTCGTAGCGGTACTTTGCCCTGTTGGTCCCCGCGGCAATTCTTCCCCCCCCGTTTTTTGCTCCCGTGGGTTGGCCAATCTTATCTTGGTTAAAGAGCAACCTTCCCAGGGCGAGAGATCTGCTCGTCTTTTTCCTGGCTACCTCTGCCTAACTTTGTGTAGGCTGGGCAGGGAAGGACCCCCTTTGATCTTCGCGATTACACTTTTGCATGTACCCAGTTTTGTCAAGTTTGCGGACTTTTTTTTTTTTTTTTCTTCCCTCCCATTGATATTTTTTTCTTCTGCAGGAAAGAATTCATCCCCTTGGCGTTAACCACGTTCCTTCCATTGATACGCCCTTGCGGCTATCCGGCATCCGTCTTGATTTCTTTTTCCTTCTTTGACCCCTTCCCCCTCCGCCGCGCCTCTTATCTTATTTCTGTCCATTTGGTCTATTGCCTCGTTCACCTTTGAGGGTGTTGTTGTTCTTCGTTTTTTGTTAAGTTTCCTCTTTTTCTTCGTTGGCTCGGTTTTTACGACCTTTTTGTCCTTTTCGAGTTTTTTTTTTGAAGATATAGTCGGACTCTCAAGATTTCTGTAGATCTCCTCTTTTTTTTTCGTTCTTTTTTCCCGGTCCTCTTACCCTGATTGTGCAGCCTTTTCACATCTTTTATAAGTTTGTTCAGAGCCGTTGTTCGTTTTTCATCCCGGCATCCCCCCTTCCCCTCTCGATCCTTTCCCTTTCTTTTTTTGTCCAAAGGTAATCTGTTTTATCATGTTGATGTTTTATGGGCTTTTTTCTTTTTCCGTCACCTTTTTCCCAATTTTTTTTCTCTTTGCCCGTCGACGTTTCCTGATTTCAGCGACAGAATTCACCGCCGAGATCCGTGATTTTTGGAACGTGTTTTTTTGTGCCCTTCTTTTTTTTATTGCTCTTTTTCTTTTTGACAAGGATTCTCTTTTTCCCATCATCGTTTTTTTTTTTTCGAGAGTTTCTTCTCTGCTCCTTTTTCCCTCACTTAAACCTCTCACCCTGCTCCCCCCCAGTTTTTTTTTTTAAAACGAAACCTCATCTCGTGCTTCCTTGCCTTCTAGGGCTGCATTTTCCATCTCCATTTTAACCGTCCTTCCCTCATTTTTGGCTTTTTGGTCACGGACGAATCTCCCGCAAGAAGGTTCCACAGTCTCTTTTGAGAGTTCCCTTCCTCTTTCCCCCCCCCAACCTTTTACCCAAAGTTTGGTGTTTTTTTTTATGCGAGTCACCGAAACGACTTACGCTTCCTGAGCCCCAAAGTCAATTTTCATTCCCCCCCAAGGTTCCGCTTCCCTAAAGCCCGCACAAGACAAAGACTCCACCCCCTCTTTCTAGTACCTTTCTCGTCCGTTTCTATTCTTTCACACGAACAAACGGCTCCCCCCTCCTTTTTTTTTTCCCGTATCTCCCCCATCCCTATGTGCCCAATTTTGTCCTGAATTCAGCAAAAGCCCCCCCCCCCCCCCTGCCTTCGCTTCCCTACAGCTTCGGCCCTCTTCTAACGTTCTCCTTCTCTCAACGTTTACGACTCCTCTTTCCAAGTTCTGCAGCCCCTTCCGTTGTGGATTTTTCCCTGTTCTTATTTTTCCCTTTTAACCACGCCCGGTGATTTTCCCATTTCGGTCACCCCCTAGACTTCCGCGCGTAACCAGAAAATGTTGTTTTTTCCTGCTTCCTTAGTGAATTCTCTCCTTACCCCTTTTCCTTACCCCTTCCCTTCCCCTCCTTCTGCTCTGGAATTTTCTAGTTGTTTTTGAACCTAGATTCCTAAATATTCTCTCGCCTTGTTTTTCCGTTTTGTCTTTCCCATGATTTTCTATATTCCCCCCGTATCCAATGAACGGTGGTCCATACTTTCCCCCCGAGTACCTAAAATTTGCCTCCCCCCTACGCTCCTTCTATTTCCCTTTTGTGTTTCATTTCCTCTTTGGTTTTTGCTTGTACTGGTCACCATGATCATTGCGATCCCGATCACACCTGCCCTTTATCCCCATACTTTGATTTCACCCTATAATCCCCTTTTTTTTCTCATGTCCCCTTTTAGGGTTTCATCTTGTCGTGACCTACCTCAAGTCTAATCCTTCCCACCCCCCTCCATCAAATGGAATACCGTCAGTCCTTCAGATTTCCCTCCCCTTCTTTTTTCTTTGAGCACCCCTTCACGGTTAGTGCATCTTCACACTTCAGCCGTCTGTCCCCCTTCCAAAATTGTTGTTCTGTATACCCTCCCCCGACTCGCCACCAAACCCCTTGCTTTTTCTTTTCGCCCCCCCCAAATGTCCACCGCTGGGAACCGTCTTCTTCCACTCACCCCTCACCCCCCTGACCCCAATTAAGACGCTTACCCCCCATTCTCGATTTGTCTTTTTACCCATTTTTTTTAACCAATACCCTTTTTCGAGATGTCTACCCTGTTCCCGGCAGTGAAGCTGCTCTGCCTCCCCCCTTCCTCCTCTTTACCTTCCCCAATTTTTGACTTCCACCCTTTTCCCCTCCTCCTTTTTTGATTTTCGGTTTGCCCCGTTGCTTCTTTTTTTCCTTCATTTTTCCCATAGCTTCGTTTCTACTTTTTTTAAAGGGTGACTCAAGTCCTTGTCGAGTTTGCTCCGAATGGGCATTACAAACGGCTCAACTTTCCCCCCCAGCTTCTTCACCTTTTCCTTTTTCACACGTGATCTGTTTTGCATACAGCCTCTTTCTTTCTCTCCCCAATGGATGAGCAGAACTCCACTCACCGCGTCATACCCCTCTTTTTTTAAAATTTCCTTTTTTTCACCATTTTTCCTCGTTTGGAATTGTTTGTTTAGTCCCCCGGCCCCGATGGATGCTCCTACTCTCGCTCGTCTTTTGTTATGAGGGGTACCACCTCCTCTTTGAATGTTTTCCTTCCCCCCTTTAGGGTCTACGGTATGGAAGTTTTTTTTCTTTTTTCCCACCCCGTCAGATGCACTTTTCCCCCATTGTTGCCATCCCAAAGGGTCAACATTGAATCGCTTTTCTTCTTCCCCCTTTTTTTTTCCCATTCATTTTTCTTTTGGGCTCGTTTTTTTTTAAAGTCTCTTACTTGAGGCCCCCCGGTCTTTCCCAAGCACCCCTCGCCCCTTGAAATATGTGTGGACAATTTAACCGAAATTGTTTAGTTCTTGGCGATTGGTTCCACAAGCGCTATGGAATGCGCCCGTCTCTCCCCAATCCCCCTTTTTTCTCTTTTGATCCTCCTCACCGGTCTCTTTTCTTAGTCCTCCCCTTTCCGTGGCAGTACCCAACCCTGCCTTGATTTGCATTCCTTCTAACACGCATCCTTTTTTCTCCTTCTCTCATGGACGGGCCCCTTACCTTAAAGTACGTTGTCCTTACCTGACTCACCGAGTATTCCGCGACCTCCGTTCCCTCATTTTGTCCCGTTGCCCGTTCATCCGTCCTTTTTCCTCGCCCTCTTCTCCCACCGAAACCTCCAAGAGTCACGTCCCCCTAGTCTTCCCCGACTTTGATCTCGGCCGCCCCCTCTCCCCTCTTCTATGCTTTTTCCTTTTTTTCCTCTTCCAATTCCTTTTCTCTGCCCCAAAGCAGAGCGTCGTGTCTGACGTAGTCGACCTTGACGTTTTCTTGCATCCTGCGACAGGCGCCGCGCCCCCAGTCTCGTATTTTCTTTCTTTACTACCCTTTTCCTCCTTTGACTCCTGTCGCCCACTTTGTCTTTCTCATTAGCGCATCCAATGAGCACCCAAAACCAGGTCGAATTTTTTTTCCCGCCCACTCCTTCTCGGATTGAACTTATCGCGACCCCCGAGCGACCTTTTTCCCCGTCCTTTTTTTCCGTCATCTTAGCCGACCTCAGTCCCCGTTTCTGCAGACTTGTTAAAAGTTACTTTTTCGTTTTCCCCTCTCTTGTCTTCAACCAGACCCCGTTAAGCGACAGACTTTTTCAAAATTCGCTTCGAATCCTCCCCTTCTTCCTTCTTGTTGCTTGTGGTAGGGAATGTTTCAGTCCCCCAAGTCTTTGCCGAATTACATTTTTTGTTACTATCATGGCCGCCCTGATGCATCTTAGTTCTGAACTTTTGTACTATCATTTTTTTTTTCTCTCCTGTCACTTCCCCCTTAAGTGGTTTTCAGTCCTTAGTTCTGTCCATATAATTTTGCGCCGTGTCCTCACATCCCCCAGCTCTTGAATCTATTCAACCCTGCACTTCCTGCTTGTCCTTTTCTCCTTTCTTGTTTTTCCTTTCCCATCCTTGGATAAGGTAATCCCTTTTCCCCCCCCCATCTCTCACGCAAACGTAACCTTCAGCCTATCCGGTTTACACAATCCCTTTTCCTTTTTTTCCGTTTTGTTTTTCTATCTATAGGGAATTGTGTAAGTAGTTGCCCTTTTGTGAAGTGGTATTGTTTATTGATGTGTGCTCCTTCCCCTTCCCCGGATCATTTCGTCCCCTCACAGTTTCACCAGCAGCCCATCGAGTCGAGTTCCCCCCTTCCCCCCTTCCCGGGGCAGTTTTCCCCCTCTTTTATATCTGGTTTGAGCCCGTCTATCCCCCGGAAGGATTCGTCCCACCCCCCCTTCTGATTTGCCATTCGAACTCCCTGACGCAAATTTATCAAGTCTTTCTCTTTCCCTTGGGCAGATACGTTCCACCAATCCTTCGGCTAGGCTACTCCGTGGTCTGGCCATCTGGAAGAATATGTCCCTGTTCGGCGCTCGGAGTGTTTTTTTCTCCTCAGGTCTGCTTCTTATTTTCCGTTTTGAAGAGGTGCCCCTAACCGTCCTTTTTCCCCCCCTTTACCTTTTCATTTGCTTTCTTTCTGAGTCGGTTCCCCCACTTCCCGGTGACTTCTGAGACCTGAACCCCGCGCGCTTTTGTGCTCCCCTTTTTTCCTCCCCCCATTTTTTTTTTCACCGTAAATTTGAGGTCGTCCCCCTCTATTCAGTTTTTTTTCCTTTCCGTATCTACGTGTAATCGGAATCGCCCCCGACCTATATAGCTTGAGAGTCTCCTGGTCTCCCTCTTTTTTCCCCCCTTAACATTCAAGGTCGACTCTCAAGGAGCTGACTGTTTTTTTTTTTCTCTTCATCTAGCGCCAACAGCCCCGACATTAGTCGCTGCGCGTCTTTTCTTCCCGCCGCTGAAGTGCTTGTACGAGTTTTCGTCTCTAGTCTCTCCTCTTTGCGCTTCTTTCCGGATTTCAATTGGTTGGCCCCTGAGGGCTGATTTTGCTTCTCTTCCCCCCTATCGAGGGCTCTTTAATTTTTTCTCGTTAGCTTTTCCCCCTTTTTGTCCTCCGTCCCCCAGTCCGACAGTTTTTTTAATTAGGGTTTAGACGTCGCTTTTTAACAGGCAGTGTACTTAACGTTTTTTAGCCGTCGTCCTTCTTTTTATCCTTAACGAAACCGCCCCGTTTGGACCCCGCGGCGTTTCGCGCTTTTCCCCCCTAATTCGCCTTGTGGGTCCATCGCTACTTATCACACTTTTTCCCCCTATTTCCCCCCATATTAGCCACGGTCTTTTTTTTTTTCTTGGTGATCTCGCCTTGGTGGTCACATGGTAATTATTACCATTTCCCCTGCTGCGTTCCTCCTGCAGGAATTTCTTTTTTTTCCCTCTCCCATTCTGTCCTGGTGATGGCCCAATGGGACTTCCCTACTGTTTAACCCATGTACCCTATTGATGTCTGCCCTCCCACTTCCTCCCCTTTCACAGCTTGATTCCCCCCCTATAGGCCAAAGTTTTGAGGCTTCCCTCTTCGTAGGGTATCCCTCCCCATCCCGTTTGCGGTGACTCAGACGCAACCATATTAATCCCCTTTCACCTTTTATGGACACGCCTGTCCTTTCCCAATAATTTTTTTTTTTCTTTTTATTGGATTTTTCTCTTCCTTTTCCACTTGCGGGCGAGATACTTGGGTTAGAGGATTCCCCCCGCTCTGTTGTCGAGCCCGCCCTCCCCCTGGGTGGGCTGGCCATTTGACGGTTTCACATCCCTTTTTTTGAGTCCTTCCTAACTTTTACCTGTGAGTTTTTTGACTTCCTACCGGAATCTAGTTGCTGTCAAACATTTTGCCCAGGCGGCTTAAACGACCCTCAAAATGTCCCTTCTCCTTTCTCAGCTTTTTTCTCCATGCATCCCCCCCAATGTTTTGATTAGATTCTTTGGCTGCCTCCTTGCAGCTTCGCTTCTTCCCTCCCTGGTTTCAATCGGCAAAACGGGTAGTTGCCCCTCCCCCGATGGACTTTCCCTTTTTTCTTACTTGTCTGTTTCGGTTTGCTATGTGATAATTTTTAGTTGGCAAATTTTGTGCCTCCCCCCCTCTTAAAAGGCCCAATTTGGGCTGCTTGCGAGGGATACAGTCAACCCCCTTTTGCCCTTTTCTGCTTGACTTTTCCATGTTTTTACCCCATTTTTGCGTCCCCCCTAACCCCAATTTGGATGCTTTTGTAGTTCATCTTGTTTTGACTCTTCTTTTTTTCCCCTCTTGCTTTTTTCCTCTTTAGACTTTCTGTTGCTTAACCAATTCTCATCATTTGATTGATACCCATGTGTGCACACTGTCGCCCCTATGTTTCCCCCCTTCTGGATTCTTCATCCCCTGTTTTAGAGCCGTGGGTTGATTCCCTATCTGACCCTCAAACACTCTCCACTGATACGCCCCCCCCCCCCCCCATGACCAGAAAAGTCCATATAGATCCTATCTTAGCGGAAGCAGAACTGTGTGTACCTTTTCCCCTCCTTCCTATTTCCCGGTTTTGAACACGCTGAAGAGGGTTTCACTTATCCCCCCCCCTTTAACGGGGCGAGACTTTCTCCTCTCTTCCTTCGTTCTCGGCCCTCCGCACACCCCAAGTTTTGATCTTTGTGAAGGTCATGCCTGTCGGAGAATCTCCATTCAGTACCCCCCTTTTCTTTTTTCCCCCGTCGAGCGATTTGTTCGTTTTTTGGAACCTCCATTGTCTCTCTTCTCCCGTTTTTTTGGTTGCGGTGACTTTTGACCGCATTACTCCCCTTTCTCCCACTCCCCCCAAGCTTACGAACCCTTGTGCTGGGATAAATCCCCCTTCTTTCTTATCTTCTCTGACCAAAATTTTGCGTCACTTCCTTTCCCCTTTCTTCGGCTTCGCCCTTTTTTCTCTTGCCCTCGGGGTGTTCTGCTTGAGGACCCGTAGTGCTCCTCTTTTTTTTTCTGTTTTTCTCTTTCTTGATAAGTCCCGCCCCCAAGAGGGGTATCAAGTCGTTTTTGTTCCTGCGGAAATAGAGACGAGTAGAAGATGGACCGTCTGCTTCCTATTTTTTTCCGTCTTCCATTTTGTTGGTACTGGAGTGCTTGCCTTGTCTTTTGAGCAGTTGTCCAGTCCTGTCTCATCCCCATTTTCCCTGTTCCTTTTCTTTTTCACGGCAGTAACCCGGCCCCCTTTTCGAGGGGTCCAAGTTTTTTTTTTTCCCCCCAGCTTTTTGGCAATGAATTTTCCCCTTCAACACTTGTTCTTTCTTTTCTTTATTTACAATCAATCGCATTTAGCGTTTTCCCGTATAGTTTGCATCATTTAGCTTCCCATTCATTCATTTATTCCTTTTATTTTTTGACGTTTGTCTTTTTTTTTCTTGAGAGGAGCCGGCTCCATTTTTTCATATTCTATCTTTTATCCCGTTTTGTTGTGCGTTGCTGCATTCCCTGATTTCCCTCCGCCCTAACAACACTCCCCCCCCTTCCCACGTTTCCCCAACCTTCCCCACGTCTTTTTTTCTTTCTTTCTTGTGGCCTTATTTCTCCCACGATTTCTGCTCACCAAGTTTCTCTGTTGATTTTTCCGGACTCCCGATAACTCCCCCACAGCAGCATCACCCAATCTTTTCTGACTGTCAATCCTGCCTTTCGTGGCAAACACCACACCGTGTACACTCTCGTCTCCTTTTCCTTTTTTCTGCGAACTTCCCCCCCCCCTAACTCCTGCTTTTCGCTGCTTCTAAGGAGGTAATAAGGCTGCACCAACTCCAGGGCCAAGTCTCCCGGCCCCCTATTTTTTTTTCCGACAATCCTTTTCCCCCCCACCCCCCAAATTGCTCAGTTTTAGATTTAGTCTCTATTTCCTTCAACCTTTGGATAAACTTCTAGCAACGCTTTTTTTTCCCTATCCAAAGAGCTCCCTCTAACTCTGCTCCCGAATTCCTCCAGACCATCCCCCCCCCCCCGATCTCCCCCCCTTCCCTAGACCCCTCCTTTTGACCGCTCACGTCTTTGAAGTCTTCGCAAAAGTTTCTCCTCTTCCAGACATCTACGGATAGTTCACGCCCCCCTTGTTTTCGCTTCTTGTATTTTATTGTCCTTATCTGGACCTTTCCCGCAACACGTCCTTTTCCAGATATACATTTGGTTTCCCCTCACCCCTCTCCCACCCAGACCGGCACCCCGTGACCGGGTGTTGTGCCGGCGCCTTAGCGTTAACTTTACGCTTACCTTCCAGCTACCCCCCGACTGGTTTTTTCTTTTGCTATTTCCACGGCTACCTAGCGTGCTCCACTTCTTTTGCCAGGGGTGTTAATGTCTTTTTTCTCTTCACCATCTCTTTCATCTTGACACGGATCCCCAAGGACCACTTTTTAATATCTTCATTTAAATTCCCCTTTTTTTCATCCACGCTTAGAGTTATTTCTTTCTGGACCTTTTGGTGACCAATTTTTGTAGATATTTGTTTTCTCGGGTATTCTTGTCCCTCTCACTGTGCCCCCCCCTCTTCCCCCCCAAATCCCTTGATGAAGCTCTCCGGCTTTCACCTCCCCTTCCGTTTGCTCCTGGGCCCTTCATATTTCCTTCCGGTTTGGTAACTTTGTCCATTAGAACCCGCACCCCACCCTTCCCTCCTAATACTCGTCCACCCCTTCTGTAAGCCACCTCCCACCTCCCAATGCTTTGATGCCCCCAAGAAATGTTCTGCAGTCTTTCATCACATCTGCCGTCTGAGGGACCTTTGTTGTCTGTTCCCCCCCCCCCCCCTCCCTTTTTTTCCCGTCCCAAATTGGCCTGGTTATATGGTACAACCTTTGCACCCGCCCGCTTCTGGTCTCAACTTCTCCCCCCATCCTTAACAGACCCCCCCCCTCCTCCCCCTTCTTTCTTCTTGTCTCTTGGCAGCACCCAAACAGCGATTTCCCGATGATTTAGACCCCCCCCCTTTAAACGCGTCCGGCCCCCGAGTGCCTGCCCCCCGATCCCCCTCCCCCCTTCCCTGAACCCCCCTTTTTTTGGATGACGGCTCAAACACCCTTCCTAAATTACCAGGGTGATTCTTTGCCCCCCTGGCTCCCGTCTTTCCCCGTAACGGGGGCGTAAAGCGTTCCCCCCTCCCTTTTTTTGCATTGTCCTTTCCCCCCCTCAGCTAGTTGATTTTTCTATATTCATTTCCAACAACGCTTCTCCCGTTGCCAAAGCGATTCCACCCCGTTTTCGCGCACGACTTTTTTTTCTTCTCGCACTCTCTTTCCCTTTTCCCACTGGTCGCAATTCCCCCCAATCAAGCCTTAGACCTTTTATTTTTCCCCCCCCATTCCCCGAGCATGTCTGAAGGGTTACTTGAGGGTCTTTTTGGTTTGCTTTTCTTCTTTTACAGATTGGCTTTGGCCTCCTTCTCCTATCTCGACGCTCCCTGACACTGTATTCTGGGTCATTCCCCCCTTTTCCCTGGTTGCTGCTCTTTCGGGTTCTTCAGTTTGCTCGTGGGCGGTCGTTCAGATTTCCCTTTTCCCCCCTTTTTGCCCCCCCTTTGTAACCATCTTCCCCAGACATTTTCCTATTTTTTGAACGACCCATCAGGCCATTACTTTGGGCGCTCCGAAGCCACCTGTATCTTCCTTTTTCGCCCCATCCTCTCGACCCTTCAACTCGTAACACCCTTGAGAAGGTGGACATCTCTACCCGAAATTGTTTATTTCTTGCGGCGAGGGCCACCAGCGAATTTATTTTGCTCCTAACTCCTGCTTGGTTCCCCCTCCCTTCCTGCGTCTTCCCGCCTTTCCCGTCTAACCTTTTCTCGTATTTGGGGGTCAGTACTTTTTGCAGCTCTCTCTTGAACCCGTCCTTTCCCTTTTTTTTTTTTTCACTTTTTTTTTTCCCTGTTTACTTTTTGCAAGACCCCATTGAACGTCCTCATTTTTCCTAAGCCACGATGTCCCGCCGCTCCTTCCCTTGTTCACCACTTCCGTCCCCCCTTACCTAGTAATTCTTCTCCGATGCCGAACACCTCCTACCAGGTCGTCCTGCCGACGACAGACGAGCCCGCGATCCCGCTCCTTATTCTTATTGTGTTCGTGACATTCAGAGTGAACACAAAAGAAGCTCGATTCTGCTTCAGAAAGTCGCCCTTTTACTTTGACCGCCGTACCACTTCTCTCCCTTTTCCCTCCTCTCCCCCCGTTCTGTCACTTTTTGGTTTCACCTTTGTAAGTAGATCCCCTTTTTGGCTCTCTTTTCCCCAAGAGCCTCAATTCACGTGCGGAAAACTCCTGGTCGAACTTTTATCATTTTTTTGATGAATTCGCGCGCGTCCCAATTGGGCTCAAGTATGTCGCCTCAGTAAGTAAAGTCCTATTCATGTTCATGTACCTTTGAGGGGCGTTTGACTCCCCATGTTATGACGTCCCCCCCCCCCGTTGAAGCTCCCGAGTCTTAACAAACATCGATTTTTCGTAGAAGAAATCGCTTCTCTCCATTGGGTCCTGCCCCTCCTTTTACATCAACTAGCCGTCCCTTCTTTTTTCATTTGCCCCGTCTTTATGAATTTATGTATGAATTTTCTTTTCCACTTTCCGTTTCTTTCTGTAATTGAACCCGTTTCCCCCCCGTTTTTTTTTTATTCCTCAGGCTTCCTCCCAGGTGTCAGTTGCTCCGCCGGCTCTTTCCCCACTGCCGTTCGGTTTTTCTGCCTTTCTTCTTCTCTGGGGCTTTGCTTTTCCTTACTCATGAGTGTTTATGACGGGTTGTCCTTTTGCCCCCACACTCCGGACCGATACCCGTTCCATTCCGCCTTCCTCCCCCCCTCTCCTTCTCTTTTTTTTCCTCCCTCGTTGTTTTCTTTCTTAGTTTCTACCTTCCTTGTGTCGTTTTTTTCAGGTCTAGATGACCGTTTACTTTTGTCATGGTATCAGATTGTTTTTCTTCCCTGGTACCATTACAGTGATCTGCCAAGCTGCAGTTTTAATCCAGCCCACATTGCGCAGTCCTTCCTGCTCATTTTTTTTTGTTCCCTTTATTCCCCTCTCTGGGTTGCAACGGCGTCAATTTTCTCTCTCCGCCGTCTATTCATGTTCCCCAACACCTTCACTTGAGTGCCATTGATTCATTTCCTCTCCCCTTTCCTCTGCTTTTTCTTTTTTTCTTTTTCCAGATTTACCCCATGTTTTTTCCTGCTTACTCCACGTCTGGCCATTTTCAAAATGGTTTCCGTACCCTTTGGTTTCGTTTTCTTTTTTGTTTAGACCGTCTCTTCCTATTTAGGTGTCCTCTCTTGGCCCTTTTTGACCCCTTCCCCCCTCCAGTTCCCCCCCCTGCATGTTCAAGAAGCTCACATCTTTCCCCAAAGACGGTGATTCTCTTTTCTTGCACTCCTCGCGAGCGTGGGCTTTTCGTCATTTGTCTTTCACTGGTTTTTCCCTTTCCAATGCTTCCCTTTTTTCTTCCTTCTTTTGAAGATACCGGGGGCGTCCACTTGCCTCGCCTCCTTCTTCTTTGACGCTTTTATTCGTTTTTTTCGCCTGCTTCCCTCCTTCAATTCACTTCTTTATTCAGCGACTCCCCCTCTCTTCTTTGGTATCTGAATTCGCGCCCCTCTACCCCTTGCAAATTTAGCCCCTGCGGCGCTTGGCGCTTCGTTTTTTATCGGCAGTGATATCTAGATTTTTTTCTTTTTCAGCGTCTTTTCCTTTTCTGGATTTCTAATTTCGCGTTTACAGGACTTGACTTGGTAGTTTCTTCCCTATCTTGTTGCTTCTTTAAGGTCCCTCGTAGCTTTCAATGGGGCCGTTCTTTTCCTTCGTTTGCCTTACGACTTTTCCAAATTCTTTCTAGCCTTAGATTCTGCCACTGCAGTTTTTTCTTCACCGTTGCCCGTCTTAGGTTTTTCAGTTTTCGATGCACCTTCCTTCTTGTCCCCTCGGCGATTTTTTCCTTTAACCCTGTTTTAGAAGATGTGGTGCTCCCTTCTCCTTTCCTTGATCCTTAAACATCTTTCGATCGTGGCCCCATATCAACGCTTTTTGGCCTTTTCTAGAGCCTTTGGTGTTCAATCTTCCTTTTTTTAGGTAGGAACCCCCTCAGGCGGTAATGTCGTTCCCGTGATTTGCCCCCGAGCGTGTTTTCCTCTCCTTTTTTTCCCCTTTTTCATGTCTCTTCGACTAAAGCCAGCCCTCTTCCTTCCTCTCCCCCCGATTTCCCACCTTCGAGGTTTCCCCCACCCCTGGCACCTAGTTTCTTTCTTTTTAGGCGGATCCATCCATCTTTCGCCTTAGAGCCCCTACGCTTCCCACCTCTTCCTTTCCTGCCCTTTTAACTGTTGAAATCCCTTATGGGTTGCGCCTTGCTTTTTGCCTTTCTCATCTCTGTTTGCTGGGAGAGACTCCATCTTTCGTGTAGCTCGTTCCACATGATCTTCGTGGTTTTTCCGCGCAAAGGTGAACGAGTTTCCCCCCCCTTTTGAGAATAGTTGTACTCTGTCCTCTCCCTCCCACAGTACTGTTCTCCTTCGGAATCTCTTCCCATCTTTTCTTCGTCAACCCTTCGGGGCAACTGCTTTTGTACTGCCCCACGTCCATTTTAATTTCCCTGCGCTTGAGAGGATTTTGTGTCCTTTTCCCCCTCCCATTTTTTCCTTTCGAGGGGAGTGGCTTCCAGCGTCTTTGCGCGCCTGTGGGTTCACCCTTTGCCCCCACCCCTCCCCCGTTGCTTTGTCCCTTGGACGTCTCTTTTGGAAACTTTTGTTACTTTGTCTGGTTTCGCGTAAGCTCTTCCCCGTCAGCGTTTGTGGCCCAATGTTTTCACAGACCCACAGGTGACCCCACCTTTTTCTTCTCCCGCTCTTTATAGCTCCCCCCCCCCGGGTTTTTCCCTCCTATTTTGGAACATTTTTCCGAACAGTTCTGGGCGCCCCTCCAACTTTTTTTGCTTGCTCGTGGCTAGAGTTCTTATCCCTTTTTTTCCTTTGTCGTTGTCCTTGATTAAGTGATGTTCCGGTTTGCAACCCCCTAATCTTTGTCCTTTAGCGTTTACACCATTTTCCTCCCCGCCCCCGGATCTTTTTTTCCCTTTTTTCCCTCACATTTTTTTGTTTCCGTTGGATAACCCGGAGATGTGCCCTTCCCAGACCCTTCGCCCCCCTGTCGCCAAATTGACAGCCACTAATAGAGATCTCAGTATTTTTCTGCCCTCCCTCTCGGTAGGGAAAGTCTATTTTTCACACCGAGGCGAAGGGTGAGAGTGTTTCCTTTGAGCTTTCTTTTTTGCCGTAGCAAACTGCCCACGGGCGAGTTTTTCTTATGAGACTCTAGGTCCTTTTTTACAGCCCCCCCTCCAGCCGTCTGTCTCCCATGCCACCCCCCCCCCCCCTTACCCCAGGGACTGTGTCACCGGACCGTGTCTCTGAGCCAGTCCTCAAGTTCTCCCTACCCCCCTTTTTTGTTTGTCCACGATTTTCTTTTCGACGTTTTTCTTGACCCTACCCACCTTAGCATCTGCGCCCTCCTTGGTTGCTTGCAAAGGCACAGACTTAAGCGGGTTGAACCAAGACCCCTAACATATATCCTTTTTCTTTCCCCCACCTGCCTCCGTATATTCTCTTTCTGCCTCTCCAACACTGCTACGCCTTGAGCTCGTATTCTAGTGCCCCCGTTTGCGAAACTTCTGGTCTGTCGCGACGTTTTTGTTGTTATTTTTTGCTTCCTGTCTCAAGAATGTCCTCTTTAGAGATGGGATCTGTTCCCGCCCGTGCCCGTGCTCTCGAGTTGTTCGTGGCAGACCCTTCGTCCCCGGTCCGCCTTGTCCCGTAGCCTACCCATACAAATTTGTTTTGGTTTGGAAGTTTTTTTCTTCTTTAACTGTTTTGGTGCATTATGTTAACTGGTCTGGCTTTTCCTCTTGGTATCCGACCAGGTCTTTTTGGTTTCCTGAATCCCGGATCGATTTCCCTCTTTTGCAAATCGTTTTTGTCTTTCAAGCACATTCCTCCCTTGCATGCCTTTTCGACTTCGTCCGTTTCCCCCCAATATCAAAGCGAGCCTTTCCCCCCTGTACTCGTCTGACGAAAGATTCCCTCCCGTCCGAGATCCTGATTTCCTGGGGTTTCGCTTGGTGCTCTTGTTTTTTTCGCGAGGCTCTTTTGAGAAATGCACTCTCTTTTTTTTTTCCCTCCTGTTTGTTTTTTTTGATATTGCCTTTCTTGTTTCAACCACAATCTCCCCGCCACTCCCCCCACCTCCCATGAAACTGCTTTGCCTTCGATGGCCTCTTTTTTTTTCTAATTTCCCGGCTCCAGACATTCTCTCTTGTTTTTGCGGCTTTCCCCCTCTACGATAAACTCAGCAGTCATTTTCCACCCCCTTTCTTTGTCGGGGCCTTCACTTGACAAAACTCTTGTAACAAAGCTCGCTCGTGGTTGTTACGTCCCCCCTACCCTCCGCCGCTGCTCCAAGTATGCCCCGAGCCTTCCCCATCCCCCCGGGGCCCTCCGTAACCAAAATCGTTGCATTTTTTCCATGCTTCCCCCCCCCCCCCCCCCCGTCTCCTTTTTTCGTTCGTCTTCTCTCCCCTCAACACTATGGTTCACCTTTTGGCTTTACTTAGCCCCCACCCCAGCGAAGGAGCATACTTTGTTTTTTAATCCCTTACATCCCCCCCACCCCCCTCGTTGCTTGTCTATCCCCCTTTGACGGGTAACGCCTCGCTAATCTTTTCTCTGGCCACCAGTTTCTACTCGTCTTCGTTTTCCCCGCAAAGTTGGGGAGTCTCTTTCTCTTTATCCCCCTGGGAGCCTGTTTTTCCTTTGAGACCTTGGTGTTAAGTCTCTCCCATTTTATTTCACCCCACTAGGCACATCAGAGCCTTTTGCCCTCCCAAGGTTGTAGGTCTGAAGGGCGTAATTTTATATCAGAGCACGGTCCTATTCCCCTTACACAGATGGATTTATTCTTCCCCGATTGGAACTAGCCTTCCGATTGCTTTAACCTTTGGTTGTTTTTTTTGCTTTTCCACTCATCTTGGAACCCAGGTTCCTATCCCGGGTTTCCCCCCTTTTCCCGTTCCCCACCAGACAGGAAGTAAACGGACGCCGATCTCTCTACTTGCTTTCCCCAATTTTTTTTGATCAGGGTGCTTTCCATTTTTTTTTCCCCCTTCATGGTGTCCTCTTCCCCCCCACCCCTAATCTTGAGGAGGAATGTGGTGCACCTCGAAGACGGTGGCGTCCCGTTTTTTCAGGTTTTTTCCTCCCTCTCCTCCTTTTTTGCTTGCACTGCCCCCTCCTTTTACCAGTTACAAGCAAATCCCTAACATGTCCTCTTCGTCACCCCCCTCCTTTATCCCCCCCACGAGAAGCCATTTCTTTTTCGCCCCAGACGGCCCTTACCCGTTCTCAATCCGCTTCCTGTACGTGCCCCCCAACCTTGTGCTTGATATACCTCTTTTTCCTCCCCCCTTGGCCCGTTTTTCTTTCGGGCGCACCACAACTTTGAAACCGTTTTCCCTGAGCGTCCAAGCCTCCCATTACCCAAAATTAAATTTGCCACAGCTACGCTCCTATTTTCCTGACCTTTTTTTTTGCCAATTCACCTGTTTTTTGGATTCTTTAGACCCTGGGGACCGCGCCCTTCCTTTTGAAGCATGCCTCTTCCTCTTTGCTTATGCCCCCCGTTCCCATTTTTTTGGCTGACTTCTCACCCAAAACCAGTCCCTCGATTCTAATTTTTCCCCCTTTTAGTTCGTTTCGCCTTTTTGACCCGAATTTTTTTCAAATTGGTTATATTTTTTTTCTGCGTACAGTTCCCTCTTGAAGCTAGTTTGGAGAATCTGCTGGTATTACAAACGCCCCCCATGCAGAGTACGCCTCCACCCCGTTGCGTTTTTCCACGAAGCTTTTTTTCTTTCAGATCACCTCATCGGTAGCCTTCCGTAAGTCAACTTGATGATCGCGTCAATACCCTCAAGCGTCAGCAACGCTTCTTTTCCAATTTCCCATTCCTTCTATTCTTCCTTGGCTATGTTGTTGCATTCTTGCCCCTTCCCAGACGTTTTTTTCTTCCATTTCTATTGACCGCGCTCTTTTTGATGTTAGTTTCAACTATGGTTTTTTCCTATTTCTTCTGGGTAATTCCCTATTACTATTTTGGTTGTTTCAAGATGTTCCTGGCCTCCTTGGAATCCTTTCTTCTTCTACTGTTCCCAGAACCTTATGAATTTAGGTTGGTTCCCTCCGACCCTTTCTCGTGAGTTTCACCACCAAGGCTTAGAACCAGCCCCCCCCCCCCGCGCCCATTGTCCGAATATGTTTTTTCCCCCCCGACTTAGTCTAGAAATTTTTTATGTTCCGCATTCTTATGTCGCCCACCTGAATTTATGCATACCCCTCACCTCCCTTCAGTTTTTCCTTCTTTGCTCCTTGATCTCCTCTCCCAGGATAAGATCTCCTTTCCCGGTGAATAACACTGCTTGGTAGCATACTCCCGTTTTCCCTTTTTCCGTCGCCCGCCTTGACGTTCCTAACCCAAGGACAATCCCGCTTTCTCCTGACCCAATCCCCTGTATTGCCGGCGTTTCCCCTCAGTTCCGGCATTGTTTGCACCCCGTCCCCTGCACGCGTCCTGATCCGAATTTTCCCCCCTCACAAGAGCATGGGTATTCCTTTGACCCATTGATTCGCGTCGCGATCCGTCTTTACTTTTTGGTTCGCGAATTTGTTTTACCCCTCCCTCTCGTTCGCTTTGAATCTCCCCTTGTCGCCCCTGCTTTTCCTTTCAGCCTGCATTATCTCCTTAATGAGGTACGTTTAGTTGATTTACATTTCCGACCCTTTTTCTTCTCGGCGTAGATACTTTTTCTTTTTTGACCTTTCCTTCAATTTAACTGTGGACACCACCCCCCCCTTTGTAGAAATGTTCCCCCCTCCGCTCTCGTTCTGTTTCCGTACCTGCGGCTCCCTCTTGTAAGATGTCTCCCCTTAAGCCTCTTCTGAGATTTTTCCGGGAAGGGTTCTTTTTTTCCAAACCTCGGGTCGACCATTTCAATCCTGAAGTGCCCGATTCTAAACACTCCGTCTCTGCCTCTCTCGTTCCTTTTTTTCCTTTCACTTTTTTTTTTTGCCGGGGACTTAATCCTCTCTCAATTCACTTTTTTTCCTTTTTTTTCCCCCCGACCGGGCTCTTTTTTTTTTCTTTTTTTTCGGACCTGGTCTTTTTGTTTTTCTAATGGACATTCCCCTTTTCCCCCTGTTTCCGTCCCTTTTTCCTCGGGTTTTCTTTTTTTTCACAGCCCGAGTTTCCTGATTTGTCACCCCCTTCCCCCTGCTTGGTTGTCCTTCCTCTACTGTAGATGTTGCTGTGATTCTGCGAATTTCCCTTTTCGATGATGGTCTCCTCTATCCCGGAACTTCCAACTTTTTCAGAATATCCCGGGTTCCTACTAACA
>Ga0179591_1267977_pt1 | contig 21072 bp, 20 predicted proteins | sample CZOMad2_1_08_16f_FD_182891 | JGI IMG/M metagenome (GOLD analysis project Ga0179591, IMG submission 182891) | Vadose zone soil fungal communities from Angelo Coast Range Reserve, California, USA - CZOMad2_1_08_16fungal (PacBio error correction) | ecosystem: Environmental > Terrestrial > Soil >... | reverse complement strand
CAAAAAAATGGATCGTTTGCCGCGCCGCAGGAACAGCGCAAACCCTCCGCCCGTACTTCCACTCCCCCCTTTCCAGGAGGTCGTGCAGCACGGAACTTTGTCCGTCGCAGGAAGAGAGAAGATAGGTCTATTAGCTTTCACTCTTTTCCCCTTTTCCTATGTCTTTGAATTTGCGAATTTTTCTGGATTTTTGTTAATACTTCGTTTTCTGTGGTTTCAATTTCGTGTAAGCCCCCAACTCCACCCATCTCCTGACTCCAATTCGCCTTTGTTAATCTGTGTTTCATCGTGGTTCATTGAGTTCACCGATAATCGTTCCCGATGGGTTTTTTTTACTTCTTCCCCTGCCCAGTAGATTTTTCCACCACCCGCCTCTCGGACCAGCGCGTGACGTGCCGGGATGGCTTTCGGGAAACTTATTCCCTCCCCCTCTTTTTTCAAGAAGCCTTCACGTCGGCGAATTGTGCAGGCGATTTTCGTCAAGGGGTAAGACTTTCTTGTAAAGCTCCTTCTGCTCCTTTCCTTCCCACTATTTTGAGGTCAATGGATTGTTCTGAGTGCGTGGCCGAGTCGTTTAAGGTCGGCCTTTCTGGAGAGTGTGGTGAAATTCCAGTCTCTTAGAGGTGCCGTTCTCTCTGTCTCCCTCTTTCTTTCACTATCTTTTCCTTAAAACCAAGTCCTTTGCCCGGCCCGGCGAAGACCGCGGAAGTGGGTTCGCCGCTTCCCCCTTTCTAGTTCTGACCTTCCTCCCGTCTCCCCCTGTTCTCAAGTTTTTTCTTACTTCTTTTACAAGTAACCTGAGCTTGGGGCCATCGTCTACAAGACCATTGTTCTTTTTCGACCCCTCCCTTGCAGTCTAGTGATCGGACGTCCGCGTCGCCCTGGTCTATGAGCCTTGAGCCATAGGAGCTTTCTGGGGGAGGCTTTTCAGTGTAGAACGTCTTTTAGAGCCCCATCGGTTCCTAATCATTTCCGGCCTTACAGATCTTTCCCCCTTCCGGCGCGACTATCGTCCCCGTGCGGACGCCCGGCCAGGACCCCTAGCTTCAGCTCCTTCCCGCCTTTTTTCCCATGGCATCTACAATTCGGCGACGTCCGCCAGCTATTAGCTGTAGCACCCGGGCCCCAGCCAGTCCTCTTTTCTTGCTGTCCTCCCACATGCTGTAGGGGAGCGGGACCGTAGTTCTGGTAGCCCCCCTTTCCGGTGCCCCTCCTTTTTGCGATGCTCGTTCCTTGAGTTTCTTCGCTCCGGTCGTTTCGTTCCGCCCGTTGAGCCATAAGTATTACTTGCGGGACCCTTTTGATGGCGCCCGTTCTTTCCACGTGTCGTAGTACGCACGGGTTACGTCGCAGACGGTTTTGATGCGGTTGTTCACGGATTTCTCGTTTTTTGGGCCCTTTTTTGGCCACCTTTCCTGGGTCGATGCTGTCGATTGTTCGGCCGTATGACATTTGAGACCTGGTAGTTGTGCTCCTTCTTTTCAGATCGCTACGCCGATGTAACCGGATGTAGTTGCGGCCTTTTGTCCTCTGCAAGCTCATCAGGAGAATGAGACAATTCTTTTTTTTGTCGCTTGATGCGTCTTTTTTCTCAACCCCTTTCTTGGACACCGCCCCCAGAGAGGATACCCTGTTGGAACCCCAGCGGCCTGGGTCCAGGGAGGCACCTTGTTGTGGGACAATCGTTTCCTTTCATCTTGATTTTTTGCTTCTTTTGTTCTTTCGGAACGTTGCTCGTCTTCGCGATCGTCTGTTCCAGTTGAATTTTTACCCACGGCTTTTGCGGGCGCGACTCCCCTCCCTTTCTTGATTTTTTCCCCTTCGCCCCTGATATGTCGGCCTACGCAGGAGATCGAAATTAGAATCGTCTCTGCCTTCGATTAAGGGTCCTTTTACGGTACGCTCAGCGGCCTGAGACGACCCCCCCGAAGCCACCTTAGGGTTTCCTCGGGAGTCTCCCTTCCCCCCCGGGAGGACCCCCCCTTTTTGCATTGTAAACTCAGGGCACAGGTGAACGAAACCCCTTTTCGCCGTCCCCTCTTTCTCCGTTTTTTCTACTTCACCGGACTTTTTTTCGTCAGGAGGCAGTTTGAGCATCTTTCAAAGACGGCACGGTGTTACTAACGGCTCTCCCCGCTAGTGAAGTTATTAGGTTAATCAGGGCAAATCGATTTCCTCTTCGGGTTTGTCTGATTTTGTTTCTCTCAGAGTCTTGACACATTACGGTTCTCCCCAGTGCGTTTCGCGTACCGGAGCGGCAGGGTCTGTTTGGTCATTCTTTTTTTACTTTCCCCTTTTGATATCGCGCGAACCTGGCAGCGCTCCCACTTTGTCGTCTCTCTCGTTCGCGAGGGTAGACTTAATCTTTTCGCTCCCTTGGTCTCCCTTCTCAGGTGCGAGATCGACTGCGCAGCGCGTGCTGAGAAGACGTCCCTTTTGATTGGCGCAGGCTGAAGGAAGTAATCTTGCTCCTTTTTTTCCACAGTGGATTCCACCCCCCCGCGCACGGCGCGTCATCACCTCCGCCGGCGGATTGAAGAAGGACCATTTATGGAGGCTGGCGTTGTCTTTTCCTCCTCCGATTCTTTTTACGTGGCACCAAACTTTTCTTGCCTCCGGTCTAGCTGGCGCTGGAGGTTTCGTCCGCAAGATCAAGGGTTTGTCGCTGGCGCTTCTGGTTTTTTCAGAAGACATGCCCCCGTGATCCTGCCTCTTCCCCGCCTCTACACCGCGTAGTTTTCGGATCGAATCTACCCGTTCGCTCTGTTCGCACTTTCTTTTTTTGATTTCCCCTTTTGCCCCGCTGGATTCTTGAATTTCCTTTTTCGTCGAATTACGCCGGCAGCCTTAGATTACGTCCGCGGGCATGCGGCAAGCGCGCGATCACGATTCGGCGGCGGATCTCTTTTTTTCTCCTCCGAGTGTGTTTTTTTTTAGCCGCTCCGTTGATTTTCCTTCTTCCCCTTCTTTGCGAAGCTTCGTACGCCGTCCCGATTTTTTTTCCCCTCGTACGCTTCGCGTCCCTTCTCCTGCTCCCCCGCCAATGCTCTGTTCCCACTTATGCCTGCGACGGTCACTTTATCCTTTTTTGTCGACGTCTCGGGCATTTTTCCTTGCAGGACCCCGCGCTTTGCTTCGCCAGTCAGCTCAGTGAAAAACCGCTTCGCGGGACGCGCCAGTCTTTGGCTTAAGTCTCGCTCTTCCTCCTCCTTCGTCCTTCGCCGCTCCCGAGGCCTCCCCCCTCTATCTTACGTCGCCGGCGAGGTTGTGTTCCCTTCTTCGTGCGCGTGTTTTTTTTATCCGACCTTCCTTCTCCCGCCCTATGCTTTTCTTCACGCCTCCAGCCGCTGCGGTAGTCTCAATTTCCCGTGGCAGTCCACCTCTGATTTTTCTCCATCTTTTCCTCCCCCCAATCTCTTTTTTGCGATCCTTGGAGAATTCACCTCGCGAAGAGAGATGCGACAAAACGGGGCGACGGGTCCCCTAGCGGAGCAGTTTGCTAGCGATCCCCCCCGACGCTTCCCCTTCCTGCTCCCTTCCGCAATCGCGATCGGCCCCGTCGCGCATCTTCCGCTTGATGTTGCAGCACCTACCTCCAGACGAAATTGCCCTTCTCGGTCCCCCGAAGGAACGCACTCCCGACGCAGATCCGTTATCTCTCGTTTGGCTCTTCGGTTGAACTGTTGTTCCCACCCCCTCTTCCCGGACGGTTGACACTGCCGACAGCTCTCGGGATTGGCGACAGCTTTTTTCCATGCGCGGGTTTCGGTGGTCCCCTTCGAGTTGTTCCGCCCTCTCGTCTGTATCCTGAGCGTCTTTCGACGCCCCGCATCCGCCGTTGGCGTGCGGTGGTCTTTCGATCTATGAGCTTCCCCAAGTCTCCTCCTCCCAATTCCGAAGCGGACGACCTGGAGTTCGTACGAGTAGCGTCCCGGAAACGCAGAAGATTTGGGCGCCGGTACCCGACCGCGTTTTTTTTCTTTTTGTTAGTTTTTTTTTTGTTTTTCCATTTGTTATTTTAGTTAAGCTTTTTTTTTTTTTAATTATGTTTTTGTGTTTCCCTGTTTACAGCCTCGCGCTCCCGTTGCCTACCGTACGAGATCTCAAAAACTTAAGATGAGAATACCGCTTTCACTTTCCCTTTCCCTTTCAGTCTTTTAAAACAAATTTTCCTCAGTCGGTCGGGTAGTTTCTCAAAGAGGTTCGGCTATGATCCCCCGCCTTGAGCGGCCCTTTTCCCCAACTTTCATACTTCTCCCATTTTTTTTTGTCTCCCTTCGGCCCCCGGGCAACGGCCCAAAATCCTCTCGGCCTTCCACGAATTCAGGGATTCCCTTTTTCCTGCACCAGACGACTAACAGCTTTCCACACAATTTTCTGCCCGCGGCTTGCTCTTTGCCCCCCCCCGCGATGCTTAAAGCTGTTCCTTCGTCCCTCCCCTTTTTTTCACGGCTTCCCCCCCCGGTTCTACGCGTGGGCCGAGGTTCAGCACCGGTGGCCCCATCAATCTGGTCACGCTGCCTTCCCCTGCATGGCCGTCACTCTCTCCTTTAATTTTCCAGGCATCGCCCGGACGGAGTCGCGACGAAAAGTATGGTTTTTTCCTTACCCCCCCAGGTCCAAATACGGCCCCGTCCCGCCTCCGAATAAGCATTTGCGGTCTTACAGGCCCGCCGTCCCGTTGGCCCCGTCCCCCTATCCGGCTCTTTTCCCGTTTTGAATTTTGCGATGGCAGTTCCCCAAAACCGCGGCGGGTCAACGGTCTCTCTGTCTGTCTTCCTAGCGTCGGCGCCCTTTTTCCGATCTGATGACACGATAGTGTGCCGAGGTCCCGGACAATGATCTCGATCTCCCAATATGCGTTCTACCATGCATTAATCCCTCAGCTCTCCCAGTAGCCCTCCCCTTTGTTTCGCGGCTCCACCCTCTTCGCGGAGCGTCTCCCACAGATCGGCCGTTTCCGACGATCCGATGAATCGGACTTGCTTCCTTCATTCTCCCCCTTTCCCCCTCTGGTTTTTTTTCTAAGGCGACCGGAAAAGACGCTGTGGTCCGCTCCTACACGTCCCTCCATTTTATAGATTTTGGTTATCCGGCCGCATTACCTGAGAGAACCAACGGAATGCCCGCTCCTTCTGACTTAAGTGGCACCTCCTCCTTTGCCCCTTTACCCATTCTCTTTCCGCTTCCACCACTCCAGAACACTCCCGCGATCCGAACGAAGTTTTGCGCGCTACATCTCCTCCGACGGATACGAGGAGTCTCCCGACCCTTCGTCCCTCTTTTTACCTCGTTTTTTCCAATTCTTTTCGGGCCCTCTTGCTTGTCCAACCCGATCTCGAAGAATTGCCAATTCCCAGTTAACTATGTTTCAATTTTAATCAACGGCACCCCATCGAGCCGCTCGCGACGATCCTCAGAACGTCGCGGGGAAATCCCTTTCCCCCAACACTGAACCTCTCCCCAGCTCCTTCCCTCATTATTTCTTTGTGGGCTTTTGTTCCTGTTGTCCTAACACAAAATAAGAACCAGATGAACACGGATCTCCCGACAATTTCCAATTCGAATTTTTTTCTGGTGTTCTCTTTTTTCATTTTTTTATGTTCCAGACCTCTGCGTCTTCTCGTTTCGTCTGATAGGTCGTATATCGTTTTAATTCAAGTTTTCCAGGCGATTTGCGCGCGTTTCGCGATGTTCTCTCTCTTCGCGGCTGGCGTTTTTTTCTTCCCCATTTTTTTTTGAGCCCCCACCAAACTGTTCTCGCCAGCGCAGCAGCGAACAGTAACAGCCTCCCACCCCGACGCCTACCCAATCTTTCCCACTCCAAAGACTGATCCCCCCCCTGACGCCTCAGAAGATTCTATCGGCATTGGTAATTAGCTTTTCAAATGGCCCTTAGCAACCACAGATGAACCCCTTAACACAGATCATGCCCTCTCGACTTTTTCACTTTGTTTATGTTCTCTTTCATTTCCAGATGAACCCCCCAAAGACGGCGAATTTGACCGCTTTCTGTGTTCATCTGTGTTCTCATTTTCAATGATTTCCTCTAATCCTGTAGTTCTGCCCCTTTTGTCCCTTCTTTCCTTTCTCCCTCTCAGACGACCAGGTCGTGAAGCTGACGGGTTGGCTTTCCCATTTTTGGGCGCTCTTCGTAGGAGAATTTCCGTTCCGCGAGGTTCTTCCCATGTTGGGGTCCGCCTGTCCTCCATCTTCCCTTCTGCCCCGTCTGTCTTTCATGCTCGCTCTTGTTCTTTTCCGGTGGTGATCGCGGTGGTCCAGACGTTGCGGCTTTCCGGTTTTTCGCGTTTGTTTATCTAAGGACTGTTCCCTAGCCCCCTTTCGGATAGATGTTCCTTCCGGCCCTTTTGGTCGGATTTCACAAAGTCGTTCTGTTTCCGAGTCCGCGGGACTTCTTCCTCTAACAATCGTCTTGTCTTGAAAGGTCCTCCCCCCCTATACGCCCATGTTGCCAGTCCTTTTCGTCCACCGGTCTGATTTGCATCCCTGCGATCTTTTGCTCGGATCACCCTTAACTGCTGTCGACGCCTAATCCGGCGCGCATAGGAGCGTCCCCTTTTTTGAATTTTGCGACTGAGGATTCGTTTCTTTTGGGTTCCAGTGCTGGTTAGAACGCGACCTTGTTTGAGATCGTCTCTTGTTCGCCTGCAACTTTTCATCCGGATACCACTTCCCGGCGCGTTTCAAGATCTTGTCCCCTTCCCTCAGACGGAAGCGACGCCGTCTCAGAACGGTTTACTGGCCTTACGGCTCACGCACTTCTTCCCCTCCTGATCCTGTCTTTTGCCACTTGGCCCCAGCGGACTGCTGGGATTTGTGCTACGCACCTTTCTTTTTTTTGGCTCTTCTTGCCTTTTTTCCCTTTCGTCTTTCCTTTCGGAGGGTCCGCGTCTCCCCTTTGAAAAATTTTCCGCGGCGTTCCTCCCCTCGTAGCCGGAGCCCTGCCTGTTTGCCTGCTTTTCTTTTCCATTTTTTTACAACTTGTCCATCGCTTCGACTCTTTTCCGACTGTCGCCTTTTTTTTGAGGAGCTTTGAAGGATTGCACTTGGCTTCCCTGCTCGGCAAATTCTTCGGTCATTTCTGGCTGCTGGACCCCCTGCGGATTCTTCCGCCAGGCCCGTTAATCTTTCCCTGTTTATTTCCCCTTGTCTGTTGGCCCTTTTTGCAAAGGGGACCTGACCGGCACAGCTCAGCAGTTGATAATTCCATCGCCTGGCCTCTCCGCCTTTTCCGTCCCTTTCGCCACTCTACTTTGGACCCTTTGTGGAACATCTCAAGCGGGCCTTTTTCCAGGGAGAAGGTGCCCTTTCCAAGCGCTTTATTCCTACTTTCCTTTTGTACGTCGGTTGGGTCCACGGGTGAGAGAGTTTCGCGATTGTTCCATCTTGACTTTTTTTGGGTCTTTTTTCCCGGCCCACTCGAACGCGGCGTTGTTTCAACGTCCCCCAACGCTCGCTTTGCTTTGCCCGACTTCCTCCTTCGCTTTTTTTTTCGTCCGGTCCCGGCGTCCCACCTACGCTAAAGCGGTTTTTTCAGAAGCCTCTTCCAACTGCGGGTCGCGCGTGGCAGCCTGACGATTCGGCTCCCCTAAGAACCTCGGTCATGGCAAAAGCCTTCATCTTCCCGCGGTCAGGGCTTTTTTCCCTCACACCGCGCAGTTCCAGTGCTTCGCCAACCTCCGAGCTTCGTTCTCAACGGCTTTTACATCTTCATCCAGTACGCGGCACGTTTCCCCGATAAAGATATGCTTTAGTCGGGTACTTCATTCTTCGTTGGTCCCATCAGTTTATTTCTTGTTGTCTCGGTGCTGATCAACATCGCTTGTTTAGTCTCCATTTTTTGGACGCCTGCGTTTCCTGGATCGGAATTTCCACCGCTGTTGGTTCTTGTGCGGCTCTCGCTTCGGCGTCTCTCCTTGGCCCCCCGCGTCCGCATCTTTTCGGGCTCGGGGGATTAATCCGGACATCGCTCTTTTTTCCAGAACGCACAGTTTTTGGTCGGCCCGTCCGCAGTTAGATCGTAGGAGCTTTTTAGAAGGATTTTTGCTTCGCCGGGCGGCGTGCATGTACGACTCTCTGCTTCGTCGCGGTCTATAAAACAGCGGCTTCTCCCCAAACGCGCACAGCTTCCACAACTCGGTTGACTCCCCGTGCTTGCGTTTCGGCTTCTAAGCGCGCCGATTTCGTCCAGCTAGACGTGCCACCCCCCCCCCCCCCCAAAAACTTATGCCGCTTTTAGCTGGGCGCTTTAGTCCCCCTAAGGTTTCTTTTCGCGGCTGTCGTAGACGACGAAAATGTTTCGTGATCCTGCTCTTTAAAATGCCAGCTCCTCGGTTCGTTTCGCATTTCGTTCTTCTTTGTAGCATGTTTTTTTTTTTTTCTTGCCGCGGAGCCGTTCTTTTAGATACGGCCCGAAGCGTACTCTGCTTCCTCACATTATCTCCCTTCTAGAATTCGCGCCTGCGGTTTTCCTGAGCGCGACCATGCTTTTTTTTTTCCTTGTTTGTTCGAGCTACAGCCATCTCTTTCCTTCTCGGCTGCTCTTCCCGATTCCGCCGGACGTCCTCTCTCAGACTCGCCTCTCGGTCCAGCTCAGAGGCCACTGCTAGTTTCAAAAAACGTCAATCTGCGGACCGTTCGCGACCGTGTACTTATCCCGCGCCGGACCGCCTTTCCAGGGGCATTTTTTCCTCAAGCCTTTTTTTGCTCGCAGCTCAAACCCCCGCCCTTGATCTGAAGCGCCCGTACAGCGCCAGCTCGCCGGTCCTTCTCAAGAAGTTTGTTCCTCTCTGGACGAGGTCTGTAATTTTTTTCCTCCCTCTCTTCCCCAAGATCCTTCATTCTCGTAGCGAGGTTTCTATCGAGCAGTGCGCGTTTTCTTCATCGCTGTTTCCAACGGAACCTGTTTTTGAGCGCTCTCCCCGCCTCCAGACCGACTTTTCGCTACTCCCCGAGCTGGCAGTACATCGATATCAGCCACATCTGAGGCCCCCTTTGACGACCAGATGAAACTTTTCTGGGTCTTCACTCCTAGATTTCCTTATACATCCAACAGAGACTTCCCAAGTGAGTTCTCTCCCTGAAGCCTATACGCAGCGACATACTAACAGAGTCGAACCCGGCCTCCTCCAACGCGAAAACCCGTTCCGCTCCCCCCCGTCTCGACTCGTCCTCCATGTCTTCACCCTCCCTTCATTCCCTGACTTGGCCCCACGTCTAACTTTCACTCAACGTACCGATCCCTTCCTGGATCGTTTGTTCGTGCCCTTGGTGGATTCGATGGCCCTTCCTTGAAGCGCGCACCCGAAGATCTGCCCGTTTGGGCGACTTGAACTGCGCCTTTTTGCACCCCGGTTCCTTGATTTTTTTTCTGGAGACTTTCTTGGTTCAGCCGAGTTTCGTTTTTTGTAGCCGATGCGGTCGGACGCCCTCGCGACACGTTTGCGTCTTGTTTTTTTTTTTTTTTTGAGTTTCCGTGACCCGGACGCAATCATGAGCCTAACGCGCCCCCCTCTGGGAGACGATGAAGTCGCTCTGGAAACGCCCGGTGTGCTTCATTCTGGTACGTCCTCCGCAACGATGTGTCCGATCCATGTCCCCCGGCGATCCTTAGCGCGCCCCCCTTTTCCCCCGCACCTTGGTGACCCTAGCTCCAACAAGATGAGAACTTTACGCGCTTGCCCATTCATTATCCCTGTCCCCCCCCTTTGAACGCTGAAGATTTTTCCACCCCTGGGTCTCCGTGGTTGTCCCCCCGTTCGGCCTTTCTGTATCCAGCGTCGCGGCCATGATACACGTTCCGATGATTTCACCTGCTGCGCCTGTGCCGTGTTTCCCCGCGGCCCTGCGGCTCATCTCCTTCTGAACGAATGTTGGAGTAAATGACTCTGCATCCGCAGGTCCAAGGGACCCCGCCAAACCGCCTCGTTTCTAACTCTTTCCCGGACCCATGAACTCTTAGAGAACCAGCCTCCACCGGCTTCTCAGTAGACCACAGGTCCCGCGTGCCAGTGCGTTCTTCTGGCCCACTCCTCTGACCACACTAATGGATCAACGGCCCCTCCACGGGAAAATACGACGCTTACAAGACGCCCTAGCCTGCACTGGACGAGGAATTCCCCCCGCTGGGGCCTCCTTACTTTCCTCCTCTATCCTTGTTGCTCGGCCAGTCCCCCCCTTACGGCTGGGGGTTCCACGCCCCCATAATCTGACGTCGCTTTTAATGGTTCTTGCGTCCCCACGTTTGTCAAATCCCGGCGTGTTCCCCCACTCCTCTGTCTCGGATGCACGTCTTTTTTTTTGCGCCCCTGCAACGTGGTTCGATCTGTATCTATGACGACACGCTCTCTGCCGCAGAAGACTGATCTGTACTATTAATTTTTGCACTGGAAGCCCCACTCTCCTGGTCAACGTAGCACGAACAAGTGTCTCGACGATTTCGTCATTTCTATCCTTTCAGTTTACTTTTAGCGATCTTGTAATTCTTTCACCCTCGAAGCTCCTCGCCCTTGGCGGCACACCCGAGATGTCGGTCCGACCCACTTTGCACCTGGCTAAGTACGTTTCTTGCTCGCGCGACCCCCCACTAGCTCGATCTTCCGCGTCCATCGAGCGTGGGAAATCCCTCCCCCCCCGGCAGAGCTGATCGCCCCCCCCTGCTCGGTCCTGCCCGACTTGACTGGAAGGGCACCGCTCTCAACGCCTCTCCAGCCCATGAAGAGAAGCTGCCGCCACTCTTCTTTCCACCCCCCCTCGACCGCCCGAATAATTGCTCTGACTCCCCGCTACGCAGCCTCTCCGAGGATTCAGATGACAGGCCAACTTTTTTAAATCTGGAAAATTTACGACCCCGTGAAGTGCCTTTCAGCTTGCGAACCGTCCCCTCTGGCATTTCTGTCCCGCCCCCCCCGTACGTTTCTGTCGTCATTCTTATTTGCGGAAACCATCTATGGGCCCAAACTCGAAGCTTGCCGGTTTTCATCATTGTTCCCTACTCACGATTCAGTAATGGAACTCACGAAAACCAGGATGTCCCAATCCACCCCGGCATTCCCCCTCCCTTCTTTATGATCGTTCATCCCTGTTTTCATCTGTGGTGTCAAAAACCAGTGAAACCAGATCCCGGTGAACACCCAATTTTCAACTTCTCGGAATTTCTTTTTTCATCTGTTTTCATCGGTTTATTGCCTTCCATTGCGTAATTTAAATCCTTGAATCTTCTCTACGCGTAGTTTTTATTTCGTCCCCTCAAGTGGTGGCAGTTTTATTTTGTTGATCGGGGTGTCTCCGCTTTCCCTTTCGCGGCGCGGCTTGATCAAGTTTTTGATCTCCTCTTTGTGCTTTGCTCTCTCAACCCCCCCTTTTTCCTGCCCGCGAAAACTTTTCCCCACCTCGGCGAACCCCCGCCTGCCAGACCCTCCTTGCCACCCACTTGCGGTAAACGAGGATGACCGCGATCAGCACGACGCCTGATGGAATATTTTTTTTTGCTTTCATCTTTCTGAGCCCACCGATGCCCCCATGCCTGTCCCGATCATGCAATGCCTGAATTGACATTGATCTTTTGTTCTTGGTCTTTTCCCCAGATAATCCCCGATCATGCAAGCTGCGAATGTCAATGCCTATTTTTCATCTGTGTCATGGTTTCAATTTCTTACCCCGCTAAGTTCGGGGTATCCTCGATTTCATTCGAGGGTTTGGCCTTTTGATTTTTAAGCCCGGAATATTTGCTTGGACTTTGGATTGGGGTACATTTTCTCGGGATCGCTTTTTTTTCGCAATGGTCTTCAACGTCGTGCTCCAGTTACCTCAGTCGTTTACGTTGCTTCTTTTTTTTTTCCTTCAGCTCCTCGGATCCTTAAGTAGTAGAGGAGTGGTGTAGCAAAAGGTTGAGTGGAGCGCTTTCGATTGTTATTCTCTCTTTGTGCTCTTGGCCAGAGGCGACCCTTTTCGTTGCAACATGCGGGAGGTAGAGCGTAAATTCCCCCCGTCCTTCGCTTTTTGAATTCCATCGGCTGCTTTCTCCCAGACTCGGCCGGTTCGTCGGATTACAGCGCCCCTATCCCTGGTTTTTTCAGTCTCTCTCTCCACAGGTCTTTTTCCTTGGCCGGTCCTTCCTTCTCGCAGTTCCAGCCGTTTCGGACCAGCGGTCTCGTGTTGCCGCCCTTTCCTGGCTCTCTCTTCGCTCACCCCTGGCCGATCTTTTGTCGACGAATTGACTTTTGCGCGATTCTGCTACCTTTTCCTTCCTCCTTTGAGCCAAGGAGTCGTATTCGGGTAGTTCCGTGCTGGTTAGCCGCGACCTTGGGGATCTTTCTTCCAGATCATTTTCCGGACCTGACGACGTGTTTTTCCTTTCTTCACTCACCTTTTGCGCGAGAATGATTGCACGTGCGGTCTAGCCGACTCTCGAAACGAGACTTTTTTTCCATTCTCCAGTCCCCCCTCGCCTCCCAGTCCGCTTCTCCTGCCGCTGTCGGGGCCCCCGCCTTCCTGGCCGCTCCCCGATTTCTGGCAGATTGCGTAGCCCCAGACGGTTCATTTCCGATCCGTTTGAATTCGGCGGGTACTTTTTACTTTTTCTCTTCAGTCCGCCTTCAGCGTGACCAGTGGGGGTTGATGCGCTTCCACTGCACGACATTTATTTTCAGTGTGACACACCTTTTGTGTGATGTTTTGTCCGGTCGCGTACTTTTGCTTTTTTTTTCCATGCACTGCACGAGACTGCCACAGCGGTTGTGACTGTCAATGCGCCGTGGCATAACACTTCGCGGGTCCCGCATCCCCCTTTCTTGCCTGTCCCCCTTCTGTTTCCGACCATGCCCGCGTTCTGACCATGACCACGGCCACGGTGGCCCATTAGTTCACCGTCGACCGCCTCGCAACGGTGTGGCACGGATTCCCGTGCCGCGACCTCCCCCTACGTCACCCCATACGGATGTGTCCTTTCCTTCGTCTTGTCGTGTCACTTCACAGACGTGCGGCGCTTTCCCACACACCCACCCCCACATGCTATCTAACGCACCCTCTACAGCAGTTTTTACCCCCGACTGTGTTCCCTTCCCTTTTTTGTGTTCTTTTTTTATGTTTTACACCCTACTCGGTGCGTGTTCCCCCCCCCCCCTTACGAGACAGAGAAGGACCACACGACCCTTTTTGCCCATTTGATTCTCATCTGATTTTTTCGATGATTTTCGTTGCTCCCTTTTTTTTTTGTCCCCTCTTCGTTGTTTCCAGGGTGAGCTTACAACGGCTTTGGGCGGGAAGCGGCCCCCCAATCGACCCCTGCGGCGGACGAGTTTTCCCAGCCCCCTTTTTCCTACGTCTCCCTAGATCGTCGGCCCGGCTTCTCTCCTGTCTCGATTCTCCCCAGGTCCGGGCGTCCCTTTTCGCTCAGCGGCAATTCGTCCCCGCACGACGCCAGGCGGACAGGTTCCCACGACTTATAGGCCTCCCCAAAAGACCCATAGGGAGAACCCGAAATTGCGCCAGTCCCCTTCCCCCCCGGGAAACTAACACGCCCCTTTTTCTTTTTTCATCTCCCCCCGGGCCGAGCCGGCCTACTCATCCTTGGGGCCTTTTAGGCCAGTGTGACGCATCACGACGGCCCAAACGATCCCCTCTCTGTTTGAGTTCCCCGATCCTGCAAATCCCTTTAGTCTTTTTTGTGCTGAGCAAATCAATCGTTCGAGCGACACTCCCGACGTGGTATTGCTAGCCTTTCTCTAGGGTTTACCTTTTTTCTGCTGGTCCTTAGTCGGAGTCGTTTCCTCTTCGGCTCGCCGTCGCAGACCGTCGCCACTCCCCTTGGTCGCATTCTGTTTTCCGCGCGGGGAGATATCCTCGTCGTGCTCGCCAGAATCAACAGTTTCATCATTTTTGCATCGATCCGCAGCTTAAGGTTGGCTCTCTTCGTTACGTTTCCCCTTTCTCGGCGGCGGCAGGTAAGCACCGATCGCTTTCGCCGGGTCCGGATCGCGATTAGCCCTCACTCCACGGCGCCCTCGGCCGTTACGTCCCCCTTCCCCTCGGCGGCCTGATTTAGCTGGCGAAGCGTCGGCGTCTTCCTGCGTGCCGATTCGTCCAGCTGAGTTGCCAAACCTGATCTGCTTTCGCTGAGCCTCCAGTGGCGTCCTCAAGCAGGAAAGAAAACTTGCGTTTCGTTGATCCTGCCCCTCCTGGAAAATGCCAGCAGGGCAGCGTCCCGGGATCGAAGCTTCCCATTCTTCCAGGCCTCTTTTTGTAAAGAGCAGTCCCGCTGAGCGTTCGAGAGGACGGCGCCGGTACGAGGAGTCGAACATTATCCCGTTGTACGACTTCGTTCGGGCAGGAAGCCTCGATCACCCCCTTCTTTCGGCGTTCCCCCTCCCCCCCGTGTTTCTTTGAGAGAGATCCAGCTGCCGAGCTTTTTTCGCGCTTGAACCCTTGCGCCGGACTTTCCCTAAGGTAGGACGCTCGCTCTTCGACGCCTCGTTCGCCTTTCCTTACCCTTTCAATTTTTCCCAAAACCGTCACTGCCTGCTCCTGTAGCGACCGGGTAGACTTCGAATCCCCGTCGACGCCCCCTTTCTCGAGGGCATTTTGGCAGGCCGCAGCCTCCTTCGTCTGCCGCGTCAACCAGCCTGACTTGCGGACGGCCCGTCCAGTCCCCACCCCCGCTCTCTCATCCTTTTTTTCTCCCTCCGGTCGCGTAGGCCCCCCTGAAGCGCTCGCCCTCTCCATAGCCTCACATTCCCTTCTTCTCGCCGGCTCTTTGATTATCGGCCGCCTGTTGTAGGCCTCCTATTGTAGGCCCGGCCTTCCGCGCTCGCTGCTTTCCTCACAGCCGCCTGACAGCACGACTCCGGTCGTTCCATCCGCGCCTTTCGTCCACCTCGATCCTGAGCCCTCTTCCCCCCTATGACTGCGAGCACGTTACGATCGTGGAGAATTACCGCTCTTAGAGATGCGACGTTTGTCACCTCGTGGCCGGCCGTTCCCTTGACTCCGCCTGTACCAGCAGAAGAGTCGCCCTCCCGGCTCCGGCCGAAAACGTCTTCGTCGACCTTGTCCTCTTCTCCGCACCTTCCATTGACGAAATCGATTTCCCTGATCCGGTGCCCGAAGTCCTGCACTCCTCCGCAGATCCTTTTCTTCCGTTCGCTTCCCTTTGCCCCTGGATCCAAACGGCGTCCTCCCAATTCCCGAGTGCCAGTAGATAGACTCACGGTCTTTCCCTTGACCTCCCGTGTCGGTCCCCCCCCGTGCGTGAGGGGACTGCCGCGGTTATTGGTTAAAGAGGTTTGTAGTTTTTCGTTCGACGCGTTTCCCCCTCCGTTGGTCGTCGGCGGTGGTCGTCGCACCCGCTGAGAGACCAGTGTACTTTGACGACAATCCCCTCTCCAACCTCTTGGCGACGATTCTGACGTCTACTAGTTCGGAAACATCCGCTGTCCTTTCCCCGTCGTTTCCACGAGGGGCCTCCGCCCCCGTCACGACGCACGGAAGGGTGTCCCTCCATTCAAAGGACTTCCAGACCGCTCCCCCCCCCTTCCAACCCCCTGCCCCCAAATCAGATGAGAATCCGCGCTTTTATTGACACATTTAAGTGCCCGCTTTCTTTATAAGTCAGTAGGCGGAGTGTCAAACCTTTTCGGACGGTTATGTACCCGAAGCCGGATGTTTTCCCCCCTTAATGGATTCTTTAATGATAGCTTGCACCGCGTCGTCCGCGGAACAAGCCCTCACCCCTCGTTTCCTGAGACTTGTCCTGCCTCGCCGGTCTCGCGTTCAAGCCGAACACGACAAGTCCCGCTTGTGCTTTTTTTCCCCTCCTTTTGCCGGCCCCGTTGTTTTGCAATTCGTCGCCCCACCAGCTCCTAACGGTTGGACAGTAGCAAGTTTGCCCCTTTTCTCAAATTTTTTCATCAGGATTTCACGCTGCAGCACTCATTCATGGGCTTGCTACGTAACTTTTGACCGTTTTTAAAATTTTTTCATCCCCCGCCTCCCTCTCCTTCCGCACTCGGAATCACCGTTGGCCTACACGGCAACTACGGCCAGCGCCTATTACTCAGCAGGTGCGGACGGCCAGGCCCTCGTACGGCTTTTTTCGTTCCATCTCTCTGTTTCTTTATGGACAGGTCGCATGGGCGATTGTCAGTTTAAAACTTCCGCCGGCGGTACCCCTCTTCCTTTTGATTCCATTTGATTCCTTTCTTCCCTTGGTCCTACCCCTCTCGTGATGGCCGTGGTCCCGGTCACAATGTGGGCCGATCTCCCCCCCAAAGTTCCCGATTTTCCCACTGGGAAGCTCCCGAAGACGCCTCTCTCAAGTTCCCGTTTCTTTGCCTTTATTCCCCTCTCGTCAGTTCGTCGCCAGACGGCCGTGATAGCCGCTTTCGACCGCCCTTTTTTGCCCACATCTTCTCCTCTTCACGTTGGCCACGGGGGGCTCCGGGCATGACGGCAAAGACGGATTTGGGAGTCTCCCACGTCCCCCTTCTCTTCTTCGTTTTTCCCTCCGACAACCGGCCTGATCTAGATTTTCTATCCGAATGCTCGAAACGTCCTTCCCGCGAAGGACGGGAAAAGTTCCCGATTCCGTCATTCACTCCTTTGCTGGCTTCCCGCACGCAACTACTCACGCTCATCCGCAGCCGTGTGCGCTACACCCTACGCCGACTGTTGAGCTTTACTCTCCAGGCGTGCCATCTCAACTCCCCCCCCGGAACAATCGCCGACGTGAAGTCTGCTCCCTTGCGAAATCGACGGGAAGAATGTCTCCTTCCATTCCAGAAACTCCTCGGTTCCCCGAGAGTCTTTTTTTTCGGACAAAAATCTCCGGAAGGCAAACCTCAGCCGCGCGGGTCGATCCGGACGCGCCATTGCGGGGCTACTTGACCTGCTTTTTATGGAACTTTTCAAATTGCGCCTGCATGATCGGTGTGATCTGGTCACTGGGGTTTTTTTAAAACCATCCACAACAGACCAATTTTTCACCCCCTCTCCCCACACCCCCCCCCCCCCCCCCCCCCCCCCCCCCCCCCCCCCCCCCCCACACACACTGCCCCCCCCCAGATTCCCCCCACATCTTCGCATTCTCATTCTCGGGGGTTTCACTTTTTTATATGTGGTCTCTGAATTCCATTTTCCAATGTCTCATTTTCTCTTATGCGTTTCGTTTTCGTGCTTTTCTTTTTCTCCCCCTCCTTCCCTTCCCGCGCTCTGGTATCTTTCGGTGTGTTCGCGCTGTTTTTTTTCTTTCGCGGCGCGGTCTGGCATCTTTCTCTCTTTTTCCCGTGTTGTTTTAGTCGACACACTTATCGCCAGCGCCCCTCCGCGAACACCCCCCCCCCCCTCGCGACCCCACCCGACTCAGACCCATAGAACTGCCCCTTAAACGAAGTAGCCTTCGAGCTCCCTCCGCCTTTCTTCTTAGGAAAGTCTTCGTTGTCCGCTGTCAAATTGAATGAGACACCCAGATGAACACAGTTGTCCCCACTCCCTGCCCGCCTCCCTTTCATTGTTTTCCCGTTTCATTGGTTTTTTTTGGGTGTCCTTTTTTTTTAGCAACACAGATAACAAAGCTCACACCGATCATTGCAAGAAGGCGCCCCCTTTTCCCCCTTGTTCATTTTGCATCATTGGTTTACACTATTTCCCGCTAATGATTGGGATAGTCCCCGTCTCGCTTCTCTGGGTTTCCTTCCCCGTTCTTTTTTCCGCCCTCTAATCTAGCCCATCGAGTGACGCTTAACTTGGTTCCCTTCTTCTGTCTCCTTTTCTCAAGAGGCCACGTCGGAATTCCTTTGCCGGCGAGTTCGCAATAGTTGGGGTCTTTTTCCCCAGTCGATATCTTCCTATTCTTCCCCCCAGTAGCTTCTTCTCGGATGTAGCAACTTCTTTTCGGACGCTTTTTTGTTAGGACGTTCTTGTGGCCTAGGGGTCATGACGGATTGTGCAACTTAGTTGGAGTTGTGACATCCAGTCCCTTCCTGAGAGGTGCTTTCCTCGTCTGCTAGTCGTCGATCCATCGTTGTCCTTTTAGTTATGATTTTCCCCCTCGATTGCCGGCCTGGAGAAGATCCGTACGTGGGTCGAGATCTCCCAAAGAGTAGTTTTTCCCTGTCCTTCTTTCCGCCAAATTGCTTGTTCTTCCATAGTCCGATGTACCTTTTGCCGCACATCCGCGAGCGTTCTCTAGTAGATCCCAAGGCGATCTTTTCTTCCATCATAGGAGCGGTCTTTGCACTTGTTGACGACTTGAGCAGAGGTCAGTCCGTCTAGGGGATTAAAGTGTGTAGACCGAAATGGGTGCTTAGATAATGTTTTCCGGCGTCGTCATACGGATACTCTCTCTCCAATTATGACCTGACGCCTTTTGGCACGGCGGTCTTCCCGCCGCCTTTCCCTCTAAGAAACGTACCGCAGTTCCCTTCACATGAGCCTCCCAGTCGGCGCCTTCCCTTCTCCCCTCCTCCCTTTCGCTGTCGGTCCGGGGCGTACCGAGTGGCCTGCCCGCTCGCACCCTGTGTCGTCGTTCTCGGCTGGAACGTTTAGTTTGTTTCGGAGAGACACAGACCTCATTCGATACAGTCCGTTTATCCGTTTGAAATTTTTACCCGTTCTTCCCCTTTACGGAGACGTCCTGAAGTATTGCTGCATCGGTACCTTGTCCTTGATGTCGTCCCCACCCTCGTACCCCTTTTCTGATCTCCGGTGTCGACTGTTCATTTGACCTCCCGTTCTTTTTTTTTTCTTGATGGTGTCTCTTCCGGATTGCCCAGCGGGGCACTTCCCCATGTCTTTAAAGAGCACTTGGGCCTGTTTCGATGAGGCGTGTTTTTCCCCTTGCGTCTGACCGGTCGGCACGCACATTCCTTATAGTAGAATCTCCGCCCCCCCCCCCCCCCCCACCCCACCCCCCCCCCCCCCCCCTGATGTTGGGCCGTTGCTGTGCCGAGGGGGACTGACCTTGCCGCTTCCCTTTAGCCCTCCAGTTGTAGCTTTCCTCTCAGGAGGGGATCCCACCCCGCTTGCTTTGGACACGCCCATTCAAGAGGATACCCCTTTTTTGGGAAAATTTTTTCTTCCCGGTTTTGAACAAGCCGTTCCTTGGAAGTCCTCTTCTCCCTTGATGTGGAGATGATCTTGTCCTCGCCGGCGTTGGCGTTACGTCGCGCCCTTTGTCGAGGTCCCCCGGCGTTTCGGGCGTTGCGGGGGGCCAGCGTCAACAAAATAGAACGCGGGTAGACGTAGTTTTTTTCCCATCGCCCCTCCCTCTGTTCCCCTTCGATAGATTTTCTCGACTTTCCCCGTCTGCGCTTTCTCTCTATTCTGGTTTCGGTCCGGGCGTTCAAGGTTACTCTCGAGGACCGAAGGACCCTCGAACCTTTGCTCCCTCCCAGCGGTCTTCGATCGGGTCCACCTCAAACGAACATCGTTCTGACCACTTCTGTTCCCCCCTCTGTCAATTTGACCGCCCCACGCGCCTGCTTCGCCCAATCAAGTTCGCTTCGGCGAGTACTTCCCAATGGGTACTTTGGCCCCAGTTGAATACCCAACGACTTCACGAGGCCCAACGCTTACCCTATCAACGGATCTGGTGCGGAGTTGCAGTAGGTTAACCGCTCCTTCCCAATCGCTTTTTTCGGCAGTGAGCACTCGGGAAGCTCGTCTCCCTTTTCACGGGATCGCCGACGTGCGTTTTTTGTTTGACGGCAGCGCCTTTAGAAGATGTTTTGGATTGTAGGCTTTTTTCTCGTTTTTTTCTTTTCGAGATGGACCTCTCCCTGCTCGTTGACAACTTTGTGAATCTTTGTAAGAGCAGGCTCTTTGGACAAGTGATAGCCTCTTTTTTAAACACATTTTCTTGGCCGTCGTTCTGCGAGATCTTGGGATGCCGGTCATTCCGGTTCTGGATCCTTCCAGTCGTCTGTTTTATTTTTCTTTTCATCTCACGATTTTTTTCTTACTCAAACCTTTTCTTCTTCTCAAGCCACGGCGCAGACCAAAATCGCGACCCAGGAGGGAATGTCGCTCATTGCTTTCGGTGTTTTTACTGGTTCTCTTTCTTATTACGCCTACTACAGAGTAGAAGCGAAGTGCAAAAACCCTTATGATAGCTGCTGATGGAGATCAGTTCGGATGCCCTCTCTTAATTCGGTTTTTCTCTTTCTCGTGGCGAACTCTGCCAATTCTCATTTTGATCCTTCCGCAGTCACTCCTTCCCCTCCCGAGGGCCGCCCTTTCGTCGACGTTCTCCAGTCTTCCCCCGTGTCTCCTCCCTGTCCTCCCGAATTGCGTTTTGACGAGCTTTTCCTCTTCGCCGTTCGGCTGGACGGCGAAGCGTAGCTCGTCGAAATTATCGTTTTAAGAATTCGGCGGCCCTGAAGTTTCTCCTTTTTCCCTTGATCGTGCGTTTCCCGTTTGTTTCTCTCGATCGCCTCCCTCTTTCTCAGCGAGCCCGCTTCGGCCGGCGGACGTCCGCGATTTACGCCGGCCGGATAATTTCTGACGCCCGCTTCGACCGTCCCTCACCTTTCCCTCTCTTAAAACGCCCTGTTGCTTTTCATCTCCCGCTCCTTGTCCTGACGTTTTTTTTTGCAGTTTCTTTTCTTCCCAAGCTCACTTCTTCTGCTTCGCAGCCTCCTCCCCAGCGACAACACGCAATGGATCTTTCTCTCGACCGTACAGCCTCCCGCTTTATTCCTACTTTTGATCTATCGGGCGTTGACCGCCGATCTATTTTTTTTTTCGCCCCTTCCCCCTCCGCGCGCAAGGTTGATGCTCGCTCCCCTGCGCGTGTAGGCGAATTTGATAACGGCATTTTCCCGGATCTCGTCCCCGCTTTTTCGGTATTTTTTTGCCGTCTCACCCTCGACTTCCCTCTGCGGATCGCTGCCGACCAAGAGAATGCGTTTGGTTCTCAGAGCGACTGCCGCTTTCGACCGCGACAACTTTTTAACGCGATGGCGAGTTTCCCAGCGCCTTTCGGCGAGTCCCCCCTCCCCCATTCGTCGTTCCGTTCCCTGCCGGATCCTTATGCGCAAGGCCCCTTTTCGATACCCA
>Ga0179591_1260352_pt1 | contig 21073 bp, 16 predicted proteins | sample CZOMad2_1_08_16f_FD_182891 | JGI IMG/M metagenome (GOLD analysis project Ga0179591, IMG submission 182891) | Vadose zone soil fungal communities from Angelo Coast Range Reserve, California, USA - CZOMad2_1_08_16fungal (PacBio error correction) | ecosystem: Environmental > Terrestrial > Soil >... | reverse complement strand
CCGTTTTTTCCTGTCTCCTATTCCTTTCGTTTGGACCCCCCTCATCTAATAACGGTGGATCCACCCGCGCCTCGTGCGTTATGGAGCTCCGTGCCGGTCGTCTTCGACTCTGGTGACCTCTTTTCAATTCCTACGCGGCCGGCAGAGATATTTTTCTCAGGAGGGTTTGGTCTTGCAAGGTCCCTGCTCTTTCGGTACCCCGGGTTTCCCTAAGCATTATTCATTTCTTTTGACTATATATTCCCTCATCTTGTGTTGTGTCTCGATAGCGCTCTTCCGGGAAATCTAGGTCAGCGTTCCTTCCCCCGGCGGTCGCATGAACCTGACTCGCCCCCGGCGAAGACTTCTAAAGGACACCCCTTCCCTCTTCCTCCCCAGAAGAGTCGATGATCCATCGTTCTGGTTCACTTTTTTTTGATTGACGAAATTCGCCCTTCTTTATAGCGCAGAGCCATTGGACTCCACCGTTCTTCTTTCTTTAGGGTGAATTTCAGCCCCGCGGCGCGCCTGAAATTACAGTTTTCCCCCTCCTCCTCTTACAGAGAAATTGCCGTTTTTGCCCCTTCACCCCTCCGCCCTCTTTCCTCTTACCCAAGATGGTCTCAGGATAGGCTCTCGGCTTTTGGTTTTCAGGTCTATTTTTTCCTTTACATCATTTTATCCGACGTGAGGGCCGTCGACTTGCGTGCGCAATAGAGGCCACTGTTCGTCCCATCTCTGCAGGAGATTACGCGGAGCTATATGCGGTTGGATAATCTTCGCGATCCATGGGGGGGCCAGCTCCCGCGGTCATGCCTTCCTTTCTACGGATAGACCCTTTCCTCCTGGCGATTGAATCCTATATTACTCCGTCGCGCCTTGGAAGTTCCTTTTTTTTCTTTTCGAAATTTTTATTAAGATTCGCGATCCCGCTTCTTGGCTGGAGTTCTTCTCTGCCCCTTCGAGATTCCCTTGAGTCGTTTCGCAACCCCAGGACAACCGATTCCCGGTTTTTGACGTTACTTTTCTTTGACCCTCGCCCCGGTCAGGAGAAACGCCTTTAGTGCTTTCTCTTCGCCAGCACGAACGCGCGATTCACCTGTTTTGCGAGCTCCTTTTTTAACTTAGAACAGTCGGCATCTTCGCCGCGACTCGCGTTGGATCTGAAGAGGAGAGTGTCGTTCTAGTTTTTTTTGCTTTCATGGATGGCTGAGTTGCGGCAGAAGTTCGGCGAACGACATATCTTAATCGCCGCTCCTCGTTTTTTTTAACTTTTCGTCTGGTGTTTACGATCCTTATCCCTCAGCTCTTCATTTACAGCCTCCACTCTTTTTGCCAACAACATCAAGAGACCCTCTGGGCCCTTGTCACCGCCTCTTGCCCAGGCCGTCCGTCGTCAGTTTCTTTCTTCTTCGCAACTTAAAGCACGACAACCCCAACATTTTCCTTCGCCTGATGAATGCGAGACCCCCCTATAGTAAACCCCCCTGTATAACGAACTTTTCTCCGGAATCCCCAAACGGTTTGATCTTTTGACTTATTTTCCTTTTGATGGCAAGTTAGTTGTCGCCTTTCGTGCCTTTAAAGTCATCTCCCCAAACTTTCTGGTTGCGATCTCGTTTTATATTAGCTTAGTACAAGAGCGCTTCACGGGAGGCTTTCCCCAGAAGGATTAGAATTCCCCCAAGGCCGCCGTCGAATAATCGGGAAAACCGCGATCTCTCATCTAGGACTCGGGAGCAGGAATCTCCCAGCTTTCCTAACTTTTCCCACCCTTTCTTCGGTCATTTTCGCTTTTTTTTGAGAGAGCTGGTAGCCTTGCTTGTCAGTCACGGTCGAACTTTCTCCCCCCCTGTCCCTATCTAATCGCGTTGGGCACAAAGACTCTGATCCCTCCGAATGACATGCCGTCTTTTTCCATTCTTCGAAATATCCGCCGATCACCAACGGGAACCTGTTCCCCCCTTTGGCGAACGTGTTCACATCTCGTAGGTCTCGCGATGAATTCGATAGTAATGCGGCAACCGAAGAAGTGATGTTTCTTCCCAGAGGGATACTGTTTGCCATCCTCTCTCTGTTTTTGGGATGTCGGCGGACTCGGAGAAGATGTTGTCTCCGCTCCCCCCCAAGGACTTCCTTTATGCGTTAAACCGTATTCCACCTCTGGTTGAGTACCGCCTTAAACTCGTGAGCGGATTCCCTGTTCCCCCAGGCGGGAGGAGTAACATAACCGAAAATCTTTTCTGTATTTGCGGTTTGGAGATTTTGACGATTTCCGTACTTCAGGATAGTGACGTTTCGTTGGGCCGTAAGGCTGTTTCCGTGCATTTTGAAATGCTTACGCGCTATGATTAGTTGTCTTCAGGCCCTGTCGTCCTAGAAGACAGCATTAGGGTGGCCGTTTAGACCAAATTCGCTTAACATATCAAGGTTTGACAATTAACGCTTGCCGACCCGATTAATCTTTATCCCGTTGACTTCTTGAAATCCGTTCTAGTTATCGGATAGAGGGTCGGCTCCCTGACGGAACCATCAACCACCCTTCTCTCTGCGGAATCCTAAGGATTTTTGACTAAAGCAGGGATTTTCTCTACCTCATTGAACACCCTCATTTCCTAGTGATCGCATCGGTTAAGCAAGGGTTGATCTGGAAGGACGCTCTCCGGAGTCCACGATTTATTTCTTCTCTTTGGCTTTTGCCTCCGCGACCCTGCGCGGCCGGTTTCAGGGAGAGGTTAGGGGCCCCGTAATTTTTTCTTTGGGCGAACGATCCTCCCGTCCTACACACGGTGCTCTCTCTTTTTTTGATGATTACATTTACTTGGGCCTTTGTAGAGATCGAAGTAGTACCTTTTTCTTAGCTCCGAGGAAGGGGGAGCACTCGATAGAGAAGCTTTCTCTATGTTTGCACTTTTTTGCTTTCCCTGTTTTTCCGCTGCAAGGCCTTCTCGCCGCATCATGACGCACGCTCGTTTTCTCCTCCCTCAGGCGAATCTTTTCCTGCCCGCTCCCCCCCGGTCTGAATTTTTCCTCCCTTCGATCTTTCTAGAGACAGATCCATCGGTGTTTTCCTTTACTCCTCCCGGGCTTCCACGCAACGCTTGCCCAAACCAGTTTTCTTAATTCCTCCCCTTTTATTCCTGGGCTTCTTTCTGTATATTCTTGATTGGAATGAACCACCCCTCAGCAATACCGTGTCCGTCGAATCCGCCTCTCTGCGCTTTTATTAGAGTGTTTTGCGATTTTCTCCCCGAGGGTTCCCGCCCCCCTCCCCTCTTTTTCAGGACGCGCTCCTAATGAAACTTCCAGCTTCGCCCTTTGAGTTCTGCAGGAATTGCCCCCTTCGACGTTCTGGCCTATGCGCGGTTCAAGCAGACCCTGCCCCGCGAGTCTCCTTAGTTTTTCACGTTGTGCCCACTTCGCCGGCGATGAAGGACGGCTTGCCACTCTCTTTTTTCCCCCTGATCCTGAGCAGGACACGCCTGCGAACTTTGGTCTGCTCTCCCCTGATTTCCGCTGACCTGTCTCTGAGAACATCTCCTTTCTAATCTTGTGTTGTGTGAGAGGAATAGCTTTCTCTGTGCAGCAATCCCTATTCGCTCCTTCTCTTTTTTTATCTCTCGGTTCTCTCTTTGCGCCGCTTAATCGATGAATTTTAAACTCTCCCGTGGCGGTTAGCGATTAAATAGGCCTTTTTGGTTCTGGAAACGGAGGCACATTACATCCCTGCGATCTTGTCATGTCCGTCCTATCTGTTTTCCTGTATTGAAGTTTCTGATTTTGAAGATCATAGCTTTTACTTACAAGTTTCCCTCTGCAATCTCGAAACTAGATCCTTTTCCGAGTATCGCAGTCCCATTTTATTCTTATTGTGTCTGTTAAAATCCTGACATATTCGATCCCCCGACTGTCCCGATACCGACCCCTGACCCTCAATACCTCACTGCTTTTGCGGGTGAGGAAAGAGTTTTACTTGTCCTATATTCCGTTGTGTTCCCGTTCTCCCTTAGCTCTTTTTTCTTTGAGAAATTTTCTGTCCCTTACCTCTTTTCAGAGTCTTCTTGCTTGGGGGTCCTCTTTTCGGGGCTTCAGCGTCGTCGATTTTCCTTTCTGCCCCTCTAACAGGGAAATCGCTGGCGGTCACCTGCCACTCTGTTCTATTCCTCCCCCTTCCTTTATTACACTTCCGCCTGAGAATACACCCTGACCCCTTTTGTGGGATCATCTGCTTGATTTGTTTCGTGTTCCTTTAGGTGTGAAGTCTAAATATAGTTTCCCTTTGCCAAAAAGTCCTTATAGAAAGTAAGCGCCGAACTTCCTCGATGCCCCTCACTGTTCCTTCTTTCTCTGGATAAGGAGGGTTCGTCCCGCCTTCAGGAGTTCCTCTTCTTCCACCCATCGGGAGGGCTCTTCTTCACCCCCATGATGCGTCCCTTTTCTACGGTGGTGATGGGCCTAACTTCCCTGTTCTGAGACTACGTGAACGTTCAGAGCAGTCTAATTCGAGGACTTTCTCTCTTAGAGGCGGTCCGACGGCCGTGACGTCGTATTTTAGATTGTCTCCTAGGGAGGCGCAGACTTCCCCCCGCGGTCGTTGTCTTTCCACATCCGCCCTCGCTTGACAAAAGCGCCATCTTGCGCGGACTTGTTTAAGACTGACCCCGAAAGCCCAGGTTTCGGCAAAGAACCCGTTCCCTCTCGGCCAGACTAGTAGATTCTACGGCATCGTCGTCCGCTGCCCCAAAAGAGGTGAGTATATTATCGAATCTGGTTTCCTTCCTTGCTTCTACGAGTGAAGCGCTCCGCGCCAGTTTTTTCCCGTGTTCTGAAAGCTTTGTTTGGATAATAGCAACACCCTTTTCTCCGCGCTCCCCACGTCCCCCACTCCCCGAGTTCCTCAAATGCGCGGTCTTGCATCTTTTCCTGCAGAACATCTATTTTTTTTTTTTTTTCACAGTAAGAGCGTTTCTTCGGAAGCGGAGAGCTTTCGAACCGCGGTAGACAATGTTCTTTCCCAAGTTCACTTCTTTCTTACTTCGGGCTCGTTCGGAGCCGGCCACTACGGCATTTTGAGCTCTATGAGCGCGTCGTGGATGTGGACAACGAGTCTGTAGGGGGGGATAACAGGCTTTTTTGTCACCCTTCATCTGCCTTTTTTCGCGATTTTTTGCAAGAGCTTGTCCCCATTCCTCGGCATCGGGTTTCGCCCGTGACCGACTCTGATGAAAGAGTCCCTCATTCGATTATCCCTCAGGTCCTCGCTTTTGCCGAATGCCAGTTTTTCTCCCCTCCCCTGGCGCTCGCGTGGGCCTGTCGTTACCGCTTCTCTTCTTGGACTTCCTTCTAAAGCCAGAAGGTCCTCACCCGGATAATACGGTCCACTGACCACCCATTCACAACGGCTTTTTCCTCGCTCTTGATAAACGTGGTCCGGAATGTGCTCAGCGACGAGGGCCGTTCTGGGTCTTTGACGTTTTACGCTTCAATGAGGCATCGTGTTCTCGACTGAGTCGTGCCGCGTCGGTTTGGGTGTTTTTTTTTGTTGTGGTGTTTTTTTTTTTTTTTCCTTTCCTTTGTCATTTTTTTTTTTTTTTTTTTTTTTTTGGTGGTGCTTTTCGAGTGAGTCGTGGGCCGGAAAGATGTTCTCTGATTGACACTGTCGTTTCTCTTCCTCTTTTTGGTTCTAAAAAAAGAGAGAGTGCGCTCTTTTTGCTTGGCTGCTTGATGGGACTGATAGTTTTTTAAGGAATAGAACTGGCGTCCCGACTAGGCGAGCCGGGTACTCAGATTCTGATTTACATCTCTTTCCTTTCGAAGATGCCTCAATCTTTCACTAGTGCCGCTCTTATTTCCTGGTCTTTTTCCCCTGGAGATGATCTGACTGTGGGAGTTTTATCCTTCCTGTGCGGTTAGAATCGTCTGCCAGGTGATACTCTTTATCCGGAGGCACCGAGGATATCTCCTTGTATCGCGACGTTCTTGAACCTCCGTACTCGCGTTACTCTTCGCCGTTCGTTGAAACCCTCATTTTTCCCTCTCGTCCCCGGCCCACTTTCGGCTGGCGTATAAGATCGAGCGCCGCCCGCCAGCCCGTCTTCCTATGGCCGGAAGGTAACCCGCCTGGCAAACGTCCAACTGAATCAGTTTCATCGTTACAAGACGAGAAATCTCTCTCGCACGTCACCCGCGTCGCGAGATGGGCTCGACACCTTTTTCCGGTCTATTTGACCCTCGACCCTGGCAAGACTGGGTCCTATTTCTCCGTAGGGATTCTAAAGATCCTAGAGACTATCTAGATTCCCCCCTTGTTTCTGCTCGTCAGGGGGAACGACGACCCTGCTCTTTCTTCCTGTTTAGGATTGGCTTTCGCCCTTGTCTCACGAGGTTTCTTTTGCGTCGGACATCCGGTCGACGCGACGCTTCTCACTTCTTGCGCGTCCGTGAGGAGAAGCGTTACGTCGTCCCGGCCGACTGATTTTTTGAAGCTTGTCTTTTCCGAGGCATTTTAGTCTTTCCAGGTACTGATCCAATGGATTTTTTTGTGGCTTCCGGGGCGCGACGATTTTCCCCTGTAGAGGGCTTTTCTTCCGCGCGCCGCTGATCCGATTCCCCCTAAATCCTCAGTGTTTTTGAGCTATGTTTTTTTCCTGACTTGCCTCGGCCAGCGTTGGACTCCCGGCGGATCGAACATTGACGCATCCACTTTCCTCTCCTGATAAGGACCGGAATCCCCCTGATCTAGTTCCCTGCCAAGGCGATTGGCCGCAATCGCTTTTTCGTGGAGTTTGCAGCGACGGGAAGTCGGCACGCTATCAGCCTCGAGAAGACTGTAATGACCATCGTTTATTAGGTCGTCTGCTCCGACGAAGATCCTTGCCCCGCGGGGACATGAGAACTTCTCCCCCTCGGGCCCCCCCTTTTTTTCCTGGTTACGGCCATCATCCTTTCGAGTCTTCCCTGAGGGAATAGTCATCTATCTTACTTGGATGGCTTCCCGGTAACTGGGACTAGATACGGCGTCTGTCACCTTAACACGTTTGGCCACCGGGTACGCATAGACGGAAACGTTCCATATCTCGGCTTTTTTTTTTTTTTTTTCCGCGCGCGATTTCTCTCTTTTGTCTCCTTCTGATGTCATAAATTTTTTGCAAGATTGGTAAGGTTCCTGACTTCCTTCTGCGTGTCTCAAACGGAGCTCGCGATCTCCTCTCACGTCTACTCTTCTCTCCCTTTTGTCGGAAGCACGGGGCCTGCATGCCGCGATTGTTCGCCGCTTTCCCTTTTCGGGGCTATGTGCGTCGCGTACTTCGCGATTCCCTTATCTTCCTCTGAGTCGGCCGCCCGCATGGCCCCTGTTTCTGGCGCGACTTTTCTCCCCGCGCCCCGCGTCGGAAGACTCCGCTAACTTGGTCCCCGTCCTCTTCTTCCCAGTCCCGAATTCCCCTCGTTCACATTTTGCCCTACCGAGCTCTAGGTGAACTTTTCCTAGGCATCTTCTTTTTCCCCGCGATTGTCGTTTCAAGAGGAGACTCCCCTTCATCCTCCGAAGAGAGAGTTTGCAGGATGCGGCCTCGAGTTTACTCGGAAGAGACCGCCTGTCCTCGCACAGCTCCTCGTTCGCCGCACGTGTTTGTAGTTTTTTTGTTCTTGACACTAGAACCCAGCCGGTCACGCCTTAGAATCCACTTTTTCCGACCCCCAGCACCGCGCCTCGCGGTGCCGCCCGATCTTTCCCTACATGCCTCAGTTCCCCGATCCCCTTCCGGCGTTACGCCCTAAGGCATGTAAAATCCGCCCCTCCCCCCCCCCCTCCCGTTCGCTATGATTCGCAGGAAATTCTCAGTCACGTCCACGTTTCAAGGTTCCCCATCACGAAGTAAAAAAATCTTTGTGCTACTTTGTTTCTTGGATAGTCGTTTTTTGGCTTTGTGAGCCTTCGTTTCATTATTTAATGTTAATCTTCCCCAACTTTTGATCCTGTATGTTCCTTATGAGGACTTCCCCAGCGCGAGCGGGGTTTCTCAGAATGATTTTTTTTAATGACGTAGTCCGATCCTTCTCCTCTATTCCTCGGTAGTATCTTATAGGGTATCCGGATACCCATTCTCTTCCCTTGGTAAATTTTCCCCCTCTTTTGCCGTCGCGCGGAGCTTTTTCGCTTTGCTGTTCCAAAAGGACGCCCTTTCCCAATGTAGAGTCTTGCGTTGGGAAACATCCCCGGCTGAGAGCTCTTACGCCCTCCCCTCCCGTAGTTGCGGTCTATTTCTTTACGACGATTCCCCCACAGGTGACCCTGAAACGACTGATTGTTCGGACCATGTGTCCCCTTTATTTAGTTCTTTTGCGCCAGCTCGTACACCTGGAGGCCCACCACCCTGAAGCAATTGTTTTGAATTTTGTTGATTTTCCCACCCTCCTTCACGCGCGCGTGTTGCAGCATCTCGATTAATTGTTCTTGAGAGGCTTCTTTGCTAAGTCCCAGTGTGGAGATTCCCAGGAAGCACTTGAGCTTCCTCGCACGAACAGTTCACCTGTTTATAGTAGTAGCGAATCCGGGACCCGTCGAATTCGCTCGGCTTTTCCACAATGGCGATCTCCTACTCCCATTGTCCGACCGGTTCCAGCGAAGATGCGTGAGATCTCCTCCGGATCGTTCCGCAGTGCTCATTTCGGGGGCGTATTCTTCTTTTCAAGGCAAGGTTGCTTTAATTTGTGACCATTTTTACGCCGTTGGTGCGCGGGGTTTGTGGCTAGGACGAGAAGCCCGCCATTTTGTGCCGTCGGTCGCCACCAACCTCTTAGGCTTAACTTTCCCGTTTTCCGCATTCACTCTCGCCTTCTACGAGTCCTGATCGGTTCCTCGCCTATGATTTTTTCTAGTCCATCGGCGGTTAGGTCCGACCCATGCCACTTTACCCCTAACACCGATTGCTTAAATTTGGACCACATAAGTCCCTCGAAGCATGAGACCGAAGTTTTTAGACGATTGACCTCCGTAGTTTCTTGGCTTCCTTCACGCGACCACGGCGCAATTCCGTGTAGTTGTTATGCAACTAGAAGCTTCCTTCTCGACTGCTTCTCAAGTGGCGGATCTTCTTTCAATTTCCCGTTTTTTTTTATGATTAAGCCAATACGCCACCGACACTTCTAGCCGCCGTCTTTTTCTTTTTTGTACCGGTTGGGATCGTGTTTTAGTAGCTCTAGGCTCGTTCTGTTTTTCTAGGAAGCTGATCAAGGAGGAGTTATTCAAGTCTTTCCTTAATTTTAAATTCAGGCAGCTTTCCTCGTCGGTGTTCCGAGCGTTACCTGTTCTCCTTTCTGCAGCACTCGAGGTACGACGCATTCGTTGAAGGGAGGGTCCCTTCCTCTCCCTTTCGTTCCCCGCTCCGACGAGTAGACTACTCGTCTCCTCTTAGCTTATTTTAGGCCCGCCGGCTTCCCCACCGCTTGACAAACCGCTCCCTTACACTTTATGTGGTTATGACCGTCGGTTCTTCCTTCTCTTCGATTGGTTCTTCGCCCCAAAAGAAGAAACTTCCTCCTGGCTTATTTTTCGCTTTCGATTGTTTCGCTTTTACTTGAGTTGCTCGGCACTCTTGAGTTATGAAGTCTACGAGTCTCGGTCAAGTTTTCCTACATCTTCCCGAATGGAAGAACGACTGTCAGTTTTAAGTCATTCTTTCCGGCTTTGCTGGACAATGATGCCCTTTTTTCCGTTTGACCCATGCCTACCTTGTCCGCCTTGTTCGTGTCCCAAGGCGCGGTCATCTAAGTCCGGGCTTCTAAAACCTCTCTTATTGGACACGCGGCTGGCAATTCTCTGATCTTTTGGCGCTCTTGCTCCTCCCCCTCTCCCACATCTCTCTTGTTGTTGAGAGATTCTAGAAGGGAGAAGATAGACCTCGTCTCAGAATGGCCCGGATTGTAAGCTCGTCGATTTTTCTTATGAAGCTTTGTTCGCCGGCGCATCGCCTCGCCGTTGTTTCCGTACCTTGGTACGCCGTTATCGGTGTTTTGTTTTGACCAACCTGGAAAGACAGTTCGGACTTGTTTTTAGACTTTTTCCCTACCTCCGAGGGCTTCCAGTCCTCAGATTTCTTTCGCTCTTTTTATGATTGCTCATCATTTCCTTTTGACCCCCCTCGATCCAATTCAGTCTGATCCCTTGACAACAAGGTATTTCTTTTGTTTCTTCATACCACCTAGTCCGAAGTGCCTGTCCCCTAACCAGTGTAGGACTACCGCTCGCTGTGTCAGTCCTGTGGCGGGAAGCGGCTTATCATGTCCTATAATTCCGCGCTTTTATCTCAGCCCCTATTTCGCTAGTAGTGATTTAATGTGAGAAATGACCGCTTTTAGCCAGCATGCGCGATGAAGGCGAGGCTCCTTGATTGATCCCCGCCCCTGCCTGGCACCTCGAAGGCCTGGACCGGATAGGTCAAGCCGATCCGGGCTCCCTTCCTCGAGCTATATCATTTGAACTCTTTCCGAACCTAGGAACAGGAGTGGTGTTGTTCCACAGGAGGAGGTCGTTTTTCTTTCTGAGGTGATGAAGACGCCCCAGACGACACGTACCCTTTTTCAATCACTGCTCACTTCCTTGACGCTACCTTCCTTGAGTTGACCCTCCACTTCTGCCTTCTTCTACTAGTGGCCGGTTCCTCTTTTTCCGCTAACAGTTTTACCGGAAGCGATACATCTTTCTCATCTTTTAACCGAGGATTGTCGTGCGCGATGACGCCTCTCGCGGTGGTTGATTTTTCTGCAGCCTTTTTTTATATGTCCCCGCGATCCATGACGATCCTCTTTCATAAGCTTCGATGTATAGGCTTGTCCGCACGTCGATGAGCGGCAACAAGGTTAATCTTTCCCTTCATTTGTGGCGCCGAGCCCACCCCTAATGTGCGTAGTTCCTACCTGATTCAGTCCAAGCGCTCCATATTGAGCTACATTTTATCACTCTGACAAACGTTTACCCCTGCTGCGGAAAAAAAGTCATTTTTTCAAGACAGCCCCGAGACTCCTCCTCATCTTCCTCTCCCCGAAAAGCCCTAAGGTTCGCTGGACTAAGCAAGTATGGGATTCTCCTTCGAAGAGATTCTAGTTCACCAACCAGGTGACGGGAGTTTAGGCCGTTTCAAGTTTCTTCCCGGGGTGAGTTAACAACGTTTTGGGAACCGTCCGGTCCCTTTTCCACCCATCTCCTCTCTTGCAACTAGAGAGTGCCTAGGTTGTCTCATCACCTCCCCTTTCATTTGGGCAGCCAGTACGCGAGGGGCGCTCGGAGTCTCTTATTGTGCAGCGGTCGACACGTCTTTCCTGTCCTCGGTTATTGCTCGTTTCGGCGCCTACTACGGATGTGGAGGGTTGGCCGCGTCTCCTTGGTGGCACCCACCCTCGCGTATTTTTCTTTTGTCATGGGTTGATAATTGAGGCAGGTTTGTGACACACGTCCTTCTCGACCCCCTTCCTTACTTGCAAGCGTTACGGAAGTTGCTCGTGTTATAGCGCCGATTCCCTTTAAAAATAGCTATTTCCTTATTCTTCCTCGGTCTATTTTCCAGAATTCCCCCCCCTACTTCCCCTCCGTCGATAGCGAGCTTCCTCAGTTATAAACGCTCCATCCCTTGTTTCCGTTGGGGTACTCTTTTCCCTTCCCGAAGGCACGAGAAAACGCTCTCTAATTCCACTCCTCCAGACCCCCCAGGCATTGGGTTTCGGACTTTTGATACCTTGTGCTTTTACATGCGAATGCCTTGCCTTCCTCTCGCCTTTTTTTTCTGAACGCGAGGGTTAACGCCGTAGTTTTTAACTTCTCGCGGAAACTGTCCTGGGCTTGACAGCGAGCCCCCGTTTTTTTCGCGTGCGGGGTCCCTGCCCTCTCTTCTACTTTTCCCTGCTTGTCGACGCTTCCAAACCGACGAGAACGTCGATGCCCGGGCGATGTAGTGGCGCCCTCTCGGCCGATACCGCTCAGGATCCCCCTTTCCTCCTCGCGTCTGAGGCGCCGGTCTCTCGGTCTGAGACCCGATTCGGCCGAAGATGCTGTCGCAGTTCCAAGATTTTCCTCGGTGATCCGCTTCTTTCCTGTTCCCTTATTCGGCTCTTTGGGAGGATTCGTGGATTTTTTTTTAGTAGCGCGGAGATCGTTCCGTCTGCCCCCCTTGGCGGCAACGACGCTGCCTAGGGGTCTATTCCGTGCGATGGTCTAGCCTCCACGAAGCTTAGACGCCCCCCCAGCACCCCTCTATCTTCCGTCGCTCACGGCGCGATTCGTAAGACCTTTGGCCGATCGCTAGAGCTGTCGCAGGCCAGGGCCTTCGTCGTTATCTCGTCCCCCCACCCTGCGGAGGACCCTCTAGCAACGGGATCAAGGAGCTTCCCCGAGTGCAGTTTTTTAGGGCCGCGAGCTTCTCGAACACACCCCACAACACCACCCCTCCCCCCCAAAAAAACACCCCCCCCCCCCCACACCACCCCCCCCCCCCAAAAAAACACAAACACCTCTCCTTCCCCCCACCCAAAACAACCCACACCACAACACAAACCACCACCCAAACCCCCCCCCCCCCCCCCCCCACCCCCCACCCCCCCCCATTTTTAGATATTCGGACTCGAGAGGAAGTTTGCCCCTTCCACTTGCGCGCGGCCTTTCGAGTCTTCGGACCCCCGGCTTCCAGAAGAGCAGCAATATGAAGATCCGCAGTGTCTACTAGGACGCTAGCGGGGGAGCCCGTTGTCCGGCTACGGTTAATGTCGATGTGTCGCCTGGCTTTAGTCCATTTCATTCACTCCGCTTTTTTGACATTGGACCTACCCCTCTCCTATCAAGAGGGCCTCCCTCCAGATTTTGCGTTCTACGCGTGAAGGTCGTCCCCTTTTCACTAACGCCCCGGCGGGAAGGCTTCTGTACATTCCTTTTTACCCTTTTAGATAGGCTTTCCGGTGCCTGAGAAAGGCGTCTGCCGGGTTTCCGTTTTCGGAATGCCCTTGGATCTGGCAGTAGTTTTCAGTCCACTTTTCGTTTTTCCCATCTTTTCCTCGGTTTTGCAGAGTCTATAAGGCGATTCCGGACTCTTCTTGCCAGTTCTTTGGCCAAGGGAGGATCGCCTCCGTGCCGCTAACCACGCCTACTTGACCTGTCTCCGATTCTTTTTCCCTAGGATCACGGACATTATCTTTGTCTCTGGGTGGACGGGGACACTTCAAGATGATTCTGCAATCACTTCCCGCCTCGATTTTTTCAAATCGTTCGATTCTTCTTCCTTGTTAGACTAAGACCCCTCCCCTCCCTTCGGTAAGGCCCCCCTGTTGAACGACGCGAGCTCGAAAGGAGCCTAGGTTACGGAATCGGCCCCCTCTATAGCTAGCCCCCCTGACTTTGACTCTTCAGATAGATATTAGGTGCTTGTGCCTCTTAGGACTTGTCATCAGGCCCTCGCCCCTCTGTATTTGAGTAGGAGTACGCCTCTCCTTAACTTAGGCAACACGCGGCTTGTGGTCTAATGACGGGAGCGCGATTATCATGCGTTGCTACGGGAGGACTTCACCCCATTGGTGTTCCCTTTGAAGGAAAGATGTATGCCCTTTCCCTGTCTTTGCGACCACGTCCCCTTCAGGGTATAATATAGCGATGCCTCCCTTTTTTATTCTTCGCTCCCGCATCTTCTTTCCTAAGACCGCGACTCGGGAGAGGATTGGACGGGTTGCACGTTTATCAGCCTCTGCAACATATCGTGGCGCAAAACCGCTTGACCCGGAAGGACGTCGCGGACGCGCGACCTGACGCCTTTCCTCACGCTTTCCCTTCACGTTCCGATTCTTCGCCCCCACCGAACCTTTGAGATCACTCTGAAAGGCTTTTGAACTAACGAGGCCATCTCTTCAGCAGCCTCGTTTTGCCGACCGTTTCTGCCAGGCCGCGATCGCAGACATGATTGGTCGCTTTATCGGCAGACGATCGCTTCTACTCCCCCTCCCCTCCAAGCCTCATCGCGCACTTTTCTTTTGCTGTAGGAGAAATTCTCAATCACACGCAGGTCCGTCCGCGCAGAAACAACAGTCAAGCCGTTTTTTCCCATCTTTCGGCCCCGAGCCCCAATTCATTTGCCCATGTTCCCCTCTAGGAGGGCCGATTTACGCGATTCAGTTCCTCGAAGCTTTTTTTCCTCCTGCCTGAAGACGACCCCCCTTCTTTTTCTTTTTCTACCTTCTCCGTCACTCCCGGTTATCACTTCAACAAGATCCGAGTCCACAATCTTCTTTTTTTCTATTAGTGGGATTCGTGATTGCCCTTTTCGTTCTCTCTTTGGTCAATTTACATCCGATAACAACTTAGCGTTCTTAGTGAGAGTTTACGCTTGGTCAGCGACCGATTGCTTTTTCTTGTTTTTTCCGCTGTTTCGAGGCGTCCTTTCCAAAAGCTCTCTTTTGCTTCGGAATAATACGGGTTCAGTCGCTCTGATTTCTCGAGGTGTTTTCCTCCCCTTCTTCCGCTGCTCTCCTTTTCACCCAAGTTCACTCGCGTGCCTGATGTCGCGTTGAATACGCACCACCCCCTCTTTGCCAAATGATGATCCCTCCTTTGCCAAAAGTAGACGCGGAATCCCAGACGCCCATGTTTCGTAGTTGCCAGCCTCGACGCTCCGATTCCCAAGGGGAAATTCCACCAATTTGGGCGACCGATTTTGCACATCCTCCCTCTCCGTAATTAGCTGGATCCACCGTTTTCTTACCTCCCACCATGCCGCGGTGGTCCGGAGCCCCCCCCTATGAGGAAAGGCGCAGAGCCCTCTCTCCCCCTTTTTCCCTGCTTGACTAGTGAAAGATCCTTCTGCCCCTTTAGGATCCCCCCATAAGAAGTGCAGCAGCGCAAACCCGCCAACCCCAGTGTGGGAGTAGCGACTCCCGTTCCTTAGTTTCCGATCAGTCCCATTTTCATACTTACGCCCACCGTAGATTCTGTTAGGTTGACCGCCGTATTTTCTCATTCGTGACGTAGGCCGGCTCTTCCGGGGTGGGACCGTCCTTCCAGTGAGTTTGTTCAGCGTTTCCCCTTGGACGCAGCCCTCTTCTGCGGGCATCTTTCTTCGTCCACACAGTCCGCCCGAAAGGAGTTCTGGACCTTGGCCAGACCAAATTTCGGATTTACACCCTTCCCCTTCCATTTCAGTTTTTTTCGGACAGCGAGAAATTTTATGTGTCGAGGCCTTGATGTTATTTCTTCCATCGCGTGTAATTCCTGCGCCACCCTATCTCCCCCCCCCCCCTGGACACCCCCCCCGTCTTCTTCTCCCTCGGCAGAAATCGCGTGTTTTCATCCTTTGCGAGTGACTCGCCCTTTAAGAAGTCGGTGAGCGGACGGCAAAGAACAGAGCAAGAAGGTAGAAGCGGCTTTTTCTTCCTGTTCTCTTGACGTGCTTCTGGTGGCGGATCTTCTTTTTCCCCTTTGGCGTCGTGCCTCTTTTTCATGCCTTTCGAGAAAACACCTTGCAGACGCGTTCTTTCTCCCGGGCCCTTGTCGTAGACGCCTTCGTCTTTGCGATTTGGAACGGGGAGCCGAGAAGAGCCGCTTTCTTTCCCTTTTTCCTTTTGCTTTTAATGGTCTCCGTTTCAGCTTGCAGGTACCTTTCTCGCTCTTCCTGCAGAACCGCCGCGGTCCCCTTCGCGCCTTCGATCCCCCCTGGCTTTCATACGATAACGATGACGATTATCAATCGCTAGACTTCTTCAATAGGTCTCTCTCTCTAAATCGCGTCCATTACGCTTTCTCCCGCAACCGCTTCTGTACCCCCCCCTCCTTTCTTTCTTTTAAGAGTCTTGTATCTGGGACCTTGCTTCTGCCTCTTCTCTGGTATGACGACCAAAGACTCCCTCACTTCCGCCCTCCGAACGACTTCCCGATGATTCTGTGGATGAAGATTTCATGCTCGATCAGAGTGTTCTGAAGTTCAGCATCCTCTGCTCTCCCCGCGCGGCGCGGACGAAATCCCTCATTTGTGCTACTATTTGACCTCCCAGTCTGATATCGAGTTTTTGGCACTGCTGCAGCGCTTTAAGCCTAAATTCCGCAACCCTCTTTCCCTTTTTCGTCGCGACCGGCCCTTTATTACGCTCTTAGAGGGATGAAGGGCCGGCGACCCCCTTTCTTCCTCTCCCCCCTTTTACGAGCCGGAAACGATGATGGAAGGAGCGCTCTTCTACTAGGACCTTAGCGACCTGCTCCCGACCAAATATCCCTTTACTCGTTTGTTGAGATTCTCTTCCCTGCGCGGTCGCGCTCTCGATTTCGATTCCAGCCGCCATTTTTTCTCGTTTTCTCCTCATCTGTGGGCGCCGGCCTTCATCGTTCGTACCGCCTGGTTACGCCCCCTTTTTTCCCCCCTTCTCGACTAATAGGTGTCGGCAGGCCTCCCCCCTTCTCCCCGGCCCGTTATTCGTTGAAGCCTCTTCCTAAGGAGTCGGGACTTCCTTTTTTGAATGATTTCTTCGAATGCGCGTGAGATCTCTCTTGCGGGAGTAATAACCTCGCTGCAGCCTCCTTTATTACTTATCACGCATTATTAGTACGATTCTCTTGACCCACGGATTTCTCGTTGCTAAAATCTCCTCTACCTAACAGAATACTTTCTTCCATCCCATTTCTTCCCTCTAACCTGCGTTTTTTTTTCCGGGTTGCGGTCCTCCGGCAGTCATGTCCTAGAATCCCGAGTTATTCTCTATCACCTTCCCTATCGGAGAGAGAGGAGTTACGGCGACCTTTTGCTCCCTTTTGGAGCCGTCTGCGCGAGCGGACTTCCCCCTTTTGGGAATGGCGGCGGTAGAAGTACGAGCGGACTCGGACCCTTTCACTCTGCCGAAAGGGAACGTCCCCCTTTTACGTCGATCCTTTCTCTCGCTCTGTAGCCGGACGATTCTATAAGAACTAGTCCCCCCCGTGCAGGGAATAAAATCGGCCTCCCTTTGTCCCTCTGTGCTTTTTCGCCAACTCCTTCAATTTTTTAAATAATATACGATAACAGTGCCAGTCCCCTCGCTCAATTACTTTTCTCTCTAGAAGGATGCGGCTATCCTTTTATCCTTAGTTCCAGCCTAAAGTCAGACGTCTCCGGTAGATCCACTTCGGCGAATCTCTGAACCCAGGCGGGCATGTGCCTTTCTCGGGTGTCTGACGACGGTTTTTTTTTTCTGTCACTGCAGGAAGGGGTGAGTGAGCTATACGACGACCTGATCCGCGTTCCCACTGACGATTCTTTCTCTTCTTCTTTCACGCTTTGACGGCTTCCCTCTTTTCCCGACGAAGATTTTCTGGGCGACGTCCACACTCCTGTAGTCTCCGGCCTCCCCTGGCCGAAGAGGCCCCCTCTTGCTCTTTCTGCCCATTTCAGCACTTGAACACCCCTTACGAACCTGAATGATTAGCCCCCTTCTTCTCGGCCTAAGATACGGAATTCTACTACGTAAAGCGCCCGCACCTCCCGCCTACGAGTTTTCCTCCGCTGTTTTCCGTTTCGCTTCGTCCCCCGAGTTACTTCTGCGCTACGGCGACACTCCGTTTTCGTCTTTACGGCTATGGTTGGACCCCCTTTCCCTCCCCAACTCGTGCCTTCTCATATTAGCTCAATTCCCCCCAACTCATCAGCTAACCCATGCTAGTCGTCCTCCTTTCCGAAGAAATCAATTTCTTTGGAAGCCCCGTAAGAGTGTTGGATTCAATCTAAGGGCACCGGTCTCTAAAGAGGGGCGCCCCCCCCCCTTTTCGTACAACCCTGTCGTGCCCAGGGACCCGTGGTGATCTTCCTCTTCTTCGCAACCGACTGCAGTTTTTTGAGGTAGCACTCTTCTGGTCCCCACTCTTTTTTTTGGGTAACAGGCCTTGGTGCTGCTTCCCAGATTCCTTCGCGCTTGACGGAAAGAGCTTCCCGATCTTGTTTCTTTCTCATCTCGGCCCTCCGGCCGGACTTCGACTTCTCCTTTTTGACTGACGCATTCTCGATTCCCGGAGCCCCCCGCAAGCTCTCCGAGCGGTCCTTTCCTCTTTTTATAAACGCGCCGAATACCGCGCGAATTTTTTCTACTGCTGGACAATTAAAGATCCAAAACGAGCCACGTCACGAGTTCCACTAAGTCTCACGATCACATTCCTTTGTTTCTGTTCTTTGTGACTTTATGGACTCTCCTTGTCTACCCCGAGGCTACTGAGGTTAGTGGGCTATGAATTTGCTTCCCTCTTCAAGAGGAATGAGAATCCCTTATGGTCACGTTCCCGGTCGGGCCCGCTAGGGTTCGTGTGCTTCTGGGCCAGTAAAACGATTTTCTTCTGTTGGAGGACTTTGTCTTTCGATGCTTTCCCCGAACCACGACGAGTCCGGGCGCTGCCGCGGGCGTGGGGTTTGTCAGATCTTCTCGCGCTCCGGCAAGCATAAAGATTTTGTCTCGCGGTCTCCGCGCTTCGCGCTTGCTCCCGAAGATGACTCTTCTTTTACCGCTGATGGCCATCCTCCCGCGGGTTGACTGCTTTTTTAGGCATTGTCTCTTGAGTGCGCGGGCCTTTTCCTACCGGGCGCATTTCGCCTCGGAGCCGTGGTATCGACGGTTTCCATGCTTTTTTTTTCCGAGTTATCCTGTTCACGACGACCGGACCGACCTTCCCCTCCTTCCGAAGCGGTCGTTGAACCTCTTCTTTGCGGACTATTTTTCCACGGGCGCCGGTTCTCCTTCCGAGGCTTCCGACGCCGGGTCTCGCGGACCGGAATGAATTCCTTGCCAAATCGTTTCCACTCATCCTTCCTTTACTAGTACCCCCTTTTTTGAAATTTCACGCATTCCGCGTCATTCTAGCCGAGTGCCTCCCCTTGGTAACTCTCAACGTGGAGTAGTGACGCCATCGCCAGTCCTTCCTTGCAGAGGAAGATTTTCATCCTCAATCGAATATACGCCCCTTCTCTCTCTCCTCTTACGCCTTGCTTCTTTTTTTCCTTTTCTCTGTAATTCTGCGCGCTGGAGGGGGCATTCCTTTCAATCTGGCTCCTGTCGGCGTTAGGCTGTTCTGGGGCATGTACAGCGGGTTGACTCGTAGGAACTAAGAGAATCCCCCCTCTCATTCTTTTATACCCGACTTCGCGCGGGAGCTGTTTTAAGAATTGCTGGATTTTTTATACTGCCGAACGCACGGCGAACATCGCTCGGCGGATCGCGAATTCTTAACGAGTTCGCCTGAGACCGTGTTGTTTTTTTTTTTTTTCTTCTGTTAACACCGCCGCCTCGACGCCCTCCTGTTGACGAACACGGTCATTGCTATTTTCGTTTCATGCCAGGACTTAAGATGCTTTCTTGTAATCCGGAGCGCCCCTTATTCTAGTTTCTTCTCTTTGTGGTTTGGAGTGCCTACATGAGTGCTGTTCTTCTCCCCCCAAGCGTTCTGTCACGGCTTTGGATAGAAAAACCTTCCACCGGCCGACGTTGATCAGGACCGGACCGCCGATCCCTTGCCGACGCGCGATGTGCAAATTCGCTCTATTCGCGTTTTTTAGGCTACGGCACTAAGTACCTCCGTAAGGAAGTTCCGCGCGCCATATGTTCCCCCTCTTTTTCTTTTTTTGGTCGGTCAGATCGATTCAGACCGTAGGAGAAGTTTCGTTTCCCGCCGGCCCCGCCAGGCATAATAGAGTGTGCAACTTCTCTGCCAACAATCCAGACGAAGCGTCAAAACTTTTTCTTTTTTTTTTTTTACTTCCTCTTCAGATAGATACTTTCTGAGTCCTCCGGTTCCTAGTGGACGAGAAATCGGCCGCGTCTTGCTTGTTCTTAGAGTTCTTCGACGAATTCAATGTTTTCTCTGCCCCTCTCGAGGGCACCGATATTCATTATGCGAGAGCTGATTTTCCGCTTTATTTTTATACGAATATCATTGTGGTGTTCCGGTTGTCCAGTCCCGTGTCATGCCCCTGGCCCTGAGCGACCCCGTTCCCGATAGACTCGTCTTACGCCGCATCCCTGTTTTCTGCGAAGCTTCAGATGTTTCGCCGCTGACCCGTTGTCGGTTTTTGCGTCACCTTTTCTTGTTCCCATTCAGAGACCTGAGATCTTTCGGCCGCCACCTCATGACCAGTTATCTTCTACGTGAGCGGCCTACTGCGACAGCAGAACCCGGAACATCGACGCAGACTTTTAATCCCGCAAGCACGTAACTTGATCACCGCGGGCAAGGATTACCTTTTTTTTGACGTTGTCTCGCTGAAAGGGCAACGGGTTTGTTGTTTCATAGTCCTTCTCTCCCCCTAGGGGTACCTGCACGAAAGTTTTTAACTGTCTCCTCCCTTGAGCATGCTGATGCGGCCGACTATCGTATCCGGAACTACCCTCCCGCTTCTTGGGGTCAGAAATCGCTGCAACACCTCTTCTCTCCCAGTTCTTTTGGGTAGGGCGCCTTCTGCACTGACGTTTTAAGTCTTTGATTAACTTCACCCGACAGGCCAGCTTTGCTTGTCCCACCCTCCCGCCCCGGACCGGCCCAGGCAGTTGACTCAGTCCTTCCCCTTCGTTGATCCTTTTTCCTGTCACCTCATGCCCGCCCCCACCTGCCCTCGCTGACCCTTTTTTCTACATTGAGTCCTTACCGGGTCTCAACAAAGGTCCACTAAGATCCCCCCTCCGTCAACAAAGCTCTTTGTTCTTCTTCACTTTCTTGTTTGTTGATCGTCCGTGGCCTTTACATCCTTGTCCAAAATTCTCTCCGGGATTTGAGTTTTTTACGCCCTTAGCGCCGTTTTTTCTCTCGGATCGATACTGCAGTCTTCCAACCTTTTCAGGACATAAGAGAAACCTTTTATCGTATTCTCTCGGATATTTCCTTAATCTCCTTTCCTTTTCCCTTCTTACGTTTGATTGAGATTGTCGCGTTTTTTTGACACGGTCAGGTCGCCACAACATGACGATCTCAGCGCTTTTTAATAGACTCGGCCTCCTCCCTACGACCCTTGCCTTGTAACCCATTTTATGACAATTTAGAATATCCCCTTTCCAGTCTCCTCCCTCGTTGGATCACTTCTGAAAATTTAGATTCCGTCTTCAGACAGATTAAGATCCTGGCTCC
>Ga0179591_1351974_pt1 | contig 21083 bp, 24 predicted proteins | sample CZOMad2_1_08_16f_FD_182891 | JGI IMG/M metagenome (GOLD analysis project Ga0179591, IMG submission 182891) | Vadose zone soil fungal communities from Angelo Coast Range Reserve, California, USA - CZOMad2_1_08_16fungal (PacBio error correction) | ecosystem: Environmental > Terrestrial > Soil >... | reverse complement strand
TTCAACGCCTTTCTCCTTGCTAAAGGCTTGGATTGTTTGCTCCATAGTCTTATTTCACTGAAATGTTTGGTCTTCCTCTCCCTCCGTTGTGCATTTTATTGTCCTTTGCTTTGGCTTCCAGTTTCGGGCGCCTTGGTCGTACCTGATCTCCCTCCATCATTCCCCGAAACTTCTGCTCTTCTCTTCAGCGGTCCGCTCATCAAGTTTCCTGTCACTGTTGCACGGCCGCCCGGGTATTTTGGTTCTTCCGGGATAGCTCCGCTCGTTGCAGCAACCCGTGTGCTTCTTTGGATCTTTCCCGATTTACTCTCCACGCTCCCTCCGTCGTTATATCTCCGTTTCCCCCCCCTTTTTACCTTCAATACTTACCGCCCCGCCTCTTTCCTGGTCAAAATAACTAAATTCATAATACAAGACTTCCCCGCCCCCCTACAACGCTTTGATTTCCCGCTCATGGCGCATATCCCCCTTTTCGGTCCGCCCCCCCTACCCCTCTGATCGTGTTAACCTTCCCTTTGTTTTTGTCCCGCCATATTTGGTCGTTTAATAAGCACTTATCCCCCCCCATTTTTGCGTTTTCTGCTCCTCCCCTCCGTTATTTTGCATTGTTACTCGATTTCAACCCGTTGACCCTTGTCTGTAAACCCCCTCCCCCCCTCCTGGCCGTGATCTCAGGACGGTCTTCTCTCGGTTTATTGAGACAATACCGACCCCTCTCCTGAGGAAAAAATTCTTTCCTCTCTGCTTGTCAAGTTTTTTGATTCCCACTGGGTCCGCCCCCGCTACTTTCCAGTGGTCCACACAGGCCCAGCCCATCCACCATCCCGACACACTTGAGTCAGTACTTGTCCCACTTCCCTTTGCGCGAGTCCCCGTGTCCCGACGTTCAGTCCTGCGTTCCTTGTTACTGACTCCTTTTCCCGGATCTGTTTTTTCCCCCTTTTCCTCCGCGTCTGCTCTTCCACCTATTCGAATTCATCCTTGAGCAAATTTCTTTTTTTTGTCGTCCTTTCGGCGGACAGCTTTGTTTGTTCCCCTTTTCAAGGGTCCGTTGAGGGACCTGGATTACCGATATTCCTCCCCTTATCTTCACATCATCCTGCCCCACTCCCCCCCGTTTCAGCTTGTCACACTAATGGAGTTTCGACGCAGTTTTTCCATTCCTTCTGTTCCGTATGAAATTCCTCTTTCTCCCAGTCGCCGGATGTTGACTGTCCTGACCTAACTCTACGTACTCTGTTTTCCTTATTCTCTTTTTTCTACCCCCTATCTTCAACTCCCCCATTTTACTCAAAGCAAGGCACATAATTGCGCACGCTGAATACGGAAAAAGGACTTAGTGTTCCTGCCATGCTCATTTTCACGGCCTTGTCGCATCTTCCCCCGCCTCTATTTTTTCCCCCCCCCCCTACCTCAAGTGTTGGTTTTTTGTTTACCGCAAAATGGAGTTTTTTTTTCAATCTCCGTTTCCGAATTTCCACCTTAGGTTTTTGACCTCGCAGGCCTCAGGACTTGTCTCTTTACCGTTCTCGGTGCCACTTTTTGTACCTCCCCCTTGGATGTCTTTTTACCCTGTAGTGGCAAGAGACGGTATTTGGATCATGAAGTCTGCGATTTTCACACCTCCGAATTTCGCTGCTACTGGGCAAACTCTTGTCCAGACCTAGCACTCCCATTATTTGACTGATACGGTCCGGTGTTATCTTCCTGTGTTTCTCAGTTCCCTCTCTCAGAATTTTGATAACCATTTTCTTTTGCAACCAGTTCCACGTCCCTCCTTTTTTTCGAAATCAGTCCTTCTCCTTTCTTCCTTTTGTCGTTCTCCACCTTCGGACTTTTTAGAGACGTCGAAGTCAACTCCGGTTCTAGAGTCTTTTATCGTCCCCATTCCCGCCCCACTATCCTTTTGACAATTCGAAATGATCCCTCCTTGCTTTTCTCTGTTCTTGGCGTTGACGCCGAATAGTACCTTCCCCTGACGGTAAACTGTTTTCCTTTTTTAGTATTATTTTACGAAGCGTTATTTTCTTTTACAGTTCTGTTCTTTTCGCATCAATTTTCCGTATGGTCCTTTCTGGCTTTTCCTCATCAAAGCGATAGTCCTTCTTTCCGGTTTTTCAGGAATTCGGTGTGTACCTTTTCTTGTATATCCACCCCCTCTCGGATCCCCCACATTTTTTCTGGTCTTAGAGATGACGTTTTTTTACAATCGAACCTTTTATACAGTGTTTCGATTTGTGATTTCCTGATGAACCTTTTCCTTTCCCCGCCATGCGGTTGCGGCCCCTTTTTTTACTTGTACCCCGCTTTGCTTTTTTTGATTCTAGGAGGTAACGACCTTTTAGGTAGTCCAGTATTGACTTGTGCTTACTTTATTTCGCTAGTTTCTTGCGACGTTCCTTTCTCTAATCTTCGATGTCGCGTCGTTTGTCAACCATTGCCCCCCTCTAATGGGCTTGACGAGGACCGTAATTCACTGATCATGAGAGTCCCGGCTGTACGCACATGGATATCAGAAAGTCGTAGATGTCACGAGCTATCATACTGTGGGCACAGAGAGAGTGTGCAAGCAAAACTTTCTTTTGGCTCTCACTCCTTTTTTCCCCCTCCCCCGTCTTCTTGAAGCAGACTCCCCCGAGCTCATTAATGTTTTTCTTTTTTTTTTTTTGTCCCCCTCATATCCTTAACAACACTCAAGCTTCGCCCCCCCTTTTGGCCCCAGCGGGGGTTCTGCAATTTGATGCTGCTGATCGGACCCCCTCGAATAGACATGTGAATCTGTTGCCCAGAAACCTCCTTAGAATCTTTTTAAGCCACTTCTCCTCACCCTTTCCAGCAAATGCTCCACGAGGAGAATCCATCCTATGACCCCTCGAGTATGTACGCCCCTCCTCACCGCCGTTAACCGTTATCCTGACAGGGGCTGTCTTCTTTTCATGCTATTCGACCTACTCGCAACGATTTCCCATTCTCTTCATTTTCTCCCAAACCTGGAGGAGATGAGTGGAGTTAAGAATTGGGTAGTTGTAGTTCGTATGCCTTTTTTCTTGGATGGACCCCCGGACTTTTTTGCCTATCCCGGCGACCCCTCCCCCAGCCATTCTTTCCTTTTCAGAGACTGAACTTTCAGCTCCGTTGAACCCCCCCCCTCCCACGTTTCTCACGCATCCCCCCATAGCTGTATAGGTAAATTGTTTTCTGAAGAACGAGCACGCCGTGCACTATTCCTCTTTTCCTTGGGTGCCTTGTTCACGTGGTTCGGAAGAACCAATAGTTGATACGGGTGGCTTTTCGAGCGGAATTCTGCCTTTTCCTTCCTGCCCAGGATTTATTTCCTTTTCTGCCGCCCCCCCCTTTTTTCTCTGTTGAAAATTTCGTTTTTGCAGCGTCGATTAGCGTGTACCACGCACCTCGATTTTTGAAGCGTTCTGCTTCTCTTTTATCGATCCCCCACACTCTTTCTAGCCTTGAAGTCCCTTTTCTTCCTTTGCGGCTTGCCATCATCGTGGTGGTTGTTGTTAGCAAGCCGTTTCCAACCGTCTAGTCGAAGATTCCTCCGGCGTCGTTGCGAATCCTGCTCAGGCCGTTTGTGTTGCGTGGATTGTGCTTTCCTCGGGACTAGTTGTTTATGCCTGTTTTTTTTTCCCGTAAATGTGACCGACGCGTTTGGCCCGTGTTTTTTGGAGTGCTACGCAGCAGTTTCTGACTTCTTCTCAGTTACCGTTCCCGTCTACTTTTGTAACCCCGACCACTCGTTGTTTCTTTGAAATGAAAACCCCCCAACTTTACCTCTCTCATCTTTAAACATTTCCCCTTCCCTATCTCTTTTTTTTCGCCTCGCGTGTCCCAGTTTTGAAGGGTTATCGCTTCATTTCGCTCCTTGCACGTCCGATTTCACTTTCGAGTCTTCGAAGCTCCCCCAAATGAGAATTTACCAGTTAGTCCTCCTGCGGTCTGCCTTTCGCATCTTTCTGCCCCCTCCCGAGCGTAGTTAAAATTCTTAGACACCATGTGTCCCCCACACTTTCCTATGCGGCTTTTTAACTCCCCACCCACTTCGCTCTCCATTTTTTTTTCTCCTATTCTCCCCCCCCCCCTGTACTCCCCGCCTCTTCGTGATAATGTCTCAGAGACACAAACTCCATCGACCTGTTTTCCGCCGACAGCTGAATGAGAGATTTCATCACGAAAAACGTCAGGTTTGAGAATCCGTTTCCCCTCCCCCCCCGGCCGCAGAAAGATCGTCGGTTGAACAACTGGGCTCTCTCACCTTACTTCGTTCCAGTGAGGAACAGTTGGCGGATTCACGTCCCAAGAGTAAAATGTTTGGAAGTGAGGCCTTTCCCTCGTCCTCTCAATGCGGTGCCTCCACGTCCATTGCTTTTTTTTCTACGACCGATGTCCCCTGCCCAATGATAAAATTGGAGTTTATTCCCGCGTTTATTTTGTGCTTGACTTCGCCGTCCCTTTACCTTGGTACCCCCTTCAACAGATGGCTGCTGACTGTTTGGTGTTTTTTGCAACGCGAGCTCTTTAGTGTAAGGGGCGGGTGACCCCCTTTTCCCCCGCTTCCCCCCATTAGGCTGGGCTTGGTTACGCCCTTGAGGCACAGCCGGCCATGCCTCCCCGCACGTCCGGAAACATTTCCTCAATATCCGCAAGATAATACGTTTCTTTTTTGATCCTTCCTTCCCGGGCCCTTGCCATCTTTCGTCATCGATGCGCCTAACCTGTCCTTCTTCGCGCCAGTCCGCCTCTTCTCCGTTTAACGGGTCTCTGTGCGTAAATACGCGCTGGATGATATGGATGATTGATGCCGTCCTTTTTCTCTATAATTTTTCCGGCAGTTGTGCATGCGCCGTCACAGTGATGAGGTTTCAAACAAAGACTACTTTTTCGCAGTCCTGGCAGCTTTTTCGAGTAAGGAGCCGCGTTCTTGGGGCGGCTACGCCGTTTCCCTGTTCTCTATAGCCCGCTCCCTTCTGCCGGTAAGTACGATTTTCAGATACGGTGTCTTTCCTCATCGCTCCGAACGATTCTCCTTTTTTTTTCCTGTCTTCCGGTCCCCATTTTGCCAAAACTCCCTTTCCTCACGAATCCTTTACCTCAACTACCTCCCTCCCGGTCCCCCCAACGCCACGATTAAGGTCCCACCTCTTCCGACCCAAGGGAGTTTCTCCTCTTTTCATGACGTCGCACGACATCCCATCTTTCCCCCTTTTTTTTCCCATTTTGTTGGTAACCTCAACTTTTTCTCTAAGTTTTCATGTCCACCACCGTGCGGCAGACGCCGGTTTTTTCTTGGTAATATAATAACCCTTAACCGAAATTTTCCCTTTCCAGAAACCGCCCGCCCCTTTCCTGCTTGTTATAGTACCTTTTTATTCTCCTGGTCAAATCAAGAGGACTCTCTCTATTCTTTCAAGACAAGACCCCAAGGTTCTTCGCGAGTTCCCTCTCCCTTCCAGCCCCATTTACCTAGACCTCTTCCCCCCTCACCCCGAAATCCTCAGTAATCTTGTCGCCTAGAAGTGCCCAGTCAATCATAGTTGATGAATTGTCTATATAGAGAAAGCCTTTCCCGTTACTTCGACCTCGAGTCCCCCCAAACATTTGAGAACGACAGTTTAAGGATGTTTCGGATCAGGAGACCTCGGTAGGGTGCTAGATTCCTATCCCAATATTGGAGTCTCATTATGCCTCGACGCGCCCTCTTCCCCGCCCACGTTTCCGACCTCCCCCCTCTGGGATGGCCTCTCTCCGACTGGCTTTCCTACATACCCAATTCTCGTTTCCTCCATCCCTACATTGATTTCTAAGTTCTGATAAGACAGACTTCACCTATGAATTCCCTTTTTATCTTTTCGACAAGAGTCCCCTCCTTTTCCCCAATCAAGTCTCCCTTCGACCTCGGCCCCTGAGCAAGATAGACTCCCTCTCCTCCCCCTTATACATGGAACGAAAGTGGAACTCTCCCATTCCTTTCCCCCTTTCTCCTCCCACTCTTTTGTGGGGTTGCGGATGGACTCGTTTCGCTTAAAATGAGCTTGGTAATTTTTGTAATGTGTAAGGTTGTCTTCTGATTTTTCTTCTTTTCTAGGAGAACTTGGCTGCTCTTCTTTTCTTGGTCGCCCGTGACATGACCGTGAACACTAAGTGCGCAAAAGGATCTGCTTCTAGGTTACTTCAGACGTGGCTTACTGAGCACACGAATTTGATGGAGGGGACCCTATGTCTCGCCCCCCTATGGTTGTAGGGTCACCCTTTCCCCCCCCTTTATTCTTTTTAGGCTAGTTCTGATACGTGGCTTTCCGGAACCTGCTTTGGTCGATCCGTCCTCGGTTTTTGACATGACACCCTTCTGCAAACCCCCTCGGCCCGGCTGTGACCCTACCCCATCCAGATTTTGTCTTTTTTTACGCGGTGAGCCAAAATTTTTTATTTTTGACCTACGCCCGTTTTGCAGTAACAGACTCGGCGCTGTTAGTCTTCATTCCGCTGACTGCCGTGCCCCTAGGGAACACTGCTTCACCCGCCTTAGTGCTCTTTCTCCCGGATTTTTGGTTTCTGCCGACTCATAGCCTCCCCCTCCTTTTCGGAATCTCCTTAGTTAGAAAGAACCGGTGAGTGGGCTTCTATCCGAATTTCCTCGTGCATTGCTCGGCGCAATTTTTTAATATTCCATGGTTAGGTTGTCAAGAATTTGTTCGTTTCCCCTGTTTCCATGGATTCCCTCTCCAAAATACCCCACAGATAAGTTCGTCTACTACTTTTACAACTTCAGTCTTACCAATCACGTAGGAGTCAAGTTCCAGTGTCCTGGACTTCCTTGACTTTCGTTCACTCCGGGTTTCTTTTTACCCTCACTTGTTTTCATCCATGAATCCTGTGCTGTTTTTTTGACACTGTGATTAATATTCGTTGTTCGTATTTTCTTTCCCAGCCCCTTGCTGATCGGAGATTATGAGGTGGAGTATGACCAGTCGAACCTCATTTTCGCTTCATTCCCTCAGTTGCCTGACCTCTCTCCCATCACCCCGGCACCTAGAAGGTTCCCCTCCTTCTCGCCACATGCCTCATGTTTGACATCGCGCCACTGATCCTGCTGAGGACCGCTTCACCATCGCCGCAGTGGAAGCTGTTTGTTTACCAAGGATTACTGCAGTGAGATAATTTTGCCATGTGCCTCACCCTTTCTCCCCCCCACAGCACTTCCTCACGCGGCGATTTAAAAAAACTCCTAACCATCCGGCCCTCGCGTATGACGCACACGACCAACCTTCCACTTGGGCCTGGACAGATGCCTTTACAATGTTTGAGTCGTTCACGACCTCCCCGATTTCCCAGTTTGGCTGACTATGACAGTCTTCCCAAGCGGTCCTTCCCTGAGTCTTTGGCTGCCGTTTTTTTCTTGTCGTCGCTGCGGTTCAGTGCCTAAGGCTGTTGAAGTGTGGTTCTCTGGTCCCAAGCCCAGTACGCGGATAGCGGCGTTTTCCCCCCGGCGTTACCTGATCCCATTTCTCCCGCCGCCGTGTCCCACAGCACATGAACAGATAACGCGGCCCGAGATCGTCCACTTTAGTATCGTTTTCGAGTCGAGTACGCCGTTGTCCTTTTGCTGTATCCACACACCGACACTTTTTTTGATCCTGGCCGTCCTTTTGCACAACATACGTTTGTTGTCGTTACCTTGTCTATCCAGTTTCGAATTGTGGATGGATAAGGGAACTATTTCAGGAGCTCTGTCGCTCCTTCCTACAGGCTTTGAGCTGAACGGACGCCACACCATTCCATTATGTTCTTACTTTGGCACCCCCCGTCCGATTCAGCAGCCTCGCCCCTCCCCTCTGTTTCCACCGACGGGACCAAAGCGTGTGAGTCGGCGCGGGATCGATCTAAGCGAACGCTTGACCCTTTTCGTGTTCCTTCATCGTTCCCTTTACCATCTCTTCTCTTTACTGATGCGGAAATCGCCTTCAAGTGTCTCCTTGTTTCGGTAGTCTTTACCGTTCCTCTTCGTCGAAGACTTGGCGCGGGATGTGCGGAGCCCCTATAATGTATCCAATCCTGATCTTCCTCCCCTCTTTCACTCTTCACGTTGAGATTGGTGATACCATCAGATTCCGTACAGATCATTTTTCTACGGAACTGTATTTGAAATGAGTCGTTCTTGCTTCTCCTGCCCCCGGTTCTCGCCCCTCTTTTCTTTTCTCCCGATCTTTACACATTATGTCTACCATCACCAATCAATCTTCTTCGACACACCTTGTTTTTCCGAGCCAAAGGATTGGTCGTTAGAGACCGTATGACCCAGTGTCTTATGCGACGCACGAGCACTCCTTTTTTGCCCACCCCGCAACACCCTACCCCGAAGTCTTACTAAACCTCATTTCCTCCCTTTCCCCTTTGCTTTTTGTCTATATATTGTCAGATCGATGTCAAGTGGCATTTATTATGACGCCGAATTGAGCTCTGCGATCTCCTTGATGCTGCCGGTACGTTCTCCCTAGTCTTAAGTAAATGCGTTCATGTCGGTCTAGAAATTTGGTAGCAGCAGTGCAGTGAGCATGCGCGGACAACTCCCTTCCAATATGGCAGTCCACCCCCCCACAGTTTTCCGTCGTACCCCAGCGACGGCTCAACACACGCCTGTCGGTCAACATTACATAAGCAAAAGGCAAGCCCTTCAATCGTCTGCTTTTTTTCCCTATGTTACTACTCCCTTTCCTAGGCACTATGTTATTATCGGACATAAGACTCCGGGACCTTTCCAACACAATATGTTTGTGTCGATTTTGCTGAATTTGTGCGGCTTTGAACCCAAATCAACGGACTGCACCCATGATTAGACCCCTCTCTCCAGCTGTACCGCGCTTGTCACTTTGCTTACCCGATGTTCCTTCCGCTAGTTCTAATATCTGTCTTCCCGCGGACAGGAACTCCTCCCAGCTAACTCTTTTTGTAACTGTAGCCCTCATGTCTGTCCGTCGTTTCACCCCTCTCCGTCCCCTCTCTTTCTCAAGCCCAACACGAGTTTTGCGGTTATCGAAACGGAGTAAAGAAGTTTTGGTTGCAGGAATTGAACTCTCAGATTCCCTTCTCCCTGCTCCCTTCCGCCGTCCCCCCGCCGCACGATGCAACTTTAAATGACCACGTTCCCTTCTCGTTACCGGAAAACTATTTTTTTAATTATGCGCTCAACTTCTCTAACGGCACCAGAAAACAGCCTCGATTTTTCTTGCCCAGGTTTGGTGGTCGGCCGTCGGCGTCAGGCCGACACAGGGAAGATCCACTGCCTGGATTTCGTGTAACCTACGACTCTTTCCAGGCCCGGCAAAGATCCTGAACCCCAGTCGTCCTGACAAGACACAGAATTCATCGCCACGTATTCTCGTCGTCCGCTTTGGGGCTCCCTGATAGTACATTTCCCTTTTTTGCGTAAAGCATGTGACGGTCTCCCAATGTCTCCTTTCCCCCCCGGCAGCCTTCCCTTTCCCGCGGCTCCTTCCCTGGGATCTTTTACATACTCTATGTGTCTATGATTGGGGATCCCTACTCTGCCGCCTTCGTTCCATTCCAATTCTCAAATTCAAACAAGTTGGCCGGGCCTTTGGCTCAGGTAGCTGAGGGCCTAGATTTTACCAGTTTCTCTTTGATGTTTTTTCATGATTAGCCACGACTCTCTCTCTTTTTGATCTGTTTCACCACGCTTTCAAGCGTCGTCGATGCATATTTTTCCCGGGCCTCGTTCGCACCTTCACTGATGGGCGGCGCCTTTCCGTTTTCCATAGAACGTACTGCAACTGCTTCCCAGATTCGCCGTGACCACATTTTCGAGAATAACGGTTTCCCTCTTTCCTGATCCGCTACGATCTCGTTGTATGCATCTCCGTATCGGTCAACACTAGACTCACCACCGACTTTAGTCGTTTCTCAAAGCCCTACCTCCCTTTCCGCCCAACGCCACTTTAATTTTTCTTTCCCCACCCCCCTTCCCTTTGATCGATCAAACCATCGGTTGAACCCTTCCACAATGTGCAACGACCGCACTTGTGATCCACAACTTCCCGGTAAAGGTGAAAGTTCCACTTTATCTGAATATTTGTCGAACTTTCTACCAACCTTTTTTTGTCAGCGCCCTTTTTTTGATTTTGGAGTATCACTCCCATTCCAAACCGCAACCGAAAAACGCGCACCATGGCCTGCGGAATTCGTCACCGTTTTAGTGAGGAAATCACCGATCTCTTTCAGATTTGTAAGACAGTTCACCCACTCACTTCCACCCACCTCCTACTACGGAACCTAAGCAGGTGGTGGATGCGCCCCATTTCGGTCGTTCGCCTCTTCCGCTTCAGAGACACCACGCCACTCTCTTAATTCTGAGCCCATATGTTTTTTGCATTCCAGTTTCGCCTACTCCCCTTTTTTATATCTTACACTGTACAGCGTTGTTCTGATAGTTGTTCCCTAAGCAGCGAAACGCCTGCTCTGCCACCGACCTGCGTATTCCCCCCAACTAATTCCGCATTGTGGACTACCAGATATAAACGGATCCCGATCTGAAAGGTCGGCTATTCCTGATTTTCGCCCTCCCGTTCCCTGTTTTGGTCTCAGAACTTTGTCCTTAGTCTGCACTGGAACATCCTTTCCTCGCCGCCACGATTCCGGCACGGACCCGTCTCATCATTGTCTGGCCTATCAGACTGCGAGTTCAAAGACCATTCGTCACTATCTTATTCTTCCTACCATCAACGCAAATTCTCCCACCCGTCGATCGACGTGGAAGTTCCCAGTCACCTAGAAAAAATTCCTCTCGATGCGGTCTTGGTTTGTGGGACCCCTCCTCAATCCCAGCTTCCTTTCTCCTACTAAGGCAAAACAGTTCCCTACGCGTCACCCATTCAGATTCACGAACAATTCGATGGGCGTCGACGATGATCTCCCTCTGCCCCCCCGCTTTGTTGTTTCTGAGCTATGTTTGAATAGTCCGAACGAAACCTATGGAGTCATGGACTCTTGGCCGGCGTATCACGTGCGTGCAGCTTTTTTCTTCGCGTAGAAGATAACTTGTGTACTCGGGTCGAAATTTCGTCCCGCTTCGCGGTTTCTTTCATTTTTCCGGTCTTGGACTTCACCCTCTTCCGAGTACCCAGTCATCACGGGGATATGTTCCTTGTATTTAAACCCATTCTTCTCTTTGCCGTAATGATGAACGTGGGTTCAGGCCCACCAATGATCTGTTCGTTGATTTGTTTCAGTTTAGACCCCTATTTCTTCGACCCCTGTTTTTCGTCCCCCCCCCACCACACCCCACCCTGCAGCGTTGCGCTGTCGCCGATCGTCCTCGCTTTGCTTGTGCTTTTTGGGTGGCCCCTGCTGATGTAGTGGTCACGACTACGTCTTCCTGACCGAGAACCCGCTTCCTTCCTTTGGCTGTCTTTACACTCTTCCATACCCGTGTATGCCGACTCCATCTGCACTGCTGCCATTACGGCTCTTGTTGCTTGGTGGCGGACTTCTATAATGAATAGTCGCTCCATTTTCCCCCCCTTCCCTCCCCCGAGCTTTTGGCCTTTTTTTTTAATTTGCTCTAGGACCGTCAATCCTTCCGGTTCTTGGGGCTTTTGGTACCCCCTAGCTTTCCGTCTTTACTATGTTTCAGCGAGTAATGAATGGAACACCGCAGCTGCGCTGTTTCATGAATGGTCTTTTCTTTATGTTAGGTCTCCCCCATCATACCAAATTCCGTTTCCTTTTTCCCGTCACCGGTTTTGTCTACTTCCATTCTCTTTCACCACACGCCGAATAACAGTCCCCGATAATTCAGGCTTCGGTGCGTCGTGTGAAAGTTTATAAGCGGGCCGTGTCGATAACATCGCGCATGTTTCTGTTTTCCACTGTCCTGGCGTGTCTCCTTCCGTTTTTTTCAGTCGCCGTTCACTCTTCTGCGAGTGTACCGGATTCTGATGATCACGTTCTTGGCCATTCGTCGCCCCGTATACCTCAAACAGATCCAGAAGTGTGTGCAGACCTTTGGCGACCGGTAAAACTTCGCTTCCCCCGAATAAGTTTGCTCAGGATTTTCGTTCTGATGCTGAGAAACTGTCATTGTTGGAGATGGCAACCCACGGATGACGGACGAGTTTTCTCATATGCAGCCCCGTCCTCTCTCCGGCCCTTCAGAACTCGGTCTGCTTAGTCACCTCCTAAATTCGATCCCCTCGGGGCCCAGCGATTATGTCAAGACTTTAACCGTGAGCGGAAAGGGTCCTGGCCCGCTGCCCTACGCTTTTCCTTCGCGGACCCACGATGTTACTAAGTTTTTCCCTCGGCAGTCGGTTCCCCCCAGACCGCTTTTGGACGGCCTGATTCTCGTGTTCGATGAGTTATTGGTGGTGTTTTGAGTAGCCTGGCCGGTCTGCGCCGTGGATTGCCCATTTAATATGCTCTTCGTCCGTGTTGCGGCCAGGTCCCACTTTGCTCCCTGATACACGCTTTTCCCCTTCTTTTTCACATAGAACTTGTCTCACGCCGCACCCAGACAATGTTGGCTGCTTCTGTTACCAACTGGGAGTCTTTCTGCGAAGTAGAGCACTCCCGTTCTGCGAAAGATTCTCCTGTCCCCTGGTCATCATGGCCTCTTTACCCACTTTTTTCGTACCGAGTCCGTCCCCTCATTTTCGCGCAGAATGCTATCATTGGCTTCTTTGCACGGCTTTAACGTTACCGTTCCGGCCCCCATGCGACGATGGAATCATTTCTACCCCCCGGTGAGAGCCGCTGTCTCCCTCCCTGTGTTGGGCCGACTTCACCCAGCTCACGTGTTCCCTGTGCCCGGCGTGGTTCCACGAACGCGATTACTGACAACACCCCTCGAGTTGTTCTGATTACTGTTTCCCGCCCACCATCGCATCGGGACGAAATGTGTCAGTTGCGTGAAGCTATCCTGTTAGTATGGTGGCGTTTTTCGTCGCATCACCGTGCCACCCTGATCATTCCTAAAGAGGGGCCAAGCCCCATTGATGGACGATATAAAATCGCCGGACCTGGAGCAGGCCCGCTCTTTCAAGCTTCAGGTGGCTGACCTTCCCGCCTTTTCAAGTCCCCCGACTTTTTGTCTAATTATTTTTCGAAGCAAACTGTTTGCGCACGAATTGCGAGTGCAGACTTTATTGCGATCTGTTCTCTATGGTTTCGCGATGAGCAGAACCTCCCGTAGTCCCCCTTCGACTCCGGTACTCATGCACAAGGAGAGGTCGTTATTGATCTTCCACTGTTGCTAGAATCCGGCCCAGATACCGAAGTTCCCCTCCTTTTCCTTCCCCTTCCGTTTGTTTTTGTCTCTATATTTTGGCCTTCCTGTAGATGTACCCCCCCTGTTTTTTTTCTGGTCATGGCGTATGCGCCTCTCCGATCGTGCAGTTTCCCCCGCTGTTTACACCCTTCATTGAATTGCAATTTCTGCAGCGACAGTCGGCGGCCCACCAGACCTCGTGCCCGTGCCTAGCTCCCACGAGCCCAGAGTGGTCCCAGAAACCGTTCCGTCTTCCACACTTTTAAATACTCTAAGTTGGTCCCCCTATGCGCGGCCCAAGCAACTTGCCTATTGTCCAATCTGCCGTCCCCCTTTCCAGGCTGACTCTCTCTCTAGGCTCTCTTCGAATCGTTGGTGGAACCGGGCTGGAGCGACCACCCAAAAAATAACCCCCCCATCTTCCCATTCTTCTGTTACCTATCCGCCGTCGCTGCCCTTTTGTTCCACTTGGCCATGGCGTTTTCAGACCCGCTTGAGACCAGCCGCTTCACCGTTCTGGTCCTTCTGTTCTTTTGTACAACGCTATTGCTCTCACGGCTCCGCATCCACGCCTCTGGGGTTCCCCACTCTTGTTCAATCCTCCCCGCTCCCGCTGTCAAGCCTATAATACATGGTCACTCGCGAGAATCCTTTATTACTGCATCACGACGCCTTTCCCAACTTAATGGCGTTCTTCATCCACAAACGACTGGTTCCCCCCCTCTCTACAACTTTTACCCCCCCCCCACGTGTCAACGTTATTCCCATTTTTCCAGCTGACACCCTTTAACTTCCTGAGACTCTCTACGCGTAACCCGTTCAACGCTTTTATAACTTGGAGTGCGTGATTGTCCACGGTTCGTTTGTTCGGAATCACCTGCCCCCCTTTCTGCTTCTTGCGTTAAAGGGAGGATTACACTTGGCCTACTGCTTGGTGTTGTACATCTTGCCTATCTGCAGCACCGACTCAGGACCCTCACCCTTCAGCACGACGACCAACGCCCCACCAGAGGCCTTCATCGCCCGCCGTTCCTTTTGCAGCACCCTCACCTTCTGTGCCTGTGTTTTTTCTGCTCTTCTGCGTGCATATGGAATGATGAATCCGGCAGCAAAATTCCGGGCTCCTTCTTAACTTCTTTTTGATCGCTGTGTTTGTACCCTTGCTCCTATTCTTCTTCTCCTCTCCCGATTGTTCTGTGTCCCTTTTCAAGGGTGAGGGGACCCTTTTGCCTCAGTTTGTCCCCAAGTCTCGTTCCCCCGAATCCGTTTCTGCTCTTTATAACCACAGCTTCCAGCCTTCGTCTCTAGCATTGGTTGCTCCTCATCTTGTGCAATCTACATCACATTGATCCCTTCGGTCTTTTTGCGCTCCTCGTTTCGTTATTCTTCGATAGCCCCCGCTCTTTTCCCTTAACTGGCCAATTCGCTAGTTTGTAATTTCTTTGATACCTTATCATCGCCTTTTCCCGCTCCGCCGCTGTGATCATCTCAGAACATACCGGAAACAACTTTTGATAACTACGAATTGATTTTCACCTCATCCTATCTTTATCTCACGAGGAGGATGGATCATACGTCACCATTGGGCGCAACTTTCCCGCCATTATTTTACAGTTCCTACCAACCCACCGGAGTCCAGACTGATCCCCCCAAACACTAAGGGCGTCTTTTTGCAGCCCCATTAACACCCACCGTTCCTGGAAGGACAGCCTGAGTTTAGTCACTACGCTCTGAGACTTCTTCTAATATTTGGGTCCCTTCCTATATTTCCCAATTAACTCCTCGCCAAAAACCCTGAATAAGCCTGTGGCAACCGCCCATCCCTTTTTTTCTTCCTTCAACTCATCAAGAGTCGCAGCTTCACCCCTTCTGACCAAACCGCCCGCCCTTGCGTGCGGTAACTTCAGTTTTAATTTCTCGATTAATCCCCCTCTGAAACTCGCTCTCATGTAAAGAAAGCCCCTAGGTTGTCCCCCCTTCGAAGTGGTCCTCGCATATTTCCTTCTTGCCAACCTCATCCCCGCTCCGAGAACCTGTACCCGCCGAAGTTGTCTTCGACTGTCCCATCTTGGGCGTGCAATTGTACCCTCAAAGCGAGGAAGCCCTTCCCGCCGTTTACTTTCTACGGTCTCTTCCACCTACATCCGCATGATCAACGACCACCCAGCATCATCGCAACCAGCTGATTCTTCCCCGATTGCCGTGTCTTTTAGACCTGGCTCGCACAATATTTTTATCGATATTGCCTCGTCTCCGAGAAGTTTTACCGTCCCCGCACTTCCTGTCTTGACGATAGCCAGAATGGTCACTCCCCTTTCCACTCCTTTTCTCAATAAAGCACCTTCGATTCTTTCTTTTCTTTTTTCCCTTTCAAACCTAGAAAATCCCACTCCGAAGTCCGCTTTGGTTCCCCCTCTTTGGCGAACCGACCATCTCAAATCCCCTTTTTACAGCGTCGGCAAAAAGCTGGCGCTATGACCAAGTTTGTCCAGATGACATTTTTTCCGTTCGACTATTCAATCTCTCTCTTCCTCCCCACTTTGTCTAGAGATGGAATCGTCTACAACCTTAGCTTGGCCTCTTTTCCCCTACGTGTTCAGCGTGATCAGCTTTTTTGTTCGGTGAAGGGGAAATTGGATTTGATATTCTGGGCTGACCTCTCCGACTTCTTGCGTTTTCTTTTTTTCCTTCAACGTCGGGACTAGAAAAATTTAGAAACGATGACCGCTCTGTAGGGAACCTCCCTTTTCGATAGTCTACTGATGAACGTGGCTTGCGGACAACACTTATGCGTCGTGGCAATCCCTACCCCTTTTTGGATCGACCCACCCCCCCCCTGCCACGGAATTGCCGATACGACACGCCTCGGATGCTTTTCTGTTTTGATGCACCAATTCTTCTTTCTTTGTGCACGCGCTTCGAAGTAATCTTCAGTCGTCTCGGCTTCCCATTCCTCCCCTCTTACTTTGCGTGCCAATCGGCGCCTTACGTACTTGATTCTGTCGTTGGATTGGCCCAGTTTGTTGAAGATCATCTTTTCTGGCGTTTTTCAAGATCCTTCGCTCAGACAGTACTCGTGAGTTGGGCTTTTCCCCTACGCTAGCTTTCCTCCGTGATTTCCTCGGGCGCATCCCCCGGTGACTGAACCCGCAGGAAATGTGCTCAAAGGGTTCGGCCTTTTCCTGGGGTTTTCTACTCCCAAAATACCACCCCGGGCGATGACCCGACCGGTTTTTGAACGAATGAACCAAATATTCTGTCTTACCACCTTCTGGGCTTTCCACGATCAGGTCTTGGAAGTTTTATGGTTCTTTTTGGTATCTTTGACCGCGTTGTAGTTGACTGAACTTCTTGGCGTGGTATCTTGATAGTAGTGAGCAGTCAATCTTCGTGCTTGACGTTCGTTCAAAATTTTTGGATAGGAGATGATCACTAGTTCTCTTCTTACTACCCGCTGCTCTCCCTTCTCAGATAGTCCTTTCTCCATGCAGAATCCTTGGCTAGCCCAGAAACGGTAACCTGTCGCCGCCCACCGCGAAGGTACGTTCTGCTATAGTCGTCCCCCCCCCCCCGCTCCCCCCCCCCACCGGCAGCGGAAGCCTTTGGACCAGATACCCAGGAGACGGCGCGTTTGGCAGTCAGCAGCCACTGCGTCACCCTTTAGCCAAAATGAAATTCAGAAAGCCGCGACCCTCAATCCTACTCTAGCCCCTTCCTTTCTTACAGCAAACGACCCCCGCTACCGGAGACGAACGGGGCTGGCCGCTGCGGATTAATGTTTGCCGCCGGAGCGGACGACGATTTGTTCCGCTTCTTCCAAAGCTTCCTTCCCCTTAGTTTTCCCCCCCCGTGAAGTCAGTGTGTAGTCGTAGAAGTGAGGGCTGGCAGGACTGCGCTGATTTCCCGCGGCATTGTCAAAAAAGCCAGTAAAAAACCCCCGCGCATCCCCCTCCTATCAGTCTTTGACAACCCTCCCCTTGTCTAAAGAAGAAGACGCGACGGTTTTTAAATAGGAGCGTCGGCGCGAGCCCCGTTGTCCTGGGAAAGATTCAGTTGATTAATTTGGCGATTTTGTGACCTTTTTACGAACTTCCCCCCCCCCCCCCCTTCGTTGATAAGGTTTCCCTTTTCTCATCGCGGAATTGTTTTTATAATGACACGTCGACTGCTGGACGTTTCTATCGGCCCCAATTCGCTATGGAACTTATGAGGATAGCAGGCTCTTCCTTTAGTTTCCTGGACTTGCAAGATCCTTCGCTTGGTCGGCGTAGGATTTCTGGTCGATATTAACTGAAGCGTGAAACGTTTTGTTAATGGCATTTTCCGCGAACAGAGAGCGGTGCGGAATCCCCTTCTTTGTTCGTTTTTTTTTCTCCTCCCTCCAAGGGAAAGGTCGTAGAAGACGGAGCGTTGGCTTCTCATAGTACCAGACCTTGTAGCAGGACAGAGATTTCTTTTCTTTGTTGCGGTCGTTTGAACAGCTCTAAGGGCCTTGATCCATTGGTTCGAAGGAATGCCCTACGGTTGGCGTTGGCGAGACTGGCTGATCCATTTTTCCTCCCCCTTCTTTCGCGTTCCCTAATTCGTATGAAGGTCTGCGCCACCGACGCCGCAGTTTCCCTGACCACAGCGGAATAACGAAATCAGAATCGTTCATATCCCTCCCTTTAATTCCTTTGTTTTTTGAGTCTTCGTCCTTTGGGAAGACTACTTGGGTATTCGCTGCAGTGGTCATCTCTGCTTTTCCGCGGCAGGCCCGGTATTTTTCCTCCGCATGAATTCCATTAGCAATAGGTCGCGACCTGCGAGTACCTTTTCCTCCCCGCGACCCCAGACCACGCCGTATTCCCCCCCCCCCCCTTCGACCCCTCGGGCGACAAACAGAAATGAGATCTGTTCCGCACACGGCACGCTGTTTGCAATCGTCCGCCTTTCTTTCCAGGTCACATTCTCTCCTAACCTATAACCCCTCGTCCTATATTTGACCTCTCTTTGATGTGGACACCTGGCGTGCGCTCACCCACTCCACCAGCGACCATTCTCTTTTCCGACCTCCCGCGCTGAATTGATACACGATTCACTCCGACCCCCTTCCCTAGCGTTACTTTCCGATCGTCAAAGAGGAGTCTAAATAGAAAGTTCTGCCGGGTCCCAAGCGCTTTCTCGCTGTCTTCCCCTAATAATGCAGTTCCAGATTCATTTCCCTCCCCTCCGCTGTCAAATGCGTGGAAGTAACTTTGAATTCAGTTCTGCGCCCTTCTTCCCGGGGACGTCTGATCACCCCTTCCATGGGTTGCAACCAAGCCCCACTGTCTCCCGTCCCCCCTCTTCCTTCCTTTCTGGAACCCCGTCAGTTCTCCCTGAATAGAAAACATCCGGTAACTCAAACACTGCGATATTTTTTCTTCGTGTCTCCCCTTTCATGGTGGTGTCCCCCCAGGCGCGTGATCTCCCCTCCCCTGTGTCTGGGTTAACAATGCTGGGATTGTACAGGGTTCAATCTGCACGGAACCGCCGGACATTCCCCCCCCCCCCGTCGCGACGACCAACATCAAAGCCCTCTCCCCCCCTCTCCCCGTCGCTTTGGGGACGGATGTTTTGAAATAGGTTCGTAACGATTTCCCCTCCCTGCGGAAAAATGGAGGTCGCCCCCGCCCTTTTCGGCTCGTTTTAAGGCCTGGGATAGGGTTAACATCCTATGTTTTTAGCTGGTTTGATTCAGTTGACTATTCCCCGTTTCCCTGGATTCGGTGAGGCTCCAGTTTTCTTTCGCAACCGCGCCGTCATTCAAGTATTTCTTTACCAAAACGGACTTCCTCCTTTCATTTTTAAGCTGTTATAAGCGTAACAGCCGCTCCATCCTAGGCGGGGGTGGAGGCAGGTCCTGTTACGTCTCCTGCACCCCTTTTCCTTCTCCCCCCTGCCACCCCTGTCCCTTCAATTCGCTGCAGAATTTCGAGATCCGGGTCGTATGGCCTACCTCACGTTCCATCTCCTCCGGGCATAACATTTTTTTCTTGCACCTCACCTCCACATCCAGCCCCCCCTTTTTACAGGGGGATCACCTATACATCAAGGGTGGGAGCACGCCAAAGATTGTCCAACTAAACCCCCTCTTTTTCCCTGAATAACACCCCAGACCCATCCACTTCTCCGCCTTTTCCTTTTCAACTACCTCCTGATCGTTCCCTTCCATTGAGGTCCCGATGCATTCTGTCGTAAAAGTTCCCACTTTTTTCTTCCCCCCACCGTTCTCTCGTACCCGTGGTTTATTTGGTATATATGCAAACGTCAGCCTCAACCATTTCTGAACCCGCCCGCCATGGCCGCGCTTCTCGTCACGTTTCGACTAAGGAAATCACCGTCTTCCAACTTTTATAGCTTGTCCCCAGACCGTGAAGGTTCATCTCCAGGATTTCCGCGTCCCTTATTCAGTCTTCAGCCAACTCAATCACGACGACAGAGTCATTTACTGTTCAGAGTTCCCCTCCTTCTTAAATGGCTACGGAAATTCCCCAATCGTTCGCCAAAGAGTTCTCCTCTTCCGGATGTTCCTTCTCCCTTCGTCCCCCATACATCCTTGTTCCCCCCAAGGCATCCAGGCCGCGTGAAAAGATGTCTCGATCGGCGACAGCCGTTTGTTTCGTCATGTTCGACAAATCTGCTCTGACTTTTTAATTTTACTGAAACCTCCCCCTTAAAGTCCTATCGCCCACCTGGAGCCCCCCCCCATCTAGTCTCCTCACGTCAACGTCTTTCTCGTCGCCGCCGTTGACGTCCTTGGTTACTAGCAACCGCAAAAGACGTTTGATTTCCCCTATGTCGACCACTCTGCCTTATATCAAAAATAAAAGTTCTCTCCCCCTCGTTCCCCAGAGCATACCCGGACAAATTTCCGTCCAAGATCATTGTCCGCGGCGATTTACTACTACAGTGAAGTAGGTTCTTCCTCTCTCAAACTTCTGCTGGTATCCTTTCAACCTTTTCCCTTGAGTCATGAGTGTAAGTTTGCATCGCTGTTCTGAGGAATTGGATTTGAGAGTAGTCGGCTCGCCAAGAGTTGAGCCCCCGCGGACTGGAAGGTGCTTCTAGGTTCTTTGACTTCAACGTCCCTGACGACGGATCCTTTAGTTTGAGGAACTCTTTCCTGACGATGGTATTTCACTCCCTTTTCTCGGCAGCCTAAGGGCTTTTTCTCAGGAAACTCTGCGTCGAGGCATCTGTCATCCAATATGTTTTTTTTTTTTACCCCTTTCTTCACCCACAAACGGATGTACGCGACCATCCCCGCTTCCTGTTCCCTTTGTCGGGCGCAAAATCTATTTGTGCGACTCCTTCGATAAAAGATCGTCGCTCTCGTTCTTTCCGTACCATCCAAGTTACCTGACCATTTTCCGTGCACTCGCCAGTCTTGCTCTTGTCGTCGAGCCTTTTTGCTGAAGAATGAATCGCGCCTGGAGTCCTTAGTAGCCTGACCTTTAGTCTTCTTTTCTGTTTCTCCTTGTCTCCTATCGCGAAGCTTCTTTTGTCAGTTCTAGACCAACTGTGACGTTTTCCATACCGCGGTTTTCAGTGTTGCCCTTAAATGGAGCCCATCATATAAAAAATCAACCCCCTTTCGCTTGACTACCGTTTTTTTCTTTTTAGACTTCGTAACATGAAGTCTTAACATAACTGGCTTCTACAGGCTGGAGTGCGTCCTTTTCGTGGGCGTTACCTAACTTTGTTTGGGATTTTTCCCCGACTTTTTCTTTTTGACCCCCTTGACGTGGTCCCTTTCGACAATGTA
>Ga0179591_1315337_pt1 | contig 21083 bp, 23 predicted proteins | sample CZOMad2_1_08_16f_FD_182891 | JGI IMG/M metagenome (GOLD analysis project Ga0179591, IMG submission 182891) | Vadose zone soil fungal communities from Angelo Coast Range Reserve, California, USA - CZOMad2_1_08_16fungal (PacBio error correction) | ecosystem: Environmental > Terrestrial > Soil >... | reverse complement strand
CTCCTTTGCTCCCTTTTGCATTCCCTTGAAGCTTCGTCCATTTGAATAGGGATTTCTATCTGCCCTTGATTGAAGAACCGCGAAGGCATACCTGCATGTTTCCTCCTTTTTTCCCCCTTTGGTTCTTCCGCAAGAAGATACACTCTTTCTTTCCCAATCGTCAAGGCACCCACTCCTCTTCGTTTTTTCCCTGCGAGAGAGGGTGCTTTCTTTCTGAGGAGGTAGATAGATCTTTCCCACCCACCCACCCTAGTCACTTCCTTCTCCTTAATATCATATCCCGCGCTCCTCGACCGCCAATACCACCCTTCTCTGCCTTTGGCCGAACCAGTTTTTCCCCTGGTCCGCGCTGACAAGCGCCCTGTTGAGGTCGGCTCATCATTCCCCCCTTTTCGATCCGAAGACAGTAGCTGCCGTCTTTTATTCTTTCCACAGCTATGCTCTTTTCGGGCATAGGACTGCAGGATTGTTGGCGAGATTTGACCTCCACAGGCTGCTGCCCTCTTTCCTTTCAGAGAAGCAATCCAATCCCTTTTCTTTCCCGAAATGTCCGCACATGTGCCCTTCTCCCCTCCTAGTTGGACCCCAGCTCCATTTCTGAAAGAGATCAAGATTTTTAGGTTCTTTCGCCGACTCCCTACGTTCCCCCCCTCTGACGAGGAGGTAGGTCATATTTTTTCTTTCCGCTGAGCATCAACTCCCCCCCGCGTCCGTTCCCCTCGCTAAAACCCAGGAATGGACTTTTTTTTTTTTTTTTGGGTGGAACGGTGCGAGATTTCGCGGCCCTTCCGACCCATCAGCTGATAGTTGCTTCCCCTCTTTTTTGGAACAGATGTAGAGGACGTCTTTTTTTGTACTATCTTCCCCACTCCCTGGAATGCCCTCCCTTGTGGCTCGTTCGATTTTCTTTTTGTGAAACCTGTCTCAAGCATGTTGCTCCTTTTTAGGATCACCTCCCCCTAAGGAGCAGGTAGATCAGCATTCTGTCTCCAGTCTCCTTGGAGGAATAGAAGCCCTGCTTTTTGCACCGTTTGCGTCCCCCCCGTTCCGCTCTTTTGTTTTGATCCCACCTTACTCCCTTTTTGGACATTTCCCAATTTATCGAGGAAAAGTAGCTCCCCGTCTGACGAAGTTTGTCAAGTCGCACTCCACCGATTGAGATCTCTTTTTTCTTTCCCCTCTGTGCGGATAGTCATGTTTTGCCCACGACCCTCTGAACCCCTCCTGACCTATTCCCTTTTTAGATCCCTTCTCCGATCACAGAACACTGCCACTTCCCTTGAAAGGAAAATCCACGTCGTTTGACGGACCGGCAGCCCCTGCGCTTGCTCGGTGTTGATGAAGTTTGATGCGACCCCTTTGGCCTCCCTGTTACGAACTCGTGAATAAATCCCCTTGTTTTTGTATCCTAGCAGAAGGGGCATTTCTGCAGGCTTTTAAGCCCGGGTCCACGAGAGATGTGGATTTAGTCTCGAGGCTTTCCTTTCAAAGTTTTCGCTCCAAAGGTCTGATGGGATTTTTGAAAAAGTGGCGTTCACCTTAAAGAGCACCCTTTCTCCCCCTTTCTTTTCCTCTTCCAAGAACGACCTCCCGCGACCTCCTTCCAGTTGACTCAATTTTCCCCGGAGACCGCATTCGAACACCTACTCTGATCACAGCTGAGAGTCCTTCCCCCCTTCTCCCATCATCTGGTGGTGCGGGCCCGGCTCGATCCCCGTCCCAAATATCTTCGCAGCAGGTGCAACAAAGTAGATTCCTTATTCACATGGTCAATTCCTTTTCCCATAGTTACTGATTTTTCTCTCCCTTTCCTGAAAAGGATGCGCTTTTTTGTCCGTCCCCAACAGGTACTGAAGAAAAGGATCGTCTACGGAGAGAACGCCCTCTGTCTTCTTATATTTCCATCCCAATGGGGGAGACTCCCTCTTCTCGATGAGGTTCGCTTCGATAGACTTCCGTTCCAGCTGTCTCGACTATATCCCTACCCCCTTCAGTTGTTGTTGTGTCTTCTACTGTGATCATGGGATGGAGACGATTGACCCCCGATCCTTGACCCGCACCGTGTCTAGGGAGATCCCCCCATCGAAGATTCCCTTATACGTTACCTCTCTAGATTTCTCCTTCCAACGCGATAATTGTTCTCCTAATGCCTGGGAAATTCCTCCCGGCCTTCACAAAATGACTCCCAGAGCCAAAGCAGATCTCACCCAGTTCGGAATCGATAACCCTGTGGCCGAAGTATTTTATATACTTTTTAAAAAATTTCTTTCCCCCTCTCTGGTTGTTCCAGAGAAGGTTAATCACCCTTTGTACCTTTCTGAAACTCCCCCCCCCCCCCCCCCTTTGATCACTGACTCTTGGATCTTTCTATCGTGTTTTTTGGCTACTTTCCGACGCGGCCTGGTTTCTTATTTTACCTTTTCGTGGCTGGCGGAAGAGGTCAAGAGCCTATTTTCTTCGGCATGGATTTCTTCTTTCTTTTGACCACTCAGGATGGTTAAATAGGAGTTCCCAACGGGGGTTTTTCCCCCACAATGGGAAAGCATCGAATCTTCCCCCATCTCGCCTTCCGTGCTGACCCTTCTTCTACCCCTTTCCGGGACCGCTGATGCGATAACCCTTCGGTATTTGATTCCCCTCACCATGGGCTTGAGCATTTTCACCGCAGGAGCATTTAGTCATCCCCCCCCCCCCTGACGCAAAGCTCTGGAAGGTACGCATAGAGCGGGCCGTATCTTTCGATTGGGCTTCGTGATCGAAGAATGTTTTCTTTGGCATGGTAGGCTTGGTGAAGGCGGTATTATTTTCACGAATCTCACCTTGTCCCATAATGATGACTCTTTCTTTTCTTTATAAACCCCCTCCCTTCGACGTCCCCCACCTAATGGTCCTAGATACGCTATCCCTTCCCCCCCCCTCAGCGGCTCACAGGTGCCTGGGTAACTGAGATTTTAAGCTGTCTTCGGTTGCTGCTTGGTCTGTTCCTCTCACTGGCCTTTACAATTAACCCCTTCTTTTGATTTCGTGCATGGTGGAGATGTTCTCCTACCGCTGGACTCCCCCCTTTCTCCGTGGAGATCCTTTGCCCCATTTCAAGTCGATTTTCTCTCCTCTGGAATGTAATCTATTTTCAACAATATCGTTAGAAAACTCCCCCAGCTTTTGCACGGCACGCAGGACTTGATTTTCGGTCGGCGGTTAGTTCCTCGTTCCCCCCCCGGTAGGCCCACCCCCTAGTTTTGGGTTTAGGGGGGTCGTTCCCCCCTTAGATGTATGATGGAGGCCCATGGACGATCAGAATATTAATTCCTCCCTTCCCCCCTTGACCAAGGACTTCTAGGTCCCCCACTTCTTTTTCCACGCGTTTCCTGACCTGATGCTTTTTTCCATTCGCGTTTATCAAAGCCAGGGTCTGACGTGAGGTTAACTCTATTGGCGCGGGTTCAAATTTTTCCTCAATAGCTTATGCTAAGTTTTCCTCTGAAGACTCCCATCGTGATCATCCCACCGAAGACCACTGCTTTCCCCTTCCTGGGCTTAGGAGATCCTCCCCCCATTCGGGTAATCCTCCTATCATACGACTTGAGCGGCGAGTCAAGTACTCGGTTTTAGTCCTTCGTCATTTTCCTGATGTGGAGGGCCTCCAGTTCTATGCTGTCTTTCCTCGGGCGTGGAAGATGATTTTTTTGGCTCTCACTAGTAAACTTCCCGACTTGTCACCCCCCCAAGCATTCGCTGTGCGCGTTCCAGGAGAGTTTTTTGCCGGCCGGAGTGGCCGATAGTTCCCTTCCATTTTTTGCGACTTTTTCCGTCAAAGCAACGGAGGTTTCTCTTGTCTTGCTTTCCGAGAACGGCCCTGGCTCCTTCCTTGGTTTCTTTTCTTTCAGTGCAAGCGAGGCTCTACCACGGCTGCTGTGTCGAGAGATAGTTATTAAAGGGCCATAGATTCTCCTGTTGTTGTTGAAGACTCATGGTCTCCCTTTTTGCCTTCTCGCGAAACGCCCCCCCTCTTCCGTCGGAGGTCCTTTCAGCCTTTAATACCCGCAGAAGGAGAGCGCAGTTAGCAACTGGCTTCTGAGTTCCGTGGTCAACAAGTTTCACCACTGCCTCGATGGCTACGGAAACCCTTTCCCACTCATTGCTGCACCTTCCTCTTGCGCGGTTGCCTGTGTTTTTGTTGCCGGAAATCGACCCCCGTCAAGTCCCTAGAATGAAGACCTCCTCCTTGCTGCTGTATTTCCCCCCCCCTGATATTTGAAGAAGAGGGCTCCCGAACTTGCCCCGCTGGACCTCTTCGGAGACGTCTTCCTGCATGCTCCCATTAACTTACCATGAGGTCTCTCGACCTCCTCATGGAATCTATTTCTGCCTGTTCTGATAGACAGGAATCTAGATCTTAACTCAAGAGGGCGGCATTTTCTTTTTTCCTGCGTTCAACTCCCTGATGCGTAACTCCTCGCCTATTCCCCGCGCCTGCATTAGACCCCCTTCTTTTTTTCCTCAGGTCGCACCTGGCTCTGTCATCATCTAGCCTCTTTGTTGCCACAGAGAAGGGCGTAGAGCACGATTTGGATGGGCTTTCCGCGAAACATTCCCGGCTCACTACCCTGAAGTCAGGAAAGGGAAGTTGATCTTTTCCCAGATGGCTTCCATAATCACCTATTTTTTCCGTCCCGTCCCCACCAAAGGAACGCCTCCCCTGGTTTTGAAGGGGTCCCCGGCCCGGACAGGCAGTCCCCAACTGCAGTTCACTAGATAGGGCCCTAGCTTCTTTGCCCTATTTTTCTCCGAGCGTAACCATTTTTGGAACCGGCTTCTCCTGACGGTCTTTGCCCAGTATGCTTCCTATCGCGCCACTGTGTAGGACTTTCCACCCCCACAGAACACGAGCAGGCTCAGCATCCTGTAATGGAGAATGATAATTGATGTAATCGATGCTTGAGCCCCTCCCCCAGTCTTCCAGTCTAGCCCTCGTCGGAGCCCGCTTTCGTCCATTCCCAACTCGGATCATGCCCATGCTAGTCGAAGGTCTTCGACTTTTCAGCGCCCCAGACCGCTCATGCTCCTGGGCGCGGATAGTCCTCGATCCCCCGGGCCCCTCGCGACGATGCCGGGTCCCCTCTTTCAAATCTCTTTCTCACGAAATGCCGAACAACTCCGACCAGTTTCACTCCTCCCAATCGCTAAGGTCCGCAAGAGAGGTGAGACCCTCCCTCTTCTGTAACTCTGCGCCCCCCATTCTCGCTGCCATGGTTTCCGAAATCAGCGTGCACACTGATTTTGGAGCGCCTCAGAAGAAGGGGCCTGGTTTTTCCCCCCCACCTGCAGGTAGATTTAGTGTCGTTTCCCCCAAGACAGATAGTCCCCCATCTGATGTTGATGTTTTTGGTCCTTTTTCGCGCGAGGGGACCGTTTGCCCTTCCCCAGAGCGCCCGTCCCACCCTCTAACAGCCGTGAGAGGAATTCCCCGCAGGGCACCGGACTTCCTTTTCCTCGTCCAGGGCTCCCCCCCTTTCCTCCCAGCCCCTTGATCTCTCGATGACAAGAGGTGCTTTACCCTGTTTTTTCAGTTTTCCTTAAGTATGGTGGTTGCCGAAAGACAGGTCCAATCCTGCCTTTTTCAAGTAGAAATATGAGCCCCACCCCGGTGTTTACACTGACAGAAAGTTTGCTGGTAGGCTTGAAGGTGCCTCAGGCTGCGCGCGTTCATCCCCCCGAAAGGCCTGCCCCTTAGTGGTTGTTGGGTGTGTGTTGACTTTTTTTCCGCACAGCGCTTTTTTAAGCTCGTACCTCTTCCGTCTGGGAGTCTCGAAAATAACGTGCTTATGGGTTCCGTCTAGGGTTAGCCAGTGCCTACTGACCGAACTCTATTTCTATTTCCCTCCCTTTTCTCTCGGGCGTTCATGGATTGCGGTTATTCCTATCGTCGACAATCGATTTTTTGCCACTGTGAGTGGCGCACCTTCGGCTTCAATTCTCGATCTCCCTACCTCAACGAGCTGGCGCTTCTGCTTCACGAGATTACTTTCCCCCTTAGGTTGGATGGCCCGGCCCGCCCCCACCCCGAGAACCTAAAGAAGACAGCCTTTATTCAAAGTTTCCGTCCTCGATCGACCTAGTTGGCAGAAGTTTACTTGGGCCGGAAGTTGAGCTGTGGTTTCTTACGCGAGGCTCTCCTGATTGATTTATTAAAACCCTTTTCTCCTTCTTCCTCCCTCTGATCCTTCTCCCCCCCCCTATATTTTTCTTTCGTCCCAGCGCGGCGATGGATCGAACGGGTAGCGGCCGGTAGTTGTTTTGAAGCGTTTGGAAGAACTCATTTGATCTTGCATGGTTTGTTGGCACATGATGTCGTACCCCTTTCAGTTTCCCCCCCATTGGCGGCCGCCCCCCCGCAGCCTCTCCGGTCCACAAAAAGGGGTCGCCTTCTGTCAATTCTAACCCCCTCGTTTTTCCCCCGGGCGACCTGTCGTCTAAGGTCTCTTAGCCCATGTGCGCTAAACTGCTGGATATTCCCTCGTTTTCCTGGCTCGCATGCGGGCCCTTTTCCGCTGCTCATCTCCTCCCATGCGCGAGCCTTTGCTGCTTCCGGTCTTCAAAGCATTTCGCAGCTTCGTGTTTTTTGGCGTAAGTTTTTTTGATCTCAGACGGTGTTAAGCTTTCCCCGGTTTTTTCCGGCGGGCTCGGTGCTGTTCCCGTGGCCCTTTTTTCTAATTATTCTTTTTCTTGTATGGACGCTTCCCCCCCCCCTTTTTTCCTCCCCGACCTAGATTAAATTGCCCCCGACCCTTTTTTGTGTCTCCCCCTTTTCAAGGGGATGAACAGGTTCTGCGAGAGGATGTTCCAGATGCCAAGTTCTTCTGCTGGGCCCTTGCAAGTATCCAATTTCTCTTTCCCATTATGTTAAATGCTCTTAGTGGGTTAGTGCGCTGGCCGCTCGATAAGATGTGATCCTTTAACCGACCAATATTCCCCCACGGGCGCGGAAAGTGTCCTTTCCTTACGGACAATCTCTTCCTGTCCTCCCAGCTCGTTCACGGCAAGAGGAGCGTTTTGCTTGCGGTTCTCGGAGTACATGCCTCTTTCCCATCGTTCGACTCTTTCGTCGAAGTTTTGGTTCCTTCCCTTTACGCGGTTCTTTAGAGCATCGCAGGTCTGGCCAGCCTGCCCTTTAAGCAGTTCTCAGCCGGTTTATCGCTCCCCCGCACATCCAATAGTGATTCGGATTTTCGTTTGGGGGGCCCCCCCCCCCCAACCTCGTCTGTGATCCGAAGCAAGGTTTTCTTGCTTGGAAACTGTATCCCCCCCCCTAGGCCCGTTATGTCACCCCTTGGGGCCTTTGCTTGGTCTCTGTTTCCCTAGTCACAACCTTCTGCCGCTCCCCTCCTTCAGCCACATTTCTCAGTGAGATAATCACCGAAAGCCCACCCCTCCTTTGGTAGCCATCCGACCTGTTTCGTGTGGGCTTTTTTAGGAAGCCTTATTCAGCGCGGACAGTACGCCTGTGTTTCTTTTTCCCCTTCTGCATCAATCTTTTTTATCGGGCTTAGGATCCCCGCGCGGCTCTGTCGGTCGTTTGTCTTTTTCTTTTTTCCCCGATGGACGATGATGGTGTTCCCTCATCCTTCCTCTGTAAATCCACCCCCCTCCCCCCGCGCTCTGTCGGCAGTCGACGGGAGAGTCGTAGTCCTGGCCGATTGGTTTTTATCGGCTGTCGGAAAGAACCCCCCTGCGGTGGTTTAGCCCATATGGGCGTTCCTTTCCCCCCCCCCGGTATCACTGGACGGGCGAAGGGGGAGTCGTCTCAAGGGCCCGGAGATAATCATAGATCCAGATGATTGGATGACCTATGTGCCGTCACAACCTCTTTGAGATCTCTCTCTTTTCTATAAGTGTTTGATTTCCCCCCGGACTACTTGCCACAATAGGACGCCATTAAAACCTTTTCTTGTCGAGCAATTTCTTGGATTTTTCAGTCGATTTCCCCCTTCCCCTTTTCAAGGACGTCCCCTTCGCCCCCCCGATTCGCCCTCGTTTGAGTCCCCTCCGATTCTCCCCTTTCCCGTCTTCCCTCCGGCACTTGCCCCACAGTCGACTGCGCCAAGCGCAATGCTTCTGTAGTTTCGCAGGACTTCCCCATTTTTTTTCCCTCTGGATTTTCTCACTGTTCCACCAGCAATCTGCATTTCCGCCCTTCTTGAAAGAGCCCGCCACTACCCACCCCTTTCTGAAGACGCCGAGGCACCCCCACAGTTCCTGGCTCCCTCTCCTTCCGCCTTGTCCTCCTTTTTTTCCTTGCAGCACCACGACCCCTTTGTTTCTTCAGCCCAAGCTGACGCCTTCTCTTTGTCCCAGCGATGGCGATGTTGTTTGATAGAGCAGTGAGATTTAGGTGGGCGCTGCTTCCAACGATGCGACCCCCCCCGATCTTTCCCCCCGGTGACGCGCCTGGCCTTTTTTTTTTCCTAAGTCGCGTTCCGAAATTGTCAGTCTGGCTTCGTCCACTAGGCTCCGAACTGCGACCGCTCGCACGATTTGTCTGTGTCTTTCCCCTTTAGCACTGACGAAGGCAGGACTTGCCGGTCTTTCTGCGATGTTTCCATTTTCCTTGCGTCGGCCGCCACGCAGACTTATCAAACAGGACCCCTTTTTTCTCCCCTTTGCGGATGATCGGCAGAACTTTTACTCCCTTACGAGTGCGTGCAGGAGCTTGCCCCGCTTCCTCTGCCTCTTCCTTTTTTTTTTTCTTTCCAGAGAGGACAGTCCCCTTTTTCCGCCACGTGGCCTGAGAGATTTTTCAAGAAAACTCCTAGTCTTTTCCCTCTGGTCGGCATCCCCCGCGCCCCCATTTCTGAGGTAGATCCTCTTCGTTTTCAAGTCGACCATTCGATTTGCACGCCATTGGCTTTCGCGTTTCTTTGTCGTCCCCGCGTACGTTCCCCCCGTTACACCTTTCTTACTCACTCAGGGTCCCCCCTCTTTTTCCTTAGAAGTTTTTTCTTCGACTCCTTTGTCATCCGAACAACGCGGATTCCTAATTCCTTCCTCCATGGACGCTGCCTCTTCTTGCAAAAGACAGTTTATTGACTTTCAATTTACCCATTCTCCTATTTTCTTTCCTTGACCCTCATGTCAGAAGCAATCCCCCCGCTGCCATTCATTTTTTTAGACCTGAATTAAGCGCGCCGCATGGTGGATGACTGCCGTAAAGCACTCATGAGCGTTCCGGTGCACGAACTCCTAGGAATCCTATTTTTTTCTTTTTTAGAATAAGCAGGGGGCAGGCCCTGCATTCCTCTTTCGAACTGTTCCCTCCTTTTTTTTCAAGCTGAGGGGAGATACCCTCGAGGCGATTCTCCGTTTGGAGGTAGGCATCCCCTTTCTGTCCAGTTGGAACAGGCGCTTAATACAGCGAGAAACTGACTCCCTCTACCCTTTTAGCCGTCGCCAGCACGACCGGCAACTCGCCCTCCGTTCTCCCAGCTGCCGTTTTCAAGGCCTCCGGCGCTCAGCCCTCTTATTCTTATTTGACTTTTATGACTGTCTTTCTGCGTTTCTGCCTCTTGGACAGGACTTAATTTTTTTTTTATGTGGAAGACCTCCAGTCCCGCCTGCAAGGTTGAACCCAGTAGATGACATACTTTTCCCCATAGTAATTCCGTTCCCAGCATATGATTGCCGCTGGTCGGCTTTTCATTTTTTTTGTGTCCTTTTCTAGCGAGTTTTTTCCAGTCCGGACCCTTTTTAAGAACCCTTCTTTTTTACGCCCCCCCCTCGCGCAGCCGCGTTATGCTTTAAGCCCCCTAGTCATTTCTCCTTGCTGGGCGCGCAACTCCATTGTCTCCTTCTTCCTCTCAGTACCATTTTTCCCCCATTTTATTTTCGACCTCTCTTATGTTACTAATCCTCTTTGCTCTATTGTCTCGTTTCGGGTCCGACTGAGAGCCCCGTTTCATCGCGCCCTGATTTTCGAGCCACCAATGAAGGATAATTTTAGCGACTTCACGCACTTACCCACGCTGATCGCTTCTTTTTTCCCCTGTCTTAATGTTAAGGTTGCTGAATTTCCGCAGAGCATTAATCCCCCCCCAGAACAACTTAAAGAAGAAGCAATTCCCCTTTTCGCTGAACTTTCCTTCCGGCCGTATCTTGGGACTGTATTCCCCCTTTTGGGCAACCTGCTTTTCTTTGGGCGTTCCTGTAGTAGTAAACTTCCTTGCACACAAAACATCCTGGGAAAGCCAAGGTGATTAATTCATCCTTCAATCGCCTGCTAATCGTGGGCGTTTTTTGCGGGAGAATTTCGATCGCCTGGAAGAGCTGCAAGCTCGAAATGGTAGCGGGGGGCTTGAGGGCTACGTTCTTCCTCTTTTCTGAGAGGAATGGTTGCTGCTTGTCTTTCTGTAGTTCTTTTCCAAGGCCGCCAGCTTCGGTGATGACTACCCACAAAATTCCTTTCCTCCTCTGTGACTAATATCCACCCTCCTTTAAAGTGGTACCCTGGCGATATACCCTTCCCTAATGAACCTATGCTGCGCGATATAACCCCCTCTGGCGTGATGACGAGAGTGTCTGGCGAATGCCTAAGTTCTTTCATAGCCCGAATCTTTCACCAGCAGAAGGCAACGAGCGCTTCCGGTTTTCTAGATGATGTGGCCTCTGCTGCAATTCGTTGATCCTCACGTTAAGATCTCCGGAATGGTCCTTCCTGTGGGCAGGCTTTCCTTGCTGAAGAGAGCTGCGAAACTGCTCTTTCTTTCTTGATTCTGAGATTTTGTTCTGTTTCTCCCTTCAGTACGCCCAGGATCTAAATGGTACTCGGTTTCGGTTTTTTTCCATGGAAGAACTTCTATTAGAAGTTTCCTTTTCCTTTTTTTTTTACGCTGCTGATGGTCTTTTTTTTGATGGCTGCGTTCCTAATTCCTTCACGATTTTTGCTTCCATGCCTGCTGGTTTTACCTGAAAAGCCTTTCCCCCTCTGATACTTAGATTATGTTTCCACCCTGGCAGACCCTCTGCAACTTTGGAGCAAGGAAGGGTTTTTCCTTTAATAGGAACTAACTTATAGGACGACGATCTCTTTTCTTCCCCTTTCTCTCACGGCCACTCTTAGCTCAGTCTTTTTCTCTTAGGATTAAATAGTCTCCCCCCTTATTCACATAGTACGAATGGTGGATGTTTTTGTCCCCTGAGGATTCCTTTTTCGGTTGTGCTGCTTTAATCGAGAACTCCGTCTGAACTCTAGTCAATAGTGATAAAGGCTTTTTTCGATCCAGAACATAAAACCTGCAGATAGACAAATGCGGCTTCACCACCTTCTTTCCTCCCCATTTTCTTTACCCAATTCATTTACACAGAGCGATGTAGAGGATTGCTTTTCTCCGATCGTTTTTTACGCATAGTTGTGCGCATCTTGAAAACACGAGCAAGGTCTCTGCCCCCCTCCACGGCTTTTCTCCTCATCCCCATAACTCCCACGTCGTAAGATCTTTGGCCATTCGGCCTTCCGAACAGCGTGCAGTGGGGACTGATGACTTTCCTTACATATCCGAATGATTCGTCAGGGCAGTACGATTTTCTTTCTCCACGGTCTGTGCCATATCAGGTAGTTTTATGACATAAGAAGCGTCATCGAGTTATCCTGCTTGGCATCTCCGGTGGGGACCCCTTCTTACCTCTCCCCCCCGCCTTCAAATCCAATACCCTGCCCCGTTTTTTGAGAGACATTTCGAAGGCCCTTCGTTTTTCTTAGGGAAGCATCTGTCGGGTGGAGAACGGTTATCGGCAAGTCCCCTTGTTGTGGTTAATCATGGTTTTTTTGCCTCCCCCCTTTCTCCGCCCGGGCGGGTCGTCTTCACTTCCCTGTCGATAGTTGCTTCGACACGCGCTTTTTGGCCGAACTCCCTGTGACCATGAGCATATCTCTTTTGACACTCCTTTTTGTTTTGATCTCTATGCTTTGCTTCCAAATAGGAGACTCCCTTTCTTGTCGCGGCCATCGTCGAGCGCCTGTCTTTCCTTCCCGATTTCGCCGGCGTTCTATTCCCCCCCTTCCGATGAATTTTTTTTTCTTCATCCCGATTTCTTTCTACCTCGCGGCCTACCGTCACGGAAACCCTTCTTCTTTTTTAAACGCAGGAGTCCTGGTTTAGTCAGGACGGTCGATGTCGAGGACTTCACCCCCCAGGTCCACCTCCCCTCTGTAAATACCTCCTTTTTTTTCGTTCTGTTTGAAGACGCCCGAACCCTACACAATTTTTTCTTTGCAGACGCCGGCGGAACGAACCATTTCTCCTCTTCCCCGCCTCGAGGAGAAGGTTTTTTTTTTTCAGCAGAAAAGATTTTTCTTCCCCCGGTTTCCGCAGCAGACTCTCTTTTTCTGCTTATTTTTCGTATCGCGATCCGATGTCGTTGGCGCCTTTTTCAGCGAGAGGCAGTCTTTTGCTTGCCAAGGAGGATCCCAACTCTTCCCGGTTAACCTTCCGAAGATTCCTAGGAGATTTCCCCGCCCTTTCAGCACCATGGACTTCTGATCCCCCAGCTCTTCCCACCTTAAGCGGCGACCGCTTTCCTTGTGGATTTTTGAGAGATGAAAGATTCTCCTTTCTTTCAACTTAAGTGAATTTGAGAGTCTTCATAAGACTCCGACCTAGTAGGAAGTCCCCCACCGCCGGCAAGTACCCCCCCCTCCCCCCTTCAGTTTTTTTCCGGTTTTTGTACGATGCCTTTTTTCGACAGGCCGACAGACCATCCCCCGCGTGCCGTTTCCCTTTCTTTTGTAGATTTTTTCAGAGAGTTTAGTGTTCTCCCCTTAAGGCCTGGGCGCCAAGTTTGTCCCTGGTGATTTTTCCTCCAGAGGACCCCCCTAGCGGGCTGTTTTGCGACAAGCGACACCTCCGAATAGCCGGTATCTTCAAAGGAAGTTCAATTTTTTTCCCAGGTATCCTTGATTGGCAGCCGCCTACTAGAAGCCCCTTTTCTTTCAGGTCAGAATATTAAGGTCTTCTCTTTTCTTCCCCCCCCCCGCGTTAAGCCACTTTCATTCCCGGCTCGGGATGTAGCGTCCTGTCTCGATTCTCAGTCCGCAGCACCCCTTTCGCTATCAGGAAGGTTTTCTGGCCAGCGGATGTGCCCCGTGACCCCTTCCTACAGCAGGCCGCCCCCTCCTTGTAGTGAAAACCTTCTCGCCCCCGACTTTTCCCATCGACAGGAAGAAGCAGCGTTCTGAGGGTGACCCACCTACTTTTTCTTGCACGCTTCCCCCTTCCCAATTCGTCTCATACATGCGCGCCCTTTTTGTGACTCTGACAATAACTTTTTTTTGCAGGTTTAGCGCCTCATTGGGGGGCCCTTCGTTCTTCCCCCCATTTTTTTGGCAAAGTCGAGATGGTTAGGCCCCCCGAGGCGATGGTTTCCCAGTTGTGTTTTTTTGGTAGGAAAGCCCTTTGCTTCGTTCCCCCCACTGCCCCCCCACCCACCCCCCCCCCCGGAGTTTACCAGACCATCCAGAGAGACAGCCCTTCCCCCATGAAGATAAAGAATCGGTCTAACCTCCTGTAGAAAGCCTTCCCCCTTTTCCCTCCGTCCCTCTATCCAGATTTGAAGATTTCCCTTTCTTCCTCGCCCGCAAGAACGTCCACAGCTTTGATGATTGCAGCAGTCTGATTTTTATCGAGTTTTCTTAATCCTGATTTTGGTGCTTTTCCAGCGAGTAAGACCCTACCATTCGCCAAGCCCTTCCTCGGTTGCCCCAGTAGATGCACCACTTCCACATACTTTCTCTCTCTGTAACGACCTTCCAGAGAGAATGCTGCTGTCCCTATTAGTTATAGTTTTCTCCAGTCGCTGCCCGGAATACCCCGTTCAGTTCTACCTTCTCCTTCTAGCCAGCCTTCGTTTTATGCGTGAAGCGTCTGATTCTTTCATTGCTTTTGAGGTCATCCATTTTCCCTAGATTCCTTTTTTTTCGCTTGGGCTCGAAGTCCGCTCTACCATCTCATATATTTTCTTTTTTTCTAACCTCCGTTTTGTTGTTTTCTCGGATGTCGACCTTGCTTTTCGTTACTTTTTTCTGATCTCGCCTACCTCGCAGCCATGTCTTGGGAGCACTCCAAATCCTTTTTTTCCTCCCCGATAGATTCAAGTCCACCCCTTTTCCTTTTTTTTTCTCCGTCACTGGACGATCCTTTTCTTACCCTATTTGATTAGGAAACCTCTACCTACTAATCACTCTAACCCTTCCTCCCCCCCCCCGCAGGAGATATGGTCACTAGGCTCTCCCGCTGTGGAGAATTTATCTTAATGGGACAACCTCTGCGGTCAGTGGAGTTCCCCCCCGCCCTTTCCCGTAAACAACCTCCTTTTATGTGACCGGCCAACTTTCGATAATGAAGATCAGATATCGTCCCTTCATATCGTGTGCGTTCTGTTCGTCCCTGGATAGCCCTTGACTTCCCTTATCCACTGATGTGAACGTTTTTCACTCGTGGAGGACCGCGTTTCCCCCCTCCTTCTTGGGATCTATGTTTTCTTGCTTTTTTCCTTTTTTTTTTCCCTGTTTTCCAAGAGGTTTAACTCCTTGGCGCCCCTCCCGGGTCCACCCCCCCTGGGAGAATAGAATCCTGGCCCTTAAACCAACCTGCGATCTCATCTACTTATCTTCCCCCTTTTCTTACGATCAAAACCATTGATTCTCTTCCCTCTTGAATTGCCATTTCGCTCGATCTCCTCCTAATGGCGAGAGTCATCCCACCCCCCTCTCAGTGCACGAGTATATGTTCCTTTTGTCCCAGCACGTTCGTTCCTTGTGTAGCTTTTAACTGTTCTTTTTTTCTTCCTTGTTCAGATAGGCCCTGTTTTCGTGGTTGAAGGTATCTTTTCATGGATATTCCTGCTTTCCCTGGCCCCCCTCTTTTTTTCTCGAGATTTTTTTCTCCGATTACACCCCCCTGTCCCCTCTACATTCTATACATGGTCCTCGATCACTTTTATCCCTGCCGTAAACATTTTACAAACTTGTTATACGGACGAGGACTGCGACCTTGCCGCCCCTTTCTTTTCTTCTTTTGCTTCGATCCGTCTCTTTTCCTCCCCCCCTTCCTTCCCCAACGGATGATGATATTACTGCTTCTTTTTGGTCGCCAGAAAAGATGGCTCCCTCATATTTATTAATGTTCACCGACTTCAATCTTCGATGCCACCTTTTAGAAAGTTAACGGACCTCTCTTTTCTTTCCCCACGGTCCCAATAGACGCTCCATCTATTTCTTGCACCAAGCGGAGAGATGGATCCCGTTTCGTTCTGTATTAACTGATTATTTGACCCCCCCCTTCCCTTACCCCCGCGTCGTGACGGGGAGTTTTTCTCTTGGGTGGCCGACGCTTTTTTCTATGGGAATCTCAAGACCATTGCTACCTTAATGTCCCTTTTCGTGAGGGCTTTCTTCTCCCCCCCTCCCACAAATAGTTTCGACTTTCTTTGATTTTTTGACCCCACTCGCGAGCGTGATCCTAGATTTTTTCTTGACTTGCGGGAAAGCGAATAGGCCCTCGCGAGTTGTGCCATTAGACCTTTTCCTCCCCCCTGTTCTGTGAACATCGCTCACCCCCCTGCTAATCTTCGTCTTGCCCCTTCTGGGAGATAATTTCACCCCCCATCCTCCAACTTTAAGGGGCTTCGGTTTTCAGATCGAACTTAGTGGGGACATGATTCTTCTTCCCCCTTCCATATCATCGCAGGAGATGTCGAGAATTTGGTAGGGAATCCGCCTTTTTTACATTCATCCATTTTGGTATTGTCTTCTCCTAAGCCTCTTCTATGATTTTCTATGATGTGGCCAGATTTTTTTTTTCTCTATCGAATAGACGAATGCCCCCTCCCTCCCAACAGAGGAGGAGACCCCGGTTCTCGACTAGAAGTCTTTTCGTTTGACGTGTCGTCTAGTATGCTTTTGCTCATTTCTTTTTTTTAAGACCACAGGACCGTGCTGCCCCTCCATTTTTTTTCCTTGATCAAGGACGGCGCGCCTTGGAGTTTCCAGGGTCCAGGATAGCCGGACCCTGACAATCTTCTGTTCTAGATATGCCTATTTTCCTCAACAGTCCATCTACTTTCCTCCTTTCTTGTTTCATAATGGCTCTTTTCGGCCCTTTTTTCTCCCTCTTGCGCCACAGATGCGGGTAGAGGCCTTCGTCTTCGGTTTTTTTTCGACGACGAAAATCGAAGGAGCTCCCCTTCTTCCGGAATTCCCTCCCTTGATTGAGAGCACCGCCGCCGAATGAATTGACCCCCCCCTTTCCTTTCCCTTTTTTTTTTTTTTCTTCAAAGGAAAGGCAACAAGACGCGCCTCGTCTTGCTCCCCCGCGGAGAGGGTGGTAGTGGTATTCCTTTTTTCTGTTTCCTCGAAAACACATTCCCTGTCCCCCCCCCATTCAAGACATCCAGAGAGACACACCTTCCCCCTTTTCCCCCATGATGTTCCCTTCCTAAGGAGGCACGACCCCCCCCCTTTCTGAAAGGGAAGAGAGAAAGACTGTGCTTGTTAGTTCGGCGTGGGGATTGTTTGGTGTTTCCTACTGCGAGGTGAATGCTTCCTAATTTTTCCCCCCCCAAGAAAATTGGTAGGATTTTTCCCTCCCATCACGTCTCTTAGGTTTCGACTTGGATGCGGCTCACGAAGCTTTCTGGTTCCGGAGCGATGTCAATCCCCTTCCTTTTTCCCCCCATAGGTGGAGAATTTGACCCTCTACTTACCCCTCCCTTTCCCTCAGACTCCCCGTGTCCTAAACTTTCCAAGCGTGCCCTCGTTTTTTTAACCTCGCCTTTCCCCTCCTGATCACGTGTTTGTGTCTTTTCTTTTTCCTCCAGTGGCACGATGACGAGGTTTCGCCCCAGGATGAGCGCTGTCCTTATTCTCGAGCAAGCTTTATGCCGACTCTCCATCCCCCTGCAACAATACCCTCCTCCCCCCCCGTTGAAGACGGGTTCTCTTTCTCAGCGGTTGAAGGAAGTCCCCTAAACGCCCTCCATCCGTGCCGTACAGCGGCTGTCTCTGCCTCTCGGCCTCTATGCGTCCTTTCTCGTCAGTCAAGGCAGGGAGACACGTTGGAGCCTCCTTTTCCGGTCTGGCGCATCCCAGCGGATCGAGCATTCTCCCCTTTTTTTCTTCCCTGACCTTCCCCCCCCCCCCCCCCCAACCGACGAATCTCCCTTCGAGAAGCTGTGAAGGCGAAACCCCCCTCTTTTCAAGACCTCCTTCTAAGCAGCACCGGCAGAATCTTCATCTAGTCCGTTCTGACCTCAGGTTAAGACCTTTTCGTCCCTGTCAAGAGACCGATTCCCATTCGAGCCCGGTCGGGACTCAATTTTTTTTTCCCTCGCAATTCCCCCTCTCCGATCAATCTGACTTCTCCTTTTTTCCCAGAGTTTCTTCCTGCCAGATCAGCCCAGATGCCAGATTTCCTTTCCTTGAAAACCCTCTCTTTTCCCCGCATTGAGAAAATAGAAGGACCATCCCCCTTTTATTCAGGAAGACCGTTTTTGTGTTTTTTTTTTTTTTGTTTTTGGTGGGGTGTTTTTTTTTTTTTTTGTGTTTCTTTTTTTTTGTTTTTTCTCCCCAGCATGCTCTTTTTTCGAGATGGTGGATGACTTATTTCCCTTTCCTTTTTTTCTCGCACTTTGCGCGCCATTTCAGCCACTCATAGTGTCATAACCTCCCTTGTTCGATAAGTTAAGTCCTTTGCAGGATGCAGTAGGAACTTTTCCTCCTCAGAGATGGTGGAGATAGTCCCGCTTTATCTTTCCCCTCCCTTTCGTAGCCCTCCCTGGTGCTTGAGCATTCTTTCACCCTCCTTTGAATTCCCTCCTCAGCCGCACCATTTTCCGACTTCCTCCCTCGCGCGGCCCGCGTCGCCAGCACGACCGGCGCGCCCTTTTTTTTCTTCCTATGACGACGGCTTACCCTGCTCCGTTCTCCTCCCCTATCCAAGATATAGGCGATTCTCAGTAGTACCGGTTTCTCAACATGTCTGCCATTCCCTCCGGTTTTGAGTGAGGGCCGATTTTCCTCCACTCCTTTCATCTCGCCCTGCAGTGCACTGGGGTTTCGCTTTAAATTACTCGGTTCGATCGAGGCCGAAATTCCCTATCCTTCTGCTGTTCGGCTTTTTCCTTCTCTTGTGAAGCGGGCGCCTTTTTCCGGATACAAACCTCCCCCGAAAAGCTTTCTGCCGGGCGACCAGCGGCTTCTGTTCGAAGCGTCGAGGACTTTTCTTTCTTCATTGCGGGGTTTTTCCCTCACCCCCCCCCCCCCACACCCCCCCGTTTTGCGCGATTCCGGAGTGCTAGCGGGCGTCCCCAGTTAACCTGACCCATTTGGACGCGCCATCTTAGTCTCCTCCTCCCTCTTTGTTGTTGATGCGGTCATGGTCGACCTGATTTTGCCCCGCGGCGACATTTTGGACTGGCCCAAGCTAGTCCCGAAGACTTCCCTCCCTACCTCCCTCTGTATCTGCTGCCGCTGCCGGTTCGGATTTTCCGGTTGATGTTGTCCCCCTTTTCCGCATTCTCCAACGTTATGCCCAGTGCCCCCTGCCGAAAATCTCAGGATCTGCGGAATGGGAAACAGGTCGGGAGATTTTGTTGGAAAAGCTCTCTAACCTTTCCAAATTCTCAGGCGAGTCTTGGACTGTGTTCTTCCCTAGGCCGGCCCGTAAACCCTCCTTTTCAGTAATAGCCTCTTGATAATATTCTTCGTGAATCGGCTATATGTGGGTTCTTTCGTTTTTTTTTCTTATGGAAAGTGGATCGGAAAGGGCTCGTTTCCTGTTTTCGACGAGGGTTTGGCCGCGCCCGAGTTGAAATTTTTCTGGCTGTCTTTAACGCAGGATGTACCCCTTCCGTCGGCGCGGCCCGTTGCTGATACGTCCAACATTTTAGTGCCCTCCTCGAGGACTATAAAACTCTCTCCTGCCCTTATGAAAATGGCGCGAATCCGGCCTGCCCCTCTTTTTATGCGTCCAACATCTGGAGGTGATGCATAGGTTCTTTTCCACACCTGGCGAGCCTTTAAGGATATCTACTTTCATACCTACACCAGCCTCCTAGAAACCGCGTGCTGCCGGTGTCACCCCCTTGAGTCTCGGCAGGGAGATTTCCGGATTCAATGTACTCTTTTTTTCTAGTCTTTTTCCTTATTACGGCATGGGCCGCTGGATTTCCCTCTGCGGTCAGGGCGACTCCTCTGAAAAGGGAGCCAGATGATATTGTGCTTCTACAACTTCGTCCTACATTTATTCTAAATGGTCCTCCTTCCGCTGGTGGGCCATTTCTTTGAAATTATAATTAAGCGTGAGCGGGCCTCCCCCCCTTCTTCTTCGCCTTTTCTGCCGCTCAAGGATAATTTCCTTCAATTCCCAGGCTTTCTCTACCTGCTCTTAGGGGGTGTTCTCCCAGTGGAGCTGAATCTGAGATACTTTCCCAAAGACCTTCCCCCTCAGTGGTTCAAAGTGTCAATTTCTTAAGAATTGCACGACCCTGGCAGACCTACATTCTCTATTTTCTTTGACAATGACACTTCCTCGTCTCAGCACGACTGGTTTTTCAGGTGCGGCCGCGGAGATTTTCCCTTCTTCTACAAACAAGAGGTTTAATGGTGTAGGTCCCTCCGGGTTGCGGCAGTTTTCGCCTCGCTTCTGATCTGAATCCTGACCGTCCCTTTCCTTATACGTCGGCCCATCACCTCCAATAGTGCTCCTTCTTCCTTCTAACAACGGCGTCCCTTCGTGATCCGAAGCCATGTCGCTTCCGTGAAGAGTCCTATGTCGAGTGCTTCCTCTTGTAACAGGCCATTTTCCTATACGTTAGTGACCCCCTGCGACAAAACATCCTTCACCCCCGTTTTCCCCGACCCTCGCCATGGCTTCCCTTTTTCAAAGACCTGCAATCGTCAGCATCCTTCTGCGATAATACCCCCGTCTTTTTCGTGGGTTTCTGATTCCCTTTATAATAGGGCGCTTGCGCGAGTGCACGCCTGGTTCTTTTGTAACCCGTCGTAGGCTTTCGGTTTGTAGTGTGAGGGTCCTTCTTCACCTTATTTAGGTTTGAGTCTGTTTCACCCTGATTGGTTGCGATTGATCCTACTTCATAGACCATCCTCCCACCATAAAGCACCCGCGCCGCGGCGTCCCTCTTCTGCTTCTTGCAAGTGGGCAGGAGGGAAAATATCATTGGGTCTCCTCGGGATGCTCAGGTTATTGACACATTTTTTTATGTCTTGAAATTAGGCGCCTCGTTCTGGGAGTCCCTTCCCATAGAAGTCCCGACAAGCAAGTGTTGTTTCCCCCCGATATCCCCCTTTTGCAAATCTCCTCGATTCTTTTCTACTTCGTTGTGTTTTCTTTTTCTTAGATCCTACACAGCGATATCGAGCCTCCTCTTTTCGAGGAATCGTGAGATCACTTTGTTGCCTTTTCCTCCTTCAAGAATGAGAGCCCTGCAGTTACCCCCAGCTTCTGCCGAACCTGAAGTGCGCCGCAGCCCTCTTAAACCAGGTTCCTTGAACGGAGCGCCGTCCTTGCGCGCACGCGCCGGCGCTGGTGTTTTTTTGGCTTCTCTGTCGAGGATTCCCCAACATCCTTCTTCAACGAAGCCTCCCCCCGGCTCCCCAATAGCACGCTTTTTTTTCCGTCCCGAAACATGATAGACGACGTCTGCCTAACCCTTCGTATGTTCCGCGAATGCGGGCGTTTGTTCATTACCCAACCCGACACGTCTTTGCCCTCCTAATGGGATCTTTTTCGGTGATTTATTGCAGAACGCTTGGATATTTCTGAAGTTTGAAACGGTTGTTGAGGATTGTTTGGCGATCCGCAAAGTATTTTCACCGGTCTGGCGCCGGTGACCCCCCGGACGCCCATCTCACATAGGAGCGTTTATCCTGTCAGAAACAACTTATCAAGCGACGAGTTTGGGTCCCTTGTCCCCTCTCGAGCACGCTTGTCATGTGGTGTTCCAGTCCTCCCTTTCTCCCCCGCCGAATTGGAAGTAAGTCCTGCTCTGCCATTGGCTATGCGCTATCAACCTTT
>Ga0179591_1204479_pt1 | contig 21083 bp, 12 predicted proteins | sample CZOMad2_1_08_16f_FD_182891 | JGI IMG/M metagenome (GOLD analysis project Ga0179591, IMG submission 182891) | Vadose zone soil fungal communities from Angelo Coast Range Reserve, California, USA - CZOMad2_1_08_16fungal (PacBio error correction) | ecosystem: Environmental > Terrestrial > Soil >... | reverse complement strand
TGTCCAGGCAAAGAGCCCCGGACACCTCCGTATGCCCAGTCGCCCTGACGTCGGCCGGCTTCTCCTGACTTTTTTTGCGTTCTTCTTCTTCTCCCCACCTTTCTTTACTTCTTGAAGAGCCTCCTTAGTTTTGGTCCCCTGTCGCCCGAGAAAGTCGATCTCCCCAAAATCTCACCCTGTGAGCGTTGCCCTTCGCAATGAAGTGTGGTCGCGGAAGCCATTCAGCGATCCAATAAGGGGCCTATATATGAATGGACGCTCCCTTTTCCGACCGATAGTCGCCCCCGCGGGTAATGTCCCCCTGCCTGCCGATTGGTGGTCATGAAATTAGTTCCCAGCTACAGTCCTCCCCCCCCCTTACCTCAAGAATTGACTCCTGTGCCATGTCTTCTCCGATTATTTGGGCTCGACCCGACAGCCGACCTTGGTAGTTTTCCCCCCCCCCAGTGGGTCCGGATGATAGTGAAAGGCCTTCCCCCTTTTTTTTGAGTTTTCAGTGGTAGGACCTCTTGAACCAGTCCGTAACTCCCCCTCTCCTGCGGGGCAAGAGGACTTCAGTAATCCTTTTCGCCGTCCGTTGCGACGTTGCCTTGCACCGCCGCACAGGGTGGTGGTCGGTCCTTCGCTTGATTCGGGGAGGGGGTGTAGATTCCCTCCTTCTTTCTAGATAATGGGCAAAACCCCCCTTGTTCCCGGGCCGTAGGGGACGCTTCTTTCTAGATCAACGCAGTGAGACTCTCGTCGACGCAACGTCCTGATACCTGATCCGCGCATACGGTTCTTCTTCGTGGTCTCGGCCCTAGGTCTCCCTCGATTAGCTCGAGAATCCAATTCCCCTTCTGCGGCTGCCCGTCCAGCATTGCTTTTCCTCCCTTCTCGATGTTCCTCCTTCCACCGCCTTCCGAGTTGAGCCTGCCCGGAAGGGGCCGACCCGTGACCTGGCGCGGTACCCGGTGCGTTTCGAAGCAGCCCCTTAGCTTGGCTCCGGTCTTCCCACCGAACCGCCAACGTTCTTCACTTCTCCCGCCTATGGGAGGGATTGAGTCCTTTCAGAACCTGCGCTGTCCCCCGCTTCTCCCAGAGTATCGGCGTGCCCTTTGCGAGAGTCCATGTCGCCAAGTACCCCAGTCTCTGAAGTGTTTCTTTTCTCGTTTTCCTCTCAGAAGTCATAATCCGTTTTGTTGTTGGATCGGCGTCCGCAGAGTTTCTACTTCTCTGATACTGGGCGAGGGTTTTTTTGACCTTCCGGGAATATCCTTACTCCGGCACTCTTATCTTTTTCTCGCTTTTCCCCCCTCGCACGTTTTCTCTGACGAACAGTCCCTGCCCCCTACCGGTCGACCATAAAAGACGTTCATTGGGCAGTCGGTAGACCGCCGTGTTACAGCACGTCCGGCAATCGCGCCGTTTCTTTCCTTAGAAACTCACGAACGTTACCCTTTTCCCCGGAGGAAGCCCCGGCTTGAAATCCCGTTTGCTTTGCGTTGGACGAGGGATTATTGTCTACTCTTCTTTTCCCCGACCGGTCGGGTAGCTGATTCAGGTTAACGACGCCACTGCCTTTTGGCTGAGATGACTCTCTCTAACCTTCAGCTCGGTTAGAGCCACACTCCTCCCCCCCCCCCCGACCAAGTTAGATTCAGAGGATTTGTTGGAGAACAAATTCCTTCTTTTGCCGCTCCCGCTAGGCCTTCCCCTTTTCGTTGAATTGACGACCCTCCCGACGATAGTTCGTCCCCTCAGGAATGTCCCACGGTTATTGCCGGCTTTGCAGTGCTCGCACATACTGGTGGAAATAACCGCACCTAAGCCGCCCGAACAATTCACGGCCCAACCTGGACTTTCAATCCCCGACGTGCTCGATCCAGGTTTCCCCTTCCCTTTCCATTCGATCTCCCCTCTAGGGTACCAAGTAGAGGATTTCTTGTTCGTCCACTCATTTAAATTACCACCTTTAATCCGCCCCCCCTGACCATATCCAGGAGTTCTGGAAACTTGGGTTCCACGCCCCTGGCTTTAGTCCTTGGTCTTGACAAACCAGCTGATACGATGGCCTTTGCCCGATGAAGCTTCCCCCTTCGACCCTGAGTCTTGGGGATAGTTCGAGAGTAGGGCCTTCAGCATTCTTTATGTAGGTCGTCATTGACGCGTTAGGTGTAGAATCGTTTTTTCTCTCCGTCTCGAGCCCCTGCCGTCGGGGGACGCGTCGGAGTTTTTACCGCACCACTTCAGTTGGTTAGGTTCCCCGTCCGTTTAAGGTTGGGCGGACGTATTTGGCGATTTCGGTCCCTCTCGGTAGAGGAGTTTCGTCCTCCCTTTAATAGTACGAAGGAGACCTTTCCTGATCGGCGGTTGCTTTAGTGTCCTCTCGGAGTGTGACCCAGAGACTTTGATTTCAACTCTCCGGTTTGCAATTGCACGGCGGGCGCTTTCGAGAGCCCGAGGGGCGTTCCAGATGCTTTATAGTTGGAAATAGCACTCCTCGGGTAGGGGACAAAGACAGCCCGACGTCCCTTCAGTGGGCCAGACCTTTCGAAAGCTTCTGTCCCCACCTCGGCGGACGGCCGTCGACTGCATGTTTTTCACCTAGACAGCCACGGCGACGCGGTCGAGGGCAAGTGGCCAGTTTGTAATAGGGGATAAACCGGCTTTCCCCCCCCGGTACTTCCTTACCGAGAGGACTATTGTTAGTTGGAGACCCCGCCACCCCCCCTTGAAAATAAGCTTCCCTTCGGTGCGCGTTTGACAGTCGTTTGTGTCGTGTTTTCATCGCAAGAGGCTCAGTCTCATGGACAACGAACCCCATGCCCCCCGCCTCTGTAGCCCGGGCTCCTGCACACGTATAAATGGTTACGACTGTTCCGGCCACCTTCTTCAGAGGTTGGACCTGATCAGAGACTTTCAGCCCTTCCCTGCTTCCTTTCTCCCTCACTGTCTGTCCGTCGAGAGGTGCGAGACCTTTGGAAGCCCTTAGTGCGCCCCGTATCGCATGCCAGGCCAGTCCCTGCATCTTGTCGATTGACGGGCTAGCCGTCCTCGTATTCGAGTTCGGTGTCGTCCCTTTGGTAAGTCTGGGGGACGGAGAAATTTCCTCTCTTCTCCCCCCCCCCAGTGATGAGGAATGAGCTACGCGATTGATTTCCCCCCTCCTGAGTCTGCCTCGTGGGGTCAGTCCTTTCATGGATTCGAAGGTGTCGCCTGCCTCCCCTCACGGAGCGGCTTGGCTACACTTTCGGCTGACGGTGCAGGATTAGTCTGGACGCTTTGTCCAGTCCTAGGAGATTCGATTCGGCTCATCTTTATGTCTTGACACGTGCCTTCTTTTCCGGCGGTATGAAGGCGACTGACCACATCCTTCTTCACGCCCCCCAACACAACAATGTAGGTCCTTCACTCCGGTGCAGTGCCTTTTAATTGGACAGGACGCCCCAAGAGTTTTTTCCTTTTCTTTTTTGACGTGGGGTCAGGGTCGGTCTAGGGATATCCCTGACTTCCCTTTCGTTGTTTTGTTTTACGTCATGCTATCTCGTCGCCTCTCTTTTGAGGGTCACCCTTTAAGGTTTTCCATGGAAAGGGGTGGTCCCTTCTTGCGGGGAACGATAGAGCCCTCCCATGGAGGAAAGTTTTCGTTCGTGTGCAGCAGGTCAATCTCTTCTTCCTTTTCCTTAAGTTGGTGTTGTTTTTGATCCTTCCCCCTGCTGGTTCCCCAGCACCACTGCCGGTTCCTTCCCTGCAGTCGTAGGATCAGAAGACACCTCTTCCTCCGTTTCCTGATCTAAAGAGACGAGATCGGAATTGACCCTTCTGCCAACCACACCTCCGGGCCTTTCTGCGGCAACCTCGACCTGGTTCCACCCGTTTGAAATAGAAACGATTCCATATATGCCTCGCACTGAAGGGTTTAGTCCGGAATGGCCGGGGTTTCTTCCCTCCTGCGGATTTCAGAGCGTCCTCCTTTTTCCCCTCTGGTCCTTTTCGTTTCCGACTTAAATTCCAGGCCCGGACTGCCAGTGTTTCTTCCTACCATTTTTAATAACGTGCCGACATACTTTCCCCGACGAGTGATGGAACCGTGCGCTTCCTGTGCGAGCTAGGCGTCTGCCAGTTTGTTTTTTGATTGGCAAAAGCTCCTTTGTGAGGTGTCTTGAGGACAAAGACTTCAATTCCCCTTTGCTGTATGCCGCCCCCGACTTTCTCCTAGGGTGTGAAGAGAAATTTCCGTCACAGGGTTTGGCTGACGAGGATCAGAATATTTCGAGGAACCCCTCTCCGGGACCGAAAACGACGCCACCTGTTTCTGACCTATTTCTCTAGACCTCCTTCTGATGACTCGGTTCCCGGTAAGGATGCGACTTCTTCCGAAAGGGATTACAGGTAGTCCTGTCCCCTACACTCTCAGGCCTCCCATTTCGTAGCTAGGACGACCCTGGAAGGGCTGTGTCTACTGGTCATTTTGGCAATTCGTTTCCCGAGAATTGTCCTCCTTATCGCTGTTTAAGAAAGCGCTGATCCGCGGGGAGGCCCGAGTCGGACTTTTCAGCTTTGCTTTTTCATACTGAGCAGGAGGTTTTTTTTCTGCACCTCCCTTACCACCAAAAGATGGCCTCCTCCCCGAAGGGAAGCTTATCTTAAAGGTCTTCGCTTCTCTCCCTTCCCCCCCATAGTCTCTATTGGGATACTTCCAGGGTGTCGCCTTGATTGTACCACCTTCAACTGGCTCCGAGATTACTCTGACCTCAGATCATGGTTCGATTTCCAGTCTGATTCCGAATCGACGCCTTTCTCTCAGGGCCTACCTCTCCCTGGCTGGCCGACCCCCTTTTTTTTTACGGCGCATGGATCGTGTTCCTCCTCAGCAACGCATTTACTACCTTCGGTACCCTGCAGTCATATTGACCCCAGCATATCGAACGCGCACCGCCCGATTCCCGTCCCGAGACTTTTAAGGAGACGATCTTCCGAGCGCAACTCCCGGACCCGACTGGTAGTCGGTACGAGCGAATTCCCCCTCTGACGAACAAGAAGATAATCTACGTCTCTGGCATTTTCCCTTTTCCGATCCAACACCCCTTTACAAAAGACTTCCCCCTTGAGATCGACCAACTCCCGAGATTGACGCCTACGGCATGATTTTCTACGACGCTCCCCTTCGCCCGATCGTCGCACCCGTCCATCGAGCGGTTCATAAGAACTACCTTCCGTCGTTCCCTTCCCGAGGCCCTATCTCCTACCTTTTTTCCCTCCCAAAACATCCCGAAGGAAGGCTTTCTCGCTCCCTTCTGGCTCTTCCCCAGCCCCGCGTGGGTCCCCAGTGGGTCAGGCAGTCGATACGTATTCCGTCGAGTAGTGGGTGCTGATCTTAATTAGCTCCCCCCTTCTACTGGATGGGACCCCCGAGGCCTTCTTCCAACCTTTCGCCCTTCGATCTCGTCGTTTCCTTGCCCCGGGGGCCGTAAAGTGTTTTTTGGGAAGCATGGACGCGGGTCCCTTTTTTGGAGGAGGGCGTTATTGCGTCCATTATCTCCCCGCCCTGGAACTACCCCTTTAACGGTTCCCGTAGGGACGTTCGGCTTAGGAGGCCATTACCAAAATTTCTGCGGATCGTCGGGCCGGCCAAGTTTTGGAAGACAACCACTCCTGCGTTTTTTACTGCTTTCTTATTAGGTCGCCGGTTCAACGGCTGATGATCAGCCGATTCTCCCCCTTGTCATCACAACGACTGCTGCGCCGCCTCCTCGTCGCACGGTATACGGTCCCCGACCTCTTGCTAAGAAAGATACTGCCCCACGTGGCACGAATTGTTTTTTCTTTTCAACATCCTGGGGGCTTTATTTTGAGTTTCGATTGAACCAGCTTTTCAATTGTTTTTTGCTGCCACGCCCGGAGTAGACTGTCCCCTTTGAAAGGTAGTTATGTTCGGCGTAGGGGCGTGTCTCTCCTTCCCCGCAACTATTGTGTGTGTCCGAGAGCACCGGCTCTTCGCTCGTGTGACTCCCGAGTCCGTTGTCCGGGGAGAGAGTCCACTTTCGTAGCCCCATTCCCATTTCCCGGACGTAGCTTGTCCCTTCGTCATCTTTTCTTTCTTTTCGTGTTTTTTTGCTAGAGATGGACGACTTAGCAGAGTACTTTTCTAGTGAGGACGGGTACTGCCCAGGCTATTCTTTGTCGCGTCGATCTGGTCCCCTCGATGTTCATTATCGGTCCCGACCAGACCCCCTCCCCCCATCAGGACTACATACTCAGACTTGTTTCATACGGGAAGGTAGAGCCTTTTCGTTTTCCCAGAATCGTATCCCCCGAATACCTTCTTTTTTCCCCTAACTCCCGAAAAGTGCACGCCCCCAGTAGGAAAGTTGCGGCCTTTGATTTTTTTTTTACCGATGCGGAAGGATGGCTTTACCGAGTCTTCGATTTTCCTTCGCCTTGGGATAGATCGGGCCGGCCCCCATGCCCCGACCCGCGCCTCCGTAGGTTCTGATTCTCCGATGGACGATAGCGACCAGCTCTTGGAAGAGTTTCCCAACGAATGCCGCCTTCGTTGAGCCTTCGCTGGTTGTTCCTTACGTTCCCCCGTTCCCCACGTAGGGATCCGTGAGTTGCCTTCTCCTTTCCAGTCGTCTCCCTTCGTTCCCGATGAACTTGTCCCGTTGGTTCTTGCCGGAGTAGACTCCTTCCGGGAAGGAGAAACTCCTCCGCCCCGCCCCCCCACCTGCTACATTTTCCTGGCCCGTCTTCCCCCAAGGGCAGGACTCCCTTCTACGTTAGAAGTTAGGAATTAGGGGGTCCCCCCTCCTTAGCTTATGTTGATAGCACATTTCACCTTTTTACCCTGATAGACTCGAACCTGCTACTTTCCCTCCCGCAAGAGTGTCCCCACTGGGGAAAATTCCTCGCGTATTCCCTTGTTTTCTAGTCCCAGCCTAGAGATTCTTCCGCCTGCCTGTCTTTAAATTAGCTAGTGTTGGCTCCATCTCTAGGGGAATAGTTAAGACAGATACTGGTAGTGGTTAATGAACCTCTCTCTGTTCTTGGCGACGAGTTTCCCCCCCGTACTATTTTTTAGAAGGCAATCCCTTTTGTATTCGAGGTAGGGTTTGGGTGATACCCACTTCAGGGTCGGGAGTGAACGTCTTACTTTTGAGTTAAGGTGTGGGCTTCCGGACCCGTCGAGCACATTGCGGCCAGCTGAGGATTTCGGATTTTTCAGTCCCCCCCTTTAATTTTCTCTTTATGACGACGCAAAGGCCCTTGGAGTTCTACGGAAGTCACCCAGAGGGTCTCGCTTTTCCATTCCCGTGAGCGGGAATTGAATCTGCGCTTCCCCCGATTCCCGAGGGCTAGCGCCCCTTACTGGCCTTCCAATTCTGAGTATAGGGAACTTTAGTTTCACTCCTGGGAGGATCTTTTAACAGTCCCCACAACTTCCCCCCCTTCCCCGGAGTCCTTGGGGAGCGTCGATAGGAACCCGATTCGAGGTAACAGGAATCTTCAAATATTCTGAACTGGCCGTCCTCTCCGTTTGGTCGCGGCCTCCCTCCGTCGGTGACAGATTCCATGGTCCCAACCCCGGTCCCTCCGCCGATCGCCGATGTTTCTTCGGCGGGATTCCGCAAACCCCTGGCAAATAAGCCCATGATTTTCTTCTGCCGTTGGCAGCTGCGTGTGGTAGTTCTTGGAGTTCAATCATTTTTTGGCCCTCATTTATTAGGAGATCGTCCCCGAAATCCGCCCCCCTGTCCTTCCAGGTTCTCGGCCCCTGCTTTTATAGTTTACGCGCATAACTAGACCGACCATGTCCGGTCACAGTAGAGGCAAGGAGCCCCCAATCCCCCTCCGTCACGGAGGCCTTGTCCTCGGCCTGCAAGAGCATGGCTTTTGTTCGGTATCACCGCGTCCGTTTCCTACCTCCTTTGCCAGCTAACCGGGATTTCGCATGCCTTGTTAGAATCCCCGTCTAAACTCTGACCGGGAATAGAATGGAGCCGTCGATTTCTTTGTCCGGAATAGCGGGGGGGCCTTCTCCTATTCGTTACATCGTTCCCAGTCGACTCCTTTGATTTTCCCCCCGTCTGTCTGTTAAAAACTTTGCTTCGCAAGGAGGGAGGATTCAGCTCTTTCATTTTCCCTTGGTAGACGACTGGGCCCCTCCAGGGAGTTAGACATTTCACTGGCTGATAGGAATTTGTCTCGACGAAAGAGTGTTACAGGATCGAGGAAGTCGACTTTCCCCCCTGTCCCAATCCGTGCTATGTTTTCTCTACCTATGGCCGGATTGAGTTGATTTCCCCCCGGTACCTTCCTCCCGAAGAGTGAAGGAGGCCCTCGGAGGTATAGCCAATCCCGTGAAAAGTGAATGCGACCCGATCAGGTCCGGGACGAACCTTGGCGTGCGTACTCATCCTTCTGCAGGGGAGGTCGTTGAAAATGTCTTTTTTTTTGACCCCCTTGGAGTGTGTTTTTTCGCCGGACGACGAAAGTCTTCGCTCACGTTATCCCTCTTTTCCCCGGGTGCAGGTAATCTTGAAGAGGGGTTTCCCCTTCGTGTTATTTTTTCGGCTGGGCGCACCTTCCCACAGGATGTTTCGTTGAGCGTTTCAATTTCTTTAATTGTAATACTACATAATGTTGCTAGATTCCCCCCATTTTTTTTCCATCCCCCACCTACCTCGTAATAAATTTACGCCCTCGTGATGGAGCTCATTTCCACCCATGAAATTCCCGGGGTACCCTCCCCCCTACGGCGTTGTTTGAGATAGAATGAGCTGAACTCTGACCCCGACAAATACGGTCTTCCGATGAGGCGCCCTGACCCTCCCCCCCCCCCTGCCCCCTCCTCCCAAGATTCCCTCCGATGATAGCACTTCCCTTAGGGAATGCGCTTGGGATAATTACCGAACTGAGTTTTTGGGATCTCAATGCGTTTTCGTTACAATCAGGAGGTATCTTGGTGTCGGATCCTACAATTCGGCCCTCCGTCTCCAAAATTGTAGAACCTTCCAGATCTCTTGCCGAATCTATCTCGGACTAGCGTCTTGAACCCCTCCCGGGCGAGTAGTTTCCCCTCAGAAGTCTAAGAAAGGGGAGTGCAGAGCTCCGGTTGGGTTTTTTTCGTCCCCTTCAATCCTTACCAATCGCTTGACGAAGCCCCCCTAAGGCTCCTCAGGGGGTTCCCGCATAACTCTGTTACTCTGCATGATCTCTTTCGGTCTGATGGACGAATATTCTCCGGAAGATCTTCCTAGACCTTTAAGAAGTCTTCCCCGCCGATTTTACTATTTCCTTTCAGTTTTCCATGGAGCTTTGAAGCTATACGGTTAAATTTCTTTCCCCCTTTTCTTTCCCCCTGTAGTAGGTCGACCTCTACGGAGAAAATTCTTTCCCTGTTACTGCCAAGGTCCGAGAGTTAGAATGAGACTGTTAATTTTCCACCTTTCCCAGAGGTGCGGTTTCTTCACAGGGAGGTCTCGGGACGGTGTTCTCCCTCTTCATTCAGCGGTTCCCTCGGAGGAGTGTTCCGAGTTTTGAGTTCAGGATCCGGCCCGGCTTTCGGATGCAATACAGAAAAAACTACTTTTTCTCAACCCCTTTTTCCCCTTTCGCCCTTATGGGCTGTCTGTTCCCCTTGATTCCTCCGCAGATCAAACTGTCGATATTGCGGATGACTTGGTGTTCGAAGTGATTATCTTCCACCTCTTCCCTGGCTGCTACTCGCCCTCCTATTTAAGGGGTCCGGGTCGCCTAGGTCATGACATAGACTCGTCCGATAGGGGTTCAGATCGCACGGCTTTCGTGACTTTGGCCCTTCCTGCTGGCTCGTGTTCCCTCAGCGGTCTTTGACTCACACCATCCGACGCCTAACGCGATAGTCTTTACGCCTAGCAAAGCTCCCTCGCCGCTGCCAATCACGAGTCCGGTTCCTACCGACGCCTTCTGATTTTTTTTCTAACCCAGGACGATCTTTGCGTTTGGCTACGCGGAGGATCAAACTTAAGGGACTGCAAAGAAGCTCCTTTCGCAGACCACTGTCCTCCCGAGACCGTCTACTACGCGCCCCACAAACATGATCAACGGCTTTACTCAACGCCACTTATTAGGGTCTCTCCCCCTCCTACCACAGCCGACGGCAGGCCAGATGGTTCCTATCGTAGAGCTTCTCAAACTCCTCGAGGGGACACTGAAGCCCCAGTTCATTTTAATCCCATTCCGCTGAAAGCCCCCCAACCCGAAAATCCGATAGCTGTTTTGGATGCTCGACTCGACTTTTTTGACCAGTGAACTATCTAAATGGTCGAGTGGTCTCCGGTCCCGGTCAGTCAGTATTCAGGTTGAGTTTTCAGTGGTACTGGAACTTCCAGAACCCTCTACCTGAGGGGGCCCTCGGACTATCGTAAGTCTGTATTACTCCGGCGCGGCTGTTCATTGCACGGCTGGTGGGTTTTGCCGCTGTAGGCTTCGGGAGCTGGTCTGTTTTACCCCCCCCCTCCTCATCCCAGACTAATAGGGCCACTGAAAGACCGTGTTCACGTAGGAAGCCGTCCCCGACCTTCCGCCCACTCCCCAGGCAATCTTGGTGAAGTCCCGTCCGGATTTTACACCCCATCCGCTAATCACTTTGCTTCTTTCGTGGATCGAAGGCTTCCCAGCTGAATGCACCTGTTATTCTTATCGGACTACTCGACCCTGGAGTCTCCCGAACTTTTATAGACTATCCGCATCCAAGGCTGACTTTCTTTCAGTACAACGCCTACACCCCGAAGATCGTCTTAGCACGCCCTCACCTGCCTAAAGAAGTGCCCACTTTTTTTGTGTCACTTTTTTCGTTTGAGAGCCGTCGGCAAGCCACCCTCGGTGCGGCTGTCCCACGTCACAAGTAGAATGCATGACACGCTTTTCTTAGGCGCTTTCTTGCCGTAGCAAATCGTAATTGTCCAACGGCTGGGCCCCGCTACACTCAAGAGTTTCTCAGGTGTCCTCGAGCTTGCCAAGACATTTTCCGCTAATCGCGATATGTTCGTTTCTCTTCTCCTTTTTATCACTAGCTCTGGTGTTGTTGTAGCTCTTTTTCTGAGTTTCTTGAGCTCTCCTTTCTGACTGTTGAGTTGAGGTGAGAAATGCTTTCTTCCTCCCAACTGGACTGAACCCTCCCCAGTGTCAGATGGACTAGCTTCATGACGATCCTACAATCAGGCCTCCCCTCCTCATGAAGTCATGGGTCAGGTGACGTCCTTTCTTGGCTACCGAAGTTACTATAGGGTCTTAGTTCCTCGAACTCCCACCCCTCAAGGTTTTCCCGCCCACAGGAGTTCAAGACCCTGCACGTTTTAATTATGTGCGGTCCCTTCGGTTGCTGGATAGCTGAGTGAGCCTCTTCTTCTTCTGGGCATTTCACGAAGATGCATTCCGCGGACTACTGTTTTTTCTCTCGGCTCTCATTAAGATGCAGTCCTGAACCAAGCTCTCCCCTCGTCTATGTAGCAGGAGCTTGTTCCCCATAAGGAATGTAAGTATCCCACACAGCTTCTACCCTCTTTGAGGCACGACGCCCGCATCGGCTGCAGAAGTTTTTCCCCGTTCGTTCGAAACTGGATCATGTCTGGACGCTGTTGCTTAACATCAAGGCCCTCTCCAGTCCCTGCGCCAGCGGCACAAACTGGGCCCATTCGTCAAGGCTCAGGCGACGTTCATTACTCAGTCGTACAGACATGAATCGGGGGTCCCCCCGCCCTTGGATTTCGGCGAGTGAAAGTCCCCTTACCACTGCGCGACCCGACCTGCCCCTACGCCTATTTGCCCATTTGTGGGACCCGATTAATTTGGACTGCTTTAGTACTTTGTTCGGTCCCCAGCTGTCGGGATTAAGATTCCCCTTTCCTTTGCCCCGGCCCCCATTTTTTTTGATTTGGTGCGTCAGTTGCTCGGGTCATGAGCCGATCTCGGGCTGGTTAATGGCCGCTAGAGGTTAGGTGTCGACTTCTCTTGAGAGGAATTCTATACTAATGCGGAGGATAAGGTCGGCTTTTTTCGGAGACCCCCCCCGGGGGTGGTCGTGTTTCCGTTTTGAGCTTTTGGGTTCTGCGGCTAGCGGTCTCTTGAGGGACTCTCGTCTGAGTTGTCTTCCCAATTTGTACCCCTGAGTGCCTCCCCCCGCCTAGGACCTTGAGCCTACGTTACTTAGAAAGCTCCTTCCCCTTGTTGGCCTTTTCATCCTGGCCCCTAGGAGCTGCGGGACTCTCTCCGATGATTTCGGAATATATAGTTTTTACTATTCTTGAAGTAAAGGGGAGTTCTGAGGAAACCCCTCCAGCGCCTTCACGGAGGCATTTTGCGGGCCATCCAGAGTTCTGCCCCTATGTTCGCCCCCGATCTTATGTACAATCGGAGACACTTTTTTTTCCACTGCCCGTCTTTTCGGTCTTACAGCTCGGCCGTTTTGGGGGACCTTTCCATCACTTAGAAAACTTTCTCCTAATCCTGATGACTCTTTTTTAGGTCGGCGGAGTTTTAGACACGCTCCCCCCCCCCTCAACCCATGTTCCCCAGCCTCTCTGCGGGTCGCGTTTGAGTTGAGACAGCGTTGGTCGGTATTCCCTACGACCGACTGAAATTTTTTCCCGTCGGCAGCGCCCTTCCCTCTCGACCGCCCCCGCGTATCTGCCCCCTCGTTGCTGTCTCGAAAAGCCCCAGTTAAAAGCCTTTCTTTTGTCCCCCAACAGCAGGCGTGCAGCTTTTTCCCAGTAAGATTCAGACGGGCAAGGTGTGCACTTGGTCTACTACTTGTTAAGACTTTTTTTCCCGTAGTTTAGAACGCTTGTACCTTTACTTATCAACGGACCCTCCATGAAGGACTTCCCTTCAACAGTGTACCCCAGAGGCATTCCGTACACAGGGGTCGACTGGTTGTCCTTCCTGAATAGTGGTGGACGTAGAAGTTCCTCCTTGTCCGCAAGTCGAGAGGGAATGCGCGTCCGCCCGAGGGAGGCTTAACCCCCGGGCGGTCGCAATGTGTGGTCGTGTGCTCTTTCCCTGTCTTAGAAAGTTGTTTGTTTAGAGAAGACCTTCCCGGAGGCGCGGGCCCAGCTAAACGGACTTCTCCCCCGTGCATGATTCTTCTTTCATATAGAATAGCAGCGGTCACCTCCCCCTTTCCGAGTTCTCGATCGGAAAGATTTTGATGACACTCGTATTGTCGACACGTTCTAATTGGCCCTTATGCCAGGGACGACAAGAATCTAAGAGGTTTCGCCCATGCATGTACGGAAAGGTGAATGAGTCCCCGGGCGCCGTTTCCCGGAATCCCTTAGTTTTTCCTCGCTCTTCTGGAATCCTGGAGAGGTCGGTTTCCCCGGGTATGGTCGGTCTCCCCCGGTTCCAAATCCCTCGGTGTCGGGTCTCGGAAGGGAATATGTCGCCCCCAGTAGTAGTCAACGTCCTTTCCTATTGAATCTTTTTGTGGCAGGTGAGGGCCTTCTTTCTCTCCGATGGGCAGAACTTGACCAAGGGGTCGGTGTTTTTTTTTTCAGGTTCCCCCCCTTCCTCCTTTTGTTGGAGCGAGAAAATGCTTTTCCCAGCCACGACTCTTGTTAATACATTCGACCGTTGATAAGTCTTCCCCCCTCCTGACTGGACATCCTTACAGTCTGGCCTTTACGGTTTCCTCGATCTTACCCGACGTGCTCTGCTCCACCGGAGGCCGGACCCTCCTAACCCGATGTGTATCTCCCAGATCTGTACACGACCTCATCCACGTCTTAAAGAGCCGCACTCCTCCCCCTTTTGCTTTAAGGAAAGTCGACCCCCACCCCCCCCCCCCCCCCCTGTCAATCTTGCCCTTTGAGGGAGACTGAGCCCCCTCCCTTCCCCCCGGTCGAGGCTTTCTTTGCCCCTCCCCCCTTCCCATGAGGAAATTACAGAGACATCATCCGCCGACTCTTCATTCCTCCGAGGTATGTCCCCTGGAGTCTGCCTCGTCCTATCCGCCAGGTTCGATGCTTTTTCCCTTTAATCAGGTCTTGGATTAGAGAAAAGCTGACCACAGGACCAGAATCCGCCCCCGACTTTTCCTAAACTACTAGTTGTGTTTAAAAGTACTCCTCTTATTAAGCGATTTCTAAGACGGCGGAGAAGATTTTTCCTTGTACGCACCCTTCGACTACCCACCCTTCTTCATGGGTTGACACCCCTTACCAAGAGAACTCCCTGCGTTAGGAGAATTCGTTTGTCTTGCCAATGGGAGGATTGACGTGGTTGCGATCCGGTTATCAGACTTGCTTCCCGGCTATTTTTTGATTTGCCCCATTAGGAGCCATGCGTTCCCTTTTCGTGAAATCCCCGAAGGTTTTTAAGGTGTAGCTTCCTTCCCCAAATGAATGGGATGTTTTTCCCGGGTCGTTTCTTCTTATGTGTAGCACGGCTTGGGGCATGATCCTCCTTTTCGGGCGATGAGGAGGCGATTTGTCCTCTTCCTCCTTACATGTGCCCTTTTTTCTGTCACTCCAAGCCAAAAACCAGCCTTGCTACCCCCGCATGCCGCTTGGCTCTTTGCCCGGTGGTTGGAAGCATTACAGCCCCCAACTCGGTCGATGGCTGATGACACCCGGTTCTTTTAGCAGGGTTTGAGGTTAACCCCCTTTACCAATTTCGGAGATCTTCCCCCTATCGATCTGTGCAGGGTAAGTTTTCGACAGATTCTCACCCTCATCCCCTCCCGACTTTCAGATGCGTCCCTAGCGTTAACCTGTTTCCCCCAGGCCTCGGCCGTTCGTCGGAGTGTTTCTAAGCCGCACCCAGGAGTTCACTCCCTCTGAGGCCGACGCATCCCTTTCGAATATCAGATAGCCCTCCGAGATCTCGTTAGTTTTCAATTTCGAGTCCCTTTTGGCGTTCCGCCGCCTCTCAGGACGTCGGCTTTTGGACTTCTCGGTTCTACTTGACTTCCTACTTCTCTACCGGACTGTCCCAGAAGCTCCTCCTCCCGATGATATGCGTCCCCTCGCACGTCCCTCCTCCCACAACCTGCCCCAACCATGCACGTCCCTCCCGCAATTAAGTGTTTGGTTTCTATACCCACGCCCACTCTAAGGAAGGGAGTCCCCCCCGCTCTACCCTCCTGAAGACGAGATTCCCTCTCTGAGGACAAACAGAGCGGGGTTTTCCTCGCACCCTCTTTGTCTTATGACCTTGCAATATGATTGCCGTCCCCCCCCAACCTTAACCTAAATGGATGACCTGCGGGCACCGGCTCGTATAGCCAGCTTTGCCCCAGTTACTAGACATTTGGTAGATGGTCACCCTTTGTTCAGGCCAGGTCATTGTCAGTCTGCCGGGGAGTATTTTTAGTGGGGAAGGGGAGACTGGAAAATATCCGAACCTCCGAATGCTTGGTACACTTAGGTTACTATCATACAACCCCCCCCCGTCCTCCTGTCTACTTGCTTTTCTTCGGGTGCCCCCTTCGTCCAGGGTTTTTCCGCCTGTCGGTTCTTTGTTTTGGGCGGTTTTTTTTGTAAAGGTCTTAGAACCTTGCTCGGGGGCCCTTGCTTGCAAGCTTTTGATCGATCTCTCTTCGCCTTCCACGCCAAGGGTCCCTGATGATTTTTAGCCGGCCCCCACTTTCCTATGGGGATAACACCTGCCCCTGACATCGACTGTCGCTGAGCCGTTTCCCCGAGTTACGGTAAGCCGATAGTCCTGGAGTCCCTTCCCAACAAATTGATGAGCCGGTTGCATCTCTCTCGAAGAACGGCCCCTAACCGGCTTCTACTCCAGCTTAACACCTCGACTCTTTCCCTCCCCCTCAAGCACTCATTGGGCCGCAGCCTTCTTTTTTTCCCCATCCTGGGTTAGGTTGGTGTGTTCTTTCTCTTTCGGCCAGCCCGCTTACCGTGTTCCACGCACTGGTTGAATGCCGTGCTGAATTTCCTGATTTCGTGGTCCTGCTCGATTTCAGGTCTGAGCGCTTGCTAGGTACGATAGAATCGAGCAAGAGGAGGCGGGTTTGCGAGGTCATGCCGCACTTCGCCAGAACTAGTCCTTGCGAATATTGTCATCTCTTGTTGACAACTCCCTCGGTGGTTTTTTTGTTCGCGACGTTCTTATCTCGCCTTTCGGAGCTTGCGAAGTCGTTCCTTACTCGGGCTCTAGCCTTACTCCGGTCCTTCTTTTTCCTAGAGTTAGAGGTGCTTGTTTTTCTCTCGGGACCTCACGACGCCCCTGCCCATCATGTTCTACAGGTAATCTTCATACCGTTCCAGGTGAACGCGTTTCCTCTCGGCAGCCGCGAACTTTTCTGTCTAGACCTCCCAGGTTTTCCCCTCCCCCAGGAGGAAGCCATTGGGAGGACAATGTTTTGATTGTTACGTAGGGTCGGCGAGTTTATCGAGTTTTGGTCGTTTGAGTAGTTCTTTCTCGTTCTGGTCCTGTCCTCTGGCCGGTCAACCGCCGCCTCGGGGTCTTCTTGAACTTTTCGGATTATGTCTCTTGTTCCTCGTGGCGAAATCCCGCGCCCCAGATGTCCGCGTCTTTTTGCTCCTCCGGACTGGCTCGTCAAAACTATAGCCCTTGGCGTGGTCGCCCCCTCAGTCGATAGTTGTCAGTTTATTTTTCCCCCCGTGGTTCTGCCCCCGCGATCTTAGCTCGCCCTACCGGACGGGTGAAACTCTTTTTCAAGACTCTTTCTCCTTTCCCCAGCTATTTACCTCCCAACCCTGGCTAGTGCCCCCTTCCCTCCTTTGTCTTTAACGTCCTGACAGACCGTCGTACAGATTTTGATCCTCGGGGGCCCCTGCCAGCAGAGTTGCTTTCCTGCGTCCACGACCCACTGCTAGACATCGCCTCCCCTACTTCTCATGGTGGACCCACGGTTAGTCGCCCCCCATTTCGAATGCTTGGGGGGATATTCCCGCCGTTCTCTATCGAGGTAAGTGACGAGCGGCATCGTTTTAGTTGTTTGCGTCTCGGTTGACGTGCATGAACATCTTCCTTTTCTGGCTTATTGCCAATTCTCTCAGGTCTTTTCCTGATCGGTCGAGTAGGTAACGTGTTATGCCGTTACTGCCCGTCCCTCGGGCGTTCTGATCCCCACTTCAGGGCTTGTAGTCGTCCCTAGTTTTTGAGCAGTGTGGTTGTGTCTCGGCGTTTGGTCTCTGGCGCCTTGGGGCCGGATGTCGTCCTTTCCCATTAAGTGTTAATGCGTTTTCTTTTCGCCGAAGCGAAGCTCTTCCTGAAGAGTTCGCCTCGCCCCCTCTTAGTCCCTTTGACGAGGTCTTCACCCGGCTCAGGGTTTTTTGCCTTTGCATCGTTGAGGATATGTCTTCTGGGGTCGAGACTTTAGAGTGCGGACAGGGTATGAGTCTTTCCCCTAATATTTTTGAGACCTCCGTTGCTTTTGAGGAACCCAAGATACAAAGTCCCTTAGCATGTGACTATTCTGCGTTCTTCTTAAAAGTCGTCAGTTAAGTCCTCCCTATGCAGTACCCTCAGTAGCCCACCGTTAACACTTTTTACACGCCCGGAGTTAGCTGCAGAACGGTCCGAGGTGTTTTCACCCCCAGTTACACCCCGTACCTTTCCCCCTCCCCTAATCCCTTGTTTTCCTTTCGGCGTTTAATTTTCCGAACGGCCTCACCAGAATCTTCGCTTGTCGCGGATGTAGCCCCTTCTTTGTGGGGGAGGCCCCTTCCCATCCTTTATAGGACCGAATCCCGGCCCATCTAGTTTCCACCCTTCGTTAAGGAAAGCTTTTGAACATCAAAGAATCAAGAAACCTGTCGTGGCCCCCCACCTTGTGAGTTGCCCGACTGGTCGAAATTCAGCCCCCCCTTTTGTACGGACTTTGCCCCCCGCGAAGTGTGTCATTTCCCGTGCTCGGTTACTTCACCACGCGGAGGGCACTTCTGCTGAGAAGGCCTGCATGATTTAATCCCATCAATGCAAAGCTTCCCGGAGCTTGACGACGTGCGTAGTCCTCGAGGTTTTTGCGTCGGACTATGTGTGGCCGTCTGACAATATCGTCTCTCCACGTCTCGGAGTGAATGCTCCGTCACGACTTCGGGTTTTTTCGGCGTCCAAAACCCCCTATGGTTGGCCAGTGGGTTTCGCGTTCATCTTTTCTTCATGGGTTTTTTTCCGTTTGCTGAAAGCCCGGAGCTTGTTGGAAATTTCACTTCTTTCTTCGAATCTGCCGATAATTCGTTTTTTCTTCTTTTTGAGCATTTTTCCGTCGATTGTCCCTCTTTCAGATGATTATCACCCTGCTTCGGTCCAGTTCTGGCCGTTCGGCTCCCTGCCCCCACGGACTTCGCGAGTGATTTTTTTTTGACCTTTTCGGTCGGATATCCCCTTCCTCTGTTGAGGAAGGTGAATCTCCGGCGCAGGGCGGTCCGCGGAGGCGAGTCCTTCTTCTGGATGGAGGAGTGGGTGTCCCCATTTACGGGGCGCTCCCCCCCTTTCCTGCCCGTAGTTGTCGGGTGGTAGCTTGGACGCGTAATGATCTTAGTCCCTTCTTCGGTTTTGCCACCGGGAAGTCATCTTGACTTTTTTTTTTGTTTTCAGGCTTCTTCAGATCGGCAGCCGGGCTCCCCCTTTTGAAACCGTTTCTTTGGATGTTCAGCTTCCTCGATTCCTCCCATCCGTGCTCTCTTTACCTGCTGTTGAGCCAATCGCTTATTTTTTCAATTTCCCGTGCGCTCCTTCTTCCCTCCGCTGTAAACCCTTTCTTTTCCCTATTACCTTACCGTTCACACCCCCCCCTCCGTGCTCTGAGAGTGGGCTCCCTGACACCTTCAACCCCGAGGGTTATCTCCCCCCTAGAACATGGGGACCCGCAGCTCCAGAAGATGATCGCAGAAGTTAATTTTGTCCATGCAGCTTTTTCTCCCCCCTTTTTTTAGGGCATCATGTTTTCCTCCGTTGAAGTCGTCCGTTGTAGACACCCCCTGGCCTTGACTGAATTGTAGACATAAATCTCCCAGACCTTCCGAATGGAAGATTATGGTATGGCCCCTGCGCTAGGCGTTAGTTTTCCCTTTTTTGTCTCCCGCCCAGGGAGGGCACCCGCTCTCAGCTTTTTCGCGACAGTATTGAATCTAAAGGCTTGCCTTGTGCCACTTGGAGACTACCAGCTTGGGTTTGTAACCCCTCTCCCCTCTGGTCTCCGCGAATTTCTCGGCTACTGGCGGCCGTCTTAGGTCTAATAGCGGTCCCCCGATAGATTTTCCGGTTCCCAGTCCATCCAGATTTTCCGCAGATAGTCTAGTTTCCGCTGTCCAATTTTGCTGCTGGGGTTCCTTCCCCTGGACTTCCCCCAGATTTACTTTTCCCCCGTGGTCGCCCTCAGGGCCCCTCGGACAGGGCGAGGCAATGCCCTTGACTGTCCGGATTGACTCCCTAATGACCCCTCCCTTCCGCTGGGCTTTTTACCCTGCAGTTCTCTTTCTTGCCTTTTAGCTGTCCCATAAATTTTACCTTCTACTGGGTATGCGATCGGAGGGCGATTGACCTAGGTCAATTAGGCCCGGCGGTGATGGCCTTCCCAGCCCCCCCCCCAACTCCTTTCTCAACCCTACGCGAAGAAGGCCTATTATTGCTGATGGGCAGGGTTGGCCTTTCTTCCGACCGGATAACATCGTCTGATCTGACGGATGATTACCTTTTAGAAAGGCTTCTTGCAAACCTATTCATTGCTTCGATTAACCCGTCAAAACTATTCTTCCGGTCCGGCTCCCGTAATATTTGTTGCCCCTCATACTAGTGGACTCATAGAAGCGACCTTTTTTCCCCGGTCCTCCGGGCCGGCGGGCTCTTTGTCTTCAGCCGCCCCGAGGTCTTTTGCCGTCTTTCTGTAAACGAATAGTCATAAAACTAAGTGCTCTCTCATGACCGCCTGAATTGATTTTCTTTCCCCTTACCCTTCAGGTTTAAGCCGCTTCCCTCCTCTAGTACTTCTGTGACACGTTTTTCGACCGGGCTGTAGTTCTTCTCGACGAGATTTCCCTTATTCGGCCTTAACAGACGCCCTCGTCGCGCTGGCTCCCCCCTCTATGAGTTATTTTTACGTCCCGCCCCAAATGATCCACTTCTCGGCATCCCCCCATTTAATTTTTGTCGTCCACCTGCTCCCCTCGAGGATGGCTCCTTGTCAAGATCTAGAATGGAGTATGCCTCAACAGACGTCGACCCCCCCCCCGTAGTTTTTTTAATGAGCCCCCCTACATGCCTATAGCTTTCATGCCCCGATTCCCCCTCGAACTTAAACTAAATAACTGAATAAGTCATGAGGGTCGCATCATCTTCCCGTGCTGGATATCCCATGCATACGGACTTGGCCTAGATGGTACGTTTTTTCGGCCCCTCCGTAGAAGGAGGAGTCTCTCGAGGTCTAAGAAGTTTTCTTGGAACTTTCTCAGATCACGAACAAATGGTGGGGGCCCCACGAGTGGAATATCAGCGCTACGACTTCGCTTCGCCGGTCGTGCATTGCAGACCGGCCTGGTGGTCAGGGCCCCATCCGTCTAGGTCTGTTGAGCGCTGGGCGGATGGTTCTCCGTTCCTTTCCCCCTTGCACTGCCATTGCCAGAACCACGTGCCGGGAATTTTTCTTCACTATCTTTTCGCCTCCCGACAATTCTTAGAAAGAGTGTCCCCTCCCTGAAAGTCCTTCTTTTTCTATCCCCCCTGCTCACTCAATATAAGGAGTTTTTCTCGGGCATTCCCCTAGCTTATCGCGATGTTCCATAGTTTGAATCTTCTGGAGCTTCTTGCCGGACTCGGCTCTTATCCCTCACAACGCGAACCTGAACTGACGCTCTATCCAGGCATCGTTTCTCCTCAAGAAAGAACCCGCCGCCTTGGGCGTGTCCACCCTTCTTGGTGTTCACCTGGGCTTTAAGTGCGAGGACCCTCCCCATTTGCATTTCCTATATGATGTACCAAAAACGTGGAACTGCCCGAAAGGCTAATCTTTAGGCTTTTATGTTTTTGGGTCGCCTATTAGGTCCTCTAGTACTTCTCGTTTTACCCCGTCAAGAGAAGATTACCTGGTGGAAGAGTTCCCTCTTACGCCCTCAGCATATCCGAGAAGGCGTATG
>Ga0179591_1356101_pt1 | contig 21089 bp, 22 predicted proteins | sample CZOMad2_1_08_16f_FD_182891 | JGI IMG/M metagenome (GOLD analysis project Ga0179591, IMG submission 182891) | Vadose zone soil fungal communities from Angelo Coast Range Reserve, California, USA - CZOMad2_1_08_16fungal (PacBio error correction) | ecosystem: Environmental > Terrestrial > Soil >... | reverse complement strand
TCCCACTCTCTCGTCACCATTTATTCCGCACTATCAGAATTCCCATGCGCTTCCCCCTCTTCTCCTCGCTCGAGTGTTCTCCTCAGAACTTTTCCTTTCCTCGACCTTTCCCCCTTTCGTTACAGACATGGGCTTTGCACGTCCGTTTGGTTCTATTCCCTTTCCCCTTTCATCTGTTGAGAGAGTTCTTAGCCATTCCCCTTCTTGCTGATTCCTTTCCGCGCCTTCTTCCCTCAATACTTTCCCTTTTCTTGCTTTTGTTCGAATTCATCCGTCGTTTTTTCCCCTCTCGATGCTGCCAAGGAACCTTTCTCTTCCTTCTTCTTCCGTGTGGCCGATCTCGTTTAAACCTCCCCCTTTTTTTTTCGTGATTTTGTGAATAGAGCGTGCAGTTTTTTGCACGAGATCATTTTCCTTTGGTTCTTCCTCCACGCTGTTCTGTTGACTTTGGCTTCAGTCTGCATATTTACAGTTCGAGAATGCTTTCTCCGGCGCGTCCCTTTTCTTGAGCGGAAAGGTGTCTCGCGAAGAGAAACTGTCTTTCTTACTCCCCTTTTCCCCCGGCGTATGGAGTTCCGGGCGACTCTCCCCCCCCTGGGAGACCCTCCCGAGAAAGACGTGGAACAAATTTCAAGACCCCACCCCCTTCCGAATAGCACGTGAAGACACCTCCCTTGTAGTTCCCGCTTCAACCCCTTCTGTCCCCCACTGCCCAGCCTTGCCACTTCTTTCGTGTATGAGTTGGACTGAAATTTTTCCTTTGAACCCCCCAGACCGGGGTGACCCATATCTTCGGCGTTGTCGCAGCTTCAGGTCGTTCCAATATTCCTTTCCATTCGCGCCTACTCTTTCCCTCCGTCACCTTCCAGGCGCTGCTCTTCTGCAAATTGAGCTTCCACACCCCTCCCCCCCTCCCCGTTTCATCGCGCCCTCCTCGTGCTTCGTTAGTCCTTTCTTTGCCGAGGAAAAGCCTCCCTTACATTGATCGGGACTTTTTTCAGGAGGAGCAAGAATTCGCCTCCTGATCTTTTTCTGTAGTCTACGGGTTCCCACAGATGACCTTCTTTTTTAGGGACGATGTGCTCTTGCAGTCTGACCCCTTGAGCTTATCTATCCCCCTGACTGTCTTTCGCCTTTCTCCTAGCCGTTTGCGCGCTCCCGCTCAAGGCGTACTTTTTTTCGTTTCACCAGAATCTTCTTTTCCCCACTAGCCTGTCCGCTCTCGCCCGCGGAACTCGAAAGGGAACGTATGTCCCAGCGTTGACAAATTTCCTGTGCAGCCCCCCTTTTTCAACATTCAACTAGCTCTCCTTTTTCGTGCGCCGCGTCACAGACGTTTACAGATACCTTTTCCCAATATGGTCCCTTCCCAAAAAATGGATAACATTCCCCAGCATAATTTCTTAAAATGCGTAATTACCTCACTTCACCAAGTTGCTTTTGCCCCCAACACTTAAGGAATCGTGACGATGCTTATCTAGTGGCCCTTGCCTGATGACCCTTTTTTCCTTGACCAGAGACCCTGTATCTTCTGTTCCTTCCCTTCAATAAGTGCTTCCTTGCAAGACCTGGCCGGTGAAATATTCTTACGGGTTCCTTTATCAAGGTTGGTTTAGGTCTCAGGCACGTGTTTCCCCGTATGCCACGTTCGCCTTTGCCAGCACTCTCGCCGTGTTTTTTTCCCAGGGCTAATCGTAACCTTCCCCCCGAACCTTCCCCTCTCATTCGCGACGTTCTATTCTCGACCCCTTCCCACTTCCCCCCCCTACGGGAGAACCCACTCGATGACGGTCGGTTTTTTTCCTACATAAAGGAATTCTAAACCCTTCCTTTTCTTTCCCCCCCCCGCGCCTCTTTAAACCCCCTTTCACGGGTTTGTTCTTTCGTAATTCCCCCGGATGTCTTGATTCCAACGCTTCCCCGGATACCTATCATCCCAAGGGATTCCTTCCCGGACGTCCTCACGAATTCTCAGCGCTGACAGCCTTTCCTTTTTCCGTTCCCTTACTTCCGCAAGCGTGGAAAGCTTCCCTCTCGAACACGGCACAGGACCTTAGACTGGAGGAAACCCTTCCTTACGTTAACACTGCCCTTCCCACACCCCCGGGAGTGATCTTTTTTTCCCCCCCCCCCCCCCCCCCCTTCCCCCCCCCCCGCTTCCCCCCCAATGTGAAGCACAGACGCTTGCTTGAGTTAAAAGGACACTTTCGTGCAACCTGGCAAACAATCAAGAGGTTCAGTTTTCTTTCGCCCCCGAGACGCAGCTTTTTTTAGCTCTTTGGAGCTATCTTCCCTCGCCTCTGAAGATGGTTACACTTCAAGTCTGTGTCTCAGGAAGACGTTTTTTCGAGCAGCTTTTTGCGGCGGTTTTAGAGCAGATTTGATACGCGCAGTCGCACTCCCACGACTGGCCTCTTACAATGTATGATGGAAACTTTTTCCTCTATCTTTCCCCCCAACAGACTGCTTGACGCTTCCCGACACAAGCCGTTATTCTTTTCTGCCAAGCAGTTGAATCTTTTAGTCAGCGTTCTCCGACGCAATTTCTTGCAGACCGGAACACCCCGCTGAGCTCTTCCTTAACTCTTCAAGTCCGGAGAATCCACTTTTCCCCCCGCGCTCCCCCTAGCCAGCACCCTTTCTTTCGTCGGTCAGCTCGAGGCTGACTGCCCCTTTTTTCCTCAGGTCGGACAGTCACAGAGTTTCCCCCCTTTTGGTTGGACCCTTTCCCTCGTCCGCTCCTGTCTTTGTGCCCGCCTACTGACGGTGGCTTCTCTCGGCGCGTACTTAGTTAAATGGAGAAATCCCTTTTTCTTTTCCGCGACTCTTCTTCATGCGAGACTCTTGGCTCCGCCCCTTTTCTGATAGCGTCCAAATCTCTCTATTTTCCCCCGTTTTGTTTCTCTTCTCCTTTGTGACGCTTTTTCTCCTATAGCTTCGAGCGGACCCTCCCCACGACGCCTCCCCCCCCCCCCCGAGTAGCGGTTTTCTTTGCGCAATTGATTTCGTGCCGCGCGCGAGATTCGTCCACCCTCTTTGACACAACTCTCTCCGAGTCGACTCCTTCAGATGTCCTATCTAGTGAAAGTTTTCGACCTCGTTTTGGACGTCAGCTCGACTCGCCCCCCTGCTCGTCCCTCATTTGCCATGGCGTCTCCGTTTTCGTTTCGCCTAATCAAGTCCCTTTTTTCTCGTACGATTCCTCCGCGCTTCCCTTTTTGAGCCCTACTGGTTTCTTTTTATAAATCCCACTGGTCTTATTTTCCGATTTTTCTATTCCCTCGCTTGGCGCTTTTTTAAGAAGGGCCTTTTTTTTTTCCAGAAGTAAGAAGGAGGGGGAGGCCTTTCGCGGCGTGCAAGTTGACGATTCCCCCCCCCCCTTGTTGAAGAGACAGGCTTGGTGTCTTTTTACCGGAGAGATCACTTCCCCCTTCCTCTTCCCAGCCGATCGTCGCTTCGTCCTCCTTCTTTTTTCTGCCGGACCAACTTTCTCCGCCTTTTCCCCCTCGGCGATTGCTTCATCAGACCCCCCTCTCGCACTTTCCCGGATGCTTGTGAGAATAGAGCTCTTCCACCTTTCTCTTCCCTTCGCCTTTTGACGTCTCCTACCAGGATCGGTTCTTTCAGCTGAAAAAGCTCCCAGTTTCCACCTCCCCTTGCTGACGTTGATAGTGGTTTAAGACCTCTTACGCATTCTCTTTTTACTTTTTTTTTTTTTCCCCTCATGAAGTCTCCTGAGACCGTGGAGTTCTGAAAGCAGTGAAGCTGTCTTTCGAATTTTTCCTTTTTCTTTCTGAGCGCGTCTCGTCCGACCCGTGGTATTTTCTATCAACGAGAACCTGGCAAAGGCTTCCCAGAAGAAATAAGGATACTTAAACCCCGGAGGTGTTATTTCCCCCTTCCTTTTTCCCCGGACTTTCAACACATGCAGTTGGTTGGAGGTCCCTTTCTGTAGTCTTTCCCGTCAGCTATTTCGACTTGAGATTTTTTTTGCTCCCGTTTTGTGGTCATTTTCCCTTCCCGTGGAAACGTCGATCCGTCCCCCCCCCCCCCCCCCCCCCCCCCACCCCCCCCCCCCCCCCCCCCCCCCCCCATTTTTTTTTTTATGTTGCGATGACGTCCTTTGTGTGCTTTCCATGCTGTCCAGTTTTTTTACTTAGTGACGTGACTTTCGAACAAACCTGTCTTTCCCTTTTGCACCTTTTCTTGGAGATGGCACCGCCTGGTTGGTCTTTTTCCCGGCTTGAAGTTTTTTTTCTTGAAACTGTCCCGTTTCATGGGAAAAGGAGTCCCTTCAGGCACATTTTTTCTGAAACATAATCACTGTTTTTCTTTCCCGCTTTTTTTCTTTCTCCCTGAAATTTTTTAAGCCATTTTATGTTGTCCTCTGTAATTAAGAATTGTAAGTATCCACCCCCCTTTGATGCTGGTCCCTTTTCCTCTTCCAGTATTGGTAGGTCTTTTCCTTATAGTCCGTCTGGTGACGGCGTCCTCGGTCTCGCGCTAGTATTTTACCTCTTTTTTTTTTCTTCTTTCATTTTTCTTCTTTTTCCTTTTTCTCTTTTTTCTTTATTTTTTTCTTTTTTTTCCTTTCTTTTTTTTTTTTTTCCCTTCTGGTCTCTTCAAATGTGGGCAACTTCAACGATGGGCTCCTTCCCTTTACCTTCTTCTGGGCAGAGGAGGCTTTTCGTCCCTAGTTGTCAGGACCTCTCCTTTTCCCTCAACTCCTCTCCCCTCGGGAGCGCGCTTTTAATACCACGGCACCTTTCTCCCACGGTCCTTCTTTCTTTCGATATCTGGAACCTAGGGCGACCAGCCCCCGGAAAGATCCTCTCCACGGTGGTCAGTTTTTCCCGTTTCGAAACAATTAATACCTTTTCTCCAAATCTTTCTTAGGGAAATCTCTGCTCTTCTTCCCTCCTGGTCCCAGCCTTCCCGGAGCTGGTTTCTTATCAAATTCGAAACGGCCCCCTTTTCTTCTGTTTCCCCCGTTCTTCTTCGATCGTCGTGTCTTTGAGCGTTTGTTCCACGGTGCATCTCTTCTCGCCGGGCTGGAAGGACGCCTTTGCGCGCTGTTTTAGCCCGCCTAGGGCACCTTCTTCCATTCCCCCGAAGTTCCGGCTTTTGAAAAAGAGAACCGATTCTCGCTGGTGCTTTTCTCCGAAGTTCTTATATTCCCCCCTCTGTTTCCCAACATGGTCGCCTATGAGGAAGTGTTCCCCTTCCTCTTTTTCGTGGCCCTCCCCCGGAAACGTTCTCTTCGGGGCGAAGATTCGATCAGTCCTTTCGTTCATGGGACAGCTATTTTCTTCTGTTTCTACGCCGGGGTTGATTCTACGCCGGGTTCCCCTTGCGTAGACTTACCCACGGTTCTTTCTTTTCGCGACCTCAGATCATCTCTCCTTTTCCCGAGCGCTCCCCTCTAGGCTCTTGTCCTTCCCCCCCAGTTCATCCTCTTTGGAGGACCGTTCCCGCCCCCACACAGAGGGTCTCTAATCGCGCATTTCCCCCCTTCCTATAAAAAACGGCGCTCCGGTGCCACTCTCCTTCCACACGCTCTCCTTACAGAATCGTGGCCCGCGCAGGAAACCCCTAGATTTTTTTCTCCGGCCATCATGATTTTGAACTTGTTCCCTTCTTCTTTAAAGACCTAAGCAAGCGTTTCCGTCTATAACGGACTCCCTTCCCCCTACCTTTTCTCGAAAGCTTCTATCTCCTCCTGACTCTTTATGTAACTGACTCGATAGACAGGTTATGACCCTGATGGCCACGGTCAGTCTTCCTGGACTCCGGTTATGCCACGTTTTGATCGGAGTGAAGGAATCTCGTGAGGTGTTCTCTCTTAGTCAACCTCCTTTCCCTCCGTTGTTGAAATAGTCCTCTCGGCCCGATCCCAATCTCGAAGTCTGGTTTTCCTCCCTTTCCTCTCAATCTTTTTTACCTCCTCCGACTTTCTTACCCGCTGTAACGTTTTCCCCGCTGAAGGTGACCCCCTTCCTCCTTCCCCCCGAACCTTCTTGGTACGCCTCTTCCCTTTAACGCGTGTTCAAAACATGAGTATGCTTTTCCTCATCCTTCGTAGACATTACCTTCCCAGTCCCTCCCCCCCCCTAGTTGTCCAAGTCTGCCCCGCGGGTATGAATAGACCCCTCCCCCCCCGTCCTTTCAGGTACTGTTTCGTGTCCAACAACCTAATCTCTCTTACAAAAGCGGGCGACCCTTTTTATTGAGAATAGTGTATTTTTTCCCTTAACGGCGCTCCATTTTCCCGGCCCCTCCCTTATAAATACTTAGTTTCAAGCCGAAGCGGACCTTGTCCCCTCCCCGTTTCTCTCGCGTTATCCCCCTTTCTTTTTCCGCAAGTCTTTACGGCCAGCCGGCCGTTTTCTCTGCAACTTGAGATCGGCCTTCCGACGTCCCTTCCCCCTTCCTCAAAAGGCAGAGCTTTCCTTCTCGTCACATTTAATTTGCCGCTCTCAGTGACAGCAAATTGATCTTCCCCCGGTTTCTGTTTCCGGAGCATCATTTACCCGCTTCCTCCGCGCGCCTTCTGGAAAGATGACCGTCACCCCACCGTTTTTCCTGTTGATCGTGCACAGCCCCAACCATTCTCGTTCCTCCGAAAATTTTCCTTGTCTTTTGTCCTTCTCGTTTACGACGCGCTCAAGATGCGTCGCTTTTCCTCATATCGATCTGCTTTATTCTCCCCCCCTACGATGGCTTCGTGTTTTAAAGGGCAGTATGAGCGCCCAATTTCCCCTTCTTCTCCACATGCCCCAACATACGCGACAGATCTCTTTTTCCGGACGCGTCTGGCAGATCGTTCCAAATAAATGGCAGGAATAAAAACCTCTCCCCAGCAAATCCCCTCTCTCTTTGATGCCCCTTGCCGGAATTCTTTCCCCCCCTCTTAAAAGTTGAATCAAATCCTTCAGGTAGGCCTCCTTGAGAAGAGTATCAGTATTCCGATTAGTGTTCCTATTTTTCATCCTTTGCCCTTCCAACGGTTTTTCAGTCCGGAGGTTTTTGTTCCGTCAATACCTCTTCCCCTAACGTGTTCCTCCCCGGTGCCCATCTCCCTCATATGCATATCCTTCCCTGATAAGTTCTGCCACGTTAACTTCCCTGATGATCGAACTCTGCCCCGTTCCTCCTCGGCCCCCCCTACCCCCTCCCTTCCCAATCTTCCTTCGCGAGTTGCTTCTTTTTCTTGCGTAACACTCGGCATCTCCCCCCCTTCCCCCTTCTCCGGAGCCCCGATTGACTTTCTCTCAGGACTTTCCCCCCCCCCTGCCTATCATGTTAAGCTCCCTCCCCCCACTGACAGTTTTCCCCCCACCTAAGTGTTACTTTTACTCCCTTATGGTTTCCTTTCCTCCCTTCATTTGACAACCGCTCTTCCTAGGTGCCCCCCCCGAAAAACATTCCCTTAAGACCGCCTTCTACGTAAAACAGAAACCCTCCATCCCTCTTTCAGAGGCAGACTTCCTGCTTGCTGAAAAAGAGAAAATTTCCATGGGAGGAGGCGCCTTCTTAACAACGGCACAGGCATCCCCTGACTAACAGATCGTAGCTTTCCCCCCCCCGAGCCCCTTCCGGGGCGTTTCGTCCCTAGTTGAACCTTTTAAGCTCCCAGATATCTTTCCCGGAACTCCCCCTTTAAGTTTCAAACTGTCCCCAATCCTCTTTCCCCCCCCTCTTTAGATTCTTTCGTAGGGGCGGCTCTTCTTCTCTATGAAAGTTTACCATCGCAGTCAGAAGATTTTTTTGCCCTGGTCCTTCTCGGCCAAAACTGAGCCGTCACGAGAGGCCTTTTCCTTTCTCGCTCCATCTCTTTGTCATAGATTCCATCACGCCCCTTTTGGAAAATAAGGATCGTCTTTTTTTTCCATTTCCTTCCCCCTGATTTCCTAGTACCTGTCCCCCCTTCCTCGGACCCCTTTCACGCAGCCTCTGCCAAGCAAGTGAATCGGCCCCCCTTTTTCTCTTTTTCACTCTAAGCCCGGGACCTTTCCCCCCCCCACCCATTCCCCGATGAGCGCCTTCGGAACATAGAGAGTCGAGCAGAGTACATAAGACTTTTGCCCCCCTTTCCGCGAATCTTAATCCCCCCTTTAAAGGGCAACTTTAGCAGGTGGTAGAGCCCTTCTCTCCCCCCCCCTTCCTACGGCCATGCTGTCTCCCTTTAACCGACGCTGCTTTTTTTCCCGGTAGTCCATCGGATCGATTCTCGGTGTAGTCAATTTGCCACGAAGCAAGGTATTCCTTTTCGCGATCTTTCTTTCTCACGGGAAAGAGCCCCTCTTGACCCCATTCTTCTGTTCCGAGACTCGGTTTTTTTCTTCTCGTGCGAGCTTATGGATTCCCCTTTAGGCTAGAGAAGAACCCCCTCCCCCCTCCTTCTCTTCTCTTTTTGGTGTTGTTGAGCGCTCTTCCTTAGGCCTTTCTCGCGCTCCCTTCCGTTGCGGATCCCTTGACGACGCACTGAGTCGCTGACCGAAGAATCTTTTCCTCCTTTGCACGGGATTCTTTTCCTTTGCGTCCTCCGTCTAAACCCGCGTTCTCGTTTTTTTCCCCCAACTCGATCGATGTTCCTCGATCAGATGTCCTGCCGGAAAGACATCCTGAAATTCTCCCCCCCCCCCTCTGCCAGCATGGCCCCTCGAGAGCGCTGCTCCTTAACTGCCTTTTCCCTCCTCCTCGGTCGCCGACGGCAAAATTAGTGGATTATCGTAAGTTCTTTATCATCCCTTCTCTTCTGCGGTTCGAAGACGCCGATACTTCCCCTTCCTTTACTCTGGACCCGTTCTAGATTTCAATGCTTCAACGGAGGATTTTTCCTACCTTTTTTTCAGAGTTCCCCCCCTTTTCTGGGGAGGGATTCTGGCACTGTTCCCTTTTTCTGGCGGCTCGGGTTGGGGGTCGTTTGTGTTTTTCTGGTTGGGGGGTTTTCTTTCCTTCTCGTCGCTGGTTCTTTTTTTCTGGACCCCTTTGAGCTCTGTTTCCTTCATTGGATTTCTCGGAGCTCTCCCCATCCTTTCACGAAGATCTTGATACACGGTTCTTCCCACGGATCAAGCGTGAACCCCCTCTGTCTTTTTGAAACGGCCTTATCAAAATCTCTCCCCAATTTCTGCGGATCTTCTCCATGAAGGGATCCACCTTTTGTGCCCTGCCTTTCTCTGTGCCTTCCATAAATTCGGATTTCTGACAAAGTTGTTTAAGACTCCCCTTTTTGTGTGCTTTTTCTTCTTGTTAACGATCCTTGTTGAAGCAATTCTCCCCCCGGCCTTTCCGTCCGCTTTAATCCTCGTCCGTCGGGCTCTTGGTGACTCCGTGCCGTTTCCGATGATCCTTGAGGCTTCTTCGAGCGTTGTCTCCCTCTTTCTTGGTGGTCCTTTTCCCCATTTTTATAATTTTCTCGCCGACCGCCCGCGGAGACAATTCAAGAAAGGACCTTTTTTTTCCCGGTCATTTTCTTTGAAAGGTCTTCTCCTCATGCGACTTGCCCTCTCTCGTCAGCGATTCTTCTTTGATCCCGTTCGTGCCTGCTTCTTCCCCGAAACCGTCTATCAGACGTATTCTGGTTTGCTCTTTCTTTTATTTTAAGCCTGGTTTCCGGCGAGAGGGCTGGTCCTTTTCCTTCCTTCGACCGTGACCGTGACTCTCCCCCCCTGTACCTTTCCCCCTCTCTCCACAGTCCACGGCCCAGGTCTTGACCCTCCAGGTACGGATGAACTGTTTTCCCTGACGCCCCCCCCTTAAGGGTGCTCCCCCTTCGGACCCCCACTAATACTTGCTATATACGGATAATCTCTCTCATGAACTTCTTCACAGCCAACCTTTTCTGGCCTCCCTTTTTTAGTTCCCGTCCAACCTTTTTTTTTCCTGATGGTAAATTTCTATTGGTAGTCTCTGCTGCCTCCGTCTGGTGACGAGTAGAAGCCTCCTTCTGTTATTTTTTCCCTCTTCCCTGGGGCAATTGTGCACCTTTCAGGCCAGGAACAACTCCTGATCGCGGAACGAGCTCCGTAAAAGCCACCCCCTTTCAGCCTTCCCACCCCCGACCTCTCCCTTTTCTTCGTTCTCTCGACTCCCTCTCACCCCGCCCCTCACCCCAATCTCTCTAACCTTCTTTGCTCATCCTACAACCGTCCCCCCTTCATCTTAACAATCACCCCCCATCCTACGCTTTCTTACCCTCCTTTAGTTTTCCCACCCACATCCTTCCTATTCCCCTTTTTACCCCCCCCCCCAACCACCTCCCTACGCCCCCTCCCTCCACCCCCCTACCCCTCCTACTCGCTCCTTCCCCCCCCCCCCCCCCCTTCGACCCTCCGTTCTCTTGCACCGCCCCCCCCCACCAATCAGGACCCCCACTCACCCACCCACCCGCTCCCCCCTTCCCCGACTCCTTCTCCCTCACCCCCACCCGAACTCCCCCTAACCCTCAACCTCTCGCTCCCCCCATACCCCCCTCCCTCCCACCACCAGATCCACCGCCCGCGTCCCATCACCGTCCCTCCACCCCCCCCACCCCCCCCCCCAACCCACACTCCTCAACCCCACCCCAACCCCACCCCCCCCCCCCTCCCCTCCCCTCCCTCTAACTATTCTCATACTCCACCCCCCCTCCCGTCACCTTCCCACATTCTTACAACCCCCCTTTACCCCTTCTCTCTACCCCGCCCCTCCCCCTATGTTCCCCCCTCCAAACTACCCCGAAGCCCCCCCCACATTCCTACTCCCTTCCCTATTCAGCCACTCCCCCCCCTCCCCACTAACCGCCCTCTCCCTCCCCCACCGCTCTCCCCCTCCTTCCCAACCCACCCCCCCCACCCCCCTGACTTCACCCCCCCCTCACCCCCCTCTCCCCCCAACCCCCCCGTCTTCCCCCCTGAAGCGGAGCGTTCGCGTCCCCCTTACCTCTTCTTCTCGATTTCCCGCGGTTCCTTTCATCGGGAGAGATTCCTCCAAATTTCTCACGGCTGTCTCTTTGTAAAGGTACTCTTTTCCCTGATAGATTTTACAAAGATACGGGTTGAAGTATCCCGACCCTAGTCGAGCCCTCTTCGTTCTTCTTTCCACAATTCTTTTCCAGATATCGAGGAGGTTCTTAGAATGATTGACGGGCCTTCCCCCCTGGCTCTGGTACTTCCACCCTTCCCCCCCGAACTTCTCCCCCCCCCCTGGTAAGCTCTCCTATGAAACTCTCCTCTGGGATGGAAGATCCCCATTAGCTCTCTTTTTCTGGCCGAATTTTTCAATCGTGAGAGATTCTCTTCCCCCATGCCGACTATTTTGGTCTTTGACTCCGCTGAGGATAAGCCCCATTCTATGTCGCCGCTTTTTTCCCCTTTTTACCCTCTTTCTAGCCTCCCAACTTCAACATTTTCCCTATTCGGGAAATCTCTGGGCATCCCAAGCTCGATTTCGTGGTTCCCCCGCCACCCTTTTCCCTTTTGAGCGACAGGATTCTCGGCTCTTCCCTCCGTAGATTTCTCTGAAGGTAAATTATGTATTTCTCTGACCTTTCCGAAACGGCGTCGGCCTTGACTTCCCTATTATTTCTCTCCTCCCTAAGATCTTTTTGTAAATGAAGGACGTCCCTTTCTCACAGAGTCTCCCCCTTAATAACATGAACTTTTATTCCTTCGGGCCGAGTCTCTTCTCCTCAACCCGAGGGAGATAATGAATAGAGATGGCCCCCTTTCCCTTTCATATTAACCCGCCGTCTCGGTGACCTCCCAACACGCTCTTCCTATTACTTTTTTCTCCCTCTTTTAAGATATAGTTGGCCGCAGCGCTTCCTGCTTCACCGTGCTAACCAGGCCTTCCTGAACTCCATGCGGCCGTACATTTAGAACGCGGTAAGTCCCTTCTCTCCTATCTTTTTCTCTTTTTTTAGAGAGATCCGTCTCTGCACTTGGGTTCTTCCCATGTCTGTACTCCCCCTCCGAGGCGAGCAAAGACTTCATGCTGGAATGGTCCCTCTCGATGATTCTTTGAAGGGTCAGCGCTGCTGCCACCCCCGATCCGGCAAACCCTCTTTTTTTGTGGAAGATTACGCTGTTGCCATCTTGGTTGAATAGAAGAGTTTTGCAGTTGGACATTCCCCTCTTCTCTCTAGAACTTCCCCCCATCCTGGGTGGTTGTTCCGCCCGTCCCCATCCTTTCTAGGGGACTGATTCCCCACGACTTCCCGAGCTGTCTCACCGTAGAGCCTCTTTCCCGCGATGTCGCACTGCTCGAACGTTGTTCCGTCCGTCGACCCGTGCAAACAGGAGTCCCCCTTTCCCTAGACTGAACCCTCTTCCCCCTCCTCTAGCACTTTTAACGAACTCGGTCGCCGTACCCCTCCTGGCTGTTCATGTTTTCTTTAATCCCCGTCTCCTTGGAACAACTGTGCGCCCATTTTTGTCGAGCATAGGTATGAGCTCCTTTAAAGGCCTCTCCCCTTTTAGGAACCCTACGACCCCCTTCCCCCTCTTCTTTGCTGTTGGAATGCAACGTTCGGTTAGGCAGGTTTCTGACTCTCGCTCCCTTTTTTCCTACGTCAAGAAGAGTTCTTTTTTGATTGCCCTATGCCTGACTGGCTACATACGTCCCCTCAACCAGCAGACTGCTTCCCTCCTCTCTGTACGTTTTTCCTTTTCCCGAGTCTCCACTGACAATACCCTGCCCGCTTTTATCCTGAGGGCCTCATTCAGCTTTACCCGATGTTTCAGGATAAGTCTCAGATGACCCCCCGTATCCCTTACCGGTGGAATCTTGATCGTTTAATCGATCCATCAATTTCGGTATCGACTTCGTTCCTTTGGTTTCTTTCTTCGACTCCCGCTTCCGACAGACGTCGTGGAGCACCTTTTATTCTTTTACGGAACTACTGTCTCTCCGCTCCTTTTCCCGCGGAAGATTTTTCGTGTGTTCTATTCTTCGTTGCACCCTTCCCGGTGAAGTTCCCATTTCTCGTACCGGCGGCGAAGACCTGATCTTGGCTCCCGTCACCCCCATCTACCGGAATTCTTCCATGGACTTCCATACAACCTCCTTCCACAGCATCATTTGGAGTTGCTTGTCCGATAAACCTCCGTTCTGCTGTTCTTCCTCCCTTTCTTCAGGAAGGGGAAAAATCTTGAGCCTCGCTTTCTCTCTTCCCACCTTCTTACACGGTTTGTACATCTCCCATGTCGACAACAGTACATGTTTTTGTGCTGTTTATCCAGTGCAGACTTCACCGTGCAATTCCCTTTTTTTGGTATTCCCCCCATATACATCCCCTCCTTTTTACCTTCAATTGATCCCTTGGGTTCTGCCCCTGTGTTACTGCCTCCCCTATGACTTCTCCGGGACGCTTTTGCAGCCCCGCCAAGTTGGAACCCTCTCTCCCAACATAACCTCCTTCCTGAACTTTAGCTGTCACCTCTTTCTGGGCGTACCCCCATCTTGATAAATTTATCTGCTGCCGTCGTCTCTTCCAAGGACTTTCCACCCTAACGTTCCGTTCACCGGCCCCGCACTTCAGAACACCTCGTTTTTTGGGAATGGTTTTTCGCTTTCCCACTCTGCTACATCCCCTTATCAAGACACACCTGCCGGATTTCAGACGTCCTAAAATGAGCCATTCATGTTCCAAGAGTTTGCATGTCGTTTTTTTTCGCCTCGGTCTCCCCTCCTCAGCGTGAAGTGTTGAACCCCTTCCTAAGACAAAGACTGGCTTCACACCAGATGCGTTCTCAAAGAACCGAATCTGGCAAAAAAACGTGTTTCAACTTTTGGCCAACTTACTACTTTTCCCGCCTGGAGTTCACCCTGACGGTACGTAAACCGGGCAAAATAAATATTTCCTTTTTCTTCGATTCTTCTAAGCATCCTCTTTTTTTTTTCTTATTTTGGCTTCTCCCCCCTCCGCTTTTTCTTCAAGCGGGATCACGGTTTTTTCCACGGAAGCTTTCCACTCCTAATCCCGCTCTTCTCCCCCTCTTCGCCGTGCTTTCAAGAAAAGAATGGAGTAATCGTACCCCCCCTTTCCAATGGCCATGTCGTGATCCTCCCCAACCCTCTCCGTACGGTTCTCACAAGTCTTACCCTTCGTTTAGAACAAGCAGTGACTCTCCTCCTTCCCGTCTCCTCCCCCCCTCGGAAGACAGGACCCTCCCTCTTCCTGCTCTCGGCTTTCTTCGATGAGCAGAGTCTATCCCCGTTCCTCTTCTTCTAATACCGATTATACGCTTTTTTCCCCCCCTAATGAGCCTTTTATTCGCGCGCCTCTGCTTTGATGACGAAATGATGGTCTCTTTAATCTTATTTTTAGGACATCTTATGGCTCCTTCTAAGTTTCTCTTATGTAGTACATCTCTTTCAGCACGTCTTGATGAGATCTTCTCAGATTCTCCTTCCGACCGTCCATTGCCTTTAGCTCGCATCCCCTCGGTTTTTTGCTCAGCATGGTCTCTTATGGATCCGCTCGCTTTCTTCGCGACGCAGCCAAACGAGCCTTCTTTTCCTCCCTCTTCTGAGAGAGATTTTGTCTCTTTTCACGTTATTCCCCCTCCCTCTAGAAAGCGTTTCACAAACCAGCTTCTTTAAGAAGGCATTGAGCAATGGAACCCCTTGCGCGATCTTTTTTTCCCCCGACAGTGCTAGTGGCCACCCTTCCCTGCGATTCGATAAGAGGTCTTCTCCTCGTGAAATAGTACCTTCATGGAAGGTAAGAATAGAGGAGCTCTCTTTGTCGAAATTTTGTAGTATCGATCTGTATTCTCTCAACGAGCAATTTTATTTTAAGTAAGTGGAGACCGACCACCCCCCCCCCCCCCCCTTTAGCTGTTTTTTGTTCCCTTTTCCCCCCAATATTTTAGGGACGAATTATCTAGATTAAATGATTGGAGTCCTTTTCTTGCCTCCCTTCTAGCTATCACCGTTTCCCTTCCTAGGCCTCCTTCGGCCATGGCACTTGAAATATGTGTTAAAGGTTTTCTTATTTCTTCTTTGAGCTATCACGCCTGAAGCCTCATTTAGCGGACCTTTAAGGATGAACTCGGTGAACCCCCTTCCAGAGTGAACCCAGACCCCCGCTCAGAGCCGAAACATGAGGAGAGGATAGGAGCTCTTTTTCAACTTCTCTTTTTGTGCCCTTTCTCAGGTCTTTTTTCTAACTCCGGCTTTTCGTGTGTCTCCCCTGATCCCTTGTTTTTTCTCCCTTGTTTTTTGTTTGTCGGTGTAACGAACCCGTGTTTGCCGACATTCGTGGCTTTTTTTTCTGTTCGCCGTCACTTTCCCGACTGTCTTTTTTTTTTTCAGGATCCGATGTTCCGCCTCTTCGCCTCTAGGGACGTCTTCTTCCTTTTTTTTCGCGACCAGGGGATACTTTCCAAGAGCCGGTGAGAAGCAGTTCCCCCGCAAGCCGACCATTCCACTTCACTTCCCCTCCCCCACGGAGGGTTCCTTTTTTTTTTTTTTCTTCGGCTATTCGTCTTTTTCCTTTTATGCACGTGGTGGAGGAAGGCCCTCCCTGACCGTCTTCTTCCTTGAAATTTGATCCAGTTCTTTTATACCCGTCGCTCCAAAGCCTTCCCGTTCGTGCCTTGTTTGACGATGAAGCACTGGCTTTCCGAGAGTTCTTCCCCTTCACTTCGAAAGTGACCGCTATTTTTCTTCCCCCCCCCACCTGGATCCCTTGGGATGATGCAACCAGTTGGTCATTTCTATGGCACTCCTTTTCTTTAAGTTTCTTTATGCCCCTTTTTCCACCTCCGCCCCCCCATGTAAGTTTTTTTTCTTGGCAAAGGTGGCCCGTCATCAGGCCCCTTCTTTTTACTGCCCTCCTCTCCTTATCACGATTAGTCCTCCTCTGTAAGACCTCACCCTTTTAGTCCCCTACATTTTCAGCAAGCCCCCACCATGTGATGATGGGAAATTTTGACTTTTTCCGTTAGTGGTATTCTCTCTTCTTTCCTTTGGGTGACGGCGTCGCAGCCCTTCTTTTAGATTTTTCCCCCCCTCTTGGGCTTTTCTGTGAAAAGATGGTCCCTCCCTTTAACAAATACTGACTGTCAGCGGATCCTTCTCCACATTCGTATTGATCCGGACTTTTCAGCCCTGTATCAGGGAGCCGCTCTTTTCATCCCCTTCACGGATGACACACGTCGATCCTTTTCTCTTTTCTTTCAAAGATCAATTTTTCGGCAAAGGCACTTCTTTCCCCCATCGTCCTCTCCGTGGTAATTCGGTCCCCTTCTCCCTTCTTCCACCCTCTGGAAAGCTTCTCTGCTCTACTGAAACATCTTTCCCCAGATTTCCTTTTTTGGCGATGGTCCTCTGCCCATCCAAGTTCCCCAACTTCAATTTCCGAGATGAAAATGCTCTTTTCGGAGGGATGACTCCTCACTTTTCCGAGCACGCTTTTTCTGTCCTTTTCCTTTCCTTCGTTTAGAGCGCGATGGAAAATGAAGTCCTTCTTTTCCCGGCTTCTTCTTTCCTCCAATTCTATGTTTTTTGTTTGCCTTCTCCGTTCACCTCCACCCTCATACAAAACGATGTCCCCTCGTTTCCCCCCTCCCCCCTCCCGCTTTCTTCCCCCCCTCCGTCTTCACGACACCATTCAAACCTGGAGAGCCCTTTCCGTCACTCCCCTTTTTTCCGCCGCGTTCCCTTCCCAACCATTTACTCGTTTAGTCTTTGGTTGATGAAGGCACCTTTGTTTTGCACTTTCGGACGGAAACCCGGTCCCTCGGCGTCTATTTTTCCTTCGGGGTCGTCAGTCCTGGTTACACGATCCCCTCTTCCTGGGCACAGTCTTCCCCAGTTTCGTCCAAATTTTGAGGGAGACGTCACGCACCCAGAGGGCGGCTTTTTCGTCCCCTTGCCCCCTCAACGATGAATATCACCCCTACTTAACCTCCCCCCGGTGACATTCCACACTGACGATTCCGTCCTTCATCCTTTAGCGCTGAACAGTATCTCGGCTCTGGAGTTTTCTCCCTATAATTCCGTAGTTAATATCCCCCCCTTTCTACCCCTTTTACAGGACATTCAGAACTGACCTCTAGGAGGTATATCAAGGATCTCCTTCTTTTCCTAATAATAAGTTGTTCCCTCTAGGACCCCTCTCTTGCAACTTGTTTTTGATCTCCAATTTTATCCGCCGATTTTCGCCGTCAGGTCGCCCCCTCTTCATTGCTTTTTCTCGAACACTCGTCCTTTCTGAATCCGTTTCGCGATGCTGCCACGATTCCTTTCTGGAGTGGACGAAGCTTCCTTTTTGTAACCTTTTTTGAAGTCGTCATAGAAGCGATGAATTTCCTCTCTTTCCTTGCGCCATAGGTTGTGTAATTATCAAGATCCCTTTCGGACATGGTTTTACGCTGAAGAGACTCCTCCTTTACGAGCTGACTACGGCTTTTCCCACCCCGAATTGCTATTCGGTAGCAGCTTCCCCCCCTTGTTCCTTCCTCTCGTGTCACAACCTGCGCCCCCTGTTCTCCACTTTCAGAAATAATTTTTTCGTGTCCCATGACAACCTGACGACGGGTCGAATAGACGTGCTCCCTGGAGATACACGGTTTTAATCGTCTGCCAAATTTCAATCGATCTTCGCACAGGCGTGGAGCCCCCTATGATTTCGATATGAGTGTCTGCCTCAGATCGCAAAAGAGCGACATCGATTAGGCGCCCTTCCCAGCTTCTCCCCGTAGGTCCAATTAAGTTTCCCTCACGATTCTCTCCCGCGAGCACAGATTCACTGGTCCCTTCCTTCGATGAATGCGCTGACCTCCGAGCGGCCTCCCCTCCGTTTTCCATCGCGCACAAGCCCTTTCCGTTTTCTCTTTGAATTTGAATTTTTTCTTTGACAATCTCTCCCCCCATTGATCTTTTTCCCTTTTTTAATGGTCAGGCGTGCAGATTCGCTGTCCTCCTGAACGCGGCGAGAATTTCCCTTTCCACCCCCCTTTCTCAGATGTTCCGGTGACGTTCCCCCCCTTTCCTCGATCGAAAGCATTCTCGACCCTTTCCCTTTGAGCAGTGGGTCGAGCGTCTCCGACCGTTTTGCGAAACCAGATCGCGCTCCCCCTTCCCTATGTTGTCGAGAACGATCTTCTTTAGTCCCCAGCGATCAGGGAGTGTGTCACACGTTCCTCTTTTTTCCTCCCAAAGGTGCATCCCCGCCAGATGTAAAAATACCTTTCTCCGAGAGGCTGCGAACTCTTTCGGACAGATACAGGCCCTTATCATTTCCCGGTCCCTGCGATCAAATTCTGCTCTGGCAGGTGGGTTTGCTGCCGGACTCCAGGAACATAAACCCATTTTCTCTTGAAAACACCCTTCCCCTTACTAAATCCCTTCTTGAGAAGAGATAGTCTGGCTTATTAGTGTTTCCTTTTTCCGCCTTTTGCCCTCCTCCCCGTAAATGGGTTTCCGGATACCCTTCCGTCTTCCAGAAGTACCTCTCCCCCTCCTGTTCGCCCCAGAAAGTCTCCTTTTTTTTTTGAATATAGATTCTGATCCAGGTGGTTCTTTAACCGTCGGAGATGACGTTCGACCGGCACCGTTTTTTTTTTGTTTTTTTTTTTTTTTTTTGTTTACAAAACCTCTCTGCCCCGGGCTTCATCGTCCACCCCGGCCAGGACTGTCTTCATTTTTCGATCGAATTTCCTCGAAACCCTCTTTTTAATTTCTCTCCTCCCGTGACGGTCGAGGATTCCTCTTCCTCCCCAAGTTTCCCTCCTGAATAGAGCCCCCTGACCGTAACGAACCACCTACGTCTTGGGGGTATCCGGATGGTCGGGCGTCTTCTTTGCCCCCTTGATAAACGGGGCTCCTGTTGCAAAGATTCCTTTCTTCCTCCGCTCGAAGACTTCTGCGCATCCGTCCCTTTCCCACCAGCGGTCTCCCCCTTTTTTTCCAGGCACAAGATCCCCCGCTCCTCGGTAGTAGTAGCTTTTGAACAACGGCCACCTCCTCAAATCGAAACTTCCACTCTCCTTTCCAAAAACGTCCCCTCTCAAAGGCACGGGCGCTCACGTGGGAGCCGAGCCCCCTTCTGCACCGTCTCGCTTTTCTTTTCCTTAAGCCTGCTTCAACTTGAACTCCCCTAGGTTTCCTCTTTTATCAGAGCGCTCCTCCTCGTTCCGGCTTTCTTATTGCCGTTCCCTCTCCTTAAGATGTTAAAGCATTTAACCGGGGTTCACCGGATCTCAGCCGGGAACTTCTTCCGACTCGGTCGCTAAGAAGATTTTGATCCGCGCCGGGAGCTCTCCCCTTCAAATGTTCTTTCCCAAGGTTAAGGGCTTTTCTGCCCTTTCCGCTCCTAGTCCGTAACGGTTTTCCTTGGAAAAAAAGCCGTTTCCCCTCCAGCTTTGAAGCCAGTGATTCCCCACAAGATCGCGAACCTCTCCCCGACGAGTCTCTTTTCCCTCTCCCCCCCTGACCCCCAACGCTGGCATGAAGTCCGTTCCCCCTACCAGAGACCTTTTTTTTTTTTTTTTTTCTTGACTCCCCTTTCCCCCGTCATGCGAACCCGACTTCACTTCTCCTCTTTTTCCACGCGAGCGCTTTCTCACTGATGTTTTTCTTTTTCGTCTTAGCGGCTTTAGCGCCCCTCCCTCCTGTCGTGACTGTCCCTTTCTTTTCCGCGGTCCTCCTTTAAAGAGGATTTCGTCCTTGTCCATCTGATCGGAGTAACTTTTCCTGGTTGAGTCGCGGCCCGAAGCACGGTCCCCTGATCGCGCGCAAGGCTCGGTTCCCCTTTCCTAGGAAAGGTCAATTCGCCTCTTCCTCTCGGATTCTTCTCTGAGTTTTATAGTAGTAATGGCGAGTTCCCTTTCTGATCTTTCATCGATACCCTCTTGCAATACCCCCTCAAATATGATAGATTTTTCTTCCCCCCTCCGGGTTTTTTCTTAGAGATTTTGTTTAAGAGTGGGGCTTTTGACCCGAGACTCCTCTCGAGGATTCCCTCATTCGACTCTACGAACCACCCCCCGTCGACACTAATTTGCCCTGGAACGGTCTTTTTCTGACAAGGCCGATTCTGACGCTTCTTATAAACGATTCTTCGTTGCACCCTCGATGGATCAACAGATTTTTTTTTCATCCTACTCCCTGTCCTACCTGCCTGAAACCAAGTTCCTCGCTCCGAATGGCCGTCATTTCTTTCTTCGACTCCCCCCCGTGATCCCCCTGCTAATCGAATCATGGACGTTCTTCCTCGGTATGCCTCCTCGGAACCTCTTATCCTTCTCTTCTTCTGTTCCGACGGAGATCATCTTCCTCTGCCGATGGGTTCTTACTAAATGGATTTCGCTTCGCTCCTTGCCGCTTTCCTCCTTGTGCAGTACGTGAAGAGCTTTCCACCGGTACGCAGTTCGGGTCTTTTTCTCGGCAATGGCCATTGAGCATTACCTTCCTGATCTGATTTTTAGTGATGTCTGCGCGACTTTTTTACGCTCAAGCTTTTCAGCTTTCCCGCCCGCCGTCGGCAGTCTTTTTTTTGCTGCTTTCCAACCTGCTCTTCCCCCTCTTAGGCGTTCCCCTCTTTGATTTTTGAAAAGGCCATAGAGTACAAAAAAAGAGTCCGTTTTTTAGCGGCTCGGAGAATCTCTGCTGGGAAACCTAGTGTTTTCCCCCGTTCCCTAAGGCTGTGTTCTTTGAACTCCGGATGCAGAGAATGCAAAAGTTGGCCGGCGCCCTCTCCAACGCCCTCTTTTGGTGATAGTTTCGTTAACCGAATACGATCGGTTGGCCGCCCTATTTTTTCTTTTCGACGTCACGCTGCCTCGACTACGAACGAGGCGCCTTTTCGACCCCGTTAGCAGCTGATCCAGTTGCGGATGGAAGTATTCGAACGTCCTGTTCTCCCCTTATACCGGTGGTGTTTCCTTTTATACCGAGCCTGGTTCTTTCAAAAGGCTTTCTACTTACCATCCGTATACAATTCCCGCACTAACCGTTTCTTTCCTCCCAGGGTTGAAGGAGCTCTTCCCTGCTTTTCTCATGGACTTTCTGGCTTGATGTAGAATCAGACCGTCCTGTTCTCTGCTTTCCTCTCCCGTTAGTGCGAGGTTTCAAGAACCTCCCCCTTTCGCGAC
>Ga0179591_1260696_pt1 | contig 21092 bp, 18 predicted proteins | sample CZOMad2_1_08_16f_FD_182891 | JGI IMG/M metagenome (GOLD analysis project Ga0179591, IMG submission 182891) | Vadose zone soil fungal communities from Angelo Coast Range Reserve, California, USA - CZOMad2_1_08_16fungal (PacBio error correction) | ecosystem: Environmental > Terrestrial > Soil >... | reverse complement strand
GGTGTCCCCAAACCCTTTGGCCCTTGTCCTGGCAAAAGGCCCTTACCACTGGATCACTTTTGTGAAGCCCTCCCTGGCTTTACAAGCCAACTGTCTTTTTTGAAGTTTTTAGGGACTTCCCCCAAGTTTAGCGACCACGCCGTGAGCTCAGGTCGAGTACCCTTGTAGTGTCTCGGTGTTGCGAATTGCTTTTTTTTTTTTTTGCCCTCCCGGGAGTCCAACGAACCTTGTATGGCTCTTCCCTTACACTTTCCCCCACCGCCATCGTCATTCCCGCCAAGTAACCTCTTGATTTTGCGCGCGGCCAAGGATCCCACCGAGTCTACCTTCCGTCCTCACAAGGACGTTTTCGATCCGGCTGTCCAAACAGGCACCCCCCCTTTGTCTGCCAACTTTAAGACTTTCGGGCAGGATCGTTAGCGCCGTCTTGAATAATACCCCCCTCTCTTTCCTTGTGATCTCTGCTTCCCCCTTGGCCTGAAAGAGTCCCCCACCATGGTCTGGCATTGACTTTAAATTTGCAGCGTCGTAGCAGTCTATCTAACGCGATTCTATGGGACCGGCCTCTCCTCCTAGATTGAAAACTCCTCCTGCGCTCTGAAAGCCCTGATTATTCCAACCTTCCTCTATTTTACCTAGGTTACTCGATTTGCAATCCCGGCCTTCCCTTTTTTCTCTGGTGGAAGTCCGCCTCGACTCCCGGATAAAATACCCTTATCGCGCATCGATTCCGACTGGGAACTCTTTTTATATTTTCCCCCCCACTCGCTTCAGAACCATATTGAATTTGCAGGATTAAGTCGATGCGCATGCTGTCCCCTTAGCTAACCCTAGTTTTAAGGGTCCCCGAGTGTTTCCTTAATTGATAGCTTTTCCCACCGGCTCAAGATACGTCTGGGTGGGTCTTCTTTCCCCTTCTGGAATTAATACACCTGTTGGCTTAGCGGCAGTCTCGTGCTGGTTTTAGTTCCCCCCGATGCCCTCTTTTTTTTCCCTGATATGCCCCCGCGCAGGCCTGGCATTTCTCTCCGGGCCATCTTCCTCCCCTTACTTTTTCCCAGCACCTCCGTATTCCTAGACGGAAGTGCGTGAGCGATTTTATTGCTCGGACGCTTCCTTTCAATGGTTCCCGCCGGAACCTTATCTCTCCTGACCCACAGTGACCTCCTTGTCCATTTCGTCCAACGTTTTTTCTGCGTCAGCGCATTACGCGAAAGCTCAGCTCTTCCGCCCTTATCAAATTCTTATCGCGAATCCTCATTCTCTTTCCCCTCGTTTCAGGTACTATACATATTTCTACTGTTCGAGAGCACTCTGAGAAAGCTTGCCGCGTTTGCCCCGGTCAATCCCCCCCCCCCCCACACCCCCTTTTTCCGCGCAGGTGGTTTTACTATCTTTTACCTTGTGTTTTTATCTCTCTGTGCACCCGCCTCCCTTCTGATCCCCTCCCGCCTCAAATTAGTCTTTCCTGGCAACGCGGCCGGCTTCCCTCAAATTACAATCCGAGCATGTGCTTGCCTTATCTTCCCCAGTCGATGTTTCGTCGTCCCCTTGTGATAAATGTTCCCGGCTCTTTACGATCATGCTCGCTCCTCCCCTACCGCTTTCCCCTATGCCTGCGCCACGCATCAGCGAACTCCTGCGTTTCATGTGTTTTCTCGATTAACGGAAATTCTCCCAGGTACAGTGCGGACGCCCTCCCAGCGCCCCGGAAAGCCCAAGCCCGGAAGGATATCTATATTTGTACGCTCAGTGCGGGCTTTGAGCTTCCTGACCCCTTTCTCCAAGGAAGGCGCTGGTCCCTCAGGGCATCCTCTTTTCATGCCGACTACTCTGCATGAGAGATGGCCAACTCATGAGTTGGGCTTCTCTAGGCTTCATTTCCCCCTCACATGCCGCTCGGCGAAGGGTTTCTTCTATCCAATCGCACATCCACTCTTTCCCCTCATTGGTCGCGAAAAACTCGAGACTCCCGGATAAGGTGTAACTCCTTCGTAAGTGCGCCGGTATTGGCTTATTCCTTTTTTTCATATTCCCGGAGTACCATTCGGCGGCTCCCCTATAGCGGATCATTCATTTGCTGCCGGTGAAGCGACCATGGACTGCTCAACGCCATTGCCGACTATTCTTCACCCTCTTCGAGCGTTCTGGTGGGACCTCAGCTTTTCTCTGCTACCATAAGGCGACGCCCTCATTTCAGTGGGATACCTTAGCCCCTCTTTCCACTCTGTCCCTGAAACTCTCCGCTTGGTGTCCCCCCAGTCATGTTCCCCCGCCATCTGCCCTCAGCCCCAGCGTCCCATCGCTCCGTGCACGAGCGGATTCCCGACTCTTGCCGATCCTAGAGCTTTGATGCGTCTTTTCTATGACATCAGTTCGCGTTTTGGTTTTTTGAAGCCTTCTGCTTTTCCTTGTTGTGGGTCCCGACCGTCGTTTCTTTCAAGCAATTGGACTCTCTAACCCTATTGTTTGCCGCTCCCCGTCTCTATGGGACGGAAAAAAGTTCCGACCCGTGGACGTGATGTTTTTACTCAAGTTTTAATGATGATTTCGACAATGTTCGCGGGCCCGTTCAGCAGGATCTCGCGCGTCCCCCCCACACAGAAGCCGCCTCACTACGAACCGGTTTGCGATTTAGCTCTTGAGCTCACGGGCGCGTTGCGCGTACTCTTTGATGCCCTCCGTCGCTTGACACCCCTTTTTTCCCAGTCCCCGCCACTCTCACGATCCACGGACTTTTTAGGGGACTTTTGCAATTCACTTTTTAGATAAATTTGCCTTTTGACCCCGGTGCCCAAATACGGCTCACCGGAGCCGTTGGAGCTGCCTGGAGCCCACAAACGTATTATCCGTATTGCCGTTTGCGTCCGGGCGGCTGTTTTTTCGCCTCTTTCCTACATTCCCATTGATGATTTTAAGAAGAGTTCACGCTTCGGCTCCCGCGCTCAACTTTTTTATGTGCCCCGTACCTGATAGGTCGGGCCTTCCTGGCTTGCCCCAGAGTCTCAGTTTCAAGCGCAGGCAATAGTTGAGGAGACCATTTCTCAAGTATACACGTTCTTGCGAATCAATCTGGGTGCTTACCGGGACCGGTTTTCCCTTTTTCTAACCCCTTTAATCCTCCGATCGGATCCCTCTCTTCAACCCGGATATCCCACTTTAGCTTCTGGCCATGGGTAGCACGCATCTTGGGCGTGAGCCCCCACCTGCCCGTATCCCTCTGTCCTAACGCTCCCTTGATGACCTCGCAACTACCTCCGGCCCTGAAATCATTCGTAGCTCCCATCGAAAAGAGCCGTTGAGTATTGGTTACCTAGCGTGGTCGTTTAAGAGGGATACCCGTCTTTTTCCTCACGACTCATTTTCCTCACACCTGAATCAGACGATTTCCCCAAAGAACTGATTGCTTCGGGCGTCAGGACTTGAAGGACATCGCACCTGTCTAGAGCCCCCTTGTTTTCAGTGTTTTATTTTATCACAGTTCTTGTCCCTGCGGGGGCCTTGATCTTGCCGCTATCCGCACTCCGGCGGATAGAAGGTCCTCTGTTTCAAATCCGTACCATCTTGTCCTTTCTGTCAACATGATACTCATCCGTTGTGTGTGAGAGACTCTCCTCGTCTACGACAAGTTAACTACTGGATGCGCTGTAGAGACTTTTACCCCTCGCTTCTACTTTAACCTCCCCCCCCTTTCCGCGAATTGCGGACTCCTCGACCCCCCCTCATTTAAGTCCCCCTGCACTGGGGTCAAGAACGTTGAGCTGGTCCACCCACGGTTCCACTCCTTTGTACATGTCGTTTTTATACCATGCTGGGACATCAGACCTTTTTTCACTCACGGTTTTTCACTGGAGTTATTTAAGGCGTTCCCCCTGCGCTGCCTGCACACAGCTTTGTCGAGCTACGGCGCTCCCCTACCTGCTTTCGTATGCCGAGTATTTTCCCTGGGGTCGAGTCCACGTTTTAGAGTTCGTTCAGATGGTCCTAGCTTCCGAGAGGAGTTTATCTTACGCCGACGCCTTCCGTACGATATCCTCATGGCATTTCCTCTCAGTTTTCTGGGTTATCGCTCTCCTTATTTTTTTTCTGAGCGATCCATCACCTTTGGTGAGCGGAAAATCTCGCAGCAACACCTTCCCCTTCTTTAAGAGACTGAGTGCCCCCCGTGGCAACTGACTGCCCCCCTCTCCAACGATTCTTTCTGGCCCGAGGACGCTGTTGCCCCCTGGGAACTCGAGGTTTTTCCCCAGTAATCTTCTGAACCTGCCCCCCCCTGGTTTCTTCTGGAGCGGTCCAACGGGCTTATTCTGCAAGTTTTGCCGGTTTTTCGAAATATTTCTACTCAGCCCTGAGGAGTCAATCAGCTGATCTTGATCAGTCTTTTTTTTTTTGAACTACTCGCTTTCTGTTATTTTGATCAAACTCTTGGTAGGACGATCTCATGGCCCTTGATTTCATTCATTGTTTGCCCAAGCCCCCCCTATATTCACGTCTCTTCGATTTGGGTTGCATGCCACAATGTGTGTCGAATCCCCACAAGCGCCGCTAGTCAGGCACTTTAGATCACGGCTCCACGAGAATTTCCCACCGTGTCGTCGGGGTTACCGGGGTTGCTCCGCCCGCTTTGGAGTTTGGTTTTTTTCATAGGTCTTTTCTTGAACAGACTTGCCTTCTCACCTAAACCCTTGAGACCCCCCCCGCGCATTTTCGTGACTTTGTCCCACCATGCGCGGCCCCCCCTTGAGGGCGTGGCCTCCATTGTTATATCCTCCGCGGACCGCGCCGAGGGCTCCCCGAGCATACGCTGTAAACCTCGTAACGGAGCCCTGCTTTTCGCTCGCTCTCTTGCAGGATGCTGCGAGACTTCTTTCCATCTTCCTCTCGTTTTTTTTTTACGTACACTGGGACTTTGTGAACGTTTAATGGCTTGCAGTTTGTACCCTCCCAGAGTCGCCCTCCCGTTCCCCGAATTTCTTTCTCAGCGATTCCTATCTCGTAGTAGCCCACTTACTTCACGCTGAATCTCTTTTTCTCCCTCCGACCTTCCTCCCGTGCACGTCGCATCGGGTACGCCTGCAATCCGGTCGGCAAAATTTTTCCTTAAGCGGGCCCATGGGCAGATTCCCCTCTACAGCAAGTAATGCTGCTACCCTTCTCCTCTCATTCTGACCTACTATAAGCCAAAACCTGCGGTTTCCGCGCTGCGCAACCCCTACCTGCTGATCTGCGCCTTTTTTTTTTCTAGTTTCGTGGAAGGCGCTGGAAACGATCCTTGATCTCTCAGATCACGGAGACGCCTATCCTTTTGCGAGTGGCGCCTCTGCCAGCCATGCTGATCGTCGCTGCCAGCTGCGAAAGCGTTTTGCATTTCACCGCTTAAGAAAGATTCATCACTTCCCTTTTCGCCGTTTCCAGCCACTGACCCCCATCCCGGGCCCGAACTAAGCGCTAATTCAGCACCATCAGATCCTGCCGGTTCGTCATTGAGGATAATGGATTTTCCTTGATTTCCGCCTGGACTTCCTTCCCTAATCTATTCGCTCCCCCGGACCGCATATTGCTGCGCTTTCCACACCGTTTTATCGATTTCGGGGCCGCTTTGAGGCTTTGTAGTCCTATTGCGCGCAATCAGCAAGATTTTCTTCCGCTCCTCCTTGCACGAAGATCCCTTTATGACAGTCCCTTTCAGGCGACGTTATCGCTTAGGGGGCACGACTTTTTCCCTGCTGGCCCCTTCCCCCCACTGCGCTTTCGAGCCGCGGTTTGCTTCTACCCTAATCATTTTTGTTGTTGTTGAGACTCCCCCGCGGGCGCGCCCCAGGCGTTGTCAGATTGGGCCACAGGTCCTCTTGTCGCCCCAACAATGCCCCCTCCTTCCTTCCAGTTCGATTTTTTCCCTTGAGTTCCATGAAGTGACCAAATGTTTTTCCTTGGAAATCCTTCCCTTCCGAGGTATTTTTCTGAATTTTTTCTTTTGATTCCAAGGGCCGTTGGGACTATCTCAAGAATTCAAAGATTGCGGTACTGTGTTCTCATATATCAGCAGTTACGGCAAGTGCCAGGTTTCCCCACGGCGAGGCCCCGCCCTCACTATGACATCACGCCTTCCCGGCATCGATCTCGTCTCTTGCTGAAAGTAGTTCTATCGGCCGGGATTTTTTTATTAATGCCTCTGTCTTTTCATGTTCAGTAATCCGTATGACCGTCTCTTTTTTACAACGCAGCGCTTTCTTTGTCCTCAGCATGGCTTCTGGCCTCGCCGGTCCCGACTCCCTCCCCCAGGCCACGATTGGGTTTATTCTCCTTTCCTCAAGTGGGCAGCCCCCATTCCCGTGTCGCGCATGCCCTCACACACCCCCCGGTGACCCGATCAGCAGGTCTTTCGCCTCGGATCGTGCGCCGCATTTCTTTTTTTCATCAAGAAGTACTTGCTCCCGATGCTGCCAGGATAAGCCCCCTGAATTCTCATTCTTGCAGGGCCTATTCCAGCAGCCAAATGCCGTTTTGCCCGTTTTTAGGAAAGATCGACCGGGAGGTTTCAGCGTATTTGCGTGTCATGAAGTTTCTTTGATGGTAAAGCTTGGTCGCCATCGCCGCGGCGTCTTCCCGCCGATCCTGCTTAACCCCTCCCCGATGCCCCCCTTAGAGAAGATCAGGTCCAACTATACCCCTTTAATCTTTCTTTATTCTGAGCCTCTTCTCAAGCTATCGCGGAATAGTGACGTCCGAATAGTTTGGTTTTTCCTGGACTTCATTCTGAGCCCTCTAGGTAGATTCCTTTTTTGTAGACGCCCTTTTCTCGCCATGGGCGTCCACGATCCTCTGTTACCAATTAGATGCCAGAGCAAGGTTGACGTTCTAACTGTTTTCATTATTTGATTTGAGTTCCAATTCTTTAATGAACTTCTTCCCACTCCACGAGTCCCGGCCAGAAGCAACCCTTCCTAGGGGACATGAGTTTAGCATCCCCTAACTTTTTGTTGAGCTGCCTTCTTCGTTTTTTGTCTAAACACCCAGTTGGCTTGTCATTCCAAGCGCTTTACACCTTATACCCAGGGCATTTTAACCGGGCCCCACCATAACTGACCTTTTTTCCGTCACCCACTTTGACTCCCCTTAAGAGCAGCGGCTTCAGGATCTCGTGCACTTTTCGCAACCCCCGTCTCCCTGATTTGCCGTCAGCGGAGTCTACAGAAGATTGCGCTTCCCCAACCCATGTCTGTGTCTCCCCTGTTTCGCGCAGCCTCACTACCGCTCTCACTTTCTCCTTCTCCACGAGGATATCAGCTGTAGGTCCGTCCAACATCTGCCGGTGACCGCGCGTGTGAGGAGAAGTATCTTCATTTCTCCCTTCTTCCCCTCAGCTTATGCGAATACGTTACCGTAATAGTTCGCTGTTTTTCTCACGTGTGGATCGTTCTATGGCCTAAGGGATCTCTTTTACGGGGGGGGTTGGGGTCCCTATAAGCATTCACTCATTACCGTGCTATAGGGAGCACTCCTGTTTTTCTTTTGCCGTGAGCTCGTACCAGACTGTCCTAGCTGCCGATCGAACCCTCTTTTTTCAGGCGTTGTCTCACGGCTATGAATCGCGTCACCTAGAAGAACCCAGAGAAGGTTGAACCTATGGATGCGGTTCTCCTGTCAGAGGGATATTTTCAGTCCCCTACCACTGTCTGACACGAAGGAATACGCCTTGACACCCACAGTGACTTCCGTCTTCCGACGCTGCGTCTAACGAAGCCGGCCCGAATGTTCTCCACCGGTTTCCCGCTCACCGTTTTCATCTGTTGATTTGTCGAGAGAATTGATGTCTCCCCATCGCGGTATGGCGTTCCCTATCTCGTTTTTTTCATTAGTGAGTTTACCCAGCGTACCCCCTCTTTGTCCCCATTAGGGAGTGACCCCTATCTCTCCTTCCTCTTTGAGAGGATAGGTATCAGGGACTTTACCAAAGCTTGTATTTAATCTTTTTTACAAAGGCTAGGGTACCCTGCATTATCCTTTCTTATATCCGGCGACCTCTCCTATGACACCGGATCCCCCAGAATGGGGCATTGCGCGGCAACCCCAAAAACACCCTTTGGAAAATCCACTCATGGTCTACCTTGTTTTCTCAATGCTTGAGCTTTTTCACAGGCCCCGGTATTTGGCTGTAGTATCCTGTGTCGACCATTTTGCAACAGACGGTGTTCGACTATGAAAGCTTTCCCCTCTCTTCTTCCGGATCCTCCCGCCCCCTCTTGTGACTGTGACGCCTACTTTCCAGAGATTACAAAACTTCCATAGTTTGCTACAGCTCGTCCTATCCCCGGTTAGGCGCGGTTCTACGAGCAGCTTATTGAAACCCCCAACCATGAGGCGATATCCGGTATTAATGACGAGACCCTTTTCGGCTATTCCGGTGCCTCAGACCATCTTTTCGATACTCACCGGGGCGGTCCGAGCTGGTTTTCCCAAACACTGACTTTCCGTCCCTCAAGAGTTGCTGCAGAAGAACTGAGTTTGGAAGTGGCTCTTTCTTCTACCGACTCTTTGAGCTTTTCCCCGGCGAAAGCGTGTCTTCTCCTCGGCCTGACCTCTGAATCCTCCGTGTTCGTCCCCAGTTTCGCGGGTGAGATGCGTCCCAACGTTCCCCGAGTTCCTTTAAACCCTTCCCCGACACCTTAGACTCGCTTATGCCCGGCACATCAGGGTATCCTTTTCCGTTTTCGTTACCCTCCGGCGGCCTGTCTTCCGTTTTTGGATGCCCTCGGGGAGTTGCAATAGACGGACAACCTAGGCCTTTATTGCACCCCATGGGTTTGTTGACGCTTCCCATTGAACATTGAGTAGACTCGCGCTTTGGGTTCTGGACCAGCCCAACCTTTTTAAGAGACGTTTCAACCCCGTCCTCGAAGCCAACGCACGTGGCTTTTTGCAGCTCTTCTCACCTCGTTTCTTTTTTTTGTGCGCGGGCGGTCCCTTCCCTTCTGCATTTATGCACGCGCTTTCTTCCCCCCCCCGAGCAGCAGTCTTGAAGATTTTCTTCCCTACTTTTCCCTCAAAGGCCTTCCCCGGCCCAGCGTGCCTTACAAGCCCCTGAGTCTCCGGCTACCTGCTTCAGGAAGCAGAATAGCTGTCCCAACCCCGGTTCGCTTCTTCTTTCCCCGTCGTTCCAACTATTCCGTTCTCTGCATTCCTTGACGAGCCTCTTGTCTGTGCTCCTTCTATGTGGGAGCGATCCTTTGTCACACCCGTACGAATGGCGGCTTAGTTCTTGACAGGCACAGTTCTTTCAATGCCGCGTCCGCCTGAGGCATGAATAGAGCGTTACCTTTCCCAGACGTCCTTGTTTAGCTAAGACTACATGCTCCTCCACCCCTTCCCTACTCTGCCTTCTGTTGATGTGGCAATCTGGAAAATTTTGGCGCTTTTCGTGGAGCTCCCAAGTCTCTCTTCATCAATGTTCCTTGAATATTGAAACAACCCTACCGCCAAATACTTGGAGCCCCCATGCTAAGTCACTGTCCAGTCATGTATTATATTTTCGGTCCCACTGTCCCAATTCCTGGTGACAGTTTCTGTGGCGAAGTGTTTGCCCCTTGTAGTCCCCCCTAAGACGAGCGACCTTTCCTGTTGTTTGGCTTCGTCGGCCAGGAGACTGGCATTGTGATCTTGGGCTGGTCAAGCTTTTTTGTTGTGCAGATCGGCCGAGGCCAATTCCCCTTCGTAATACTCATGCTTGTCCGTGAGATGTCCTTACCATTCATATCTGAATCCTTGTACTTTCAGAAAAGCCTGCCGTCCCCCCGGATCTGGGCTTTGCGTGTTTGAGCGCCTGGGATAATGACTCTGGCGGATCGCCGGACTGGCCTGGTCCCCCTTGCACCCGGCCCCCTTTTTATATAGGTGAACGCATATTTCCCCGCTGTCATTCTCTTGTTGCATCCTTGGAATGACTTCTGGCAAGCTCCTTCAGGACTATCCCTCGCACCAGCGCATCACCTCCCGACCCCCAATTTCGAAAGGTCCGAGGCGCCCGGCATTGTTTTAGCTAAGCGGTTCCGAGTTGAACTTCTGTCCTCTACCATTCAGAGGCTCCTTCGCGACCTTTTCAATCTCCCTTTCTCCAAATACTATTTTTGTTGAACCCGTCGATTCGTTTTTCGTTCAGCAGGCAACGGCGTCGATTCCGAACCAAGTTTTTTTCGCCTGCTGGGTCCTTTCTACACTGATTCATGTTCGTTTCTTGCCGATGCGCCCTGTTTTCGATTTTTTTACCGTAAGAAGCTCTTCCTCTTCTGAACGCTTCCGGCAGATAGCCGTTTTTCGCGCAAATGACAGTGCATTTTTTCCTTGTTCCGGCTCGTCTAGATCCATCAGGTTCCAGGCAAGTCCCAGGATTGGGTAAAGGCTCGCAGTCTGTCCTTTTCTCACTCCCGGCAGGATCTGATGATGCTGAATTTGCGCTTCTTCTTTTTTACCGTGTTTTTAATTTCCCCCCTCGGATCTTTTGAGGCATAGTTCAGTGTAATCTTTTGCTCTGGCCTCAACTCGCGCTTTGTCGCTTCGCGCCCTGCTTCAGATGGACTTTGTTGCACATTCGACTACCGACTTTTCCCACCCTTCCCTTCGACTTTTCCCCCCCAATTTTCCAGCGCCTTTCCTCTGAAGCGTAAGCCTGATTGAGCCCCCGTGACTTCTAGGGCGCCTTTGGCCATCGAGTTTTCAATCTTTTACCCAATGCTGCGCCTCACGATGCGATCTGATGACTGCTTGTAGTCAGTGCCGACCACCAGCGCCCTCCGTCCTGATCTCCCCGAGGGAGCGTGTTTTGTTCTCAGCCATGTCTCACTTACCCGCGCGTCTTTGCAATCGCACAGCTGGCAAAGTAGAGCTGTCGCGTTTTTGCACGTACCCTTCAGCCGTTTTTCCGAAAAGCAACCCTCTTACTCCTTCGCCTACGTCTTTAGTCTCCTCGCTCCCCGTGCCCGAGATTGGCCTCGATCGAGCTCACTGCCCGACTTAAATTTCGACCCTCAGGAGTGAGCTCCCGTTGTTTTTTGACCTGGGTCACGTTTCCTACAGGTAGAGAGTTGCGTCGTGGACTCGCTTTAAGTTTTTCGCCCTCCTTTTTCGCACCGCTAATAGTCTTTGAGGGAACCAATATCTGCCGACCTTTGAGCTTGATGGCTGGTGATGGATGATTCAAGCGCAAGATTTTTCTTCCCTGCAGGACCCCCCCGAGCGCGTCAAAAACTTCTAGCCCCTCTCCTAAACAGGTGTTGCGCGCTGAGCTCTCTCGTTATAGTACTCCCTTTTCTGCCTAATGGTTGACACCCCATTTTTTCCGGTCACCCCAAAGCGCTTCCCCCTTACCCCAAGGGCCTGTTCGTGTCAAGGGACATCCTTTGTCCTTTTACCCGCTTTGCCCAAGACGTCGGCGTCGCACAGGGCAGAGTGCTCCCCTCCCCAAAAAGTATCAGGACCTTCCACGTGCTTAGGCCCTCCTCTTAGACATTTTACCTCCACCAGACGTCCTTGTTTATCCGACGAGTTCGTTGCCCCCTTACGCGTTTTCACTGGGAGATATGTGACTGCGATTTGATCTGTTTCTCCTCGGCGGACTTCCCCCCCCCACAGCCGCGCCAGGCCTTTTTCAAAATTTTTTTTAGAGACAGACATCGCTTTATCCCCCCCCCCCCCCCCCACAATCCCACCGAGAACCTATTTTCTTTTTTTGTGCTTACCGGGAATTCTTGTTCTAACACTTTCTGATGGAGTCTAAGGGATACTAGATACGGTCACTTGCCTTTTTCCCAAGGATCTTGGTCCCTGCCGTGGGTGCTGGGAGTCTCTAATCAGCTGTCTCTCACAAATGCTAGCTACGCCCGTCCGAACTATTCTTTTAGCATCAACTCTCTTTCAGTTTTTTTCCCCAGCAGACACAGATGTGAGCATGTCCTGATGCGTGGCGCTCCTCGAGACCCATCTTTGTGATCCATCTGTCGACCAGATGCCACTCTTACGCCAGGGCCAAACGTGTAGGGTGGTCCGACGACACTTCTGCGAACGACCTCCCCTTGGCACGACGCGAGTTTCACGTTTTTTTCCCTCCCCTTACCCTTTAGTGATCCGGGGTGACTTAAAGTCTTCTCCCAATTATATCCGCTCATCCCTAAGCGTTCCATTTGGAATGTGGCCCATTTGTCAACTTGGCGGTAACTCCCCTCTGCTTCCTCTCCTATCCCTTTTTCCTGTTGTTTCGAAGTCGGTCACGACAAAGATGCCTACGCTTCTCGCTTGTGACAACTTTTTTCCTATGATATGTTTTTACCCTCGTCGTCATGATATCCGGTCCAGTCGCTCCCCTGGACAGAATTTTAGTGAGAGTTTTTAAAAAACACGGAAACGCGATCTGGCCTCTCTTCCATTTGAAGATCTTAGAACCGTCCATCCGTACTTTGTAGTCGTATCAGGGTAGCCTTTTCGCTGCTCCAGCTGTGTCCCGCCTACTGACCCAAGCGGCATGCTCCCCTCAGAACTCAGGATGTGACGCCCCTGTTGTGGATGCCCCTCATTGCTCGTTGAAGTTCTTCCCGGCTTTACTTGAGCAGCGTGCGTGCGCTGAGCCCTCGATTTTACCCCAGATTATTGTTGCCCTAAGTGCGGCTCTTCTTAGTAGGCGCATCTAGGCCCTCCCTTTGGCGGTTTCCAAGATCTTCCTTCTACCAAGCAGTGACTTTCAGAAGAACTGAGTGACTCGAATTTTCCCCTTGAAGTCTCATGACACCTACGCTTTCACCCGGTCCGTGCTTGAAGACTCTCTGAGGAACCGACATATCTTCCGCCAACACTCGCCCTTTTTGTCTCCCGTTTAGGGAGCTGTCACATTAACTCTTCGTCTCTTCTACATCGGGGATGGGCCTTCTTCGAGCTCCTGCCCTTCTTCACTAAATCTTGCCTTGACATTGTTTCTGTTTTCCGCCGCCAGGTTCGACTTGCATAGTCTTTCTGCAAGCGGGGTAATCAAAAGCATCGGATAGGCACTTGATTGGCAACCCGGTTCAAAATGCCCTTGATTCCAGTCTCTCTTTTTTGGGTTGAGGACAGTACACATGGTTTTGTTGTTGGTCAACCACAGATCTGTTCCAGATAACGCTGATCTCCCGATAAACGCTCGTCTTAGCTAGAGTCTTTTCGGAGTGTTTGCCGCTTTTTTTTTCCCTTTTCCTGAATTCATTTTCCTGCGACACAAGTACCTTCATCACCTCAACACTTATCCCAGCAGATTTCGGAATTTTTCCGTCACCGATTCCGTGCGCCTCCCCCAGGGTGAGTCTCGTACCCCACACATTTTCTCTTCCCCCTCCCTAGGGTTCCGCGACATGCGGCATACGACAGGATCCCAAACCATTCAACGCCCGTCCCGTGGTTCGCTTGCTTTTTGGGATGTCCTCTCGGGCTTGTTCCTCTTCATCCTCTCTGCTCCTATGGCGCGATGGGCCTTTTCAGAACCCGTCGTTTCGACCACTTGCGGCATTAGTTTCCCAGAGTCGTTAGTTCGACGGCCCATTAGAGAGTCCTGCGACCTTCCGATTGCAAGATGCCGTCGTTGCTTTCTCGCCCGACCTGCCTCCGCACACTCCCCTCTCGGGCTTGTCTTTGGCAACCGGTTTTAGCTTTTTTAAACTTCGAGCTTCAAACAAGCCCTTTTTTCTCCATCCTTGGGTTTTACGCTCCTCCCTTCTTCTTGTCTGAAAAACTCGATGTCTTTCATGACGCAGAAGTCCCTGCTTGTCCCGCCCCCCCAAGAACCTGATGAGGCCACCGAGTTTGCGAAAAGCTTCTTTTCTTTTTAAGAAGGTTGCGTCGAGAACCCTTGAGCCGATCCGGGCTGGTTTTTCGCGAGAGGTACACCTTGGCACATCTTTTTTCGCGCGTCAGATGCCTAGCGCTGCTGGTTTTTGCAGTCTTTCGATGCCAACAAGATTCCCCCTCTGCCTCGCCGGCCCGTATCCCCGTCCTCCGAAATCCCTTACGGAATCCTTAGCGTCCGATTTTCTCTAACGTTGGGCTGCTGTCATTTTCGGGGATCCTTGAGGCGGCACTCCCCCCCGGGTCTTTCCTTGCCGGAACCTGGTCATAGCTTCCAACCACAGGACGCATTTCTCGTCCTTTTGATGCGTCCCCAAGACGGATATCTTATTTTTTTTTCCCAGCGCCCGACGTTCCGAGAACTTCTTCCGGACTATGCTCGCCACCATTTCATCTGTATCGGTCAAGCCCCTTCCCAAATTTGTCGCTAAGGACCCCGCAGGCGGCCCTGTTTCGATTACCTTTGAGAGCCCGCTTGTTTCTTCCGTGCTGCTGCCCCCCACGCGTTCGAGCGCTTCCCCCCTTTCTCTTTTCCTCCTCCGTTTTGTTTCTCGCCGACTGGGCTCGAAGAGCTTAAAAGAGGCGTGTTTTGCTAGGGTGACAACGCGGCCCTCTTTCGCTCCCCACTATCCCCCCTGCCCCAGTTTGCTTCGCAGTAGATTCTCCTGGGCGTCGTGCCGAGACGAACATGTTCCCTCACTAGTCCTTTGAAGAGCTCTCGTGTCCCTCCCCTGCCGTCTCTCGGAACATCATATAGCCGGGGGTCGCTGCGACGCAAGAATAGTTTCCCCGTTTCGGTCCTTTTTTTTTCCTTTTTTTTTTTTTTTTTTTTTTTTTTTTTTTTTTTTTTTTTTTTTTTTTTTACATTAAGGGACGGTCCCTTGCTACCACGTCCCCCGCACTCCCCCAAGTCATGATCCCCGAAAAATCTTCATCCCTGGAGTGATAATGGGATTCCCTTCGCTGGGTGTGTTAGGTGGCTGTTTTGTTTGCTTTTCTTGATGAAGTTAGCGTCGTCCGGATTCTGCTAATGACGAGCTGGTAACCCTTTGTTTTTAATAGTTCCTTCTATTGCTCGGTGAAGAATATTTCGCGCTTCTCACTCTTGCCGCTGTCTCGTCGACCCCCTTGTGCGGACCTCCTACGCCTCTTTCCCCCCAGGCCCAGATCGGTCGCGGTCCAGCTCCCCCCCCAGGCGCAACACTTCGGTGTCCCTCTCTTTCGTTGTCGCTAAAAAACTCGTTGTGTATTTTCCTGGATCTCCCGGGTCCTTCGGATTGGCGCAGTTAGTTGGAGTCCTTCTCTCACTTCCCCCAAGAGTCCCATTGTTCTCTAGATGCGCTTATTAATCATGACTTGCTGTTTTGAAGCTGAATGCTTTTGCTCGCCCCAACCTCGAGCTTGCAGCTAGCGTACGGTTTTAGATTCTGTAAGCGGGCGTAGCTCACCCTTACGTTGTCCCCAACTTTATTTGGCTCGTTCCCGTTATCCAGTAGCGGTCATGATACTTTTCAGACTATGGGGCCTTCCATCCCGCCCATTAGCGTCGATTTCTTTCAGCCTCCCGACCTAGAGTGATTTTTATGGCCGACGGCCGCCTTCCGATCCTCACGAGTCGATATCTTTCTAGAACCTGGAGTTCGTTGCCCCCTTGGTTTGACATTCGGACCGCAGGTCGCTCCTTTTTCGTGTAGACGCAATCTTTTAAGCCCTGGCCGCGCTAAGATAATTTCCGGGAAAACCCTCTGCCGACCCCTCTGCGCGGTGAGTGCTCAATGTTGTTTTCTTCTGCTTTCCATACCGCATCTTTCCTTACTGCCTCCCCTCCTGCGTAAAACCAGGCCGACCCGTGATTTCCGCCCTCATTGCCGATTTTGTTAGTTTCCCGTTGCTTTGCCTGCTTCTTGGCGATGTTTTTCTCGGTTGACACCTTTGGCTTGTCCAGTCCACCCCCCCCCCCGAGTCACGTCACCTTTCCAATCAAGGGCCTTTCCCCCTTGCTTTGCCAACGGGCATCTTTTCATTTTCCTCATTTTCCTCACCCTATAGCCTCGATCGGCGCCAGTGCCTGAGTTTTCTGAACAAACCCCTGTTATCAAGATCCGTCTTTGTCATGCGGAGTCTCGAATTCCCCCCAAATTAAACCCGGCAGCTTTTATCACCTGTTTGATTAGTTTTGGCGCGCCGTCCTCCATACCGCTGGTCCGAGTCTGTGACCCCCGCGGATTGATTCAGCTGTCGGGCCATCGTCCGCACCCCAATCTTCCAGGCCCTATTCCTTTTAAGAACGCTTTCGCACCCCGTCTCGTCGCTATAACTCTTGGGTTCAGTGAATCTCTGCTGACCGCACCCCAATTGTGTTTGAGGGATCGCTCCTCTGATCTATCCGGGAATTGCATTTCCCATTACCGGACTCTTTTATTCTTTCCGGTTTTGTTAGAGCAAGCCCTCTGCATGCTATAGATCCGATGGACCCGCTGCTTCCTAGGAGTTGTTTCTCACTCCCTTCTATTCCTCAACTCCTGACAGGACGGGGAGCATTTGAGGATGAGTGGTCAGTTCGCCTATTTTTTGAAAGAGAACCCCCCTTTTTTCGATTCGATACGTCCCTTTCCCTCATACCGTGTTTGCGATGTACCCCTTCCGACACTGCGTCTGAACGAAAGGCTAGTCCCTGACGGCGGTCGTTCCGTTTGTTTTGTTCCGTACTTTCTTGACTTCTCTCCCGGGGCTCTTCGTAATTCATGTTCGTGCCGGTCGATCAGCACTCGGGCATTTTCGTTACCACGATTTTGTAATTTCTTTTTAAAGTATTTCGCGAGCTTATGTCCCTGAGCTCTCGCTCTTCCTCCTCCCCTTGTAGAATGCAGTCTCAAAGGACCCGATGTTGTATAGATCTTTTTTACAAATTCTTCTATATGGTACCAGCCCCCCCCCACTGATATCCCTTCCAGTCCTTACGTTCCCTTTAATGGACTGGGCACTAAAGTCCAGTTGTCTAGGGAACCACCCACCGTTCCATATCCGTCACGGGCCCCCCGACATGTATGGTTTCCGACTGGCAAGTGTCGTACCACCTAGGTTATTGGGCCCTGGCTGTCTCTTTCAGGCTTTTCTACAGTTCTGTTTTTTCAGACTTTTTTCGCCCTAGAACACCCACCTTCATAACACTGCTCGGGTTCGGCTATTGACGTTCCAGGGATTGCTCATCCCCTACTGATCTTCGCTCTCCTTTTTTTGCTTGCTTTTGGGATACGTCTCAGTTGTGCCGCGACGCCCACCCCTGCGTTCTACAGACCCCCCAAGGCCTGCCGAGGACTTATATCGGTACCCTCTTCTGATCCCTTAGGTCCTCTTTCACCCTTGGCAACTTAGTCTCAAACCCTCCTGCACCCCTTCCCAGAGTGTCGGCATCATGGGTTAGACTTGCTTGCTTTTCTCTTCTGGCCGGAGCTGCTTAGTTGCTTTTCGCTTCATCCGAGGTATTTATCTGAAGCCTTATCCAATACTCGCCCAGATGATGCGGCTGCTAGAAACCTTCCCCTCTTACGAGTTCTAAGGAGGCTTTTTTTTATGGTCGTTCCCTCCATCTCCTCCCGACTCTGTAATAAGTTTTATCATTGTATCTTTTTGTGACGACCCAACGGCGCCCTGTCCGCCCGCTGATCTTTTTATTTTGCTTTGTCCCTTGGTTTCGTCAACTCCTTCTGCAATTAGGCCTTTGCCCCTTCCTTGATTCCCCCCATTGCAGTTTGTCAGAAGCGCTCTTTGGTTTGTGAAAATGGGTGTCAAGCGCCCCAAACTTCGCCGCTTCGGCAGCGCATTCGGAGCTTTCCTCTCTCAACGCGTCTCTGTGTTGTTTTTGTGATTCTTGGTTGCGGGTTTGACGCAGTTGCTAAACAGCGGCTTTTCCATCCTCCCCCCCCACACTTCACAAATTTTTCCCCTTTTTTCTTCGATGCGTGTTGGGTAGCGTGCTCTGACCTTCGTTACAATCCCAATTGAGTCTTCCTTCCTCCCTCCTCTCCTTCGGTTCCGGACCTTTCCTTCTTGGCGTCCCCCACAAAAACCGGGCCCTGGCCCCTCCCCCGATCACCTCCGCTCTCGCGTTGCTTCCGGACCTCGGCATTACTATAGGGGTGTCTATGGCTCTTTATTTCAAATAGTCGCGAATGTGGTTCCTCGTGCTTTCCCTTCCCGCGTCGGAAGGGCCTCAGTTTCGGATTTTTTTTACCGGCCTTCTATTACCCCCCAAAGAGGCCTCTGTTGCACATGCCTTAAGTTCCGCAAACCCTGCGCGCCTCGGGTTTCCCTTGCAATCCTGTCTCCCTTTTGTCCGTGTTTCCCGTTCGATTCAACGGCTACCAATCCCGGAGTCTTCCTTCAGTTTATCGACCCCTGATGAACTACGCATACCTTCTCCCCACCCAACGAATTTAGCGACACTCATCGTAGTCACCTTTTTTCGTCGACCCCTAGGCTGGATCGACACCGCATCGCCCATGATAGACCTTTTTCCACTCCCCCCCCTGAGATTCTCAGCTCGGGTGAGGATTCTTCCCCTGACGAAAGAGGGCACCCCCTTAGATATTGTCGACAGCGGCAATTTCCAACGTCCCCCTATATCCCTTACCTTCATCATCACTTCTGTCGCTATTCGCGGGCAGTAGAATCAAATCCCGGACGCTTGTGTATTTCCGCAAAGTTCTTCGATCACCCTTTCTTTTAGATCGGAAGGAAGTTGGTCCCATTTTTGGGATAAGACTGTTCCGCCTTCAAATGGCCTTCCCTTGTACCGGACCCTGCTGATTATCGAGCATCCCCCCACACAGGTCACTTCCGCGCCTTTCATTACTAGCTGCCCCATCTCATTTGGACAGCGCCTCGTTTGGCCCGAGAGAGAAGTTTTTCCCCTTTCGACCCCCTCGCATTTATCCTCTCAGGCCACGACGCACATCACCGACTGCATGTCGATATCAAAGGCTCTTCTGTTTAGAGGTTTCCCCTAGATTTTCCCTGATTGGCCCAACCACGATGGTCCACGGCGGTGAATCTCTCTATTTTCCCTCCGATGCACTCGGGCGCGACTTCCCCAATCCTGCCCAGCAGGGTGTCCCTGGTTTTTCGCTCCCTCTCAACATGCCGATTGACATGACGCGATTTGATTCTGGGCGTTTAGTTGACTGCCTTTCTCTTCTCTTCTCCCTTTCCCTGAATCTTTCTGTGCGTTCCCGTTTCTCGTGCCAGACCTCTCTATCTTTTCCCCTGACCTACTCATCAGATGCTGTTGTTTCAGTTTTTGCCGATTAGATCTCCCCCCCCTGGCAATTACCGTGTCCAGCTGGGAAAACTTCTTCTCCCTCCCTCCCTCCTGATCCCTAACCCCCCCCACTTCCTTCGGTTCCCCTTTTGATGCCCAGTAGCGCTTATTCTTGCATTATAATGCCGAAGAGGAATCTCCTGTCTTTAGTTCAGGAAAAAATCCTTTTGTTAGTTTGCCCATGCACACCCAGCCTTTTCTTTTACAGCGCAAAGATAAGTCATGGCATTTTTAGTTACCGTCTACCTACCAAGGCCCGGATCTAGCGGTTAGCTCCGAGATCAACTTTTGAGAATTATTGTCCATTTTTTTCCATACTCGGGGCGGAAACCGGGTATCCTCATCTTCTTCTCCGCCCTTACGTGATTCGTGGGCAGCATATGGGTTAATCTTTTTTTTAATTTCCACGTCCAATGCATCTCAGGATTCTTCCGCCTTTTCCGGCAACCTTGCCCATGGAATGACCCCTGGCACTTTGCAGACTTTCTTTTTTTTTCGTTCCACGATGAGATTTTGTGACGTACTCGTAGGAGATCCCACCGTACGAGCGTATTGTAGAAGTGTTTTAATTATTCATAGAGGTTCATTCCCGTCTACATTTTAAGATCATCCCTACCATCAAGTTCCTTCTTATCGGCGCGGCCATTCTCCACCTTTGAGGACTTCTCAGATAGAGCCCCCTCCCGAGAGATGCCAGTTTTTCGGCAGGTCGTATGCGCTTGGCCTGTTGTTTTTCCGACTTTTCCTTTCCTTGAGCTCCAGTTCGCGGTACGGTTCGTTTCTCGCAATTGGATTGTAAGTCCGCCTCCTTTTTCGCTCACGATACCCGTTTGTGACGTAATTCTTCCGACAAGCTATCATTTTATGCTCCCGTGAAGGTTTATGTTTCAAGACGCTGTTCGGGCTGGCCCTGCATTCGCTAAAACAAGCCATTCGCGCCTCCACAGTTTCGATTTCCCCGTTTATTCACTCTTCTCGCGGCAGTACTTTCTTCCCCCCTATGTTTCTACTCCAATTGTGGTCCATTCACCCCCGCTTAGTAACCCTTTCCCCCCCCTTCCTTTGCAAATCCAGGGCCCTGCCTCAAGGTATATGCCGGCCTCCTTAAAAAGCCCAAAGCCGACACTAGGCCTTCTACGGGCTGATGTACCCTTGCCCCCACTTATTTTAATGTCCGATTCTTGAGTGCCGATCAGGTTTATAACTTCAACGAAAAGGCTTCCCCTTGACTTCTACGATGACCGTTGGTGTTTCCTTTTCTATCTTTACCTTTCCCTGAGATGTGATCGCCGATTTTCCCCCGCTGTCGGGCCTCTCACTCGTTCCCCTGCATCCACTGCCCTTGTCTGAGAAGAACAGATTTCTCCAAGATCTACCTCAGTTCATCCCTGTTGCTTAACTTGAATAGTCGAGTTTTCCCGTCCTTGCCCGTTTTGATGTAGTTCCTTCTGAGCCTACGGGTCTTGATCCGCCTTAGCGGACCCTGTGCCATTACCGGATATCGGGCTCCTGTAGGGGAGTCGGCCTCACGACGCCTGCTCGTCTCCTGATCTCTTCTTCTTTACCTCCCTGACGAGCGAATCGCACCCCCCTTTTCTCACCCTTTTCTTCAGCTGACATGCCCGAACCGGCGTCTTTTTATCAGGATTGTGGTCAGGTAACTCCTCCCCCCGTCCAGCGTACACTGTAGAAGCCCGATCCCCCCTTACGCCCTGGCCAAAAAGTTGTACGGCTGACATTTGCAGCGGTCCGCACTCTGAGTAGACCTGCTGGATGTCCCTTTTACCGCTCACCCCTTATCCCCCTCTCCCCCACCCCCAGGGGTGAGCTGGAAGGTAGGTTCCTTCGATCTCCCTTTCGTCCTTGTTGACACGATAGAATTCCCATTATTCTTGTAAAATTATTCTCTACC
>Ga0179591_1299714_pt1 | contig 21095 bp, 18 predicted proteins | sample CZOMad2_1_08_16f_FD_182891 | JGI IMG/M metagenome (GOLD analysis project Ga0179591, IMG submission 182891) | Vadose zone soil fungal communities from Angelo Coast Range Reserve, California, USA - CZOMad2_1_08_16fungal (PacBio error correction) | ecosystem: Environmental > Terrestrial > Soil >... | reverse complement strand
CAGATACGACACAGCCCGCCCCTTCTGGTTCTGCGCAGTCTTTTTTTTCTAGATTTTCCCTCTTTTTCTCCTTGTGCGACTGCGCTCGAGCTCAGACCAGAGCCGCAGCGGACCTCACGCCGCACGTAAAAAATCTGCGCCTCCCTTCAGCTTTTTTTCCGTGCGGGCTCGAAGCGACACCACTGCTCGTGGTCGTCTTTAGGCGGGCTTGCGCTTCGACTCTTTAAGCCTTTTTTCCGTCAACGATCGCTCGGGCCTGCCCTGTTCCAATGAGAGACCGTTTCAAAACCGGTGCGTCCCCCTCGGTGCTCATGGACCCAGATGAGCTTTGCGCCCCCCGTTTCATTTTATTCTCCCCTCGCAAGTCGGGGGATGTCCGTTTCTGCCGAAGAAGTGCCTGTACCATTCTGCGGCTCACGGGCGCTACACGGGCGACAGCTCCCCCAGGCCTTTCCCCTTCTTTTTAATAGGGGCTCAGGATATATCCTTTTGACCTGCTTGGTCTTTTCTCATTGCGAGTCCGTTCTGCCCCTTTTTTAGCCCCCTTTCGCGATTGCTCTTACCCCACCTGTCGACCAGGTCGTCTTTTCGTACCCTCCACGCACCCCCGCCCAAAGTCTCTCCCTTTGAACAAGAACTCAGTTTCCTGGGTCAACGGATCCCTGACCTGCTCGGCAAAGAGCCCTTCATCGCGGTCCCCCCCCTTTCTTTTCCCTTTTCCCTAAGGGACGGCAGCGGCCTCCGTCGCTCGCGAGCAGTCCGAACAAGCTCTGGTCTCCCTCGTGGTTCGATGTCCCGGCTCCATGCCCTGCAACCGAGAAGTTTTTTTCCCTTCAACTTTTTATGATCCCCCCGGTGAGCTCCTCATCCCTTTGACGTTTTGCCTTCTCTGGCGTTTTCCCGGATGCTGCAGTCGTTCAGTTCTCGCCTGCCTGGACGAATGATAGAGTCCCCATTACTTTTAGGCTCCCCACCAGTGCAACAGCCGAGGCTAAGGAGAGCTTTCCCATCTCCTTTTTTTGGTAGATTACTTTCGTCAGGTCCATTCCCCCTTGTTGTGGCGCTCTTGCGCAGCAACCGCTTTGTTCCCCTTTGCGCTTTGCCAGTCCGCCGTGAGGGCGAGTTCGCATGACTGGCCGGCCCCCCACCCGCACCGGCTCTTTCCAAATACTTGTCCTTAATCATTTTGTCTTTGTGGGATCCTCAATGGCCCCCGATTACTTAGGTCGGTCTTGCGACGGCGGCCTTACTTTTTCTTTCCCCCTGGAAGGATTCCGGTCTTTTGTTCAAATAGACTGTGCGCAATAGATTAAAGGGAAGCTTTTCTTTAAACCCCCCCTTTGTTTCTGGCAATTTTGCCCTTATCTAGGCGTGCACGTCCCGCCTTGATCGGCGATTTCTTACCCTCTCCCCGGTTTTTGAACAGCAGAACCCCTTCGTCTCGACTTTGAAGAACCCCCCTCGGTGAGTTTACTCGGTTGCACCTTTCTTCGACCCCTTCAGCGTTTCTGATCGTCGTCATAAACTGATGGTGTTTTTTTAGCCGGGTTGCGTCCCAACCCTTGTGAATTCATCCAGGAACCCGTCGTTGCGAGAGCTAACGAAGATTACAACTCCCCCCCCCCCCCCTCCCTCGTAGACCGACTCTTCGTATCTCCAACCAAAGGAGCTGTCTTTTCAACTTTTTGGGCGGCGTTGCCTAACTTAATATCATCCTTCCGGCTTCCCCAACGCTCTACTTCGGGACTTTTTCTTGATTTGCGAAGCAGCAAGCCTTCTGGTGAGCACTTTGATTTTTTGGCAGGTTCCTCCGAAGATGAAGGTGAAATTATCCTTTTTCCCTTTTTCCGCCCCGAATACTCAGAGTCCCCCAATGCACTATCCCTCCGATTATCTTCCGCGTGTAGCTGCTATCCCCCTTCGCTTCATTTTCGACCTTCATTTTGATCCCAGCTAAGGTTTCCCTCTACGAAGCATGCGCCATCGCGGCCTTCCGGACGCTTCCTACAGTTCCCCCCCCTTTATTTTTCGACATTACAAGCGAGTGAAAGCTTTGCCCCCTGCGTCCTGGTATCCCATTAACCTCCATTTTACTTCCTTGAAACCAACGCCCCCGAGCTATGTCTAGGGTTATTTTAATCCCCCCCTCTACCCAAATGCCGCTGCTCCGAAGTAGGACTCTATATATCTTTTCTGCCCCTTGTTGTTGTTTAGCTTCTTATTCGGGTCATCCCTCCCGTCCCTTTTTTTTCCAGATGTGTCGGCTACCCTCGACCCCAAAAAGATAGGGAGTGTGTACTCCGGTCCTTCCGTGAAATTTCCGACAAAGAGCTTCGCCCGCGGTCCGCTGGTTCCTTTCCCCCTCGGCCCTCCCCTTGTTCCCCATTAGTCGTCCCCGCCCGCGCTCTTATGCCGTCTTCCAAACTCTGCTCCGATTTGATCTCAAAACCATTCCACGCTCATTTTCCCCTCCTCAGTTCATAGCCTCGACATCGGAAAGGAGTCGTGCTGTGTGCAGGGCCTTCTTATTAGTTTTGCCACCAATTTTTCGAGAATTTTCACAGCCTTTTCTCCCCCCCTGTTGCCCCCCCCCCTTTCAAGACGTGTTTTCAACCTGGGCGCATGGCATACTAATCCCTTCCGTAAGAGGAGTAACAGACTTGTGAATCTGCACGCGGCTCTTCCTCGAAACACGCAATGCCCAGCGGCTTATTTCTTAATTTTGTGTCCTCCTCCCCCCCCTCCCCTCTCACGCGCTCTCGGATTCGTTGGGAACTGAGTCTTTTGCGCTCTCGTCCCAAGACAGGGTGGACGTCTCCAATTTCCCTCGGCCGAAGGGATCGACTACTTGAATCCCAGAACGCGTTTCCAGGAGGTGATTTCCCCCCGAACTTTCTCCCTCTCAAATCGAGCCCCCGCATGGGGCTCCTTTACAAGTTTTTGGCAACGACCCCTTGATAGACGCTCCTTAGGCCGGCGGTCCGATGCCACACTTGCAAGGTGCCACGGCCCCCAGACCCCTTCCCAACTTTCCCCTTTTCTGACGCCCCCTCTTCCCTGGCAGCTCGGCCGAAAATAGAGACTTGACTTGTCCAGAGTGTTCTCCTCTGTGACTTGGGTTCTCCCCGATTTTCTTTCCCTTAGCAAGTCCCTGACGGCATCTTGAGACCCAGAATAAGACTCTTTATCCTTGCTTGTCTACCCGTGAGAATTTTGGCCGGCCCGTCGTGATCTTCCTTCCCTTTGATGACTGCCTCGGTTGCCCTCCAGACTTTTTTCAAGAGCAGTCCGGCGAGGTCCTAAGTAAGAACTCCTTCCCTTTTTGTTTCCCTGCGCGCTACCTTCCGATATGGTTTTTTGGTTTGGGTTCGTGAGCTCACAGCTGTTGGTCCGTCCCCAATATATATCTCTTTTCCCAGGATCGAGTTTTTCAAAGCACTGTAAGGACCTATACCCCTTCCGCTCCCACGATGAGTTTAAGGCGCTGAGCTCACGCGCCCCTTTGGATCCCCTCATTTCCCCTCCAATTGCGAAACGTACCACACCAATCTGCGATTTGCCTGGTTTCGGCGCCGAAAAAAAACGACCGGTCTATTGTCAACGGTCTCTCGCTTATCTTTTCCCCTTTTTCCAGTCCCCCCCTCTTTCCCCTTAAATGTGCGCAAGCAGAGTTGACGCCCGAGATTCCCCTCCCTAGTCTTTACGTCCCAGATGGGGCCACAAAGCACGTCGCGAGCTCTTCTTTTCTTATCCCTTTGTTCCTTCGTGACGCGTTCGTGAGTTTCGACCTGTTTTGTGTGGTGCGCGATCGGACCCGGTTAGACTTGTTTGAGAAGAGAGACCCCGATTCCTTTTTTATTTTTCCTTCCTCCCTAGTCCCGTGGACAGATTATCCGCGGAGCAGCGTCCCAGAAATGTCCCCCTCTATTTTTCCCTCCCCCCCAATGTCGACTGAGAGCGCGTGCGTGCCACTCCCCCCCACAGCTTTTTTATTTCCCCATCGGCGAATTGAGCACGGGAAAATCCCTTTCTCTAAGCTGGCTACTGCAATTCCTCCCTTCAAATTTCGCACATCGTCTGAAGGTGTTGCCGAGCGTGCGCCACATATGCCCCCCCTTTTTGAGTCTTCAGGGAACCGCGCCGGATGTGAAGTATTAAGTCTCGATTTTCCCTGAGACTTCTGCGACGAGTGCTTTTTGCAGCGCCCATGCAAGCTTTTTTTGAGTTTTTTTTTTCTGACGAGCTCCTTCCGATGATGATGCGCTTTAGGGTGAACGATTTCCCCCCTTCCTATTACCAGCCCAGTGCTTCTTCCACATCTATATATTCCTCGTTGTTTTGTGCGGCTCTGTAGTCCTTCTAAACCTCCCCTTCCTTTTTTAGAGCCCTTTGCGCGTCGAATCGCTGAGCCGTCGAGATTTCCTTCTAAAGAGCGCGGCTTATGCCCCTCAACCAAGGACTCCCCATATTGCATTGGGCGCTGCCGTCAGTGTTTTTTTTTTTTGCTCCCTTTAAAGGGCTTTTTCCTGGTGAAACGACTGCTGACGCTTCGACCAGACTCTGACAGCGAGGAGCTTCCCGAAGGGTACTCGTACTCTTTTAAATCTCAGCTCTTACAAACCACCGGTGAGACCCTGTCAAAATGGCTTCATCTCTGCGGATGAGCCATGGATTTCAGAGAAGTAGGGGATGGGTGCTCCATCTTCCCCAATCCATGGTGCACTTTCCCCTTTTGATGTTTCGTTCGGCCCCGCACGCGCGCGCCCCGGGTCTCAATTGGGATACTCAACCTAGTACCCTTCCCCCCTTTTCGTTCAGCGTTTGGCCTCCGTCCCATAGCTTTTTTAAGGGACCCCGACCCTCGACTTTCTCCACTTGCCGGAACCCCCCCCCCCCCCCCCCCCACCTATGCTCGCTAGCCAATAGAGAAACTTTCTTCTCCCCCCGCCCAAACCTGGCGCACGGCGAGAGGTCGTAACTTACACTCCACTTTGTTTTGACCCCCTCAACATCCGCTGTTCGCGCTTCCGGGAGGTTTTTCCGGCACCAAATTTTGATGAAAGCGCGTGACATCTCCCTTTTGCGTTCAAAGTTTTTATCCTCAGTGATTCACGCCGTTCGTTTCTTGCCGCCTCCGTGCTTTACAAGTTTTCTTTGGTGATGGTAGGCCTAAACGACGCACCGAGCAGCTTTGACGTTCTCCCCTGGGACTTGCTACCTCTGAGAGCATACTCCCAAGACTAGGAATGGCGGCGTTTTATGTCTGATTGCACCTGCGTTGGCAGTGGACAGTGTCGGGACTCCTCCTCCCCCCCCCCCCCCCCCTGTGTTGGTGGGGTGTTTTTGGTTTTTTTTGTGTTGTTTTTTTTTTTTTTCTTGTTGTGTTTGAGTCGATTATTTCTGACGTGGTCTGGTCCCTCTCCCCAAACTTCACCCGATCCCTTTTCCGTATGCGGTAAACCCTGAAGGTGGCGTTCTTCCTGCGGCGGGTTGCGGTGGTTTTGGATTGCCGCCGCACCGGCGTTTGATTGGCAGTTTTGCTTTCAGCCCTTTGTTTCTCCCAAGCAGGGTCTTCAAATTCCCGAGTGGAGGTCACTCTTCAAGCTCTTTGGGGCTCCTACTTCTTTTTTTGGTCTTCCCCCTCCATGGCCAAGAGGACCGTCAGCTCTTCTGGAACGAGATAGGTAAGGTGTTTTTGCTCCCCCCTTTGCCCCGGTCTGCCTAAGGCCGAGTTGAGACGATTGCCCTTGACCTTTTTTTTTTTCCCCCAATTCTGTTCTTTTTTCCCCCTGTGGATAGGGTAATGTGGGAAAGAATAGGATCTTCCCTTCCAGGCGTTTCTCAAAAAGATGACGTTCACACGACCCACCCATGAACGGGGCGACCCTCGAATTGACAAGCGCTTTGAGAGTTCCCTCCTTTTAAACCTCCTCCGATTTGCATGCGTTATTAAAGTTTCGCTGCTGTGTGACTCGAGGGCTTTTTAATCACCGTTGACCCCTACAGGACCTTTTTGATGAGCGCAAACGACTTCCACCGCCCCCTCCCTTTTCTTCTTACCTTTTCTCTTGTTCCCCCCCTTTCCCTTTTCCAAACCAGGCAGTTTGCCTATGAGCATGGTCGTTGCGATCCTGAGAGCAGCGTGTCTTATGTCCTTTAAGTCTTGAGTTCGCGCATGCCATCGATCGCCCAGTTTAATTTTTATTTTGTGTTCTTTTTTTTCCAGTCAGATCGGGGAAACGAAATTGGTCCCGTCGAATAAGAAGAGCCCTTCCCCCCGCGATGACTCCTCTATTCCGTGTAGATGAGCCACGATCTTTGCAGCGTGAGCGTTTTTTTTTTACTTTTTTTCCGCCCTTTTTTTTGAACGATACTACGTTGCGCTGCACCTCGGGTCATTAGTTTAAAATTGTGCTCGTCCGTCCCCCCTCCCGCTTTTCACGAGGTTCCTTTCCGTGGTCTGATCAATTTCTGAATTCCCTGAACGAAGTTCCAAAAGCCTTTCCTTTAGGTTCCTTTTCCTATTTTTTTGCCCGCTCCAATCTTATGTCCCCGAAGGCGTTAAGTCAATTTTTTTTGTTGTTGAAGATCTCCCTCTCTGGGGACGCCTGCTTCGGTACCCCCCCCTTTCTTTGAAATCGACTCCACCTAGCTCTGGCGGGTCCCCTTATCTTGATCGTGGTTTGGTCCGTTTTACTTTTCTCCCCACCCCTCGTCCCCTCTTTGGCCTTTTCACTCCTAAATCCCGTAAACCATGTGTACCCCTTCCGAAGCTGCTGAAGCAGCCCACCTTCCTTAGTCTTACAAACCCCTTTGAAGGGATAAAACGTCACGATTGCGCCCCTCTTGTCCTTCCTTCCGGACCATTACCTTCTGGTATTGTGAAGGGCTCCCCCAACGGCAATGGAAATTTATCTCCAGGTTCCCCCACTTCCAGATTTGAGTACAATGACGGCGGTTACAAACCCACTCAAGAAGTCCCCTGGGCTTTACACTTTCATTTCTCCTCTCCAATAACTTACAGGACTTAGTCTACACATTCCCAGCCGTTCACTATGAAAGGATTTGAAAAGACATGTCCCAGGGGTTTTCGCAAAGGCTGATTGGTTGCTCCTCCAGTATGCTAGCTCATTTTAGGGAGTTGGGTCCCCCTTTCGTTGATTCTCTCGCCACCTCACCTGTTTACCTGGATGTCCCCTGTGAATTGGAAGCCCCCCTGACTCGTTCAACTTTTTTTTTTGAAGGTCCTTTCCCTCCCGAGCTTTAATACTTCCCTGCTTTCCCGCGTTCCCACTAGCCCAAGTAGACCCTGCTTTTCCTAGAGGGCCCCTTTATGGGTTGGGCTCGTGTTTTTTTCACCATAAGAGTTTTGACTTTCCTTTTTTCTGATCAACTAGCGTCTCTGTCCAAGGCTTGCCCGGAAAAGAACTCAACCGGTCTGCTGGTTTGTCAAGACCTCTTGTCATCGGGAGGCCTCAACTCTCGGCCTTCTTTTGACCCTCTAATCCTTTTCCCCCCTCTTGGTGAAAGGCAGGCACAGCAACCCACTCCGGCCTCGATTCCCGACGGAACTTGTTCCGGTTTTCCCTAGACAAGTAGTGTCCTCGTTATATTGATAAACCAGTGAGCCTTTTTTCTTCCTCAGGTTACGGGCGTTTGAGATTCAGAAGAAAAAGCCGGTGGTCCGACGGAACTGAATTCTCCCCCACTGCGTTCTCCAATTGTCTCCTTTCCCTCGAAAACTTATCGGTGCCAGCCGCTCCTGATTCGTTTAGCTTTTCCTTGAGCCCACCCCACGCTCTCTAAATCGACTTCCTGATGAGATTCTTTCCAGCGGCGTTTCTGTTGTCACTGTACCGGCTTTTCCTCTTCCGGACGGCCAGCGAAACTCTTTTGAGAGGATTTGCCTATGCGCCCTTTTAGAGATGTGTCAACTTGGAGAATCAGACACTTTCCCCTTTTTCCCGGTTAGTCGCCGACAAGTATCTGCAAGAGTATTTGTTCCCGTCTATTTTTTTCCGGAGTTTAACAGAAGCGCAGTTTGGTCCGTCACTTTCTTGAGCGAACCTTCCCCTTTTCATCCACGATGTCATCACCTGCTCAGATGACGTTTTGACCCCCCCCTCCTTTCGCGACTCCATTAGTCTTCCTCGCTTTTTGCTTTTTAGACAGTTCGAGTTAAGAGGCCCTCCTTGTCTTCAGGTGTGCGGGTGGTCCTTGCGAGCCAGTTTCGCGACTTTGCTGAGCGGCTTTATACTCCGCCAGTAGCTCATTCTCCTTCCCCCCTTTTTAATACCTTCCCTGAGAAGCTTTGTCCCCCTTCCCTGTTAAAGCTTTTTATAGCAATTTTAAGTTTCCCTCGTTCCTCCGACATCCTGTCGATTGGCATGTTCATGGCACCTAACCCCTTCTTCTCTCCTCTCATCTACGCTTCGCTCTTACTCAATGGTGAGAACCCTTCACCCTTTTCTGTGGTTGCGTGCGCTCTTTTACCTCTTTAATAGACCCGAGAGATTTCTCGGGTTTTGAAGTAGCCCTTTTCCGTTTTGTTTTTCCGAACCAGTAGCTGATGCTCCCCCTCCCCCCCCCCGTTGAGACAGGCCCAATCCCTGCCCCTCTTTCTTCCTCCGAGTGGGAGAGTGCTCTCGTCGTCTGACTCTTTTACATCCACCCCAACCCTCGTATTCGCAGCCGTGCCGCCCGCTTGCGCTACCAGCCCAGTGACGGATGTGCCGTATCTTCACAGATTTTTCCCCTTTTTGAGCATGTAGAAGATGCACGCCTTCAACAGCGGGCCCTTTAGAATAGGTTTTACCTTTTCCTAGTTGGCCTTGACAGTGCGACAGCGCGAGGCGCGACAACTAGCCGCAACCACTCTTAGGCCCTCTTGGTATTTTTTAGATGAGCACCCTTTGGGCTAGATCGCGCAGACTGTCTCCCCCCGAGGCCTGAGATTAGAACTCCAACTACCCTTTCCTCCCATTATCTCGATGTAGTATGATATGGTAAATGAGATCTTCTTTTAGTCCCCCCCCCCCCTGAGCCCCAAAGTCGGGGATAACCTGAGGAGAATCTGGCGGTTTTCGCAATGTGTCTTCGAAGCTCCTCAGGGGAGCGTGTGATTTTTCACTTACCTTCTCGATGCTACGCTCCTCAAATCGACCAAAATGAAAATTTCTTCAACTAGTTCAGTCACCCCTGGTCCCCTTTCTCTTTCTATCCTCAGGAACCCATAGCCAGTGGCTAGTCTCCCTTTTTTCTATTTCTAAGTTTGGGGCCCCGCTCAGACCCCCAGAGAACTGCCTTTCCCTTCTTACACAAGCAACGTCGCTTCTTTAGTAACCAAGCCTCCAAGAGCCTGTTTTTAACCCCCAACTCGCCTCTGATGCATCTAGAGCTGCACTCGACGGGCGGGTTTTGCCCCTCATCCCTCTTTCTGCTAGGCCAAGCGCGTTACCTAGTTTTTGTTTTTCCCACCTCTTGTGAGTCGCAATCGGACTTGGCGATTCTCCCCCCCTCCATCCATTTCTTGACACTATATTACGCGACCCGCCGCGTTCGGTGTGCGTCCCCCCCCCCGCCCAGACCTGGCAAAGCATTCTTCGGTAGCCCCCCAGGGATTGCTCTCCATGGGCTCATCCGCAAACGCTACTCCAAATCGTGGTCTTTTTTTTGGATTCCCTTCCTTTCATGGCCGCGGCCTCCTGACCGAGGATCGAGTAGATTTAGTCCCCTCTTTGTCTTTTTTCTCCCGTACACCTCCCAGTCCTCTTGCGTACTTCTCGCTCGTCAACGCCGTGCGCAGTTAATTTTTTAACCGCCGTTGCTTCGCGGCGCCCACACGGTTTTTTTGATCCCCCTAGCGCTGTCCGCCCGTTGACTTTCGGCACGCCGGGCACGGCATCCTCAAAGGCGGGAGTTTTCCTCTACTGGTTCGAAAGTTTTTGCCGCTGGTTGACAGCCGGTTTCACCGAGTGCGTCATTTTTTTGAGAATTCCTCTCCGTTCAGCTTCCAGGTCGCGAAAACGTGTGCCAGTTCAATCCTTTCTTGCTTTTTTAGTTGCGAGGTTTGGCCCTCATCAGACGGGTTTTTTGTTTCGGGGCAGTGGTCACCCGTTTTTTTTTCACGATTTTCTTTTTCCAAGTTTTTTTCTCTTCTGGAGAGGCCCGATGTTTTCCACCCCCTCGGAGTCGTTGACAACTATGCAACCATGACGGGCGCCAAATGCAGCGGGTTTGTTTTTTTTTGTTGGGGGTGGGATAAGTTCGTCCTGCCCTGGTCAACCCTCTGCCTCTCACTTTTTTTGCTTAAAGCTTCCGCGCCTGTCTTTGTTGTTTAAGAGAGTTTCGCGTATACTTAAAAGTGAATTTCTCACCTTTTTGCCGCAGCGCAAAGCCTTACAACCTCAAAAATCTAGAGCGCCTCTCCCCTCCTCCCTGATTTCCCCCCTGCAGCTCTTGACCCCGCTTTTTTTTCGCAGTGAAGATCCGAGTGACGTACCATTCTCTTTACGGTTTTGAAGGAGGAGTAGCCAGCGCTTGCACCTCTGCCAGGTGATCACGTCTGCTTTGTGCATTTTTCTTTGTTACCTTTTTCCGATGCTTTCCCTACTTTTAGAAATTCCACTAAGCAAACGAGAAATTTTCCCCCCTCATCCCATTTGATCTCGTGGTCATATCAGCTTCGCGTGAGCTGTGAATTGGTTGCCCGGCCTTTGTATTTTTTTTCCAAGACATTCGAGCAGTTTCTGCCCTCCTCTGCCGTGAATCTTATAAGTTTGACCCTTCTTGAGCCTTCCTTGTTGAACAAGCGAACGCGGCTTCAGGGTCTTTGATCGTCCCCGTCCCCTCGCGCCAAACAGCCCGATTCTGGTTTCCGATTTTCAGAAAACCGCTTCCCTACAAATGCTTGCTGCACCGTTAATTCCTATTTTTTCCTCCCCGTTTGTGTGTTGATTCCCCCTCCTTTCCTTACTTTTTTTCCCCTAAGCTGGTTCATAGGTCCCCCCGCAAATTTCTTTTGCCCCTTCGGTTTTTGGTCCTTCGGTTTTCCCCGATGCGTGCCCCCTTTGGTCCCGGTAAGCCCCCCACCCTTGCCAACTTGATACTCCCTTTCAGTGGAAAGATCATTTTCGTCCTTCCCGCCCTTTTCCTTCAGCCAACCCTGTGGCAAACCCCAAAAAAACAGTTGGACCTTCCCCTCTTGACTCAACCAGTCACCCCCAGGATTTTCAAGCGATTTTTGAATTTTCCCCGCTTACCTAACTTTTTGAGCGGTGACTTGTATTACGGCGTTGAAACGTTATCTGCTCCCCTCAGATAAACTTTCGGCACCAACCCCATCACCCTTCCCCCTTTTGAACCTTTCCCCCGACCATGCTTTTGCGCTTCTAACTCCCGTAAGGAGACCACCCCTTTTTCCTGGAAGGCCCGATCAGTCGCAAAAGCCATGCCCATCCGTCCCCCCTTTTTTTTCGAGCTTTTTTTCTTCAAGACCGAATCTTCGCCGCTTTCTCCTCTGGCGTAAAAGGCGTAGTTTGAAGGCTCCCTCCCCCCCTCCCAGTTTTTTCCGGTTCAAGTCACTTGTGAATGAATACTCAAGACCCCCAGTCTTCACAACCCAGCCTTCTAGGACTACGTGACCCTCAGGGACTTTTAAGTCCTCCCCCGGTGAGTTTCCCTTACTCGTCTTCGCAGGAAAATTCCCTCGTGTCAGGGGGGGTTTGGATCGTTGTTTCCCTTACTACCCTTTTTCCCTTTTTACCGTAGCCAGACTCATTCGGTGTTAACTCCCCCTCTTAAACCCAAGGGGCACCGCCCGGCCATCACACGGTTGATTCTTTTTTTGGTCACGCCATGCCTCCCGGCTCTCTTGAAATAGAGGTCTTATTAATGGCCTTTTTAGACTCCCTTCTTGCCCAGTCAAGAAATCAAGTCTCTAGTCGTCTTCTTCAGATCCTTCCCTTTGGTGACCAATCAGCAAAGAAGCTTTGATCACATAGTTCCGTACGTTTGCTAATAGAGTGAGTAATTTGATTCAAGTTGATAGTCTAACGTCCTTTCTTCAGCTTTTTCGGATTCCTCCCCAAGAAGTTCGGATACCTCCGGAAAAGAACCAAAAAAGGGGGTGGGCGACGTTCAAATACCACTTTGGTCACCCAGTCTCGATTTTCCCTTGCCCCTTGCGGGTTGGGGACCCTAAAACTGTGGAACCCTACGAACCCTCCTTTAGATCTAGGAAGAGCAGCAACACGCCATGTCCCGGCCTTCTCCCGCCCTCTTCACCCCCCCACTTTTAGCGGCAGTTTTTTCGAACGCCTTGAGTCGCCCTACGCCCTTTTCCTTTTCTAACCACTCTTTCCCCCCTTATGTTTCTGACGACCTCACCCCGCTGCTGTAACTGTAGATGATTCCGTTCCGCTCAATTTTTTTTACCAGCGGTCCGTTCACTTCCTCTTCCCAGAACTCACCTTTTCAGAAAGCGTACTAGCTCAGGGCGTCGAGGAAGCCAACCCTATTTGCGAGCCGCGCTCCTTCTTTTTTCGAGTCTTTTTCGTAATTTTTTTTATAGACCTTGTCGGCCCTTTTTGATTTTTTTCTCTTCTCGTCAGAGAGTTTCCCTTCGTGCAATCGCCGATCGACTTCTCTAGGCGCCCTTTTCCTCCTTTTTTTGACAGCAGTGATCGATTTCCCCTGAACCTCTGATTTTTTTCCCTGTCAATTTACGATTTAAGGGAACATGTCGCCCGTGGGCCGCCCTTCCTTGCTCGCCTCGTGCTTACATGTTAGATAGGCTCTGTCTCCCCATGTCGCAAAATCCAGTCATTATATTAGTCAGATAATAATGTTCTGCGCCCCCTATAGTCCCCCCCGTTGCTAACCCTTCGATGGGAGAGTTCCGAATCATTTACAATATTCTTGCAATTTTTCGATCTCTAGGGATCAACCCCAGAGAGGGCTGGTGTACCTTCCCGGTCCCTCCCCCCGTTTCTTCCTCCTCTTATGTAGAGTGAAGAATTGGCGCGCAATGAACGAGGTGAGTCTCCTCTTAGTTTTTCTGCTTTCTCTCGCTTTCAGACGTGAGCCGAGAGCCCTTCGCCCCCCGTTTTTTTCCTTTTTGATTAGATCGACTGCGCGACCAGCCTTGCTTCTTAGACATAGATATTTACTAATATTCCTTTTTTGTCCCCTGCGACATCACAATAAAGTCCTGCTGGTCGTCCGCAACCGAATTTCCCGTCCTTTCATTTTCTGTGGGACTTCCCTTTTGCTGGCGTAGAAAGGCGGCGCGGACCCTCCCGGAACCATTTCGAAGCAATATTGAATGGGACCCCCTCTTTCTCACAGTTTTTTTTCCTTCACAGAGACTTTCATTCTTTTTAGGCCAGTTCACCCGAGAGGATGACTCTCTCTTCACCCCTTCCCGTCCCTTTTTTTTTCCCTTTTTAGATCCCGGGCGAGGTTCCTTAGTCTGACAACCAAAGGGCTCCCGTCTTCTCCACTTTTAATTGCTGCGATGGCTTTTAGAAATGATGATCTTAGTCCTGAGATCGGGATTTTTTTTCTTATCATACTCCGGCCGCTTAGCCGGCCCCGAACGAGATCTCCCCAACTTTCCCCTTTGTTTATAAATATGAAACAGGGTCCAGTTACCTCTTCCCGGCCCTCCCCCTGTCCTCTGGGACCCCTTTTTGAGCTACTTGCGTCGTCTGGCCTCTTTAGTCAAAGTAGAGTACCTTTAGATTTACACCCGCCCCCCCTTTTTGCCGACCCGATGAGGCCGCCCCCAACGAACGCGCGCTACTGAAAAGCCCACCTCTTCTCCCTCTCTCAAGTTTCGCGACGGTGTCAACTCCGATGCTCGGCAAGAGAGTTCCCTAGGCCAGTTAGTTTTTTGGGAAGTGACTTTGAAGCGGGGCGTCTGCTTTCTTCCTCGCTCCGTGACACTTTCTTCATTCTTAGTGTTGTCGTCCCGACCCGGCAAAGCCGATGGTTTTGACTGCTTGCCTGATGCCTCCCAGGCCGGTGAGATACTCTCCCAACCCCCCCTTCATTCACATTCTGGAGGATAGGGCCTTATTCGTTTAGCAAAGGTGACCAAGTTTGCTTGCCCCCCTCTCTTGACCTTCAGAGATCGCGTAGATTCTTCCCTGTCTTGGGTTTTTTTGGACCGAGGACAAAAAAAACCCCCCCCACAAACCCCACCCCCCCCCCACAGCGTCCCTCGCTAAGGAGCCTATCACCCCCGATCGTTCGATACTTCGTCAGGTCCATCCTAGTGTGCGGTTTCTAAGCTTTCCCCCCTTCGTTGAGGGAACCGGCTCCGTTGTCTTTTGCGGGCGGAAGGGTCCTGGTCACTCCATACCCCCTTGAGGAGCACCCACGGAGGCAAACAAATTCTTTGAGACATCCCTTTCATTTTTTTTCTTTTGTACCTGGTCTGGAGACGGCCTTAGGGCGGGCAAGGATTAACATAGTCTAACTTTTTCGTTTTTTTCCGGAGTTTTTTTTTGCTCCCAAGTGGAAGGGGGCGGAAAAAAGAAGTCCTTTTTTTTTTTTAACATTAAGGTTAATAGCTTGGAAACAGCCCCACCCCCCCCCCCCCCCCCCCCCCCCCCCCCCCCCCCCCCCCCCCCCCCCCCCCCCCCCCCCCCCCCCCCCCCCCCCCCCCCCACCCCCCCCCCCCCCCCCCCCCCCCAGATCTTATCTTTCTTAATTTCTTCCCCCATCTTATTTTGTCACCAGCACCTTCCGGGGGCCGAATTGCAGAAGACCTCTGTTTCGGAAATAGTTTCCTCCACTGCAGGGTCCAGTAGTCCGGACTGAACCTGCTGGTTTTTGACCTCCCCTAGTTTTTGTTACTCCCCTAATAACTTTTTCAAAAGGTATTTTTTCAATCTTTAAAACGCCCGCAAACTACTCTCTCTCTGGGATTCAAACAAGGCGCCCCTTTTTTTTTTTTTTTGTTGCCGTGTCCCCTTTTTTCTTTGTTGAATCCTGAGAGCCGCTTTCCTTGTCATAAGAGGACGAAGGGATGTCGATTCTCTCTTCATTTCCATGTAGACCGGATTTGTTGTTCGGTCAGGTTGTACTCGACGATGACCCTAATCCACCCCCCCTTTTTTCCCTTAATATCTAACCCCTCTCCCTTTCCCTTTTTTTCGCGATGCAAGCTTCTTTACTCCTGTTGAGACAATGCGCCCGTCACTTTGGGCCAGATATGGAGCCCCTTTTTCCTCCCCCTCTTCCGGTCCCCCCTTGTCCTGAATGTTGACCACTGATGATGAGCCCCTTCTTTTGAACCCCCTCAGAGTTACAGATGGCAGTCTTCCGGGGTTCGTGTTCCCCCATTTCAAGCCCCGTTTTCTTCATGAAAAAACGCGATTTCGGTTTCTTGGTATTGGAGAACGCCCCTGCCCTCACTGTATGCACCTAAGGCGGACTCCCTCCTCTTTTCCCCTTGTTGAGAGAGATCCGCCTTCGGGGAAGAATAGGCATTAATAGGTGTAGCTCCCCAGTAGACCCGGCCGAATCCTCGGTTAATGCGTAACCTGGCTCGACCCCGGAAGAGGATCCGCGTCCCCTTTTTTTTTTAGTTTTTTCAAAACTCAGACCTTGGTCCAGGACTGCCCCGCAGTCCGCCTGGATTAATCAGCCACTTCGACGATATCTTTTGACCAACCACACCCCGCTTATTGCTCCAAACACCGTCTCACGCTGCACGCGATTTTTTTTGCCTTTTATCGACATTTTTCCCCAACGATACGAGGGTCTTTGTGAATTCGTAGAGGATTCCTTTCCTTTTAAGATTTTTTTCAACCTTATCGTCTAGTACAAAACCTTTCTTCCCCCCCCCCCCGAAAGTACTGATCCGGCGGCTGGCATGAGCTTAGAAGTCCTCATCCCCTTCCCCCAGTCTTACACCCCCACACTGGATTGGAAGACGCACCCTTCTCCTCCCCTTACTTTTTTTTTTTCCCAGAACTGAACTGTCAACGCAGAGCTTCTCGAACTACGCTATTAGCCGCTTTTTTCCTTCTTTTTATTTTTTGCCTTCTGTTTGTTCCCCAGCGGTTTATGGACTCCTGTCACGGGACTTCTGCCGACCGACCTATCCCTCCAACACCCTTTCTTAGGTAATACGTACTCCTTGCAGGACATCTTAGGTGAACGGTGAAAACCTCGCCCCCCGTCTTTTTTCCTTCTTTCGGGGCGTTTGCCCGTTTAAGGGTTTCTCTTTTTCATGTTCCCGGACCCTGCCTGCCTCTATTTTTTCTGTTCAAGATATGAAAACCTGCACGGTTACGGCCCCCCCTAAAAAAACCTTGCTTTATTTTTGATTTGGCAGCGAGGTCGGCTCCCCAAGCCTTTTCTTCTATCCTTTCCTGCACACTGTAAAGTCTCGGCCGTTCCCGACCGACTTCCTTGACATCCTTTCCCCTTGATGTTAGACAATAGCAAAGACTTCCTTCTCGGTATATTTTGCATCCTAGTCTTTTATTCCGTTTTTTTCTTTCTCCGCCCCTTCTTATCCGGGCAGTTAGCCGGATGCGCCCAACGCCTTTCCTTCCTCTCGCGTCTTTTTTTTATGGACATGTGACTCCAGCCCGTCTAGCGTTGAACGAGCTCTTTTACCTTTTCTTTCTCTTTTGAGCCTACACCCCCGTCTTTCCTTACCTCCTTCCCCTTTAGATGCTTCCCTGGCGCGAGGCAATGCAAACTATTTTTATCAAGACACGAGCCCTTGCATCTTTGCGCGGCTGTTGTCTTAGATCACAGGAATTGCTGCTCATTCCCTTGAGAATCTTCTTGCCTGTTTAGGAAGTACATCCACCCTGTTTCTTCCCTTCTTTCAACGTGGCCTTTTCCCTAGGTCCCGCAGCGCCCCTTCACCTCCCCTTTTCTTAAGCAGGACCCCCCCACGGAGCGACGAGAGGTTTTTTCCCCCTTTGTACCGCCCATTTTTTGACTAGTCTAATTTTTTCTGAGCGAGCTTTTCTTTCTTTCTCGAGACTTTCGACAGTTTGCATTTAGATCCTAAGCCTTTGATGATCTCTTCCTAGATATATTAAAACCTCATGACGTCCGCCCTCCTCCCCTTTCTTGGAGGCCGATCCTCACTGTTACACTAAGATTTTTTTTCCCAATTTCCTCTAACCGTGTTGACTTGCGTGCCTCCGCACAGATCCCCTTCGAGATTGTCTAATGCGCCCCTTCCCCCTCTAGTTCTCCGCGAACTCTCATATCATTGTTAGTAACTCCCCTGTCCGCACCGTTTTTGTTCCCGACCAGCATTTTACCCGATCATAGCCAACAGTTTTTTTTTTCAAAACCGCGAGGCTGTGCCTTCTAGACTTCCGACAATTCGAAATTATGCTCTGATGAGGGCCCATCATTTTGGATGCCCAATGCCACTTTTCCTTTCTTTGCGATGTTCTGAGGGTCCCGATTTTTCTCCTCTTGATAGACGGAGTAGAAAAAGAGCATCTTTCCCGATTTTTGTCCCCCTCCCCCTCCGGGATTGTGTCTTTAGCGAGATCTCCCCTCCTACGTTGTTGTTCTCTCTGTCGTCCTTAAGCACCCCTGGGCTGGTTTTTGAAAAGCGGGCTCTTTCCGGTCTTCTATGCGCTCGAGTAGAGTAGACAACGCTCTGTCTCTCCCTCCCCTCCTGCATCCCCCCACTCTGGGACGTCCACAGCTTTCATTTGGTCTCTTTTTGCGCACCCGTGTTTTCTCCCCGTTCCCTGCAGCCTTCCCCGCTTTCTTTGTGGGAGCTTACTTCCCCAGCCAGCGCTTTGACCTTTCCCCCGGGTTCTCTTCATCTTCAATTGCGCGCCCCGCTTTGGCAACCCCCCCTTGCCCGATCACAATGAAAGCGAGAGGGTCGCTTAGCTTTTTTTCTATTTATTCTCATTCCCGTTTTTCTTTTTTCCGCATTCCTCTGGTTGCCAGACCCTCTCTGTTCTGGCTTCCCGGACTCTGAAAGAATTGGTTCAAAATCGTCTAAAAGGGTCTTTTCCGCTTTTCTTCTTCCCTCTCCCCGGGCCGGGCCTTGCGCTCCTTGCGTCGATCGAGGCCTCTCTCTCAAACCTGATTGCTACACCCGTACCCTTTTGCTAGATGATCGTAAACTCACGGAACGCGAGACCCCTCCCCTCTAGCTCTCGCAGCCCCTCGTTCCTTTGTTTTTTTTGGCAAGTCATCCAAAGCTCGGACATGAGGCAGTCCCACTTTTTTTTTCGAGTGACGGACCGCGTTCGCTTTTCTCTCAGCTAAGCCCGTGACCTCTTTTCCCCGAGCGTTTTGATGGTCGGCTCCGACAAAATGATGGTATGCGGCGTTGCATTGGTACTGATCGCCTCAAGGCGGTGTTTAGAAGTATCCCATCGTGGGCCGGGCGTCTCCCTCAGGAAATGTCTCAGCGGTGGCAGTGCCATCTCGATCGATCATCTTAAGAGTTATTCCCCCCCCACTTTTTTCTGTGTAACGAGCCCCCCTAACAGCCTTTTTAAGTGGAGAGCGGGCTAGAATTTTTCCTGCTTTATTTTCTAATCTCCGGACGTTCGGGGCTCTTGCCGCCGCACATTGGTTCCCGGCCTCTGCAAGTCCGCTTCTTTCCCCTTCTTTCCGCCGGCCGGCCACCCCAAGGTCGCAAAAAACTTTTCTTCTTCACTACTTCCCTTGATGCTGGAAAGACCTTAGTGCGGTCATTTTCTTTCTTTTGACCTTTCCTCCTTGGTGCGGGCCTGTCCCATGTCACCTGTAGCGCCAAATGAGCTTTTAATCGTTCCTTTCCGCTGGGTTGACCATCAAGAAGCTGGTCTTTTTTCGGCACGTTGCCGGGTTATCTGATTTTCCACCTGCGCGGGATTTCGCGCTTTACAAAGATGATGTCTTTGCCCCTCATCCACCCCCTGAACGGGGCGCGACTCCCCACCAAACCAAACCAACCCCCCCCCCAAAACAAAAAAGTTCGGCGAGTTTCCCTCCTGGAAAATAGACTATTCTTCGAACTCTTTATTCCGTAGTCCGCTAACTTTTTTTAGCCGAGGTCGGGGCATTCAGTCCCCCGGGACATTGTCGTTGGCGAGAGCGCTATAACGTCCTCCGATAGTCCTCGTTCGGGGAGCAACCAAGGCGCTTCCTTTCCCAGAGGGCATGGCGTTGTCCGGACTTTCTTAGTTGACCGTGTACTCCTATTAGGAAATTTCTGTCTCCCTCTTTTTCTCCCCCTTATTAGGCCAGGTGAGCACGTCTTGTTTGTGCCCTCGACGATGACGGTGAAATATCCTTCCATCTGTCAAGCCGAATACGGTCCCGCCCGCAGAGCATCCTTTTTACGATTTTCTTTTCCTTGGCCCGATCGCTGGGTGCTTAGCTGGTGGTTCCAAATGCGCGCCGTATGTAACGTTGCAGTGATGAATTCGTGGCGTTCCCCCTGCCCCTCCGTTGACACGATATCTCCATTCGAAAAAATGCAAGGCGTTCCGAGGGGCCGCCGTCCCGTGTCGTCATCAAGTTAAGAAGGGCCAACTGAGTCTTTTGCTCGGGTTCTTTCACCGGAGTACCCCCGGTCTGCACCGAAGGGTGACTCTTAATAATAAGTTGTGTGTTTTTGCGTATTAGTAAGAATGGTGGCAGCCGTTCATTTTTCCCCCATTTGTTGTCGGCCCTAGCCTACGACCCTGGGCTTTTGTCTTAGCGGAAAGGGATACCCGGACGTCTTTTGACCCTCGTTTTTTTTCAAACAATGGAAAAGCACAATTTTTCCTGATTCATCTTCAAACCACCCGCAAACCTCGGCGCCACTAGGATCTTTTTTCCGAAGAACAATTACCACCAGTCCTTCATCGCTATATTAACGCCGATGAAAGCGGTTTTACCCCCCTCCCCCCCTCCGGATTCTAATCCGTTCTCGACGGAGATAGGATATCGTGAAAGGGAATTTATTTTCGAGATTTCACCTTATTCTCCCGTCTCCCCCTTACTTCCCCCCCCCCCCAAACCGACCTTTCATCCTGGCGTTCCATGTACTTAATACTTACGTTTCTTGGATCGGGCACTGGAGGCCGTCAAGAGCTCTTCCCATGACCCGAACTTCCTCTGCTTTAACTCCATGTTGATCCTCGCCTCACCGTCGTATTTTAGTCGTTGGAAAACTGAGTTCGTTTTTTTTGATATCTTCCCTCCCCGGGTTGGCCAAGTTGATTTTAATGAGCTACCGACATAGGATTCCCCCACACAGCATTCTCCTTACTCCGCGCCGGAATCATCGATGATGTCACTTTTCCCCCCTCCAAGTAGCGGGGTTGCGCCTAGTCGACAATCTTTTGTCTCGGTCTGACTCATTTCCAAGTCCTTTAAGAGCCCCCCCCCTCGCTTCGCGTTTAAAAGAATCAGAACCTTTTCACGTTGAACCGCTTCCTTTTCTTTTCCCCCATCTTCCCTTCACGCCACTCGGCTTTTTCCTGTGAACCTTCCCCTTTAGCCCTCGATGTTTGGTGAAGGAATTGCCCGTAGATCTCCACAGTTCCTTTCAATCCCGGCCTTGTCCCCCCCCCCTGGTTCGCCCCCTTTAAAGATTAGTTGCTCACTTAGCTTATAGTTTTCTCCCCTCTTTTTTTACTACTTGGAGGCAGGATTCTCCGCCCTCCACTGCGATTAGTTCTGAACCTTCTTTGATTCCCCTTCAGAGCCCTCCAACAAGGCTTGACGAAGTAACTGCGAAACCGGATCGTTGACCTCCTACTCGGATGTTTTTTTGCTCCGTTTGTTCCCCCCGCACGATTCCCCATAGATCCCTACAGTTGGCACTCACCGGCTTGCGCTCCCGGAAGTTCTTCCGCCCCGAGAAGACCAAACGATTTGCCTGGTTGTTTGGATGCTCTTCACCGGGCCTTTTGAGTTTTCTCAAGTTTTTTTTTAAGTTTTTAAAGACAAGCGCGCTTTGCGTTACTCTAAAAGAAACCCCACTCAGTTGACCCCGAGTCTTGTCAGGTCGCTGGGGAGCTCAATCTCCCGTTTGCCCTCCTACCCCCAAGAACTTGACTCACGATTTTTGCAAGACATTTTCCCCTCTCCGGGATTCTCTTCGT
>Ga0179591_1354411_pt1 | contig 21096 bp, 26 predicted proteins | sample CZOMad2_1_08_16f_FD_182891 | JGI IMG/M metagenome (GOLD analysis project Ga0179591, IMG submission 182891) | Vadose zone soil fungal communities from Angelo Coast Range Reserve, California, USA - CZOMad2_1_08_16fungal (PacBio error correction) | ecosystem: Environmental > Terrestrial > Soil >... | reverse complement strand
CAGCCTCCCGGTCCCGGGGAGAGTCACAGTTTTTTCCAGGGTTTTCGTTTCCCTTTCCGAGCAGGTCTCCCCCATAGGGGTGGCCTTTTTCCCGCCCGTTTGGGTTACAGACCCACCGGTGCTGGTGGTTGTAGCCCACGTTTTCCCGTTCCTCTCCTCATTTTTCGGCATGGTTTCTTTGACGCCGGGCCCCCGGAGACTCCCCTTTTGCACCCCCCCGCCTTCCATCTGTTTCTTTTCTACCCCCTTTGAAGGTGTGGCGTCGGTTTCTCTGAAAAAGTCCCCCTCCCTTTCCTAAGTAGTCGTTTCTTTGTCGTCCGTTCAAACCGTGCACTTTCCTCCCAGGGTGCTCGTTTTCCCCGGCCCTTTCCCCCGCCTTGAACAAATGCATTATTCCAGGTGTCGACACCTTTTCCATTTACAATACCTGGCTTTTTCCTTTCTTTAGACACTTTCAGACGTTCGACAATTTTTCTCCCCCCCCCACATCACCCTATTTACACTCGTGAAACAGCATGTTCTTGGTCCGTGAGTTTTTTCTTCTAGTAAGATGATATGCTTTCCCAGTAGTTTCATTTCCTTCCCCCGAAGAACCACAGGGTGGTTTGGGGGGGGGGGGGGGGGGGGGGTGGGGTGGGGGGGGTGGGGGGTTTGTTTGGGGGGGTGGGTTTTTTTTTTGGGGGTTAGGGGGTTGGGGGAGGGGGGGGGGGGGGGGGGGGGGTTTGAGGGGGTGGGGGTGTGGGTTTTTTGTGGGGTGGAGTTTTTTTTTTTTCTGATGGGGTTGGTGGGGGGGGGGGTTTATTGGGGGGGTTTGTTGTTGTTGGGGGGGGGTTTGGGGGGGGGGGGTTGGGGGGTGGTTTTTTTGGGGGGGGTGGTGGGGGGGTTTTTTGGGTCGGTGGGGGGGGGTTTTTGGGGGGGGGGGGGGGGGGTGGGGGGGGGGGGGTGTTTTTGTTGTGGTTGTTTGTTTTTTTTTGGGTGTTGGTTTTTTTGGGGTTTGGTGGGGGGGGTGGTGGGGGCGGTTGTTTTGGTTTGGGTTGGGGGGGTGCGTTTGGGTGGGGGGGGTGTGTTGTGGTGGGGGGGGGGTTTTTTGTGGGGGGGGGGGGGGTGGGGGGGTGGGTGGGTGGGGTTTTTTGGGGGTTTGGTGGGGGGTTTTGTGCGGGTTAATGGCCCCTTTGTTTACTTTCCCCCTTAGTGTTTTTTTTTTTTTCTGATTCGCACGGAATCTTTTTTTTTTCTTTGAGGTTTGTTGGTTTTGTCAGAAAGGCTTTTTCTTTCGGTCTTACTTACTGTTGGATGTCTTTTCCAGGGGTAGGTCTTTAATCTTGCCGCTTTCAAAGGGACCCAGGCCTGCTAAGGCGTCGACCCCCCCCGTCCTGTTTTTTTTTTTTTTTTTTTGACAGGTCCTGACGACATCCTCCCCCTAAGTTGTGCTTTGTCCATTGTTTTCATTCGCGCCATGCCTAAGGGTCCCCCCCCCCTGACCGTCTCCTTTGTTCTTTTTCCAACCTGGACAAAAAGGAGTTTGCTAATGGGCCCTTTTTTCATCTTTTGCATTTTCCCACCCTTTGCCCAAGTGACCTGGTGACCAGCACCCCCTTGCGAATCGGGGACTTGTTTTTTCAAGTGTCACGTCGGTCGGGGCAGTGTTTCTTTTTTGGTTTACTTGCAGGGCGAGTCCCCTGTTATGCCTCTTCTCTTGCTCGGTTCCTAGGTTCTAGGCTACCCGTCGTTCGCGGTGGACACCTCACTCCTTTTACTTTGACCGCATGGTGACTCTCCTTTCTGTGTTTTTAGAACAGCCCCTTATTTGCCTTCCCTACGTTTGAATGTTCCCCTCCAGCTTTTCCAGGATTTTTTATTTGATTTTTCTGCATTTCATAATTTCCCACGGTTCCAATTTGCCCCCCCTTGTATAATAAGGCCTTGCCCCCGGCTTTACCGAGTGACCCTCACTTTTTTGTGCATTATCCCCTTTTTTCGACCCACGCCTGTTTTCCCCCCACCCGTTTTGACGTTAGTTGGACCTTTCCCCACCAACTGAGTTCAAACCTCCTCCTCACTTCGGTATTGTCATTTTTTCCTGCCGTCCGGCGAGTGTGGGCCCCTTTTCCGTTTCGTTGTCGTTTTGATTTTTGGTTGACTTGGCAGCGGACCCATTTCCTTCTTAGAACGCATGACAGTTATCGTAACCCCATGTTTTATCTTTTTTCTGCAGAGGCGGTGCGCATTTTCGGGCCAGGATAGCTTTATCCTTTTTTCAGCTTCCCCCGTGCCATGCCCCTATTGCCCTGTTTTGGTGTTCGTCTTGCACGTCTCGGCTTGGTCCCTTCTCCGACCCCCCCACCCCCCATTTGTCTTTTCGTAAATGTTCCCGACTCCTTTCTGGGCCCTCCCCCGCCCGCAGCTCCCATGTCCAAGCCGGTTTTTCCTTACTTCTTGTTCATTCTTTGGGCCGGATGATTAGTTTTGCCTTGTGCTTTTTTTATTTTCCTTTCCCTTTTTCGTGTTTTTTTGAAATCCGAGTTTGGACTTCTTTTGTATTCGCTCGACTGTAGTTTTCCTGTGCGACACACCATGCCGTTGTACTCCTTTCCAACCCACCCCCCCTCGTAGGTTCCCCCTGTACCTCCTCCGTTTCGTGTCAAGACAAGCGTGCCCCTCAGTGTTGTCCCTAGTTTCCGGTTTTTCGCCGACTTTTTTTATTCTGCGGGGGTTTTTTTATGTCCGTACGAAGCAATAACCTTCCCCCCCTTTTGTTTCCCTACGTTTGCCATTTTTAGTTTTTTGTGATCCCCCGAACCTGCCTTTTTGGACACCAGTTCCCCGTTTTCGGCACTGTACAAGTTCCCCTTTTTCTTACTTGAGGTATCGCGTTCTACTTCTTCTGGTGGGGCCTTTTTTTTTTGTTGCCCAAATTAGCAGTAGTAGCTTTCCTTTCGGGGCCCACGGCTTTTTCTCCCCCATGATTACACCTTTTCCTTTTGGCCGAATGGGCAACACCCTTTACCAACTCCTTTTTCCCTTTTTGAAAGGACCTGTCTCTTCTCTGGATAACGTTTTTCGTACACGGTACGCCCCCTCGACACCCTTTTTCTCTTCTGCATTTCTATGGCTCCTTATTTGACCTTGGATTTTTTCTCTGGGCTCTAACCTATGTTCCTTCCTAACGTGTTTTGCCCCAATTGCCAAAAGTCCCCTCCCCCCCCCCGTCGGACTTCGTGAAGTGACTTTGCGTCCCCCATGTCAGAAAGCTTCTCCGGCGGTATGGTTTTTTTCGGCCTCCAGTTTTTTTCCCCAAAACTTCCCTCATTACGGCTCCCTCCCCCACTTTTACTTAAGGAACCCCCCCAATGATTTCGTTTCAGGCCGTTGAAAAGATCTCCGTTATTGCGACCTTGGCCCCACCCCACTTTTTTTTTTTGGCCAACGGGTTTAACATGATGATATTTCGTTTTGCCTTCCGCCAGTTTCCGACCTTCGTTGAGTTTTGCCACCTTGTCCCTCTTGACGTGTTCTGGCAACCATTTTCCTCTCCGACCTGGTTTCCTTGGTGTCAGTGAATGCCATCCCTATGGCGTTCTTCTCCCCCCCTGATCGGAATGATTGTTTTTTTTAAGGTTCTCCTTACGTTCTTTCTCCCTGGGCCAGGTCCCCTTTTGTCCTGATGGATGTCCTAGGAGTGGCTTCTATTTATTACCCTTTCTTACTTCCCCTGTTTATTGTTTCTCCGTCCTCGATAAGATTCTTCTGTCTGTAACCCCACCCAGAACCGATGGTCCCACTATTACCTTTTGAGGAGTACCGTGCGGTAGTCTGTCTATCCCTTATTTCCTCTTCCCCCCTAAGCAGACCCCTAAAGTTCCTTCTGTTGCTCCCTCTCCTGGACCAACATTTTCCCCCCCTCGTCTCCCCTTTAATACGTTTTTCCAGACCACTGGCCCCCACGAGATGGTCCCAAACTTGCACCCCCCCTTTTTGTTGCCCCAGGGGTATTTGTCGGGTAATGCGGTCGGTTTTCCCGTTTTTTTCTCAAGAGGGTTACCCTTTTCCCCTGTGGTGGTTTTTTCCCCGTTTTGAGCAAAGGGTTCCCTGCTCACCCCTTGATAAATTTTTCCTGCTCTTGACTTTTACAGGCCAGGTTTTTTTTTCCTTCCTTGAAATTTGGAGGAGCCGATGTTCTTGACCCCCCCGAGGATTTTCGTCTTTTGGATTCGAAGACCTCCGACCGGCCCCCCCCGCTTTCGATCCCCGGGGTACGCCCTCCCCCCCCTTCCAAGAACGTCACTTCAACTTTGTTGTCTTTGGGTCGTTTCCTTGAAAATGGTTATCCCCCCCCTGTTTGCGAGTTTCCCGGAACCGGGACGATCCCTTTTTTTCCCTTCCCCTTCCTCACACCAGCCCTTTTTCCCTCCTCCCTGACCCCATCGACCTAAGTTTCCAGAAGGATTTTGATTTCCGTTCACCGAGGTTGCGAGTGACTTTTCTTCCCAGTCCTTCCCGTTTTTTTCCTTCCCCTTATTATGCAGCCTATTACCGTGCTCCAGTGGAGTCTTTTGGATCCACGTGATTTTGCCCAAGCTGCCCAGTGCAATTTTCCCCCAGTCTGTTTGGCCCCCGACGTCCACCCCCCTTGGTGCCTCCCTTAGATACTTGTTTGTTTTTCCTTTTTTTCCCCCCCCCCCCCAGAATTTCCCTGAAGAAAATTTTGACCGGCCCGATTTTACTGTCTTTACGGTCCCCCGTTGTGACTGTCACCCTCGTTTCACGTTTACCACGTTAGACACCTTGTGTTTTCCTTTTCCATCGTGATCAACCTCATCGTGAACCCCACGGTTCGTCGACCCCCCCCCCTGGATCTTGCTCGTCAGAAGTTGTCAGCTCCCCGGTATTTGCGCACCATCGCGCGGGCCACACCAACGTTTACCCTTTCGTTTCGGGTTTGGTTCTTTTGTAGGCCCGAAGTTTTTGTTGCTCGTTGTTCCGGCCATCTCCTTCGTTGGTTGGTACGCTTCCCCTGTTACTCAACCCCCTTTTTGTCGGTCCGTATCTTCAGAATACCCCCCCCTCTGCATTTATGTATTTCCCTTTCCCACTCAGGGACAATGTAGATTACCCGTTTTCACGTCTCCTTCCCCCCCCCAGAACTGACCTTACTGTTCTTCTGGTTACGTCGTTTTTGGTGAGGGTTCCTTCGCGAGAAGCTGGTCTTTCTTACTCCTTCCTTTTTTCATTCCGACACTGAGGGACCACCCTTTCTCTCTGGTGTCCTTCCCCTTTTGAGCTTCGGTGGCATTCCCTTCCTTCCGCGCCCACCTGGAGTTTGGAAATATCTTTTTTTTGTTGGTCCCCCACCAGTGTCGGCCCGACCCCCGTCCCCCTGACGCCCCTCTCCCACCCCCTTGTATTCCAACTTCTTTCTGTAGCCCTGTTCGTTCCTTTTTTTGTCCGATTCCCCCCCCTTAACTCGACACGTTTTACCGTGTTCACCCTTTCGTTCCCCCTCGACATCCTTTTTTCCCCCCCCCCTGATGACTCTTCGGGCCCTACTGTGTTCACCTCGTGGATGTTCCCCCCCCAACCCTTCGAGCCCAAAGTTGTGGTGGGCCGCATGGTTAGACGATTTTCCTCCCTTGGACCCACCCGTGGGCGTAACCCTTCGTCGGCGTGGGCCTTCATTTTTTTTTTTTGGATTTCCGCGGTAAGGTTCCACGGGCCCCTTTTGACTCCAGCCTCCGCCGACGAAAACTTTCCGTCTCGACGGTGCCCCGCTCTGGTCCCCGTTTCCCTTTTCGTGTTGAGGGAGTCCCTTTTTTTAGATTTGCCTTTTTCCGACCCCACCCCCTCTGGACTTGAACACTCTTTTAATTCGAGTTTGGCCCTTTGTGGGCGTTTGATGTTCCTGTCCAACCCTCTGCTTGACACGTACTTCCCATTCCCGAGATCGGTCTTCCAGGACCCCGACGGTGCGCCTTCCCAAGACAAACCCCGGTCGCCCGCGCACACTGCCCTACCTCCCCCCTCGCCAGTTCCCACACCCCCCTAACAAAAACATGGACGTTTGACAAGTTTCTCCCAAACCAGTTGTCCGCATCCTGTCATTACGTTCCTTTTTTCTCAGTGAGGCCTTTGGCCGTGTTCCTTCCGCAATTTTTTTTCCGGACCGCCAATAATAAAACTGGCCCAGATCCTTGGATGGCAACCCCAAAACTCATTAGGGACCCTCCCTCCTGCTCCTACAGTAATGGCTTTGGCCTTCCTGTTCTCTTTCCTACTATGCCCCTCCACGGTTTGGACACTCTGGGATGTTGTCGAATTTCCGTTTTCCAGTCCTTAGATGGTTAGTCCTCGATGCTTTGCAGGTCGGCTCGTTTTTTTAGCTCCCCTTTTGTCGTTCGGACCCCAAATTCCCCCCCCCCCTCATAGACCCGTCTCTTTCCGTCCCCATGTCAACGATTTTCCCTCTTTTCCCCTCCTCACCGTGAGGCAACTGTGCCCTCTTCTTATGCAACCCAAATAACTTTTTTTTTTGGACCCCTAATGTACCCTTCACCCCCCCGCTGAAAGGTATTTTCGTGACTTTGAACCCGATTGTTACACTCCTCAGCGGTCGGGCGGCACCGCTTTGCCTTCCCTGCCTTGGGTTCGGGTGCAACCTTCCTTTTTTCTTGTTTCTTTAGTTTCTGCTAAGTTTTTTTCTTTGCGCAGGGAAATTCCAACCCCTTTTCAACACCAATGTTTATGTCCCCCCCCAATGCGTTCCGTTCCTCGTAGATTCACCCTTTCTTAAGCTTTTGTGGTTTGTTCTTGTTCTTTTGTCTTTTCTTGTCGCATTCTCACTGTTCAGGCCTGTCACGGTGATGTCTCCCCTGCATTTCCTTTACCAGTACCAAGCTCTTTGGTTCAACAACTCCCCGCCCTCCCCCCAGTCCCCCCTTGTATGACCCCTCCGCTCTGGGAAAGTTACATCCCCTAGTGATTTTTTCCGTGTATTTAGGTGATGACGTTTCCGGCTTTCCAAACGCCCACTCCGTAATTCCAGTAGTTATTGATCTCGCCGTTCCAACACAGCCCTTTTTTTTCACGCGTTCTTCGGACTTTTTTCCTCCGTCTCCCTCCGCCGCCTGAACCCCTGACACGTCGAAAGTTCTACCCCCTTTTTGAGGAGGCAGCTGGTGTGTGTTTGCCCAGTTTCCCCCTGTGTTCCCCGAACACTTTTTGATTTTTTTCCCCCGTGCCCCTTCAAGCCACTCCACTCCAATGCTTGTCTTTCTCTCTCAGTTTATTCTCCCCGCTGTGACTCAAAGTCCCCCCTTTCCTCCTTCCCTCCAGTTTCTCTGGCCGTTGTCCCAGCCTTTCGTTGCTGCAGGGTGAGGTGACGTCCTCCCACTTTCCTTGCTGAGACACCATTTTTCTTCCCCTGAATAGACTTTCTCCTTCCCGAAGTGTTCCCCCCATGCACCGGGGTTTCCGAGTCCGTTAATAAGGTCCCACTTCCCTCTTGTGGAGCTGTGTTCCACGTCACCCCCACCTCATTCCTCGGGTCTGGGCTCCTGCCCTCCCTTCCATTTCCGTTTGGGACCCACGGCCGTCTTCCTCTCCCCCCCTTCTTTCTTCGGCACCTCTCCCCTCTTTTTTCGGGTGGAGCTGTCACCAGACTCTCCTTTTTTTTTTCCCCCTACTCGCATTTTTTTTTTTTGTTGATGATTCATGGTCTCCCGTCGGCCGAACGCTACTTCCCTCAAAGTTTAACCCGACTTGCCTCTCAGACGGCCGTTTTCACCCACTTCTTGTGGTCCTGAGGTTGCGCTTGGTTCCAGCGCCCGACCCCGATTCATGTTTTTTTTCGTCCCACGGCCCCCATCAATCTTTGTACGGCTCTGCTGCCCACCGTCTTCCCCCCCGGATGACCCTTTTTCCCCCTGTTTTTTCCCCTTTTCCTTCGCATGTATCTTCTGCCGCACAGTACGTGCGAGCCCGGCCGTTGTGCTGGCCGTCATCACCTTTTCCTCTGTGGCAGGTATTCCCTTCGCGACGGGTTTTGTTTGCCTTGCGGTTTTTACCGTGAAGAACTTCTTCCCCCTTGACCTATCTGATTTCTAACCCCCTGTGCGTGGGTTCTTTGCTGACGTTTGCGTTGAAGACGATAAGTGTTCTTCTTCCCTTTTTTTTCCTGGTCTCAAAAATCGTCAGCCCCTTTTCTGGTTTTTCTCTCCCCGTCACGTGCGGTTTCTCTCACCCTTCTCTTTTTTCCCCCCTGCTCCATTCTTTCCTTCGCATCACGTCCATCCCTATTACCACTCCACCCTCCCTTCCTCTTTCTCCCCCCCTCTTTCCTCCCCGCTGCCTTTCTCCTCTCCTTGCTTCCCCTTCCCCCCCTTTTTTTCTTTACCCTCCCCTTATTTCTCCCCTATAACCTCGCACCTGGTACCTCCCCCCTCTCTCCCTCTTACCTACCCCCCTTTCTCCACTTTCCTTTCTCTTCAATCCCCCCCTGCGCTCCCTCCTCTTTCTCCCCCCATTGCTCCCCCTTACTTCGCTCCCCTTTTTTCCCTCCCCCCACTACGCTCCCTTTTCCTCCCCTTCGGCTCTTAACCCTCTCTCCTTCTTCACTCCTCCCTCCTTCCCTGGTTGGCTCTTATCTGCACCCACCCCCTCTTCCTCCCCCACTCCTTTCTGTACCGTTCTTTCCCCTTTTACCTCTTTCCTTCCTCCCTCTCCGAACCCCCCTTTTCTCTCTCCATGCCTTCTGTCCTCCCCCCCCCCACATCCCCTTCCATCCGGTTTCGCTGTACACCCCTCCCCCTACTCTCACACCCCCATCTTTCCTCTTACCCCCCCCCTTCCGATTCCCCCCCTCACTTTTTCCCCTACTCCCCCCCTCCCCTCTCTCATTCTCACACCCCTTCACTTCCCCCCCTCCTTTCCTCTCATCCTCGCCTTCCCTTCCCCTCTATCTTCCCCACTTTCCCCCAATGTCGGGAGGCTTCTTCTCCCCCCTGGCTTTTTTTCATTCGCCTCTAAGGTGTTGGAGGACCTGGTGGTGGTTTGTTTTTTCGACCCTTTTTTTTTATTTTTTAATAACCCTTTGGGATTTGCTGTCTTTCGGTTACTCCCTGCCCTAAGTTTTTTTCCCCCCCTTTGTACCTGCTTCGGCTCCGCCAGTGATTTATAACCCCGAGGTGTGGGCGTCGGTTGGGTTTGTTTGCCCCCAGCCTCCTTACCCTTTCCGGCCTTTGCCTGGTTGCAAGCGTCACCTTTCCTTCCTGATCTCCCCCCCCTCCCGGCCCCTGTCGACGCATTTACAACCAATGTGCAGGGAGTACAGGTCTAACACCTAAGGCCCTTTGTTCTTTGTTTGTCAAGTCTTGGTGCCCCCTTCCTAAGTGTCCCCCTCCTTGAAGTCATACATCTTTCTTGGCCCCTATGTGCAAGTCCCTTTCGGGCTGGGGGTTGTGAGATTTTTTTTGACTTTCAGTTTTTTCTCTTGTTCCTCTTGGCTTTTCTGCAAAGTCCCCCTTTGTAAGTGCGAACCGGTCTTTCTGGGTGTCCTCTCCCTGACCCCAATTTGACCTGTTGGTTCCCTGTTGCATCCGTCCGTCTTGAGTTCTCTTTTGATGTTTCAGGAAAAGGTCTTCGCCTAGTACCCTTTTTCAAGGTGGTTTATTCTTTTTAACTCTTGATTTCTTAAAGGTCAGACTGGATAAGGTGTACCCTTATGATGAATTCCCCGCCTTAATCATAGAGTGTAATTCTTGCTTTTTCCCATGAGCATTTTTTTCTTCGAAGGGACAGAGCTTTTTTTTTCCCCCCATTTTTCTCTTCTCCCCTTTTTTTTGATGTTTCAGTTTTTTCCCCCTCCCATGGGTGCAAATAAGATCTTTTCCTGGCCAGTTTTTTTCTTTTTTTTTCCCCTCTTGTGGCATAACCCCCCCAGGGCCAGCATTTTTGTAGTTTTCAGCCCCTTTCGGCGAGGTGACCCCCCCTTTGTTTCTGTTTTTTTTTTTTTCAAAAAAAAAAAGACGGCGGTTCCCCCCCAGTTGGTTGTTGTTTTTTATAGAAGTTTCTTCCGGCAGTTCTTTCCCTGTTGGGTGTGTTTGGGAGTTCCTGCAGGGCTGGGCTCGCGTCTTCTCTTGGGACCTTTTCTTGAGTTTCACAAACATATACTCCCCCCGGTTCCAACGCTTTTGCCCCCCCTTCATTTTTTTTCTGTCCCACGTCGGTGACTAGACTCCTCCTCGACGGACCTGTCGACCGCTTTCCCGTAGGCACATTCTCTCCTTATTTTCTAGAACAGCTTCTCCGTTTTTTCCGTGGTTTGCCGTGCGCTACTCCCTTTCCTTCCTCCTCACGGTCACCCCCTTTGGGGGCCGTTCCTCGTCGTTCCATGGTTTTTTTTTTGACCCCCCCCCACCGTGGTGGCGTCTGAATCCACCCCCCCCCCCCGCTTTTCCCCAACAGAGGACACTATTTTTCCATTCCCGGTTCCAATGGACCTATTTCAGCCGTTTTTGTCGTGGGACCCAGTGTCTTTCAGTCTTTTTGAGGAGGAGGCCAATCTGGACCCCGAATTTTTTTCTAGACGAGCTTTGCGAAAACCTTTTTATCGTTTTTTGAGGACGGGCTTGGGCCTCCTGTGTTTATTGGGATTCTCCGTGACACTTTCTTTCGCGCCGTTCCCTTCCCCCCTTGTTGTTTGATCCACGGCCGGTTCATCCTCGCGGACCTTCTTGTCATCGTCCTGTTCCCCCACCCCTCGCTTGTCCTTTTAGTGGCCGCGCCCGGCTGCCCTGCCTGTACTGCCCCTCCAGACGACGTCTCTTATTTTTCCTTGCTTTTTGCCTTTTTGTCTTATGTTTCCGCGGCTATATCTGCTTTTTTCTTCCAATACGAGTTGCCGATTGTGGTACTCCCTCCTTCTCCGGAGAGTCCTCCCCTCCACACCCCTAGTGTTTTAATGTCTGTTCAAACCCCCCCCCCTATCGACTTTACGGAAGCTTAGCCTCGTTACTCCCCCCCCACATTAAGTGGCCTAACGGCAAGAAGGTTTTTTTTTTTTTTTTTTTTCAGTTACGCCTTGTCTCTTTGTTCCCCCCCCCACTTTTCCCTTCCTGTCTCAAGAACCACCCCTTTTTGTTGGTAGCCCGCCGTTTTTTCGTCCTGATTTTTTGAACTTCCAGTGCCCACCACCACACTTTATCGCAATACCTTTCACACACCCCACGCGTTCCCCCCCCCTTCCAGCCATTCGAGTCTTTCTCCTGTCGGACCCATTCTTTTTTTTTTTAAACCCCTTCCAGACCCCAGTCGTCGCTGGCTTCGTTCCCCAGGGGGGGTGGTTTTTTCCCGTTTTCTTTGGTCCAACCTTGGCTATTTTGCACACAGCGGGCTCCCCCCCGACTTTCCTTGATTCTTTTTCTTCTTCGGTTTTATCTCTTCTTGACTTACCGTTATCCTCTCCTGGATACGGGTATCTGCCGCCTTTTCTCTTTTCGTAGTGCTTCACAGGCTGTTCCCCCCAGTGCGGATATTTTTTGCCCCCTCTTGGATCGGCATCTGCCCTGGTGAGGCATCCTTTTCCTCCTCAAACACGCCCCCCCCCCCCCTTTTTACTTCGAAAGGTGACTTATCCCCTTCCTCCCCCCCCCCCCCTAGGTAGAAGTCGGTTCTGCTTTGTTTTTAGGGACTCCGTGTTGAAAATCCTTTAGTCCCCCCCCCCCTACCCGGATAATAAAATTTTTTACTCCTGTAAGCTTGCGCTCCCCCCGAACGTCCCGATCCTTTGAATGTCCTCCCCCTTTCGTGTTTTGACCAACTGATTTGGTCCGGGTTCCCTTTTTCCTTTTACGGGTGTTTTTTGCTGCCCCCTTCTTGTTCCGCCACTTTTTCACGTGTTTTCCCCCCCATTTTTTTTGGTCCAGTTTGAGTGTACACTTTAGCCTCTTCATCAATGACTTTTGCTGGGTGTCAATTCGTCCCCCCTACCACAGGCTGTGCGGTTCTAGGTTTTTTTTCTTGGACCCGTATGCAAGTTTGCCTTTTCCCCCCCGAATGGCGCCGCCCGGGAACTTTTTCCCTCTGGATTCTAGTCGTTTCTCAGCTTATTTCTCCCCTTTTTTCCCTAATTTCCCTTTTTTGTTGTTGAGTTCGCAGGGACTTCTTTGATTTCCTATGAGAGCTATTGTTTTTCCCCCACCAAAAAAACAAAACCCACCACCACACACTCAACCAGCCCCTCTTTGACCCCAGTCCCTTAACTTTCCGGAACTGGATTTGGGACCTTTCTGGAATTTTCAATCTTCCCTTTCCATACTCCCCTTGTGATGAGCACCCCTCCCCTAGTTTTCTGTCTGGGATATTGACACCCACCCCCTTCAGGGTTTCTCTTCCTTTGCCCCCTTCGACACTTTTAATGTTTCTTTTCCCCCCTGGGGAACACTCCAAAGGTAGTGTTTTTTTTCTGGGTCCCCCGTTGTGCCACGCCTTCTGGCAACCTCCTTCTCTCCCACTTTCCTTCCCCCCTCTGGGACTTCAAAACCTGTCAGCTCCCCCCCTCTACGCGTGTCCGGCCTTTGACAAGAAGAGTTCCTGTAGGAGGCTGTCTTCAGTGTTTTCCTTTTGCTTCGAGGTGCTTGTGTCTGATGTCTCGACGGGGGGTGTTCCCTTTGCCAGACCCCCCGGCTTTTGACTTGGTTTGAATTTGTCAATCCCTTCCTCCTTCCCCCACTTTTCTTTTTTTTCTGCCCCTGTTGGCTGGCTCACAAATTGAGTTCATACGATCCTGAGGTGTATTTTATAAAGTTTCCAGTTAAGATTTTTCTTAGCAACCTTCTTGAATTCGGACATCCCCCTTTTCCAGGCTCCGAGTTAGTGAGTTGCCGACTCCTTTTTTACGTCACAGTTGGCAGTTACTGGTTCAAGTACTCCCACTGACGATCAAAAGTATGTTCGTGTTGTTTGTACCCCTTCGTTTCCCCGCATTGGATGGTTCCCCTCTTATTACAACTTCCGTGGAACACTCACCATCATCTTGATGGTACCCTTTTCCCCCCACTCAGGACAGATTGCAGTCGACCCTTCCCTACCAGGTTGACCGTTGGTGTTAATGGCACCCTTTTGAACCGCCCTCCCCGGCCGCGACTTTTGTTAAGCTTTGGCCAGGCTTTCACGCTTCAACCACCCGGAGAGTCGTTCTGGCCACCACTCAGTGTTGTTTGCTTTGGATCTTTCTGTAGGCAAGTTTCTTGTTTTTCCCATCTCTCCAGGCCAACAACCCCCTAAAATTCTTGTTGGCCAATGCTTTGTATTCCTAACCGTGCGTTCAGTCCTTTTCGTTGAGTGAAACTCTCCTGCTATTGTGTTTTGTCATGCAGTCAACTGTTTTTCCTTTTTTGTTCCGTTTCGTCCGCGAGGAGAGATATACACCTTTTTTCATTTTTCATTCCCCCCGATCACATCATTGAGAACCAGTTTGTTTTTTTAAGATTCGATTTCCCCCCTCCCAGAAATCCTCCCCGGTACGGTGTTTCTGGACCAGTTTTGCTTGTGCGTGAATTCGTGGCGTTTGTCTTTTTTTTACTTTAAGAATAGCTTTTTCTTCTCCTAGCGATTTTTTGGTTTGCCCCCGCTGTTGTCTGTGTCGCTTTCTGTTTTTGTTCTGTGGGACTCCCCCAGTTTTTTTTTTCAATTTTCATTTCTCCTGTCATCTAACCTTCTTCCCCCTCCCCCGTTTTCTGAGTCCACGACAACGTTTCATTTCCCCCCACACGCGTGCGTACCCTCTTTTCTGGTTTTCCCCTTTGGTGCATTTAGCTTTAAGCTACCGTAAACTTTTTTCCCCCCTTCTTGCGTCGGCGATCATAGTGAACCGGTATTGACCTTCTTCGGAGCTGTTTCTTTTTCTGTCCACACTTCCGAAGCCCCAAAGTTTTTGTGGGTGTGGTCGTGTTTTTTTTTCCTTCCCCAAAAAGTGGCTGCCCGTCTTTATTGCGTGGCCTCATTGCTTGTTTTTTTGTTTTTTGTTTTTGGCTGTATTGTTCTCTCCGGGCAGGGTTGACAATTGTAACCCCCAGTGGGCTCTTTTTGGAAACTAGTTCTTCTGACGATTTTTAAGGCAAAAACCAGATGGTAGACCTTTCTTGCTGTCCCCTGTACCGCTTTTTGTTTTTTACAAAAACCCCCCGAGTTTAGTTTTTAATGTAGCTCGGATTGGTTTTTTTCCTGATCGTATTTTTCAAAAATCCCGTTGTTCCCTTAGTTCTGTTCCACACCCCCCCCTAGCTTCACTCGACTAGACCCCTCCCTGTCAACCCAGGTGCTTCCCCCTTTTTCCCACCCCTACACTGGTCCCTCGCAGCCCACCCAGTATATACCCCCCCCCCAATACACCCCCCTTAAGACGTTGACCCCCGTGCCCCTCTCCCCCCTACCTTTCCCGCGCGCCGTATTCTTCTTCCGGCTTGTTTGTTTCCATTGCCTCAAAACGACTTGTGCATGGAGAACTGCCCCCTACCCTGGACTTTTCACTCTTGCCGGATTGCACCCCCACGTTTTTTCTTTCCCCTTTGGTCCCTTACTTTCCCCGTGCGTTTTTTTTTCCCACTGTGAATTTCCAAGGCACTTGGGGGTTGAACAAATTTTTCCTATTTTGCTAAGGACGGTCACTCATCGATTTTTTGTCTTGCGATTAGCCTTGATGTTCGTGGGTAGGAGCCTTTGTTGTTTTAGTCCATCGCACTCCGCGCGAAGGATCCTTTCCAGGCACCCCTTCAGACTCGTTTGATCAGAACCCTTCCCGGTCACCGTGAAACCCTTTTTTCTTTTCAGGATCGCACCATCACGAAAAGTTTGATTGCAACGAAAAATGTTCCGCTTCCGGCGGGTTAGTTCCCCAAGATAATCGTCTGGACAGGTCGTTTCTCCTGCCCTGTCATAATTGAGGTTTGCCACGTAGTTCCCTTGGTATGTATGTTCTCCCTTCGGCTTCCTTCTCACCGAGGCAACTCCCCCTCCCCCCACCCCGGTGAGGTTCCCCCCCCTATGAGTTTTCTCCCCTTTGAACCTCCGGCTGTTTTTTTCGGGGGTGCGGTCGTTTTTTGGTCTGCGATCCCCCCCCTTATTTCCTTTTGCCCACTGAAACCCCACTTCCCACTGCAAACTGACTTACCGGTAACCTTGTTTCTGGTTTTTCACAACTCTCCCTTTTTCCCCCGTCCCCCCCCCCCCTGGTTTGAATTTTTTCCCCGCGCTAATTTATTAGGGTTCTTTTGTAAACTTTTGATTGCCTGGTTTCCAACCGGAAAATCTCCAGATTATCTGTAACACTTTCAAGTGTCCCACAATGTCACAAGTGTAACGACGTGTCTTTTCTTTTTTCAGGCAAGCCCTAAACAAAGGTTGTCAATGTATTTCCTTATTTTTCAACCAATACCTTCTGTTTGCATTTTTTTTTAGCGACCTTCTCCCCCCTTGAAGTGAAATTACCCTACCCCAACCTTCAGGGCGCTTCTCCAAAACGCTCCCATCGTTTTTTTTTTTTTTTTTTAGTAGTCTTTTTTTCTAGTGTTCGACGAGACGTTTCAACTTTCCCCCAAGCGCCCTTTTGTCACTCGCCGGGCCCTTTCTACGTTTGCTCGCCTGCTCGGCGACGTTGGATTTGTTTAATGCTTTGTTTTCGCAACGCAGCTTTAGTCCTTCCTTCTGGGCTCCCCCTGTCGGGTTTCCATCTCCCGTTGAGTCTGGGCCTTACGTCCTCTTTCACGTTTTCACAATCCTATTTTGAAGCAAACTAGGAAACCCCCTTTTTCTTTGTTGGCGTTTGCTTTTTTTTTCCCCCGCCGTTGCTCCCCCCCTTTTCCCACTGATTGTGATTTTTCTTCGTCTTCCTTGTGTCTTTTTTGGTGTCCACGCTTCCCTTCCCCTATTTCTCAATATTATCTTTTTCCCCTTCCTCCCCCCCTTTTTTTTAGGATTACTTCAGGGACTCCTGCCCTTCATTAGACAACCGAAAGGAAACGTTGCGTCCCCCGTTGTTGCTTTTTTTCCGTTGCTGTGCTCTTTGACCCGCCGTTTTTTTTTGCTGTCCGGTTCTTCCTGCAGCGGCGGTTTTAGCCCTGCGGTCCCCGGCGCTGGGCCTGGAAAACAAAACTTTTTTTACTGCGACACAGGCCCTCTTCTTTTCCATCCAAAGTCTCGAGCATATTTACTGGCATTGCGTCCTCACTTCTTCGCTGTTCCTCCGCTTTCTGACACGGCCCCCCTGGCCCTTTTTAATTTCGGACCTTTAAGTGGTCTGTGGGGGTTTCTGACCTGATCGACTCGTGACTTCGGGTCCCCTTTTTTTCCGTTTTGATGCGAAGGCCGCTGAATTCCTTAATTTCCCCCCCCCCAGGCGGCTGCGCGGGACCCTAGTACAATTTGATGGGATTGGGCTTTTTTCCTCCGTTGAAAACAAAAGGTTTCGGGCGGCGGGCGACTTCGTATTTTTTCCCCCGGTCTAGTTCTTTTTTTGGTTTTTTTTTCTCCGTGAAGCAGAAAGACTGCTTTTTTCGGTTTTTGAGTGTTTCCTTCCGGGTAATCCCTCTACCTTTTTTTTTCCTTCATTGTTTCCTTTTTCCCCCCGATTTGTTCCCCCATTCCCCGGTTGTCCCATTTTTTTAACCCGCCTTCGTACTGTAAAGTCGTTTTTTCGTGAGCCGTTCACTTTTCTACAGGTTTTGACGCCTCCCGACCTTCCGTCCTTTTTTTTTCCCTTGCACCATGGAGTTCCAGGTTTACAAACTCGGTGCCTCCCCTTTGGTTTGACCGGGGTTTGCTTTTATCTCTCCCCCCCCCCCCCCCTCTGTAGTCCGACCGGAAATCATCCAGTCTTGTGCCCCCGTGGCACTTTGAGTCCGGAGGGTTTTGCTCCTCCTGGTAAGTATTCTCTTGTACCGTCGTTAGCCCTCCTTCTGGCGGTCGACTTGGACATTTGTAGTCAGTCGTTTTTTGTGCGCTCCCCACTGCCCGGTGTTGGGCCGTTTGGCCTCTTGGTTGTGTCAGGTCGGTTCTGTCGTTCCACTGTGCGGTCTCTTTGGGGTGGAAGGTTCTTAGTTGACGCATCGTTTTCCCCCTCATTCAGTTGTTGCCTGCTTCCTTTTTTTCGTCTTGAACATTTTTGGCTGCCCCTTTCGTGGCATCATATGTCTTGTTCATTGCCCTTTTGCGATTTTTTTTTTCCCCAAACTGGCTGCCTTACCCTTGACGTCTTTCCGCTTTTCCCTGTCTCCATCGCGGTAATTTTCTTTTTCGCCCTGCAACCGTTTTTGGCATGAACACAGGCCCCCCCAATGAAGAGTCCTTTCTCCTGATTGGCCGGGTCTGTGAGTTTTTGCTTTTTGCCCCCTAGTTCGTTTTAGTACCTGTGCTGGGCTTTTGTTGTTTTTCCATTTTTGGACCTGTTTATGGCTCTGTTTTGGATTGCTTGCTCGGGTGACGCGGCTTACCATGCTGGTCTGGACATATCCCGGTTTGCAATCCGTTTTTTGGAAGCAGAGTGTCGACTGCTAGGGGGTTGTCAGACCGCTCCTACTTGCGCACTTTTGTTTTCCCTGAATGTAAGTCCTGCTGGAAGAATTTTCTTTCGACACCCTTCCGACCGTTTTTTTTTTTTTTTTTTTTTTTTTTTCTTTTTTTTTTTTTGTGTTGGTGGTTTGGTTTTTTTATGCTTTCGCGCCGTTCAGTTTCCTGGCATTTCCCCCTGTTTTTGACCCTGTCCTGGAAGTCCCTTCCTGAAAGGCGGTTGCCACGGGGTCCCCTTCGTCCTGAACATGCTGCCAGTTTGCCTCACGTTGGTACCCCCCCCTTTTTCACCCACGTTCCCCCCCCTCCCCTGCCTGATGGCTCTTCGGTTTTTTCCAAGGGATACCTAGACGTACGGCGGTGGGTTCCCCCCTTGTCCGTGTCGTTTTGTCGGTTTTGAGGTCCCTTCCGGCGAGGCCCCCGTACGGGCGATGGCCTCCCTTGTTTTTCAAGGTGTTCTCGTAGGGTCCGGGTTCTTGCCTTTGGCCGCTGATCTTCCCCCCCCAAACCCCTTTTTTTTCCTTTTTTTAGATGGATGTCCCCCGTGTGAGCCGCACTTTTGGCGTCGTCCCCGCGGCGAAGCGGTTCAGACTGTAGTCGCCTAAACGCGCTGAGGAACCGTAGCAGACCCGAGCTTTGATGTTTTTTGCCCGCCTTCCGCCGACGGGTGTCCCCTTTCCCCCCATAGAAGTGTTTCTTTTTTTGTTTCTGATTGTTTCGCTTTTCTCATGGCCTTTTTGTAAGTCGTTTGTTTTTCTTCGGCTCCCGGAGGACTTGGGCCGACACCCCCCCCCCATGCAAGACCCTTTCTGGACCCCACCCCTTCGGGAAAAGTTCCCCCGCTTTTTCGACGAGTTCCCTTTCAGGCAGGTCTTTGTGTGTGAGTTTTTTCTTTATTTTGTGTTGGCGAAAACGGCGGATAGGTGCTTTGTTGGAATGAAGATGTGCGCTTCCCCGTGTCTACGAGCCCCAGCCCCTCCCCCCCCCCCCCCCCCTTTTTTTCCCCTGACCGCTAGGTTTTGTTGATCACGATTTGTTCCTCGGAAAACACCACTTTTTTCATAATCCTTTGCCAAAAGCAGTTTTGACTCTCCCTTGGATCTTCTTTTTCGGCGGTTTTTCCTTCTTTTCTTTTCCCTGCTTGTGGAACCCTTTCAGTCCTTCGGGTTAGTCGGGCCAGGGCTTTTGGAAGACTTTGTCCCCACCATTCCCCATTGGATGACCTTTTTTTCAAAACCCTTATACAACTTGACCTTCCCCTTGATCTTCACCTTCTCTTTGCTCGTGCCTTGAAGTACCTTTCCCTCTACTCGCTCCGTTATTTCTCGTTTTTTAGTCTGTCCCGAGCCGGAAATCTTGTTGGTATAGAACCTCGCTTTGTATCTGTCCTTTTTACCTTTGTCTGAGGGCAGGGGTGCCCCGTCCACAAAGTTTTCACCCCCCCCCCCCCCGCAAGTTCATTCCTCCCATGTGATTGCGCCATTTCCTCAGAGTCTACGGTTCTTCCCATTTTTTTTAGACTCCCTTCCCGACAAACGCCCTAATGCCTTTTTCACCTTCTTCGGCTTAAAATTTCCAGACCTTCTTTTTCCCGCCTGTCAACGCGATCCTGTGAGTGGAGTTGCGGCGACCACTTTTCGTTGTTTCCCCTTTTACTATTATTTTAAGCGTGTTTCTTCCCCTGCCTTCCTCATTTTTTTTTGGCTTTGTGCCATTGGCCCCCCCCACGCGACGCCAGTTCTAAGTACCCCAAAGGCTCTGCCGAACCCGTTTTCTTGGTTCTTCTTTGACCCTACAATGCTTCTGTGCTTTTTTTCGCCGAGCCAGTGGTCTTGATTTGTAGAAGTCCCCGCCGGTTCACCTAAGGCAATTTAATCAATGATTTGGTTTTTGCCCCTTTCCGCCTTCCCCCTGCTCATATCTATCTTTCCTCCCGTTGTGTGTGTTGTTTACTCTGATTTTCTCTCGCTGCCCCGGCTTTTTATTCCACAAATCCCAGATGACGCTTCCCTGTTCGGAGAAGGCGGTTTGACTTCGAACCTGCTTAGGCCTTTTCGCGTTGCTTACGTCCGTCAAGCCATGTGGGGTTCTCCTGACACCCCCCCACGTCGGCGCCTACTTTGACCCTTCCTTGAGGCCCCCTTTTTTCCACAATGCACAAAGGCCCCCCGGGGCTGGCCCAGTTCGTAAGACCACCTCTTTTAGCCACCTCTTCCCTTTTCCCCCACGCTTTTCGGTCGGGACTCCCCCCCCCCCCGGTCAGCTCAACCGGGATACGTCGTTTAGTTTTTGTGACCCACACGACCCCATCCGTTCTTCTGGAATTTGGTCTGATCAAGGCAGTTCCTGCGGATGTTCTTCATGTTGATCAATGGAATGCCGAACCGCCCAGAACGCGTTTCCTTTGGACGCCCAGGATGTTGACAGCAACTCCCCTTGCAAGTTTTCCCACAGCATTCTTTTTTTCTTTTTGTTGGTTTGATGCAGTTCTTTTTCACATGGACGAGGCCGTCTTGACGCTTTCCCTGATGTTTTTTCCCCCGACGACCGTTGACTTTTTTTCTCCCCCCGAACCTTGGGCAATGTTTCCCATGATTTCCCGGTTCGTCGTGCTTTGGCGTTAGTCCTTTCCTTCCCAGACTCCTTTTTATCTGATGGGCCCCCGACACAGGGCATCTCCCAAGAGTCATTTTTTCTCCACTGCTCGTTGCCAATTTCTCAATTTCATTTCTGTGTTGAAAAAAGGTTGTTCCGACCCCCCCCCCTCGTTTAAAGACGACAGTCCCGACTGGTTTGCTTCCCACTGTTTCCCCCAAGGGTCAGCCCCCGTCCCAAGAACAGAATTTTCTGAACCGCGAATCCTTAAATTCCCTTTCCCAAGCCGGGTTTGCCTGGTGAACACTGTTGTCACCGTGTGGTTTTTCCTTCCTATATGTTTGCCCTCCCTTTTTCTTTTCCTCTTTTCCCAAGGTCGTTTTTCCCCCCTTTTCCCAATGTTAGGATCCCACCACGTTTTTTTTTTATTTAGTGTTTTGCTCGTCTCTCCCTCTACGCGCGCCCCCCCCCATTATTTTGACCCCCCCCGCGAAAATGGGTCCGTTCGGTCCCCACGTGGGGGCTTTTGTCTTCAACTCCGAGCCTGGTATTTTTTGCCGTGTGCAACGCTGGTTTTTCCCACGCCGCCCCGGTCCGGGGGTTTGTGTTCTTTGCTCCCGTCCCCTCGCTTAGACACACTGAGGGATTGTATTTCAACTTCCCTCTCGGAGACTCCGCGGCAGATGCCTTTCCGCCCAAGACAAGCATTCTCCGCTTCCCTGTCTGCGCGCTCGGTGCACCCAGTGAGGCGCGGAGGCTCGGGACGCATTGCTTTCTTTCCACGGGGCGGTTGTCCCCCACTTTCCTGTCGCCGCGGCTAACCTCCGTCGGCATTCCCCCTGTCGCGAACATGAGTTGGTGTAGCTTGCGTCTGGCCCCATTAAACGTCGGTGGTTGCCCCTGCCTTTCCCGTTTTCCGCTTCGGTTTTCCAGGGAGCAACCCCA
>Ga0179591_1292161_pt1 | contig 21098 bp, 23 predicted proteins | sample CZOMad2_1_08_16f_FD_182891 | JGI IMG/M metagenome (GOLD analysis project Ga0179591, IMG submission 182891) | Vadose zone soil fungal communities from Angelo Coast Range Reserve, California, USA - CZOMad2_1_08_16fungal (PacBio error correction) | ecosystem: Environmental > Terrestrial > Soil >... | reverse complement strand
TCGACAGCTCCTGAACTCTTTTGGTGACTCTGATTAGATTTTGCCTTGAGGTCAATCTGCTTGCGTTCCCTGTCTCGGAGACCTTTTTTCCGTTTGCCCGTTTGCTAAGGTACTCAAAATACCTCTGAATAGTCCCATTCCATACAGATTTTGGACTCTATCCTCCCACTCCCTTCGAGCCCCTCTCTCAATGCAGTCCGCCTGGAAGAGCCTTTTATGTTTTTTTTCTTCAGGTGTTTTGGGTTTGGGTTGGGTGGGCTGGGCTACTCGGGCTCTCCTTTTTTTCGACCCGGGCTCTAGGGTTCATCCAAATTTTTTTCAGTCCCTCCTTTCTCTAACTCTTTCTGGACTCCTGACCTAGATTTTTTAAGGGCAGAACCCCCCCACTCGCACGATTTGCTCCCGTGCCTGCAAGCGCCGCCGCCCCCTCTTTCCGGATTACCCTTATAGACGATCTTTTTATCTCCTCCACCCTTTTTTAATGGAAGTAAAGGAGTGAGCTTATCCATCCTATGGTCACATTTAATTCCAAGGATCAACCCCAAATCGGACGAGAAATATTGCAGTTGTGTTCCTTGCCCGACTGTCGTTTTTTTTTTTTTTTTTTTATCTCCCTTTCCCCCTCATTATCGGCCTCCCCCCCCCAGACAGTTCCTTCCTTGCCTCTAAGTACGTCTTCATCCTCATCAATCCGAAGTGTTCCCGGCCACCCCCTTCCTCGGGAGTTATGTTGTCCTGTCCACTCTTTTTTCCGCCGCGCCCCTGAATCCCCTCTCGGTGAGCGAAGATCCCCTTTCAGGATTGAGTTGCTCTGGCTTCTGTATAGTCTCGTTAAGCTGACGTCTTCCCTCCGTCCCCCCCCCCCTCCCACGATCTTGCAAAGTCCCCTCCTACCTGAGATTATTCGCCGGTTGCCGAAGACTGCTTTCAAGTCCGAACGTCCCCCCTCCACCCCTTTTTTTTTTCTGAGTCATGGAATCCCCCTCGTATTCCCTTCCTTCTGAAAAGTGGAATACCCCCGTGATGAGGCCTCCTTATGCAGCGCCAAGCCCCTCCCCCCACCTCCTAAAGAACCGTCCTATCGACGAAGGCGACACTGATACCCCTCGGCATCCTCCCCTTTTGTGATACTTCCTCCCTTTTTCCCCCCCAGAAGAAAAAAGGACTCCCTCTGCCAATAAGGAAAGAGGCTGTTCCTTCCCCCACCGTGAAGGTAGTCCGAAGCGCCCCTACCCCTCCAAGTTCGAATTCCCACCCGTGATTTTTTCTTCTCCCCCTTGAAATCGAGTCCAGAGGCGGGTATAGACTGGCCGGATTAAGAATGTCCCCTTTTCCCTCTTTTTCAGCCCGTAGAAACTCCTTAACTCCCTCCTTCAGGAAGCAAGTCCTTTTCCGGGTAGTAGTTTTTTTACGGAGCCCGGTCAACAACCCCCCCCCCCCCCCCGCAAGGTACAGTTCTCCTTTCCCTAGCACTTTCTCGTCGGTTTTCCCCGGTGACGGATAGGATGAGCGGCTCCTTCTGAGCCGACCTTTCCGACTTCCTATCTCCCCAGGTCTCTGGCCCCTTTTTTAAAGTGCAACTTGTTTTAAGTCCCCTTTTTTCCCAAAGACGTGCTTTTTACGGACTGGAAGCGAGAGTGTGGGTCGACCACTTCCGGGAGATGAGTTTTTCTCTTGCTTCTGATCTGGCTTTGCTTCGGAGATTCCCTACCCCTTTCCTTCCAATTCGGGTTACCTTCACGGACTCCCCCCCCCCAGGGTTCGAGGAGTACACAGCATAAAGCCTCCTCTGTCTGGCGATCCTTCACAAGATCTTATGTAGATGGTGTTCGATTCCCTCTTCTCCCCCGAGGAAGGAGTCCCTTTCCTCCCAGCGAAGGGCGCTTTCATGGTCGGACTGGCACTTTTTAGAAATTAAACTTGGACGCTTTTCTCCCGTGAGAGTTCCCCCTTTCATGGAAAGAGAGGAGGGGAGAGTTCTTTTTTTTGTTTTTATGACGGACCCCCCACCCAAACCTGCTTATTTCTATTAAGTCCCCCCTCTTTTACAAGGTTCCTGCGTGACCTTTATGTCCAACGATGTGGCGCCCCCTCGCGACTTTGTCCACTATTAACCTTCCCTTCCCGAGAATTAGCTTTTAATCAAGAGAAGATTTCTCAGGAAGGATTTCGTCTTCCCCACTCTCTTCTCTTTCTTGGGTGCTGCCCTGGTAGAAGATTTCCCTTTTTCCGCGGACAAGAAGTCATTTTTCTTTTGCGTGGAACGGGCACAACCGACTGCGATGTTGTTTCCTGATGTCCCTTCCCCTCCTTCCCATGCCCTTTTTTTCCCTAACCGCAACCGTTCTTACAATTCCTTTTTCCCACGACCAGACCCTCTGATGACCAGTAGAGACCTTCTCTCTTCATGAAAGACGACTTTTTTTTCTGCCTGAGAGTCTTGCGGTGGACGTCTCCTATTATGTTTGTCCTTCCTGCGAGTGTCAGGAATTTTCTCTGTAATAGCTGCCTAGATAGTTCTTCTTTCTTTGGGGGTAGTCGTCCTTCCGGAACCCCCTTCTTTTCGACACCACCCACTGCCTCTGTTCCCTCGTCGTAAGGGAGTAGTACATGGTATGAACCTTCCTTCGACGACCCCCACTTTCCTAGCTTGTCTTAAAACGCGTCCCTTCCCCTTCCTTTTCCCCCCCCCCTCATAATAATTTGTTGTTGTTGAGAGAACTCCGTCACGCTTTCTGGTAGAAACCCTCCCCGGTGGAAGTGTTCACTTTTTTTCTTCTTGCTTTTTCTCCCCGTGATGTAGACCTTTTCCAAATCTTTTTTTTTTTTTTCTTATTCTCGGGCCGGACGGACCCTTTCCCCGCCGACCCGCAACCGAGTAATCTTTCTGGCCTCACGATATTCTAGCCCTTTCTTTCCTCTTGAAGACGTCCCCTCTCTAGAAACAGATGAAGGTTCCCCCCCCCCCCCCCCTCTTGGAGTGGCTTTTGTTTTTTTTTTTTTTTTTTTTTATAATGTCCCGCAGGCTCTTTCCTCTCCTAGGGAGTTTTCCCCCCCCCCCCCAGGTTGCCGATGGCGAAGTAGGTCATTCCTTTCCTATGCCCCCCTTGTACGACTTCCCGTTATTTCCTTCGTCTCTCCTTTTAGCTTTCTGGGATGTCCTTTTTTGCTCCAATGTGATGGCGAAGCTTTTGATATGCCTTCCGAGAGGTTACGTTTGGATCCCCCACCCCCAGAGAACCTTCACACAGCCATTCAACCCTACGTGTGCGGGCCCTCTTTCCCTGGACATACATCACGGCTCCCCAGGTCTAAGCTTGCCCCGAACCCCCTGTCCCCCCCCGGCAGTGAGACTCTCGATCCCTCCCCTCCTTATCGAATTATGTTGCGGGAACAAGAGCTTTTAATGTTTTCGTTTTTTCCCCCCCCCTTTTTCTCCTAGGTTTCCATTAAGAGTTTTTCCCCCCCCGGGTGGTTCTATAACCTCGATAATAAGCATGTTGCGTTCCTCCCTACTTGAAAGATTCCTCGCCCTCTCCCCTTTTCCCCAAGTAACATCCCCCAAGACCTTGGGAGTGATACTCCCTTCCGCCGACCAGGGAGATTTTTCGCGGTTGTCGCCCCCTCTGTGTTTTCTTTTTTTTTCGCTGTAACCTAATTTCTTTCTAAATTTTTTTTTCTTTTTTTTCCCAAACTATCACGTGCTTTTCTTTTCCTCGAAACCCGTAAATGGAAAAGTCCTTCCCTCCTCAGCCGCAGTGCGCTTTTGTGTTGATCTTCTCTTTCATGTTTTCCCGACGTTCTCTTGTAAACCTCTTTTCTTTTTAGAGAAAGTAGTTGTGCCCCAAACGCACCGAATGGTCCTTTTCCCTTCCCTGTGATGACCTCCCTATTTCCTTTTTTCGGTCTGGCAAGACCCCCGTTAGGAGAGTTTCCTTTCTTTCGATAGGGAAACGATGTTACCCTTCGTATACGGTGAGCTGGAACACATAACTGTCCAGTGGTGGGATCCTCGAAGGAGTCGTTCTCGTCCTTCCCCCAGTTTTTTGGCAGGCTTTAGTCCTCGGAGGGTCCTTCTTTCTTTTCCTAGATAAAAAGTACCTCTCTTGCCGTACACCTGGATTTTTAAGACATTTCCCCGCCGCTGTGTCTTTTTCGTAGAAGAACCCTTTCCAAAGTCTTTTTTTTTCTTGTTTTTCTGAGTGTCCTGGTCGCGTGAAGAGGAGAAATCATACCTTTCTTGTTTCTTAATTTGAAGGTGGTCGCTCGACGGACCTTCCTCGGTAGCCGCAGACCCCCTAGAACACACGGAGGCATCCCTTCATTTCGGCCCTTATCCCTTCTAACGGCTTTTGCTCTTCCCAAGTGTTTATTTTATCGCTAGAGCTCCACCAAGAATTTAGTCCACGGTTTCTCCCTAAGCTCTTTCATTCTCAACCCAGGATTTCCCAGGTATGGTACCCGAGGAATTGCTTAAAGCCTTTCCGGCCCCAAAGGCGTCCGTATCCCCTCTGCAGCCCCCTTTCGGGGCGCTCCTTTTTTTTTTTTTCCTCGGCCCGCGACGATCTTCCTCTCCTTGGACTCGGAAGAATAGGTCTCCACAACCTTGCCGTCCCCCCTTTCCGCCCCCACTTCTAATTGCCCCGCGAAGCGGTCGTTGGGCTGGCCCGGAAACCGTTTCCGGCGGCGGAAGACCTCTTGTTTTCCCTGCTCGAAAAGCTGCAATCTTTGATCCCCATAGTGTGAGCGCCCCCCAGCACGACTTTCCTTGCCTTCATTAGTCACACAAGAACACCTCCTCTGGTTACGTAGGTGATCACACCGGCATCTCTGTCTTCCTGGGTTACATCTCCCGGTGTTTTTTTTTTTTTTTTCCCCCTCCGGTTCGCATCTCTTTAATCCATAAGAGTTTCACTCGGGACTCACGGTTTTCTACTCTCCCCCCATCCTCGTTCTTTTTACGCCTTCGGACTGTGCAGTTACGTTCGTTTTTCTTTTCCGACCCCAACGCAGCTTCTTCCCTCCGCGAACCTTAATCGGCGCCTGCGGCCCTGAGTCTTTTTTTTGTAGAGTACGCGTCCCAAGCACAAGAAAAAAAACCCCCTTTTCACCTAGCTTCTGCTCGTCCATTTGTTTCCTGATATTTTCGTGTCTTTCCCCCCTTCTCCCTTTGCTATGGATGCGATTTTTAGGTAAAGGCCAGATCTTCTCTTCTAGTACGCATAAACCCCTCGCGGAAGGTCTCTCCCTCCGGATCGAATTCTTCTCACCAAATTTTTTAGAGTTGAGCTCATCCCCTCATCCCCCCCCCAAAGGCGACCACCTTCAAGAAAAGATCTTCTTCCTCTAAGACGTTAGAGAGATTCTTTTCTCTTTGGTTAGCACTCTTGATGTTCCTCCCCCGCCTACCCCCCTTTTGAGAATTTTTTCAAATATATTACTTTTGGGTGGTATCGAGGATCCCTCTCTCAGTTATTTCCCTCCTAAGGAAATACTGTAATGTGAATAGGCGGTTTCCACCCCCTTAACAGGTAATTTCTAGTTTTTTCCCCGCCTAAAATTTCCGATATTCCCTCTTGTCACCCCTCTGAGCTCCTTCTGGCCGTTCGATTCGTGTTATGTTTGGAAATTCGTTGCGAAAGGTTACCCGGAGCCCTCTTTCACCCCTCCCAGGACGGGTCCGATGCACTCTAGGAAGACTCTAAAGCGCGGGTTTTTTTCCCACGAAGTGGTTCACCCGATCCCCTTCCAGGCGTAAAGATTTCAGTTCCCTGGCACTGCGCTTTTGATTTTTCTCCTGTGTCCCTTTTGATCGTTATGCCCCCTCATTAGTCTTGTCTCATATTGCGATCTAATTTCGTGAATCCTTGCACTTGAATCCACCTGCCCTTCTTTCAGTGTTTCATTGTTTCTCCTCCGCTCTGCTTTCGTGTTTGTGTGTGAATAATATCTTCCATATACGTAGTGATTACAGGTCTCCGCAACTTTTTTTTCCCTTTTCTGTCTGAGGGCCATAACTCCTTGGTAGATAAGGTCCCCACCTTAGGCGGTCACTCTCTTTTCCGTTTCCGGCCAGAGCTCGTTAGCCTTCCTTCCCCCCTCCAGTTTTTTTTCAAGCGTTAACTTCCTTTGGACTTTTCGGTCTTTCCCTTGAGTAAAGGTGCGGACTTTAGATCGTCCGGGCACTTTCACACCCCTGAAAACCCCCCCCCTTTACGATTCTTTGACCGCTTTTTCCCCCTTCGTCAATCACCTCTCCGATTTCTTTCCGCCGGGGTCTCCTTCCCCGACCACACCTAATGGTTTGCCTCCCTTGGAGAACTGAGCTCCCTTCTTTCACATGGTGGGTGTTTCCCTCTCCGGTTTTTTTTTGAAAGAAGTTACTAAAGAAGTAGGAAAAGTACGCCTTGATTTCACTAGATCTATTTCATTTGTTCCACTCGCGACGAGCCCTTTTTCCCTTTTCCCATAGACAATTAAGGAACCTTTTTCTTTTGGTGTAAATAACAGGGTCACTTCAGGTCGCCAGCCCTCCCTTCCTCTCGACTTCGGTGTTCCTTCAGGTGGTGTAATCCCACGATTTGGACATCGAGGGACACCCTTGTTCTCCCCCGTCTTTTCCCCTCTCAAGACTGCTGCGTCTTCGGTGGTTGGGAGAGAGAGCATCGCCTTTTGCTTCAACGCACAGGTCGGCCCTGACCCTTTGTGTTCCGGACTCCCACGCCTTTATCGGGTTCAAATACCCACCACTTGGTACAGGGCTAATGGGTGCACTTGCTACGCAGATTGAACGTCTCTTTACGCCTTTGGACTTTTCCATCCCTCAGAGATTTCTGAAGAGGTCTTAGGAATTTTCTCAAAAGTTCTTAATCCCCTCTTACCGGATTCCAGACTGATCCTCCTGGACAGCGAGCGTTTCCGACCGGCCAGGGTTCCCTCCTTCCTTTTGCGATTTGATAACCCTCCCCTTTTCGTTTTCTTCTCCTTCCGGATTAGAATTCGGGTTAAGTACCCCTCTGTACATGTACGGGGTCGAGGTATTCTTCTTACGAAGTGATGAGGCCCTCTTTATTCCCTCCTTGCATTGATCCAGCCCGACTCTTTCCCTCCTTAAGTAAAATGGCGCCCCAAGAGACTTCTGCCTCTTGTGGCGCCAGGACTCCCCAAGAACAACGGCGTTCGGTCGCCGTGAGGCTTTTCTTATTGCCATCTCTGTTCTTCCCCTCCCCCCCTTTTTCCCCTTCGTGCGTCCCATTCCCCCAAAATGAGTATATCGAAGTCCCCCACGAGGGGTTTCTCTTCCTGCTGACGTTTTTCCCCCGATTTTCTTCCCCCTTCCGCGACGGAACCATGTGGTTTTTTCGTACTAGATGTTAAAGAACTCTCTGTCTTAGAGAATCCTACCATCTCGTTACGGTTCGATTTTTCTTCGAAGCTTCCCTTCTTCTAACTGGTCGTGCCAAGGGAGAATATTCTACATTCGTCCCCCCCCCTCCAGTAGACTTTTGTTGGACCTGCTTTTTCCACCGAAAACTTGGCTCTTTTTCTTCCCCAGATAGGTGAGATGGTCTATTCCCGGTTGAGCACAGAAAAGAATTTTTTCTCCCCCGCATCCAGACTGTATACTTCACTCCTCCCAAGGGCCTTCCCAAGACCATCTATTTTCCCGAAGGCGACATAGATCCCTTTTACCCCTCAAGATCCTCCCTTTTCTGAACACCCCATTTCGTTTTCCCATCTTCCTATTTTTAGTGTCGTTTGTAGCCTATGGAAGCGAGGTAATAGTTCAACGTTCTTTCTTCCTCCGTGTTTTGCTCCTCTGCAGTTTTTTTCCTTCTGACTACGGACATTTTCACTGGCCAAGCCCTTTTTTGACAGCGTCGTACTGGTTTTCTTTCCGAGGTGGTCTAAATCTGCATCCCCCGTGACCGTCTAGTTTTTCGCCCCCCTCCCCTTTTGAGCTATCTTTACCCCTATCTTTTCCTCGGACTCCCCCTCCCTCGTTTTTTCACGACGACTTCCCTCCCCTTCCCAGTGGTCACGTTGTAGTTCGTCGACGTGCCCTTCTTCCCCTCGGTGAAGGACGCCCTTCCCCATAGGTCCTTTTTCCCCTTATCTTTTTTCTTCCCGGACTTTACATTCAACAGCGTAATCTTGGTTCACGCTCTTCGTCCAGGGCACGATGAGAGTTCTCCTGACAATCGCAAAGTGAGGTGGTCCTATACGCCCCCTCTCCCTTGGTCGCCTGTCTCTCGTGGTCCCCCCTCCGATGGCGCAGTCTTTTATGACAAGCGATGAGGCAGATTTCCCGGGCCCGCGTTTCTCCGCCGGTGCACTCCCCCCTTCTTTCTTCCCCGGTTTTTTCTTCCCCTGTTTGGGAGTTTATCTCGCACCTCTCCCCTTTTTTCCTTTCCAGGGGTAGGTTGTCCCCATTTGACAGGGACACCGCCCTTCTTGCGGCCGCCTTTCTAACGTCTTTCTTTTCCCTTACCCGCTCCCTCCCCGCCGTCCTTCATCCTGAGACCATTCTGCTTTCTGAACGCGACAATTATCGAAGACGCTCGCTTGTCACAGAGAGGACCTCCTTTGGGCGCCCCCCCTTTTCCCCCTCAGGTAAACCACCCCCTTCGATCATTTTTTTTTCCCTCCGACGACGGGAACTTTGAAGAACTCGCAAATAAGCGTCTTTCAATGACCTAAATTTCTCCTTTTCCCTCTTTACGCAAGCACCCCTCCCGTCTATTTTTTCCTAATGCACGATGTTGGTCCTTGTCATCGAACCCCTTCTTGCTGTAATATCCAGACCACACTCCCTTGCTTTCTTAGGTACTCCGTACAATTTTTCCTTTTCAAAAGAATTTCCTCCGCGTGAGGAAGCTCACCCTAACGGGAGTGTGGTCCGCACTGACGGTCCAACTAACCTCCGTCCGTTGGCTGCTCGCGTCCAGGCTTTCTTTTGACCACGGCCCCTCTCATCGTAGGAGAACCTTTTTTTGGTGCATGAAAGGCTTCCAGATATCTTTTTGACCCTTCCCCCCCCGTACGGAGTCCATTCCACCTCTCCCTACGGGCCAAAGAACCCCTAGGCGTGATCTGTCTGGCCCAGGAAGCCCCCCCCGTTGGTTTTGTTCCGGGTCAAGTACTTCCCCTGACTTTATGTTTTTTTTTCCCCCCCCGGTGAAGTAGTAAGTCTCGCTAGCTACCAGTAAACGCTTTTACGAAGTACATTCCTGGAAAGGAGTCCCCCGGCGATACCCTCTCCTTCTCCTCTTTTTTTTCCATAGGTGAAGACCTTTGCATTGCCCCCTTTCCCTTCCCGAGCTTGAGGTTACGTTTCTCGGCGGAGAAATGCATATTTTGACCCGGTGATGCCTCCCCGGTGACGTCGTTGATGGTTCCTTTGAGCTTGATTTGAAACAGTTTTTTTCTTCTCAGGATTTCCGGTCGCAGTTTTCTTCCCTTTCTAGTGTAAGACTGCTTTCAACCGTGTTTCAGGCTTCCCTCAGGCTCCCCACACCTCCTTCCTGGTATTATCCCCCATGGTTCCAGAAGATATCTCCGAGCAAAAGTCTTTCGGTTTCAGGGGACTTTGCATTACCCCTCCCGGTTTTTCTAATCCTTAGTTACTTACCTATAGTTCCTCTCGTGTTTTTTTCCCCTTTTCTTGTGGGAGGCATTTTCCCTTTTTTCGATATAAATAGCAGAGGCAGAACTTCCCCAGCAACGTCCCTTCTGAAACCCTGTGTCGCGCCCCTTCTCCTTCCTCGGAGCTTGCCGGTTCCCTCTTTTTGCTTCAAAATCTTCTTCCTAAAACGGCGCCCGAGACGCACTCGCCGTTTTATCGAAAACTTCCCTCGGCGGACTTCTTTCGTTCTTCTTAGTTCCTGTTTTTTTTTCTTACAGCAATCCCTTCCCCGTGACCTAGTATTCAACACCCTCCGGACCTGAGGCTACCCCCCCCCCCTCCTGGTTTAAAGTTCCCGTGGGTTTAAACATTGAACCCTTCCATTGACAAGAGCAGGTAGATCGTTAATCCCTCAGAGGTACTTCCTGTCCCTAAAACCTTTTGTCGTAGAGCCCGTGACTTTCGTAGCTCTTAGAATTAGGCTTCGAGGCGATGGAAGTCTTATCAGTGCTTTTCGATTTCTTTTACCATCCTAGCGGATGCCTTTTCCTTTTTTCAATAGTTCATAGAGACGTTTTCCTGTCAGGAGGTTCCCACCAGATTTAGTTTTTCAGTCGTTCCTTTCCAACGACTTCCAAACCCCCCCTCGCACCGCGTTTTTGTGTCGCCCCCCTTTTCGTCCCTCTGATGTCCCCTTTTTTCCCCTCCTGGGAGTCCCGTTTTTTCGATGACTTTCTCGGTTTTTCCGTCATCCTCTGTTGTACTGAGTCTTGCCCGGGAAAACGCCTCTTCAGGTCTCTCCGAAATTCCTCCCCCCCACGTCCCCCGACTTTTTCCCCCCTCAAAAGCGATCATCTCTTTTTCAACATCACATCCCTGCGACCGCAATCTCCCTCCCTCAATCCTCCCTTATAGGAGTCTGATCGTTGCGGCTTTTCGCTGTTATGTCTCTCCCTCTTAAGTGCTTTTTTGCTACATTCAGTTTTTTGGGTTTTGTAATTTAGGATGCCCCGTAGAAAGTCCAGCTCGTTCATCCCCCCCAGTCCTTCCTACGATGGAATTTTCTGGCGTTTCTAAATACATCCATTTCTCTTTAAGGAAATGACCGGAAATTCCCTTTGGAGGACGTCATCGGGAACCTCAGCTCCGGTCTCTCCCCGGAGCGTTTCCCGTTTACCCTCGGTGGGGTTTTTCTGCGTTGGGAAAGTACGTCCGACCTTTTTAAGTCCCTGCGTTTCCCTACAACTCTTAATTTTTGAGAAATTATTCGGTTCGCAGGCCTCCCTAAGATAGTTTTTCCTTCAGACCCCCCAACTCTCCTTTTCCGAATGTCCCCTTTCCGAGCAGCACTGTCCCCCGAAGGAGTACAGATTCCTACCGGAATGTTTTTTCCTCTACTCCCCCTTTATGATGGACAGTCAAGAGTTCCCCAACCCTTGGGATTCCATCTTGAGATCAACCCTCTCTGTCACGTTTAAGATTAAACACCCTTCCTTGCCTCCCCCTGGCCCATTCTGTCTGTCTTTTCCCCCTCTCAGGAGGTGGTGCGTGTGGACTAATCTCTCAGATGGATTCTAATCCTTCTTTCTTTCCTCGCCGCCCCCTGGACTCAGGACCAGGCTATTGTAAGAGAGTTTCAGGGAAATCGTTTCCCCCTCCCCCGTTCCTCCTGTTAGTTTCTCCCTACAAACGGGTGTAACCTTTTCCCCTGAGTTGCCTTAATTATGTCTTGATGTGCGTTTTCGGAGATCGTAGAAACACCCTTTTCAGTCTATTCGGTATTATTTCTTTCCCGATAGTAGAAGAACTTCATTCGCAGGTGCCTCCCTCGATGTTCGAAGGTTATCTCCCCCTCTACCACACCCAGTTCTTGGTTTCAGAACATCTTGCCTTTCCCCTTGCGAGCATTTCTCCCCCTTTTCCCCCTTCCCCCTGTCTTTTTTTTTGGAAGCCTCTGCTCTTTGATAGCACAGCCTAAAAAAAGGTTGCCCGTAGGTTTTTCTTTTCCTTTACTGAAGATTCTCAGAAATGTGTTCTTAAAGTGGTATGATTACTAGAAACCCATCCTTTCCCCCAAATTCACCACCCCCAAATCTTCCCAAGGTAGGTCAGGGCAGCCCGAGGAAGCTCCTAACATTAAGCTCAATTTTGTGACTTCATCCCGATGTTTCCACTTCCTCTTGGGTATAGAAGTTCCTTTTTAAAAGACGGTAGGATGTACCTGCACCCCTTGTCGAATAGTCTCCCCCCCCGTTTCCTTACTAAACTGCAAGGTTTTTTTTCCGGACCCCCCTCTCGGGGAAGCTACAACCCCCCCAAAAATGGACCTGGCGCGCACTTTTCCGTTTTCGGGTCACCATTCAAGGATGGCAGAGAGCAGGGCTAATCAATAGCTTTGGACGGGATTCCGGAGCTGGTCCTTCATTCCCTTCCCTCCGAATTTCTTCCCCCATTTCGTGCTGCCACGACGTGCACTATTCCGCCAGAGAGTTTCTTCTGCGGGTTTCCCCCCTCATGTTTACCTTTTTTCACACACACTTCCCCTCGTAATTTCTCTTTAAAGGGAGTTCGGACATTGGCAAGTATGTCCATGTACGGGTAGAGGTTACCCCTCATCAAGAACGTTGGCGTCCTGTGCCCCCCGAGCGTGGTCTCTGGGGGTTCTCTCCTTCTTTTTCCACAAAAGAGGCATTGCTCCCGGCGAAAACAGAGCCACGGCGTTCGTTGGCAAGGATCTGCGACTGTCGTGGTTTCCTTTTTTGCCCTTTGACATGTCCAATTTCTTTAGTTCGGATCTTCTAGAGGGAACGGTCCCAAAAAAGGACCACCCCCCTTTGCTTATCTGCTTGAGGAAACCCCTTTTCCTGAGGGATCTTCTTATGTTTATGCTCGCCCCACCCACTGTGTTCCCCCCTTCTTCCTCTTTAAAATGCTTTTCGAAGAATTTCGCGTTCGGACTATCCTAGGTCTCCGAATCCGGCCTTGTTTTTCGACTTCTTCGATTTCTTCAGCTTTTAGAAGAGTTTTTTTTTTTCTGCGTCCCCCCTCCCTTGTGTTCGCACGGGCTCTGGTCAACTTTGATCCTTCCCTCCTTCCCTTACTCAAGTGCTCTTTCTTTCAAAACGTATCCATTCTTTCCTTTTTAGTGAAAAGTACGTATTACGTCCCTCCCACAGAAAAGAACCTTTGACCATGTAGGACCTTTCTTGTCCCATAGACCTGGCTCTATCTAAGATTTTTTCCTTTTCCAGTTCGTGGCGGATTCACCTCACCTCAATATGTTGGAAGGCGAATTTCGCGAATGGACGCCTCCCTAAAGGGCGATTTCCTCCTTTGACATAGCCCTTTCCTCCACGGTTTTCCCTTTCCCTTTTCCCGAGAAGATCGAACCTTTGCCCCCCACCACCCATGCCGATGCTTTCGTAGGGGTGGTCTACCCCCCCCGCTTTTCCCTAACCTTTCGTACCCCGGAGGGCCTCACTGCTTTTTCGTCGGCCGAGGACCTTTCACTCATCCTACGTTTTTTTGTTTCCTTAGATGTCCTCGGCAGACGAAGAGTTATTCGAACGACGAAGCTTTTGTCACGTTTTTTCTTTTCTTGACTTTTTCTGACCTCCTGGACTTTGCCCATACCCTTCTGGGGTGGTGCCTTTTTTCTTTTTTTATACGACGGAAGGTTCCAACCCCTCGCGACCGCAAACCGAGTAATATTTCCATCACGATATGACTCGATGTCCCTCTCTTCCCTCCCCTCCCACCATGCCTTCTCGGTGTCTTCCCCTCTTCCTTGGGAGAGGAAGATCTTCGATCACCCAGCTGAACAAAAGGTTTGGCCGGGAGGTCATGTGTCAGTTCCCTTTTTTCCCTCCTTTCGGCCCGAATTTTCCTTCCCCCTTGCTGGATGCGTTTGAGATTACCCACCTTGATGGCGCGCTTGAGATACAGCGCCCTCGTTTAGAGAAAATGTTGCCCATTGCCCGGGCCACCTCGCTTTCCTCCTTCCACATTCCCGTTCTCCCCGGTTTCCCTTTAACGATCTCTTTCGCCGAACCCTTTATCTCCGGAAGGCTCGAAACCTGCCCCCTTTTCCTTTCTTGATTGAGGGAATTTTCACAACATTTTTCTTCCCTTTTGGGCTGACCCACATCGGTGACATCTCCAGGAAACACCCTGGCAATAGAAACCCCTTATTTTCCCTTTTTGTTTTTTGCCTCCCCCGAACGCGACCGAGCATTCTCCCCTCGACCTAGAGATGGCAATTTTCCTCCGCACGGAGAAAGATCGTGATCCTCCTGCTCCTCTCGAAGTTCTCTTTCCCCAGTTCTTTCCGCTGTTGTTTTTCATCGAAACATCCCCCCTTTTCCTCGATAGGGTAGTTAGCTCGACACGACCCCCCCCTAACACGTTCTTGAATGAGGGTGTTACCATCCAAGTACTTTTTTCCGAAGCCGCCGTTCTCCCTCTTCTCTGACTTCTTTGTTGTCCAGCCCCAGGCTGCGGGACCCGCATCGCACTGTCCCTTGCAGCGGGTCAAAACCCCCTTCAGCTCGAATCCCAGAAACCTCCCTTTTGAACCCCCTTTTTCCCAGGGATCCCCCTCCTTCAGGATCATTCCCCTTTTTCCCCCCAAGGGAAAGGACCCCCAGGTAGGCGCAGAGGAGTACCCCCCGATCCCGAATTTTCCCACCTTTCGTTTTTTTATCTTCCTAAACAAATTTGGGATTGTGCTGAAAGAAGATTCCGTGGATTCGTACGGACACCTACCCTTCTGCTGGGCCCATGCGATTTTTTCTACCCTTTCAGAGTAGACAGTCAACGATTCTCTTTTCCCTTCCATGAAGGAGTTTAATCCTCTGCACAGGAGATCGGGAGCTTTCTTCAGAATCCCCCCCCTTGCCTAAACATGTATCCTTCTGAGTTAGGTGTCTCTTTCCCGGAGGAGAATGAAATCTTTAAAGGGGGTTCTATGACAACACCCCCATTTTTCAGGAGGTGCTCGAGAGTTCGGGCTCGTCTCCTCCCCTTTTTTTATCCTTGGATTCCCTCTCGCTTTCCTAGGTTTTGATACCCCCTTTTGTCCTCCGTTCTTTGTACAATCTTACTGGCTCCCTCTTCTTCCCTTAAAAAAAGAAATCACAATGGGTCTAGAGCGAAGTCCCGATCTTGTCCCCGTGTGTTGAGCGTACCTTGGTAATGAATTTCCCTCCTTTCGTCCCCTTCGGCGAAGAATAGCCCCCCTTTCCGAGAAGCGGTGAAAGATCTTTCGGCTCCTTCTTGTTTTTCTTTCCAGATATTACCCCTTGAGTAAAGCCCTTTTTCCCATTAGAAAACGACCCCCTACGGACAAACGGTGTCCACCTTATTGAAGCGAACTCTTGTTCACCTTTATGGTACCTTACCTTTCTCGTACGCATCCCTTCCCCTTTTTTTCCCATCGAAACGTCGGAGGTGATAATCGGCGACTTAATTAAATCCCCCCCGGTATTTTTTCTGCCCCGTAGGAGAGGAAGTGGAAATGAGGAGTACGCACCACCCTACGACTTTTCCTCCAAGTCCCCCCTTTGCCCGTTCTTCCCTAGTTGTTGGTACATAATTGTTTCCTTTTTTCCCCCCCCCCCCCCCCCCCCCCCCCCCCCCCCAACAAATGACATTTTTACCACTCATTCCCCGAGGGGTTTTTCCTAATTTTTCCTGGAAATCTCAGCAACCTTTTTGAGTTCTCCACCTTCAGTGAATTCGGGCTAGTTCCCTCTTTCTGTTTGTTTTCCCTGTCCCCCGTGTGTGCCGTTGAACTTTCCCCTGTCCACCCCCCCGATTTTTCCTGGCCAGAGAAATAGTCCCCTCTTTTGCCGCGGAAGCGTAAGGCGGCTTGCCGGCTAAGGAGTATCTTCGTCAAACCTCCCCTCCCCCCCCCCCCACCCCTCGAAACTTTCTCTCTAGTTTCCCTTCCCCCCTGTGGAACTGCTTTCTTTCGACAAGGGTACGGGCGTCTGCCATTCTTTGTGATGCGTACCCTTCCAAACTTCTCTTTTCCTGTTAATTTTTCCTCTTTTCCCAAAGCTAGGTGCCTTTTACCGCGATCGGATACAGCTATTTGTTGGGTCACGGTCAGTGTTTCCGCGTCCCCCCCTCCCCTCCAACCATCATCCCCCCTCTCGTCCCCTTTTTCCCTAGCAGCAAAATCTCTTTTCATCTCAGAAGTTGTTGTTCATCTCTCGGCTTAGTGAGTTTATGTGACTCCCCCCCTTCTCTTTACTTAGTCCTCCGTTGGGTTTTTTTTTTCCTTGGGATACAGATCGCCCGGATAAGCGGAGAGCGTTCCTCAACCCCGTACTTTTTCCTTGCTGTGGACGTCCGCGATCTTACCTTCCTCCCCTCGACAACGCCTTTTTCCCCCTTTTGCCGTCATTCGGGGCCTCGCGGCGAAATGGCAGAGCTTTTCCCTTCTTCGGCGAGTTGTTCTTGGGGTTCTTGGGCGTTTGACCTCTTTATCCCCTTTCTCCACTTTGTCAACCCCTGTCGCTTCGACTATTTCCCCTCTCGAGGAAGATGCAACTCAGTCCTAGTTTTGTGGCACAGTTCCCCAATTTCCCTTCAAGTGGTGCCTTCTCCGAAATAGCCTCATTATGACCTCGATTGGTTGTCTTCCCTCCCGGTGGATGAGATGTCTAAAGTCCTTTTCTTTCCCCCTAGGGTTTCGATCTCTCTTAAATGACCCCGCCCTCCTTGTTTAAAAACATTATCCTTTTATGAAGTGTGTCCTTCGCATCCGACGTCCCACGCCGGAGTTGGGAATCCTCTTCCCCTCTGATATCTTTTGAATTCCCGTGATCCCCTCCAACCTTCTTTTTCTTTAAGATAGTAGAGTTCCTGCTGGGGAATCAACAAGACCTGTCGATGGCGCTTCCCTTGGACGTTTCTCTGTGACTCCTGCCTTTTGGAAGAATAAGAAGACCTGTCATTTTTGGAGAGAAGAGACACGTTTCGTGGAAAATTAGTACTCCTGCTCTTAGCACCCCTTCTTCCTAAACAATGGTCCCCTTCCCCCCCTAAGCTCTGATTTCCAAGCTAGTAGAAGAACTCCTCTCAGGTGAAGTAACGAGCTGGGAATGCAAGTAAGCAGGTTTTATTCCCATGACCTCCCCCCCCTCCTGCCGCCTTTTGTTGCTCCAGGAGTTTTTCCCCAACCCCCCCTGGTGATTTCCCTGTTGGTGAAGAAGGCGAATCCCCCTTTTTTGAAACACGGTGTACCTAAAGACTACACTGACCGCCGGTTTTCTTTTGAACAGAGATTCCCTCCTCTTAACGCCATGTGTGTCCACTTTTTTTCCCTCTCCCCCCCCGCACCTGCCTTTCCTTCACAGATTGCTGTTTGGGGAAAAGTGAAGGGATTCCATTTTCGCGGCCGCCGCAGAAGACCTCCACCATCTCGAAACTTTGCAATTTTGTTTTTCTTCCGGTGCCAAACCCACCGCATTCTTTATCGAAGGTGCCGTCTTATCACCCTTTCCTGACTGTACCTCTGGGTTTACTGCGTTTTTCGACTTCCTCTCTGACCTCCATCATTCAGCCAGTCATCCCTTCTTTTGGTAGGACTAGACGCCTTCTTCGGGCAGGTTCCCCCCCCCTGTCCGGGTAAATTCCTCACCTGATCACTCCTCTTTTTTTTCTTTCCTCTAGTGAGTGGTTTTCCACGACCTTTTTTTTTTTCCCTTCGAGATGATACAGTACTATTTCGGCCCCGGGTCATCACCCTTTCCCCTCGGAAAGGATCCCGAAGTGCAGATACGGCCTTTCCCTTTCACACATACCCGGTTTTTCTTTCATGCCCCGAATTCTTCTCTTTTTCCCCCCCCAAAACCACATACGTTAGTGTAGTCTCTTTACGGCGGCTCGGACATCGGGTTACAGGCCTCTGTTTTCTGAGTGAGTACACCCCCCCTTCTTTTTTTCTTTCCTCAAGAGGTCTTTCAGTGGCATCTCTTTTCCCGTATGGAAAGCGCCCTTCCCACCAGCGGCAGGAGCCTCAATCAGGCCCCTCTCTTCCGCAGGAGTTCTACGCCACCTTTGTCGTGGTCGAAGTGGAGGTTTCGAGGAGTTTCCCCTTCCCTTTTTTCGTCGGGCTTTCTGCCCCCTCCCCCTCGGGTTCTATCACCAACAAACACCTCTTTGTGTCCTCGGGGACGTGGATGTAATTTTTTCTCCAACCTTAACATGGTTTTCCCCACTTCTCTCTTCCCCCTTTATGCGGTTCGAGCCTTTTCGGACTACAAGCGAGAAAGAATTTTTCCCGGAGATCCGGCGGCGGGTAGGAGACTCTATACGTTCGGACCTGTTTCCTGGTTCCTCTTCAAATTTTCGGCCCTTCCGCCCTCTTTTTCGGTGGAAAGGGACAATGCCCCGAGGGCGATGTTTGATAGAAGAACTTCTTCCCCTTTTTTTTACAGAACCTTCCGTTCTTTCAACTCCCCCCCTTCGAAGGTTGGGCTGCACTTCACTCCCCTCCCCCTTTGGCGCTGACCATGTCGGACGTCAGCGGTCCTCCTGCGAAATTCCTCCCTAGATATTCCCTAGCGTCTTCTCCCCGTGTTCATCGTCACCCTTCCCAACTTTTCTATGTGTCTCTTCATGGACCCCGCGGTAATCTTGCGAGCAGCTTTTTTGAGATCGCTTGCGTCCTTTTGAACGTCCCGTCCGATTTCTTGCACCGTCCCCCCCCCACTTTTTCAGCGTCGTCCGGGCTTTAGCGAGGTGGATAACTTCCCTTCGTCTCCCTAAACACTTTTTTTTTTCCAAGGGAGCTTTTTTCTTTTTTTTTTTTCCCACCCCCCCTCTGTCGCCGAGCCAATCCCCTTTTAGTCTCTCTTTCCTTCCTCCCTGCGTTAGGTTCTCCCGGACGCCCGCTCCAGTGGAAGTGGTCACTTTGCCTGAGGTGACAAATTACGACGCTGTACCCCTCTTCCTTTCCCCCTTTGCCCTTTTCTCTTTTGGTACCTTTCGGGCTCTTTTCCTTTCCTCGCCGAACTTCCCCACGACTGCTCGACAGTCTTCTCGTGAGAGTCCCCGCCACCCGTTCTTACATGCCTGCCCCCTTGGTCTCCTTGATGTAGATATAGATTGGAGTTCCCCCAGGTTGACTCTCCCCCTTTCATGGCCTTCCGGTCACTTCTGGTTTAAGTCGCCTCCACCTCCTCCTCTTTCTCTTTCCCTCAACCTGAATGTTGTGGCGACGCTGGATCCAGAGAAACGATCTGAGCAACAGTTTTTCCCAGTGCCCCTTTCCCCCCCCCTCTTTTCAGAATAATTCCCCGTCCCGATCCCCTTTTCTCCCAGATTAGAGCCTCTACCCGACGCCTCTCCTGCCGGGAGATTCCGAAAACTTTTTTTTAATGTATGTCACCTCTCGTAAAACCCCTTCCCCGTCTCTTTGAGCAAAATACTGAAATAACACTTTCAGGACTTGGTTTTTTTCTCTTTTTTTTCCCCCCTCTTTTCCGCAGTTGTCCCCTCATCCCTCTAGGAATGGATAATCACGCAATAAGCCCTCCCGAAAAGCAGCCTCCATTCTCCTGTTTCTCCTCCCCCCTTCCCTCAGACGGGCTTTTTTAGTCAGGGTGCCCTTTTACCGCTGGGTGGAATCTTTTTCGGGTAATAGAACCCTTCCCCATGGGCTTTTTTTTCTTTCCTTCGCCCTCCCCCCTCCCCATCTTGTTTCCCCCGAACCGTACATGTCCTCCGTAACCCTGGAATTTCTCCTCTGCGGCATCGCCGACACTCCCATTTTTTTGATAACAGACCTCTCATTTCCATCTGCTTTGACACCAGCATCGCCTTCTTTTTTTCCCCCCAACTCTCTTCCCCTCTACCCCCCGTTTACCTCACCGTAGGAGTGTCCCCTCTATGACAGGGGCTCCTCGTAATGGATAATATAGTTCACCCTCCGGCCCCCACTTTTTTCAGTATCTCTGAATCTCCTTAACCCGCCCCTCTGAAAAAAAGGATGTCTGCGCGGCCAAGGAAGCCCTTTTCTTTTCAGTTTTTTTGCCTTCCAGACTCCTTTTCTCTTGAACCAGAGTGTACTTCCTGTTTCTCTCTCCTTCTTTGTAAGAGATGAGCTACGCTTCACCCCACCTGTAGGAAGCCCAGTAATGACCCTCTGAACAGGTCTATCCCCGGTGTCATACGCCTTTTAACAACACTTTCCTTAAAGTTAGAGATGTCCTCCTTGAGTGTTCTCGTGAAGATTCCTCCTAAACCGGCAATTTTCCCGGTGGACACCCTGCTTATGGGATCTCGAGAGAGTCTGGATTCTAAGTTCCCCCAAGTTGAGCCATGGAGGACGGCCCTCCCTTCATCTAGGACAAGGAGTGCAGGTTGCTCAAAGGCGTTTTCTCCTCAGGCTTCCCCTTCACATTCTGCGATCGCTCTTGATTTCCCATACTACCTTTTTTCACCTTTGCCTTACTTGGCCTCCTTAGAGGATAAAGTCGTTAGGAGGTGTGGGACGCGTCCTACTCCCGGAGGCTCCTTTCGGCACACCTTTCCTTACTTTCCTTTGAGCGTTTTTCCCCGTGCGGGCGTCCCTTTTTTCGAAATGAAAGGAACTCCCTCCTCTTTGAAGAGAACGCCTTCCCTCTCTCAAGAAAACCTTTTTTTCCTCTTTCGAGTCCCTTCTCCTCTTGATTCTTTCCCGCGCGGCCCTTTGGACAGTTCCCACTTCCCGAGTAAGAATACAGCCGTTCGGTCGAACAAAGTCGGTTTCCCCTCTTAAGAGCTTTCCCCCCCACGAAGTTGCGGAGCACGTTCTTTTTCACTTTACTGGACTCCCGCACCACTCCCTTTCTTTTTTATGCGGAAGAAAAATTAACGGCAGATGGCAGGACTTCTTCCTAAGTGCCCCCCCAACTTGATTCCCTGCCATTTACCTAGTTTTTTAATTCCTCCCTCGGTTTATAGGGAATTCCTTGTTGACCATCCAACGGGTAGTAGACGATCCCCCCCCCAGTGACTCCCCAATCTGGGACTCCTCTTCTTCCCCCCCTTTAGGTTCTCTTTTTTCCGTCTTCCCCCCCCCCTGAGTGAGATTGAGTGAATCCCCCTCGCTGATTTTCAGAGAACTAGTTCCTGTTTCCGCGGTGGCCCCCTTTTTTTCTTAAAAGACGGCCCCTGTCTCCAGTTTAGAGTACTCCTCACATTCCCCCACAAAACCGCGCCTCCTCCCTTTTTGTCGCTATTTTGCCAGTTTTTTTTTTTTCATTTCCTGTCCCCCTTTGACGTACGCCACGGGTGTGTTTAGTTTCTTTCCTGAAATTTTTTTATCTACCCCGGTCCCGTCCTGAGGATCCTGAGTACGTGAGTCCCCCAATTTACTTTCCTGTAGCGTTTCAATGCCCCCCTAAACCCGGCAGTGAGAAAATGTGTTTTTCCGCACTCCCTTCCCGATCTGTCTTCCATGTCACCCCCCTCGCCGCCC
>Ga0179591_1279816_pt1 | contig 21106 bp, 22 predicted proteins | sample CZOMad2_1_08_16f_FD_182891 | JGI IMG/M metagenome (GOLD analysis project Ga0179591, IMG submission 182891) | Vadose zone soil fungal communities from Angelo Coast Range Reserve, California, USA - CZOMad2_1_08_16fungal (PacBio error correction) | ecosystem: Environmental > Terrestrial > Soil >... | reverse complement strand
CTCATTTTTGCGTTAGGAAACAGCCCCCCCGGCGGCCTTCTCCGAACGGTCAACGACAGCTACAAACTGGATCGACGCCCCCTGTCCAACCCCACCCCCGCCTACTGGTGTACGACGTTTACGGGTCTCTCGTTTTAAGGACGCGACGCCTTGCCGACGCTTGCCCTTTTTTTTCTCAAATTTCCCTTGACCTCCCTGTCGGCACACCCCCATCCCCCTTAGTCTGCATTCTGTTACTGTGAGAGATAGGAGGTTTGAATATATAGCTTTTTCAGCGAAAGCCTGCCCTGGACTTTTGAAATTTTTTTACCCCCCCTTTGCGCGTGCAGCCCTCGACAAACCCCAGGAATATCTTCCGATCCCCCCCACGACCCCGTCCAGTGTCCCCTATCCCCTATAGTCTTTATTGAATTTACAACGAGTGACAGGTTTCTTTCCTCCTGGATGAGATCGCCATACTTTAATTTCGTTTACACGCACCCTCTTTTAGATCCATCACTCTTCTTCAGGAGTAGTTCCCCTGGAATGGTGTGGCAGAGCCCAGTTTCACGAGCTTGGCCTATCCTTTGTTGCTCCGCGACAGTCCCCTGTGATCTCATCTCCCGGTCTCCGTCCAAATAGTCCGTGACAACATCTTCCATGTGATGCCCGGCTTCTTCGATTTCTCTTTGCCTCCCCCCCCATACCTTTTTTTGCCAGTTGATGCGTCCGCCCAAAGAGGACCCGAAATTCTTTCAAAGCGTGACGCCCCGTCCATCACTCCGTCGAGACCGGGCTTACCCACTCCTACCCTGAACCTCGTTGTCACTTCCGTTAAGGATACTGGTAGCAGTTCTTGGAGTTTTCCTTGTGGCCCTTACTAGGCTCTCTCTCCCTCTCATGCAAAGAAGACATTTAGTACTTCCCTTTAATTTGGCTTCACCCCTGCAGCGCTCGGCTTCAATCCCTTTCCCTTTCCCACCCCTCTGCTGTTTAGCTCTCACGTGTTTGAGTTCCATCTAGTGAGTTACGGTAATTCCCAAGGAAATTACCCCTCCGTTTTAGCGGCAGATTGCTGCCCGTCCAACTTAGATATACATTCCCCCCTAATCAGCTTTCCCTTTTCCCCTCTTCAGACCGCCTCTAAATGGAAGAATCCTTCCGAGGGAGGCTCGCAAACAATCTCTCTTCGTGCTGTTTTCTTCCCCTTCGATCATGACGCCACGCCCCCTCGCGCTCCGTACGTTCGTCCAATTCCATCCGGGCAGCGCTTTTATTAGTAGCCGATAACATTTTATTCCCCCTTCTCTGTTCTCACAATTTAGGTCCTTCCTGTGAAGGCCTTCACGCAGCAGGCCTCGCCCCCCCGGCTTCCGTCCCCCACCATTCCCTTAGCAGTAGGTCTGAACCTCAACCTCTCATGTGACCCTTTCCCCATGATAGACTACCACTAGGCTGATGACCCCCCATTCCTTTGACCCGATATGAACGATTCTTGCCCAATAGATGGAAACGACGACATTAGCCGATGTCCCCCCAACGCGACCTGACCCCCCCCGTCTCCCCCCCTCTCAACCCTTCATCCTAAAGTTAATCCCTTTGTTCCTTTCCCTTTCTTCTTCGAGTTTAGCAGCAAGCTGCCTAGACTCGGTTGTCGGAATCCGCCGGGTGATTTTGTCCTGTTTTCCCCCGCCAGCCCGTAGAGGCATCTGTTACCACCCCCGCACTCACTAATAGGTTTGCCCCCCCTTTTTTTTTGCAAATTCTAGGTCCTCCCCCCCCTCCCCCCTTCCAGCGTTGTCCTTTTTTTTGTCTTTCTGATTGTGATTTAAGAAGTAAGTAAAGCTTTGCTGCGGTTCATAACTTTGTTGCCCGCGTTCGCTCCTCCCCCCCTTGTACTTTTTTGTGTATGCAGTGTAGCCCAGATTTTTAAAGGTCGTCCTGTGGGTGCCGGCGAGCTTTTGAACTGCATGTGTTCCCTCGAACATCCAGGCTTCATTTCTCATAGAAGCAACCTCCCTAGACCCCCCCCAAGAGGGCCGAACCCAGCTTTAGCCCCCCAGGTACCGAATAAACCCCTCACCTCATGCCAGCTAGTCCCGACATGTTTTTAGCTTTTGCACGCCTCCCCCCCCTTCCTCCGAGTTCCCTCTCAACAAATTTCGCAACAGAATAATGACATCGCGTAATGCGCCCCAGCGGTTGGTGTCTCGCCCCCCATGTCCGCGTTTTTCGGCGAGATCCCCCGTTTTCCTCCCTTTTGCTTTGCTTAGGCATACCAATTAAAGGAACCTGAAGCAGGCAGCCTTCCGGACGCAGGGCCGGCCGCGGCTATACTCCCTCCCCTTTTGTGTGGCTATCACAGACCGGAATAGTTATGTGAATTCTTGAAAGTCTTGGCAGGAAGCCTGTCCTCAGCGTTTTTTGCTGCCGCAGATCGCAGAAAGGTCTATCTTTTTCTTTCGATCCCTTGACCCATCCCCCTCTTCTTTGATAAAAACGCCCCCTTTACGACTTGGAGCTGCATTCAGTCACCTTGCTGCCTCTTGTTCCTCCCCCGAAGAGATCCCTTGTGGCCGTTGGTACCCCTTTTTGAGGAAGGATCGGGACCTTTATTTTCTTGCTCGCATTACTCCGTTCCCCCTCCCCCCTGTTTGCAGGGGTTCTTTTGCCCGATGTGTTCCGAGTTTTTATGATTCTTCGCTCTCAGTTCGGGTGATCCAAAAGCCGTTTCACCCCCCAAACGCCGTCGCCGGCCACCCGCGGGCTCTTCCATTCACTCTTCCTTCTCGTGAAACGGAAATCCCAAATAAAATGGTCCGTCCGGACGCTCCTGGGGCCCACCCCCCATCATTTCCCCGAGCGAAAGCCTGCTTTCCTGAGCGAATATCTATCCCCCTAGAGCGCGGACGGAACTACAACACGCCCACCCCCCTCCCACAGGGCTGTTCGTCTGGAATTGGAAAAAGACCACAAACATAGTGACGATTTTAGTACAGACATTTTTCACAGACCGTACATTCGGAAATGACTCACACGGCTATTTCGCCACCCCAAAGATGGTGCGCCCCCGCTCAATACCCAAGACGTAGCTCCAACCGCCAAATGGATCCCCGTTCCGGGTGACCCAAGGTTATCTCTTGTAACCGCCCTGAGGGCTTGCGCGATCACCTGAGACTTTCGGTCCTCACTGCCAAAAGATGCCCCCCTTGATATATCGGGTCAACAGGACTGGGTACCCATCCACTCAAGGCTTGTAGCGATGCAAATGACCAAACCCAAATGCCCTGACAACCTCTCTAGCTGTTTTCTAAGGAAAGGGGATTGCCTTACTACGGACTCAGGAAGTAGCCGTTTGATTCCTGCTGCACTCGGCCCCCAATTAACCTCGGAAATCAACGATTCCAGTCGAAAAGAGCAGGGTGATACAGGTTATTTTTTAATTTACATAAAACTATCCTACATTTCGCCCGGGATCCTTTCGCCACCTAGCAGAGAGCACTGGGCTGTTGCGATTCCCGGAGGATTGAAGGAACCTCCTCCCTCCCCTATATGAGGCAGAACCTGCCGACGTTATCCGGATGGCCCAAGGTTTGTGTTCGAGGAGATTTCTTGGGAACGCCGGGCCATAACCGGTAATGATTTTGCCTGTTCGTTTTTCCCTCATCTCCTCCGATCCGCGCGACCCTTTAAGGGTATTTCCGACAGCTTCTCAAGATCTCCCAACATTCGCTACGACCAATCTTTTGACTATGCCCCTTGTAGTTGATGCCTCCTTCTCTTCTACTTCATTCCCTCCTAACCAGCTCCGATTGGTGATCCGGAGACTTCTCCTCAGCCAGCAAGAAACAATCTGGCCACCTTGCTCCCACTCCCGACAAGGAAGAACGAATAATCGGAGGGTCGCTCCGTTAGTGACAAAACGATCCGAAGATTTTTCCCTTTCCCCATCCCTTATGTACAAAGCAAAGTTTTCCCGTTGATGGACCTGGAGACGTACCACGATGGCGCTGTTGACCCTGACTTTTTCTTGAGAGACCTGGCAGACCTTTATGCGCGACCTCCTCCCTTCATCAGTCCCTTATCAGCGCGAAGTGACGAGGAGAGTTCAAGGGGGTGTTCCCTAATTGTTCGCGGCTTTTTTCCCAGCTTCTAGTTCTGGTTGGGAAAGCGTTCGGCGGCACACCAGACCATGCCCCACTTTTACGGACTTTCCTCCTTTCCGGTCGGCTCGCAACACGATTGATTTTGTTCTTAGATCGGTGACTTCCTCCCACTTTAGCGGACTACGATTTCCCCCCTCCGTTCTAACTTCCTTCTTCCATGGATCGCTCTGCAGTTTAACTGGGTTCTCAGGAAGTTAAGATTGGCACTTGTTTTTTTGACGCGGCTCCCTTCGATGTCCCCCCACCTTCTTTCTGTAATTTTTCTGGCTTTTTGCTCAATATGTGTCTGTAAAAATCCCCCTAGCAGGAGATTTTCACAAGGTTTTCCAAGAGCCATGTTTTGGTTTTTTCCCTCCCTGGCTGACTAATTTTAGAGGTGAAGCGTCTAGACAGGAGCCGAGCAGAAATACTTTCTTTTTACATTTAAACTTGTCACCTTGCTATTCCTCTCCTTTTTCGAACGATGTAGGATCAGCTCTGCTCGTTCTACATATCAGACGTCCCCTCCTGTTTTTTCTTTTAATAAAGGACATTCGGTAAAGCGGCTCCCTCGGATATTGAAACCGAGCCCTCCCCTCCCCTTTCCCACTTCCTTCCCCCTCCACTTGTAGAACAAATTCGCTTTGGCCCTAGCAGTATCGGACGGACCACAAAGCAAGATCCCGTTTTCAAGGGGCACCCGGCAGTCGAAAACCTCCCCGGTTTCTTGGTCTCCTTTCTGAACCGTGACGATTTCGGATGGTGGCAAGTGTGTGGCCGTCTCTCGCAAAGCCACCCCACCCCCCCCCCCTGCCGACCCCTTTGCCCCCCCACAACCTCCCCCCAAGATCCAAAGGAATTGATTTCCGAATCCCCATAGACGACGGCTCGCGTTTTATTCCTTCCTACTATCAGCCGAAATCGTTACGGATAATCCTTAATGGGTCGTTCTTATCGAGACTTTTCCAGTTTCATCTTCTTGCCCATCTTCATTGCGCATGCTTACTCCCATTGACTGCCACATTTCCCCTGGATGGGACCCAGTTTTTAGAAACCCTCAGGTCGCTGTGATTCGTCTCGTCCTGAGGTGAATACTCCCCTTTAACCCCCATGATCGCGTATCTGGGAGAGTGTCCAGTCTCGCGAGTAACCGTCTGATCCCCCCTACCCAACATCCCCGTCGGCAACGAGGGGCTATAATAGCAGTTTTCTGATTGGTTTCTTTCTCAGGTTCTTGTTCTGGATCAGGAGCCGTTTCGTAGGAGTCGGGTTGGTTTTTCCCTTCCCAGTCTATTTTTTGTAGAAGTCACTTTAGATCTTCCCCTCGCCGGAGCCCTTCCCCATGCCCACCACGTCGTTGAAGTTCTGCCTCTTCTCCCCCCCCACGCTCTCACCCGTTCTTACCACGTTTGGTTCCCTTTTTCCGGGTCGCCGATGACGATCTCTCAATATTTGATCATTCCCTCTTCATAGCGCCGGTCAAAGAGCCCCCACCCGGAACCTGTTTGCCCCGCAATGGGAGCAGTCCTGTCCACCCCTTCCCCCATTTTTTCCTCCATTGACGATGTTTATCGGAGTGGTGGTGGAGCCTTGCCAGCCCAATCGCTCCAGTTTCTCTTCGTAGAAGAACCTTGTTTATTCGAGTCAAGTCAGAGGTTTTCGCCAACTCTCCTCCAGCTTGTGGCCTTTGCCTCCCCCCCCCAGCGCGGGTTCCTTCCCCCCTCTGCCTTGCCTATTCTCTCGTATATGATAATCCAAGAGACGACCTTGAGGACTGAAGTCAACCAAGACTCAAGAGAGTAGTTCGGCCTGGGTAGTCCTTCGCGGTCGGAGCCGTCGAACTGTCCCGTCCCTCCCCTTTTTCAAAACCTCTCCTTCCTTTCTCTCTATTTAATAATAATAACTTTTTGTGTGACTAGCACAGTTCAGTTTTCAACCAAGGAATTTTCCCGGGAAGTATACGTTCCTTTTTTAACGCGAGAATCCCCCTCCTTCCCCTACCCCCCCTCCCAGGAAGAAGATGAAGAGTGGAGCGTCGCGGCCACTTTAATTCCATGTCGGTGCTTATCCTTCCTATTCTCCGCTCCCCCCCCCGCCTTTTTTTCCTCCCATTCCGAGACTTTATCTTCCCTGAATTGCCAGGGAGAGGGCCAGCACCGCCCTTCGAAAGAAGAGAAAACTGCTTAACGCGAACCTGTTCTCTCAAGTGGGACTTGCGTCACTCGCCTGCCACCCTAAATCTAACCCCCCTCCCCCTTCTTCAATGTCGTAACCTAAATGGTTTGGGATGCCGCTCGCCCTAACGGCCTTCCCAATCCCTGGGTCCGTTCCTTCCCCTTCCCCCCCCCCCACCCCCGCTTCAGCGGGTAGAGAAAGGACAGATAGTCTTGACCCTTTTAAGCCACCTCGGAGATGCAGACCATGTGCTTGCCTTCCGGGAGAGTTTCGTCCCTTCCCGACTTCGACTTTTTTTCACGAAGGACTGAGGTCGAGCATCTATGCTCGATTAGCGAACCTGATCGGCTGTCATCTCCCAACCGACGTAACCTTTCTCCCCCCCCCTGACCATACCCCCCCCCACCGACGATGCCAACGAATTAGCAGAGGCGGAAGCACGAGTTCTGGCCTTTAAAGTCATTTAAACACCGTGTCCCTCCCGTTCGCCACCTGGAAACGCGCGGCCGGACTGGAAGCATCCCAAACTGCGACGAGTCGCCTCCGCCCCGATCTCCTCCTTCTGGGTTTCCCCTCCCGAGTTGAAAGTATACTGGCCGAAAAGGAGTCAATAGAGGAAAATTTGAAAAATGTCTGCAGCCGCCTCTTTTGTTTCCCTTCTCTTCACCGCTCTGATCCTAGGTTCAATAGTCAGGAAGCCCCGCACACGCCGTTCCGATACTTCCTGCGGATTCCGTCCTAAGTTCTAGCCTTGCAGCCCCTGTATTTTGTCCTCTTTTCCAGGTCGACTGGGGGTCCGAGGAAGAATCGACGGTCCGCCGAAAATTCCGAACTTTGCTCCCTGCATTCCCCCCGGTGCCTTCCCGCAGTTCCTTGCTTCCTCTTTGCCTTTTTGTCTGTGCGTTGCGCGGCCCTTTTGTCAGGAGCTTTATTTTTAAGACACATTTTTAACGGTTGGCGTGGCCCCTAGTCTCCCCGGTTTCGCAAGTACCCCGGAACTTTCCTTTCCTTTTTAATCATATGCGGACCGAACATTAATAAGACTTTGTTCAGAGCGAAGTCCCGAAGACAAAAACTGCGCTGACATTGTGCGTGTTACGTTTCTTTTTTTCCTTTTCCGCTTGCCTCCTTCCGGCGTGATCGCACCATTCGGCTTGACTTTCAACCCAAACACAGAGCCGGTGCCGTCTTGGAAAGCCTGTTTCTGTCCGTTGAGATCTACCCCCTTTTTTCAGTTCTTTTATGAGTTTTAAAGCCTCCTTTGCCCCGGACTAGATCCGTTTTTTGACGGTTTCCCTCTTTTTTCATACGTCCCCTGCCCGTCAAAACGGACCTACAGTTGCGAGTATTTGAACGCAAGACCGCCGAGCAGCCTTCCACTCTGTAATAATTCCTGCAGCCTTGTCTTACTTTCGATGAAGTCGATAGCCCCTAATTCGTCAAGACCACCCCCCCCACTCTCCTCGGTTGGATATAAAGCTCCGGAAATTCGGCCCGGCCCCATATCTTTCCTTGGTTTTTCCCTCAAGCGAGAGAGGTCTCACTTTCTAGTTACGCCCTTCTTTCTTTCCACGTTTCGAGCCCGGCCCGTGGCCGCGACTCAGGACCCTTCGTACCTCGATGCCCCCGGCAAAGCCCACTTCGATTGCTTCTCGACGCGGCTTAATAAAGAATGTCTTCCAAGTTAGATTTGAGTTTCCCCCCCGACGGCGAACAGCGGCTCCCTTTTTTTATAACTCTTCCCTTAACTAATCCCTTCCCGCGAAAGGGTGACATTTCAACCCCACGCGGATTGACGTATTGGTCCTATTCCTGCGCACGTCAGGACGCTTCTGTTTCCCCTGTCCTTTTCTTGCGAAGTTTGAACGGGATATCGCCTTAGAAACTTTCAAGCCGAATCTTAGGCCTGCGTCCTTGGCCTTTATTTCTCTCCTCGCTTTCTCATTTTTTTTTCCCCCTTTCAATGTAAACTTATGAGGCTTGTGTAGCTCTGACTGTGAGTCGATCCCCGGTCGAAGTGAGTTGAATTTCCTTGTCGGCGGCTTCTCTCTCCCGCTTCCCCGACCGAAATAAGAAGACCGCTTGTAATGGCCGCGTTCCTGCACTCCTTCCCAAACTTTGTCCCCGCCTTATAGCTTACGGAGAGAGTCACAAGAGAAATTGTTCTCTTAGCAGGAAATCGCAAAGTCAGCACTTCGCCGCTTGTTCCCTTGAGGCGAATCTAATTCAGAGCTTTCTTAGTTCGACTGGGATTTCTAAAATTTTTTCTATCCCCACGTCTCGGTTCCCCACTTAAAGCCTGCGGCGTCTTTGAAGAATAGAATCAGCCGGCTCCTTCCCCCATTCTTATTTGCCCCCCCGTCCCCTTCGACGCAGACGAACCCCCGATCAATTTGTGCCTTGCTGCATCGCCTCTGTACCCCTGTTCTGTGTATTTCTTTTCATTATGACCTTAGAGAATGCTGGGCACGTCGAGGTGCGGCCCGACTTTCTTTCCTTCCTCCTCTGTCCCAGTCCCCTCGCAGGTCAGAAGCATCTTCCTGACTTACGGCATCCGGGAGGGCATCCTGGTGCGCTGTTAATCCTCTCTCTTCGCCCGCCATCGGTTGGCTTGAAATGACGCGCTTCTAAGCATGCCGGTCTCGCCATGTCTTTCGAAAAACATTTCCCCTAAGGAGTAGATTGACAATTTAAGTTTCAGAACCCAACAATTAAGCCTTGGTGGCAGTCTTTTTCCCATTCCAGATCTATGGATGTTAATAGGCTGCATAATGGACAGAACTGAGTGATCTCCGCTTAGTTGTTGGCCACAACTCTCCTTCTGCGACCTTAATGTTTGTTCTTTAGAGGAAGTGCCGCTATGATCACCTGTTTTGCACGGCTTTTTAGTCTCCCCCCGTTGGGGCTTTACGGTCAGTGGTGTAGCAAGCGAACGGAGCGCTCCATCTCTCCCCCCCCTGAATCGTAAACCCAAGAGTAACATGCTTCCAAGTTTACTCTCTGAAGCAATCCGAACTACTTTTCGAAAGGTTTTCCGCTCCACCCCCTCAAACTTAAGAGCTACCCTTTCTTGAGCAAGCTTGACTTAATGCAGGTCGCGTTCGTAATCGCCCCAGCCTGTTTCTCGCCTAGGGATGGTACGGTCGTAACTTGAAGCGAGTTTTGTCGCCCTGAGGTCCCCCATTTCCTCACTAGTAATGAAAAGTAGCGGAAATGTGGGAATTCCGTCCAGTACGCCTCGGCCCGTGATATTAACTACGTGTGGGGTTGTTCTAGCGAGATACACCGACCGGACTTTTAACCCCCCTAGTCCTGCTGAGCACCCGGAGGATGAACGGAAACGCAGTTGCTGCCAGCGTCCGACCCTCTGGCCATCCCCCCTTGATAGTTAGAGGGCGCCAACAACGGATTTTGAATCCGCTACGACGCCCAGGCATTTTCTTATTCGGCCCTTACAACTTTGTGAGAGCGTAGTGGTTTTGTCCGGATTTAGGCTACAATGGAGCCTGGCCTCTTCTAGTGTCAATGATTTCGGTCTCGTGTACGGGTTTGTCTGTGTTAGTTGTTTCGACGGTTGCGCTTTTTCTTCTCCTTCTGCCCCTTATCGTGGAAAACCAATCGCCGCGAGTTGGCCGCGCAAACCTAGTTCGTCCTTCTCCATTCCTTAGTTCTTTTCTCGGATGGTACCCACCCATAACACTTACTCAGCCGCGCGGGTCCCCCCCCCTCCCTGTTCCCGCGCCGATGGTGTGATCCAGTCTTTCACCTATTTAAAGACCGCCCGGCCTTAAATACAACCTTCGTACATCTTCCTTTGTGTTCTTGCCTCCCCCACCTGCCAACCTATATGGATGAAAGACGCCCCGACAGCCCTGCGGACCAACCCCCCTCCCGGCGGCGATTTCGCAACCCTCTTTAGGACCAAGAGTCCATCCTTATTCTCCCGCACACGAATCCTCCCAACAGTTTCCATGGCGGGCGTCCGGTTCTTCTTCCCGAAAAGAGGGATGGCGGGCAATCCCCCTTACTGCAGACTCTTCCGCTACCGACATCGACGCCCTTTACTCGGTTCCCCAGTTTACATATAACCAAAGTAGTAGTTTATACGCATGCCTACAGGAACTGCCCCCCCGGTCTAGTCTGTTCCTATGTCAGGTGACGTCCTTGGTGTTTCAATCAGTGACAGCCGGGGGAAGGTCCCGCCTGTCTCTGCTTAACCATTCCCTGAACGTACAGAAACTTAAGTAAAGATTGAGTGGAACAGTTGCCGTTTAACTTTAGAATCACCCCATCTATTCAAATTCCATTCCCGTTCGTCTGTGTAGCCGCCCCTTTTTACCTGATTGCCCCCCCTCCTTTTTCCTTTTTCCCTCTTAATAGGAGGAGGAAACTTACTCATTCGGACGAAATTTTCCCCGCTATCCCCTCTGATTCTTTCCGGGGGCTTGCGTGAGGCCAGGTTTTTCCAGCTTTCTTTCTTAACGTTTTGGGAAGGCATTTGAGTCTAAGAGGGGTTTTCCCCGCCATATGTTACGAATCATCACTCCCTACCTTAATACATTTCTGGGAGGACCGATCTGCTCCCACAAAAACTGTCTGTCCCCCCCCTCTAAGCAGTCGGGCCCCATGGAGCCAGAGATTCTCAAGTAAGGCCTCCGCACCTGAATCGTCCGTCGTGTTCAGGTTGATTCTGGTACTAGTCAGAAGAACGAATACACCATCAACTTTCACGAGAACGAGCCCGAACCCTTCACCGATAATAATCAGTGACCCGGAAATCATACGCGCCCGCCCTCTTTTTTCTTGCTTTGTCGGTCCTGAAGTGTCATCAGGCCGTGATCGGGCCCCACATTTCTCCTTGCTGGCGACTCCTTTTTTCTGCCCTGCAGTTGAGACTAACTGAGTTTCTACCTTCCAACCTTCTGGCGACTCGCCGACTCTTATCCCCCCCTTCGAGTCCTCCCAAGCATGTGCTAGAGATGTCCTTTTCTGCTGCAAGTTTGGTCGCCATTTTTTTTTGTTTGCGCATTCACTCCCTCCCCCCTAGGCCGACCGAGTTTCAAAAAATGGACCTGTGCCGGACTCCTTGGTCCGAATCGTCTGTCCCCTTCCCCTCTCTTTGCGTTTTTTCTTTCTGTTTGATATTAGAATTATGGTCGCGAAGTAAGAGCGCGCTCTAAATGTGAACGCCGTCCCTGTCATTATTCCCTATCGTGCTCGGCGGCGCCGTCGATTTTCAATTTCTTTTTTTTCTTCATTGAAGGCAGTACATTTGTTTGTATTCCATTCTAACCCTCGACACCCACCCTTCCGTTGTGGCAGGCTTCCTGTTTTACCCTCTCTTTTCCTCCCACTCCCTTTCAACCGCCCTACCCGTCAGAAAGTTTGAGTTCCCATTACGCCCATCGGTTTGGTTTCTTTTTTTTCCCCTCCCCCTTCAAATTTTCTAAACTTTCCCATCGGCGCCCCCGCCATCTCCCATCAACGCCGGTCCCCACCTTCCCCCACATTAGAAGGATCCTGTGCAGCCGTTCGTCGATAAACTTCGCGCTTTCGTCCGCCGCAATGGTGTCGTTTCCCTTCCTTGCCCAAGTCTCTTAACCTCCTTCAACAAAAGTTCGGATGTAATTTTCCCGCCAAACAGAGACTGGTCCCTCCCCCGTACACCCTGTTCTCTTCCTAGTATTACTTACCCGGCGTGGATCGCATATATTAGAAGATTCCAAGACCGACCCCCTTTTTTTTCAAGGCCGGTCCCCAAAACTAAGTGTTTCGGCATGACGGTCTTCCTTGACTTTCCTTCCCCTTTCCCTCTCGTTAAGTACGCTCCCAGAAAGAAAACCCCCCCACACCAGATTTCACCGACCACACGGACCCTCCTTCCCAAACCTTCGGAAAAGTTCCCCTCAGAAGAGCACCCGCTCCGTGGTGAGGTAGTTCACCATCTATCAATACGGCCCCTTTGCACAATCTGAGGTACTTGGTTCCGTATGTAGCTAGATAGGAACCGGATGCCTCTTCGCATCGTCGGCGATGTGCTTTACGCCGGTACTCATTATATTCGTCGTTAGCCCCAGAAACCCATATAGTTGGTTGTGTTGTGCTTGCTTTTTTTAACTCCTCTCTTTTATTCCTCGATCTACGATGTTTGAAAGAACCCCCACACGTCCGGCGAGATTGCTGGTATTGGTCCCGCCTTTTTACTGTCGCCAGATCGGGGCACCGTGAAGCCCTTTCCTTTCAGACAGTTTTTTAGGACCATCTTTCCTGACACTTTTTTTTCTTTTTCCGATGATAGCTTTTTAATAGAGTTTGTTGTAGCTTTTGGTGTTTTATGATGTTTGGGCTATCCGATGCCGTCGATCTTTTCTGCTATCCCAGCTTTCAGAGATTGGGGCGAAGAAATTACCGTTTCTTCTCCCGGGCGCACCTCCGCCCCAAATTTTCTAAACATAGGGCATGCCTTTTTTACGTTCTCCTCACGTCAGATTACCTAGGATGTCCGCTCTCTCACATATAGTTCCTTCGTCGTTTAATTGAAACGTTCCCTTAGGTGCGTTATTTTCTTTGCCAGTAATTTGGTCCCCCCCCCCTGAACCCAGGTCAGACATGTAGTGGATGGTTGTAGGAGCTCTGGCTTTCTTCGATGACGCCGAAACTTTTGGAGCTCGTACCGTTAGGTTAGCTAGGTCCAGCCTGGTCATCTAGTGCGGCCCGCCCCCCCCTTCTCCTCCAGTTCCTTTAATCCTAAATCTAGAGGAAGGAGGACGAGACGAATAGTCTCCGTAACTCATTCATGCCATTCCGAACAGCGCAGAATGAGGACCCCCGTGCACGGGAATTCCCAAAAGATTGAGTAGTATGGCGGTCAGTTCGGTATTATCGCCCTTACAGGTATTTTTCTTCGTCCCTTCCACGTAAGTTTTTAAACAACCAGGCCATCCCTTTTCCTCTCATAATTTTTTTGTTTGTTTTTTTCTCTTATTTTTATTCAAGGGGTTTGAACAACCTGGTTTACTTGCATCTTCCTAAAAGATCCACGCGCGAATCACCTCCTTTTATTCCCCGCTCAGAGGCAGATAGTTTGCGTGCTCCAGCTTCCACACCCCTGGTACCTCTTCTTCCCTCTTTTCGTTCTTTCGATAGAGGATATAAGAGACAGAAGAATTGCACCGCCTTTCCCCTTGTCTAATCCCCCCAGCTGGAGACTGTGCTCATCCCTGCGGAGTTTTTTCACTTGCCCGACCAACGGTTTTACCTTCCCCGAAAATGGTGCGGTGGGAAGTCTTGACATAGCAGGTCTCACAACCATCTCCGCTACAAAACCCCCCTATTTCCCTTTCTAATCATTTTTTTTTGTGAGTACTGCATTAGACACAAGCAGCCCCCTCACGTCGTTGTAAGTTCTTTGGCTTGACGGCCTCGAGGAATAGCTTTTGAGCCGCCCTCCTTTTTAAAACGTGTTTACCCGGACGCGACCAGAACGGCTTTTCCCCCAATTTTTTAGAGCTGGATTGGCGCGACAGGAACCCCTTTTAGTCATTGCTGAGACCCCCTTTTTCGAGCCCCTACATATTATTGCCCTGACTGTATAACCAATGGTGCTAGGCGGACGTATCTCAACCCCAAAACGACCCTTCCCTTGATACTCCCCTACAGCAACCACTACTTATTTCACTTGCCTCCCTTACGAAGGTCCTTAGATCAGACTAATGTTGCCCCCTAAGTCCGGTTTCCATCCCCTGGTACTAACTCCAAAGGCGTCCAGCCATCCATGGCCTTTTTTTTCCTGGCTCAATGCAAAATGACGACAAGGTCCTCCCGAAGATCTACTCATAGTTTTTCTCTTCCTCGTCATGAGTCCTTGATTCCCTTCCTTGCGCGACCTTGCCAACGATTCCCCCTTTTAATGCATTGTTCTTTCGCTCCGACTGAACCGTTAGCTGATTCCGGCACGATGTAATCCTTTAGAATAGCACACGACTTATTTTGCTAACTGGGCGGCTCTCATTCCTTTACGTTGCGGCTTTATTCCGTTTATCCCCCTTTTGAACGGGTTCCGGTTGGGTTACTCTTCAGTCCCCCTCTACTTCCCGACATTTCTCCCCTTTGCTCGGCGCGCCCCTTGCCTTTTTCCCTCCGTGCCTTGCTGGCTTTTGTTCCTATCTGCGAGCGCAGACTGGCGGGTTAATTTCTCCGTTTTCGGTGTCTTATTTCATTGCTTTCCTTGAATAGATGTTTCCAACTTACAATCCCCCATTACCTATCCTTCCCGCCCGTGAGTTTCCACGGACCCCCATTTGCTGCTTACCCCGAAAACGTCAAGCCTGCGCTCCCTCCTCAACTGACGGCCAACCATTCCGCTGACCCTTGGAAGCATACCTTTGTCCCTCTTGTAATTTTCAGATCAGACGGCGGAGCCCGATGCAAAATTATGGCAAGGTCCCTTGCACCAAACACTACCGGCGTTGTTTTTTCCCGCCAGGTTGGTCCTTTCTAGCTTTGCCAATTCCTTAGAGGGGGTCCCCCATCGCCAGCACAGACTCTCCCTTTGTGGACAACTTTTTCGCGTGAACGAAACTCTTCACAACAAGGCTATTTCCCAGCATGTCACTCCCAACGGCCTAACCACTTAGTCATACTCCCCGAAGCCAAATTCCGAAAAGATTTCCTTGCAGACCGGAACTCCCCGAACCGGATCAACCGACCTCCAGCCCCCCACCCTCCGTCCCTGCTCTTGGAGTATCGCCGAATTACCCCAAAAGCAACACAGTAGAGCGACCCAGTTTATCTGCCCCAGACACTCCCTTCCCCCGGAACCCTTGCCCCTTCGCAGCGCACTTCCACCCAACACTTTTCTTCCTAGTGGTCTCTGCTTCCCGACCCCACAGACCCCCGATCAGAGTTAGCACTTTCTTTGGGTAAGAAGACATTGTAGACTGCCTCCTCCCTTTTTCCCCTCATCGGACGATTGCAAAGCTGCTGATGCCTGCATGAATCCCTCTCGGCTTCCTAGGAAGACCCAGACCTTTTTATTCGAGTCCCAAACGCCGACCCAGACTTATAAGCTCCGCCTCTTCGTATCCCCCCCATCCTTCTGGACCGTGGAAATATGAGCCGACCGCGCCGAGTCTTTTTCATATTCTCAGCTCACTGCAGTACTTCTGTTGCCTGCGTCCCCCGTTTTTTTCGTGGAGTCTTTTAAGTCCCCCGGCGTAGATCAGCCCCTCGACAAAGAACCCAAGAGTAGGGGAGACTGAAAAGAAGCTTTTTTCAAACACCGCCCATAGTCCGCTCCCTTCGGATTGTGTCGAGTTAATGTTTGGTGCGCAACGGGCTAGACCAACATGAACCGTTTTGAGCTGCGGATTCGTGTTTGCCTCTTTTCCCCGAAATTTCTAATTGACATCCCTCCGTTTTCCTTTAAGAGGGCCATACTCGACGCAAAAAAGGGGCCGACTCAGTACTTTAGATGCCGGCTATTTCTTTCCCAAATGTATGCTTGCCTTCCTAATAGCTGATATAGAGTTTTTCCCCGCCTTGTTACTCTCCATTCTGTCAGCCCTTTATAGTAGCTTTTTTTCTCTCCATATTAGGCATCGTCAAAGTTTTAGATCCCCTGTTCCTTCATGTTCAGGACTTATCCTTACTTACAACTTGCTGCCACTTTAGGCAAGAAAGCCCTCCTTGGGCTTCCTTTTTCAATGATTTATTTCTCCTTCTGACCCTCCCTCTGGCTGCTGGCTCAGAATGTGGCATCTTATTTAAGCTCTAGTTGATTCCTCTTTTTGTCTTCCAACGGTATTTCATCTTTGACAACGAAGAACCTTTACGTCCCGCTAATCTACCTCTCCCTGGCAATAAGGTACTTAAGCAGTTATACGATTGCAGTCCTGTGTCGTGACTCCCCCCAATACTTTCGGGTACCCCCCCGAACTGAGAGCTGAAGTCGTCGCGGCCCAGTTCATTTGCTTACCCCTCCCCCATCAAAGTTTGGCGAATGCAGCCGGCCAATACTCCTCCATGACGATTTGTCCCTTCTTGTTTTATTTCCTTCTAGCTTCTCTGGTGTTATGTCAACCCCCATTGAAATAATTCTTCTCTATATTAATTCCCTCTTTTTTTTGTCCAAGACTCCTCGCATTCCCCCCTGTTTCTTGGAACCGTGATTTGAGCTCAGATTCCCTTACCCTCAATCCCGTTTTTGACATTCCATCTGACGGTTGTCTGACCCTTCCTTTTGGTTCTCAAACCCTTTATCATACTTCGATAGAAACACAAGGGAACCAGTCCCCCCCGTCATGCACACCCTTCCTTCTACCAATAGGACCCTCCCCGACCTAATTACACCACACCTGATCCGATCATTTATCCGAAAGTCCTAACAAAGTAAGAAGTAGCTCCATCATCTCTCATGTCCCGAAGTATCCCCAGCCGTCACTCTTCGTAAACCCTCTTTTCTAGGAACTCTCGCTGCAGCCGACGAAAGATGGTGTGGGAATAAATTAAAATCTCCGTTAAACTGTTCCCGTAAGTTCCTCCTAGCAGGGCCTTTTTGAGAGTATATCTATCTTTGTTTTTCTGAATACATACACACCCCCTCGGCCTTCTTCATGGGCCCCTCTGAAGTCCTTATCAGAAACTCTCGGCACGACTCCTCCTAATGCCCCTCCTTCTATAGAAGCGTGCACCCAGCGGGTTTAAGCTTCTTTGACTAATCTTCCGACTTCCCGACACTTTCCTACTCCTTCTGACCTATTTGTGATCAACTCCCTCCTTGACACTCTCTGTTTTTTTTATTCCCCCCCCCGGTTGATAGTATGCGCTTTCGAGCCGTCTACCGTTTGCGACGGTTCGTCCCAATCTTTTTGTCGATCGGGGAGCTGGATTCTCTAGTAGGTTCGCCTTAAAAACTGCCGACCCTATTCGACTTGCAACCACCCTTGGCCCCCCTCCCCCATCCTCTCCCAGATTGGGACTCCCAATAGACCGTGCACAGTACCCTAGTCAACCGAAACACTACCCAAGGAAAGTTCACAGGCAGCTCCCCAAACCACTCATTTGACTAGCTCATCCTCAGTGCCGTTCACTTCTTTCACTTTTCGCCCCTTAGCCACAAAGAAGCGAGTTCCTTTTTGGTACATCCCAACACCGACCGGGTCGGACCTGGATCAATTTTCCCCCCCCCATTCAACATACTTTTCGGATTTTCTTTCCCCCTCCCGACATTCAGAGACACGTCCCGGTTCCGGCCCCAAGTCCTATTGCAGACACAAAGGATTGCTCCAGGACCTCTAACCATTGCATAACATAGTCACCTATGCACCCAGGTTTAAATTGCGTCTCAACTTGTATACCGAAGCTTCCCCCAACGGGTCAGCTTTGTCAGCGCCCCTAACTTTCCTGAACTGATGCCCGACATCCCCCCCCCCCCCCACCCATAGACTCCCACCCACCTCGACCCCCCCCCAATCTACTGGTAGTCAGGTCTTCTGCTTCCATCCATCACAAGCGTCGGTCCAATTGACTACCAGGTTTTATCGAGGTCCCGTCACGGAATCAGGATCTTTTCTTCACTCCTCGACGGTCCGGCGTCCAGGCCGTGGGCCCTGGGGTATTTATCAAGCAGTATTTCTTCACCGACAAAATTCCCCCTTAACGTTATACACCCCTGGGGGAACTTCTTTCTTTCTCTCCAGTTATTACTGAAATCATTCTCCCAACCTCTATACAACACTTCCTGCCTTGAAACCTTTCTGCCTACGTGTCGTTTCCTTCCTATGCGTCCTCCTTCTTCCATGCCGACTATATGAGTTTGCGGCCCAACTTCCTGAGACATCAGTTTTTTTCCCCCCATTTGTTATAGGAATGATCCCCTGCACCGGCAACTTGTGGAAATGTCATTTAGACAGCTCGTTGCCGCAGTCCTGAGAGAAGACCCAGGGCTTTCCCCCCCACGAGTGAGACACGTATATGGTCAAACAAAAATGCTCGATAGGCAAAACGACGTTTTTCTCAGCGCCCTTTTCCAGCATCTTTCTTCTCACGTCCGGACGCCTTGGCCCCCCGGCGATATGTTTTTTTGATAGTAGATCTTCCCGAAAAGGCACGATATCCCAATAGTTCCCCCTTATCATTTTTTTTTGCGCGCGGAAGCGTCCGTTTGACGGACCTCGCTGAAAAGGTATAGAAGGCATCTTCTCCCTGCCTAGCTTGGCGCCCTTGTTCCCTCGCAGCCCCGATTTTTTTTTAATAATCATCGGCACCTCCGGACCACAGAATGCGAAGGCCTCCCTTCCTGTTCCCTCCCTTTCCCCTTCTTTCCCGCTTCCCTTCTCCTAAAGTTTCTTCGACCCTTGGAGGTTTCGAGCCTAACGGAGTTGGAAAGAGATTGGGGCCCTTCCACACGCCACTATCTTCTGGTTCTGCATCTTTTTCTAGCCATTCCTAGTTGTCCTCAAACTCCCCTTTCTTTTGGGGGCTACCCTGCGATCCCCTTCTACTCTTGCTGACAGGAGGTTCTGACGGAAGTCCTCCATCTCTTGCTCCTTTCTTCCGCGATCGCTCTTTTGTCTTGTCCCCCGCCTTTTTTGGCCCGGAAATCCTGAGACGGTTGTTTACGGGGCCGATACCCCCCCGTTTTTCCACCCCCCCTTCTTCTATCGGTTCCCTTTCGATTCCAACGCTTAGTTTCACGTCCGTTCCCATTGATGCCAGTCCTTCATCCGGTCGCTCTGATTTGTTTTTGTTGGCTTCTCGTTACAGAACCGCAGACGAATTTAATAGCTCCTCCTGGTCAAAACCCGAGTACCACTTCCCACCTTAGTTACCTTCTAGACCCGGTCCATTCTCCCTTCCCAGCTCTTGGAACATTGGATAGCGCCCCAATTTTTCTCTGTTGCCTTCCTCCAAGGCTCTGAGGGGACACACGATGGCATTATTAGAAAACCGACGAGCCTACACCTCCCCCCAGTCTTTTAACACTTTCTGCACCCGCCCGGAATTAACCTCCCCCTGGAGTCTTGACTATCCTTATGAAATTTCCCCACAGACCTCTCCCCAAAGGTCATGCCCCTTTGTGCAACTTCCCCGGGTCAGAATCCATCAAAAGTTAGTGATATTTAGGAGGGACGTCTCTTGAGTCGTAGAGGTTCCCAAAACCCCCCCTGCGAAGGTCCCCCGAACCCCATACGTGCTCACGAGATAGGACGGATAATTCGCCCTGGATTCAGGTCGCTTGCCCCTTTTATACCTTGCTGCAAGCCGTCGACACCTCTCCCCGGTTCTAAGTCTGCATCTTGGTGTCTTCCTTGAGATACCACAACTTAGTCTCCTTTCCTAGTTGACGGCGCCCACTGAGACCTTTGCGACCAGTACGGGTCCACCTCTGGAGAGAAACCGCTCTGTCTTATTCCCGTCCTCTCGACCCTTTAGTTCTCAAGATAACATCCGTCCTGCGCTCTTCCTTCTGAAACCGAATCCGTCTTCTGCCAGATGGTACCCGTTCTCTCAGCCCTTAATCCAGACATGGATTCGCAGGACCCGATCCTTCTCTCCTGGTCAGTCTTTCTTTTGGCCTTCTCCTGTTCTTGGAGTCGCTTTTTTTCTATTAACTATGAAGACACTTCCTCGAATTTTAAGCGGGATTCTTTCAGGTCGTCCCTTCCCGGAACTTATTCTGACTCCCCCTTCCGACCCCTTCGAGACCTGCGTGAGTCGCACGCCTAGGTAGGGTTTAAATCTTCACATCGATCCGTATCGCATTCCATTCAGTTCCGGAACGGACCACGGTTTGCGTTTTCCTTCTAGTGTCAGCACACTACACCTTTCTTTTTCCTCCTTGAGCGAATGGTTTTGAGATTTTCCTGCGACGAATTCTCCCATCTCCATTCCGTAGCCGCCCCTTTCGTAGGTATCCGCGGCCGGGCCCTCCTCTCTTTCCCATTTTCATTTCCCTCAGAGGGAGGTTTTGGGCGAGGAGATTCTTTCTTCCCTCCCCTCAAGACAGAGCCTTTTCAGAGACCAGGTTGCACGCGACCCGGCAACACCCGATCCATTTCCTTTTATTGGGTCTGGAGGTATTTTCTGACTTTTAAGGAAGTGACTTTTCTTTTTTCCAAAAGGTTATAGTCTGTCCCCTCCCCGTTTCGTTTTTTTTCCGAGATTCCGGCGCCGGTGGAAAAACAGCGAGGGATTTCCCTCCTCTCTTACCTCAATACAGCGGGAAAATCTAGAGAGAGTTTCTCCCTTGCGAACCCCCATGGGAATATTCTAGCTTCTTGGCTCTAATCCTCCGATCTCGCCCGCCCGACCGCCGGGCAGCCCTCGCGCTGGTTATCTACTAACATTGGAGGTTTGTGCGTCCCCTCCATAGGAAATTCCCTAAGAAAAGGCGTGCCTACCCTCCTGAGAACCTTGATCTTCCTTGGGCGGCGAAATCGAGCACCAGCTCCGCTAAAAACAAATAGTAAGAAACGACGTGTGAACGGACCATACTCTCAAACGGCCGATTTTGAGTAAATTGCCTTCCTATTCCTCGGCTCCCCCTGATCCATCTCTGGAAAGAGAGAGTCCCGGCAGACTGCAGATGAAATGGTTCGAGGGGCTCCCGTCCTCACTGCTAAACTTTTTTCTCTTTTTTTCATTTTTTTTTAGTTTTAGGTTTTAGTAGTAGAAGAATTTTTCTTTTGTGAATATGATGGTGTATATATGTTTTTTCCCTGATTTTGTTTTTGTTGTCGATTATTCATCCTTTTTTGTCATCTCCAAACTGATGAAGATATAGTGTCTCTGTATAAATTCTATCA
>Ga0179591_1283570_pt1 | contig 21107 bp, 17 predicted proteins | sample CZOMad2_1_08_16f_FD_182891 | JGI IMG/M metagenome (GOLD analysis project Ga0179591, IMG submission 182891) | Vadose zone soil fungal communities from Angelo Coast Range Reserve, California, USA - CZOMad2_1_08_16fungal (PacBio error correction) | ecosystem: Environmental > Terrestrial > Soil >... | reverse complement strand
GTGGTTTTTCTGCTGCCGTGCCCCCAGCTTCGGCCCTTCCTCTTCTTTCTTTTGCTCTCCAGCCCGCGTCATTCTCCCTGGTGACTTCGGTTTTGGTTTTAATAAACCAGGTTAACCCGAAATTTGAGGTTTCCGTTATCCCCAGCCTCGCTTCCCTCTGAGTGAACCCTAGAATCTAGTACCAACATTCCGATGGAAACCATGCTCCGCCCCTAGCTGAGGAGGAGGAGACTCACGTGCCTGTCACTGAATCGACGTGTTCGCCCCCGCTTCTTGGCCTGTCTGGTCCGCCAGGCATGTGGTAAGTTCACCCAGACAAACCTTAGTCGGTACCTACATTCCTCTCACTAGCACCCCCCCCAATGTCACGGCGGATCGTTTCCGCTAGCGTTCATTCACCCGATCAGGAATTCCGACGTAATTTTCTTGTTTTCCTTCTCACAACCGTCACCCCTCCTTACCCGTACGCGTATTTAAATGGCGAACGTTGAAGCCGCCCTAGCCTGCCTGACCTCCCGTTTCCAATCTTCCATTCCACTTTTTCCTTTTCATCTTTTTTCCTCATCCTTCTTTTTTTTTTTCTGAGAGACGGCACTGACCCTTGAAGCGTTTCTTGAGGTCCCCCCCGTATTCATTGTCTTTTGGCCAAGGGTTCCCACTTCATGAGTTTGTGTCTTTGGGGTTCTTCCTGAAAGCTGCATCGCTTCCCGTTCTTTGCTCAAACTCGCGCAACGACCTCTGCTCCCCTCCCTCCGCATGGGGAGGACCGGGGTATGGTGAGATGAAGGAAATTCTCTTTTTGACGTATGTGCTTCCGGCGCCCCCCTTTCGACACTGCCCCCACGTCCCCTCCACTTGAGGTTTTGTCCTTCTACCGGCCTTTCCCCATCCCCCAAGTTATGCGCCGCGTCCCGACGCTGCCGTAGACCAGCCTTCCCCAGCCGTGACTTAATTTGGTCCGGCCCCTTTTTCTCTGCCACTGTTCTAGCATCTCTTTTTCCCAAACTGACGTCCTTGTCAGCCCGGCTACATTTCGGCCTAACTGGGGGATTACCTCCCGTCCGCTTCCTCCGCCTGACCGGGATGGCACGTCACCCCTGGTCCTCAGGACCGCCGAACTCTTCACCGAACTTCCACTCGGAGTCGGTCACCAAGACGAGAGCTTTGCGCCCCCTTTTCTTTTTTGACTGGTTCGGACCCTATTTTGTTAACCGACCTTTGTTTTTCGGCCCCATTCTTGAAGAGCAACCCTCTGCGTCTTTGATCTGACGGGTTGATCCCTTTTTTTCGGTTTCGTTTACTCAGTGCATTTACGATGAAGTTCCTCCTTTTAGATTCCACCTGCATTCTTGAGTTCAGTTTCACTTCGCGTCAATGTTTTTTTCCCCCCCGTGACAGGCTTCCTTCTGAATAGTAAGTTTTGTTTCTCTTCGTCAGTTGTAGCCCGCCGAACAGCCTTTTTCTCATCTATATGACGCCGAGGAAGGTTTCACATGATTGTAGTTTGCCGCTGACCATCTCCTCACAATTCCCCACCCATCTGCCGTGATCATTCTTTCTTCATCCCCGCATGGGAGAGCGCGGCCGTCCCGTGCGCGGCGTCCGTTTCCTTCGAAGCAAAAACGTTAAGTCCTTCCACGTGCCCTTCCCTTGCCTCGGGTTCTGATGCGAGCTCAACCCCGCCGGCTCAACAAGGAGAAGGCCTTTAGTATTTCTTCTTTAAAGTCTCTCCTTCCCTTCGGTCTTCCCAAGTCCTGTTGCTCTGGCTTCCCATCATCACGAAGTTGCCGTCCAGTCGACTTTTTTTAATATGATTTGCTGGCTTGCTCCTCTGTCTGCGGCCTTTTCCTTTAATCCTGTTTTCTTCGCCCGTCCGGTTCCGGGTGTTTATCCTCCGTCGCCCGTTCGCTGTAAGTTTTTTCTCGGGGTCCTGTCACGGGCTTTGAGCCTTTCTTGTTCAGGCGGTATCTCAGCCCTTTTTTTTTTTCTTTTTCGACGGAACCCCCTGCCTCTCGCCTCTCTCGGCCTGGCGTCAGGTAATTTGTGCGTTGGTTACCTTTTTCCCTTTTGTACCGTGGCGTTTCGATGCCTTTTCGTTAAAGTCCAGCGTCTTCCCCCCCCGTCTTTCGAAGTAATTTCTCGCCGGCCCCGACCTCTCCGGCCGGCGGTTTATTCGCGGAGCACCCTCCGTTTCCTTCCGATGTTATCTCCGGCTTTGCCGGACGCGCTGCCGAGTTCCGTCCCCGTCTCCCATCCACACTATTATGTCGGATGCCTCAATGTCTCTCCTCTCCCCTCTTTTACTCCTGGTGCTCAGGTCCGTCTTTGATTTGGCTCCCGCTCCTGTGGTCTTTTTTGTAGTTGGCCAAAGCGTCTTTCAATCCACTATTTTTTCCTGCATTGCCACCACCAGTCGCGGTCCCTCCCCCCTTTTTCCCCCTTTCCCCCAGGTGTACAACTCGTTTGCTGCCTGCGTTCCGAACGCGAACCTTGTGTCAACGACCCGTGAAGGTTACAAGCTACTTCCCCCCTTTTATATCCTTTTTTGATCCGGGTCGTGCCCTGTCTCTCTCGGTGCACTCACCTCGCAGCTTCCCGTGCGCCCCCCCTCCAAGACCTTCTTCTTTCTTAAAAATACACCCCGGCAGGGTTTTTTTTCTTTTTGCGACCCTGCCTCCCACCCTTCCGCCCAGCCCCGGACTGTCCGGTTTTCCTACGTTCACCGGCTATTTTTACCTGTCCTCTGGCGAACCATCCTCGAAGATCCTTGACATTCTACATTTTTTTTTGACGAAGTTTCCGACTTTGGCTCCCACAGCCGGAAGTTTTTTCTTGGTGCGTCATGGCGTTGAATGGCGATTTCCTCGTTTTTCCCTCTTTTTCAGAGATGCTGATGGTGCCTGGTGTGGGAAAAAATCTGTTTGACTCCCCCGTTCGATTTTTTTTAATTCTGCGGTCTCCTACTCGTTTTGTTGATCTTTCCCCTAAGTTCTTACTTTGGTTTTTATTGCTGCTACCGGTCGGGCCCGGATGAAGTGGGCCCACTCCTTCCCTCTGATATCTTTTTTACCATACGTCCTCATTAATCTTCGTCCTTCCTTTCTACGCTCTCTCCCACTCCCCCACGGCGGCGTTGCTCCTCTCTTCTCACCTAATTAGCGCCTGTCCAGTTTCTTCGATTATGTTCGATGATAGCGCGTAGGTATTGCTTTTGCCTCTTTTGTCGGAGTTACTTCCTCCGGTCCTTTTGTCCGTTCTTCAGTTGGGGGAGGAGCTGCTCGGGTCAGGAACAGGGGTTTCCTTTCTTTTGAGTTTTAAGGTATTTTTCGCTTTTTGCTTTGTTTAAGTCGCCCTCGAGATCTCCTTTTTCTCTTGATCCTACCCCCCCCCTCTGCCAGGGGCATTTGTGTTAGTTGTTACCTGGAGTGGCCTTTTTAAGGACGGCTTTTTTTGCCTTTTTTTCCGTTTCGTTTCCCGATCTTGCGAGTTTAACGACCTTTCCTTTGGATTTTTTCTCTTGTGCCCCGCGAAACTTGTCTTGTGAGGGGCTATGCTGGCTTTCCCCCGGTTCATTTTTCCCATTTTTTGTGTTTTCTTAAAACCGTTTTACTGTGACGGCTCATTCTTGGACTCCTTTCGGCCCCAGACTTGGATTGAAACTAGAGTTCTTTTCTTTGTCAAGAGAAGGACGTGTTTGTACCGGGAGTCTTCCGTACTGGAGTCAGCTGGGTTCCCTAGGGGAGGCCCCGCGTATGTCGACCTCTTCAGCCGTGTCTTAGATGGCCGGTCCGGATGTAACGGTAAATCCATCACTTTTCGACGTATCTTTTCTCCCGACTCATTTCAGGCCGTCACGTTTTCCTCCTTCAAGTTCCGTAACCAAGGAATCGCCCGGACCTGCTTTGTGAGATCTTCTAGAGGGCTTTTCCCGTCAGAAATCTGAAGTACGTGCCGCTTTTTCAAACGTAGGCGCCCAATGGTGGGTCCTTTTTCCCCAAACGGCCTTCGGATTGAACGGCCCCCCGTCCTGGCCCTTCCACCGTCCCTTCGCCGATGGCCCAGTCCTCTTCCTGCGCCCAACCCTTTTTTTATTGGGCCGAAGATCTAGGTTCTTCACGAATACCGGTGCATCGGCCGTGCTCGATCCCTGCGTCCTACTGGGCAAGCCATTCAGCCGAATTTTCTCCTGCTGAGTTCTTTTCTGAGTCCTGATTACCAGTCTCTTTCTCGGTCCACGCCTTTGTTCGGTGTCGTGGGGGTCCGCTCGCCCACGGCCTTTCCGGTTACCGCTCCGTTTTGCAGCTTCTGTGTGTGCCTTACCTTGACGTTGGCGGTGCTCGAGCTGCTTCGACGGCCTGGAGGGGTGCCCGTGATCGCGTCCTTGTTTTCTGTCTTCCGTTGTCGGCGCTTTTTCATGGGAGAGTAAGGCAACGCTTTCCTATAGTTGAACATGGATGTTTTCTGCTTCTTGGACTGCCTTTCGGTTGACAACCCCTACCTCTGGGACAGCAATTCGAGACTTTCACCCGGTCCCACACAAGTTCTACGCTCTGTCCCTGTTAGGACTTCCTCCCCGCTTTTCATCCTTGTTGGATTCTACCTGCTGCACTTTTCCCTCGGCACGGTGCCGACCGCATCTTTCCCCGGATTATAGATGCTGACTTCTTCCTAAGAACTCTCTCGTCCTCCTTTTTTTGACCACCCACCAGGGCGGTGTACCTCCCCCTCCTGAAATAACCTGGAAATGTCACTTTTCATTTTCTTCGGTAGTTTTGACTGCCGTTCAGTTCCCCCCCGTCTGGTATTCCCTCTGGTCCGGGCATTCTCTTGCTACTTTTTTCTTCCGCCGCGGCCTTCTTAGCCCGAGTTTACCCAGGCTGCTTCGACCCGTCGCCCGTCTCCCCCAATCCACCGTTTCTTGGTTAACCCCCCACCCAATCGAGTTAGACATGATTCCACCTACTCTGCCGCCACCCAAAGATTCCATGGCACACCGATTGTTTTGTTCCGGTCAGTCTCTCCACATCCCCCCACCTCCCTCCCTCAACACCTCATATACCTCCACCTCCTCCAACTCCGTGTTTCTTTCACCTCATTTTACAGGTGTGGCTCCCCTAGACCCCCTCCCGGTTTGTCACAATCTTAGTCACACACTCCCATTTGATGGCAGAGGTGGCGAGCGTCTCAGTGGAGGTGAAGCCCTATATGTTAAAGCAATGCAAGGTTGAGCTGCTTGGGGTCCTAGCTTTTTCCTGCTGACATCCCCCCCAGCTTTCAGGTTAAAGGCAACAGTTAACATCTGCCTCCATCACCCTTTGTACCGGAGGATCTGGGTCATAGAGTTCGTTGGGCTTCTTCTTCAACGGGTCCCCTTTCGGCTTCTCTTCGTCCCTTCCATTTTTATTCCCTTCCCCCCCGAAGGATGACCGTGCTCCCTTGGTTCAGTTCCGGCTTTCTCATCTCCAAGAACGAGTTCACTTTTGGAAACATTCGGTTGCACTATCTTTCATCTGTTGTTTTATCTAGCGCAATCTTATTTTTCCCTCGTTCTTCTTCCGCGCTCTTTGAGCTTACCGGCGAAACGGACCATTTCTCCGGAGCTCGTTCTCTTTTTGCGGTTTTTTTATTGCCCTAAACAGCTCCGATTCAAGTGAGAATCCTCTCTCGGCTGCCCAGGAGCCTCTTTCCGGAACCGATCAGCCTTCCAAAGGTCTGACTCGAGCCTTTCTCAATTCTCTTTCTGGCCTTGACCTTGTTACATCATTGGCTTTTTTCCCTTTACCTTGCTGACCGACTCACCAAGTCTAACAGATTGGCGTGCTGACTTCCCTTCCCCCTCTCCGGTTCACAGCCCTTGCTGCGCCGGCTCCCTGACCGTTTGAACCTTTTCCCCATCGGGTTTTCCTTATTCTGGTTTAGCGGCCTCGCGGCGGTGCATCGGGTCGACTGCTCGGAACAATTGTGACCTCCGTGTTGGGTGGTCTCACAGGTCTGGCCAGGAACAAAATGGGTGGGTACACCTCCCCCCATCTGAATCACGGTTCAATTGCGGCTGCAGCCCGCTGGTTTGGTGCCGACGGACGACCGAGGCCCTTCCCTGGCAGAGTCCAAGGGAGGTCGGCTGCCGGTTGACTTTTCCCTTTTTTCTTTGGCCCGAGAGAAGGGGATGGTCCAAAGCCCTGTGTTTGGGGTTTCTCCATTGTCTGTTGACTGCTCCCCGTGGCGTTTTTTTTAATTTTGAATCTATATGTCCCTGCGTGCTCGTGCTCTTTTTCGCGGTTCTTGGGGTCGTTCCTTTCGGCCCGCTGATTACAGTTAGATACACCTTCCAGGTTTGCACCTTAATGCGGACCTCTTTCCTCCCTTGTGCTGCCTTTTCCCCCCGTTTCTTGAAGGTGCTGTCATCGTCTTATTTTGCGTACGGCCGGTTCTCCTCTGATTAGTTCGTGTTCCGCCTAAGAGACTTGAGCCTCTCGTTCCTCGTGCTTGTCCTCCCTGTGCACAGATTCGAGCCGCCAACTCGAAGGAGACAAGGATGAGTCAGACACTGCTTCGCTCGCGGCCTCCTTCCGCTGAGTAAGCCCCTTTCCGGTGGCGGCTCCAAGAAAGGACTTCCCTTCAATAGCCCTCTTGCATTAAATCGTGGCTGCCGTGGGCTCTATACCCCCCAACACTTCGCAAACAAGGGTCTTGGGATCCCCCCGCGCCTGGTTATTGTCTTCTCCCGCCTGCCGTCCTTCCTGTTTGTCCCACCTTTCAGGCCTGCTCCTGGATTGACCCAGAAAGAATTTGATCCCAGTCGTCCCCTTTTAACCTGATTATGTTTTTAAGATGACTTAGCGGGTTCTTTGTTACGCCACTTTCCAGTTTCAACCGGAGCAGTAATTTTCGTTTTATCCTCCGTCGCACATGCTTTTTTTCTCGGGGACGGTTTCTAGAGAAGTATTGTCGGTCCGGCCCTTCTTTTTTCCCCCCGGTCGGCCGGCCCAAATGGCCCGACTCGCCATTCTCCACGGAGAGTTGCTTCCTTTCCTTTGCGAATCCTTGGTAAGGTCTCTTGTCAAGTGTTTTGGCTGCCTGCGTTGAATCTACCGGTAAAAACGAGCCGCTGCAAGCCATTTTAATTATTCCTATCCCGTGCCTCTAAATTATCCCTTAAGGTTTTTGTAGTCAACTGACCTCTCTTTTTCAAAACCCTCTTGGGGTCCCTATCTGAGCCGGCCGGGTATATTTAGCGGTTACCCCGGCACAGTCGCCCCGGAAACGCAAGAACCTTCTTTGGATCTCAACGCTATGTACCTTATCCTTCGTCTGAGCCTTCTTTTTCTTCGTTTCCATCCCCTGGTCCTCCAGAACCTCCATTCGTCTTTTTTGTCTGTTGGGATGGAGGCCCAGGTCCCTTTAATATTTCCCCTCCAACCTTTTTCCTTTCGCGCCACCCCTTCCCGTTCAGTCCCAACGCGTGATAGGCGGCTGCTGCCCCAGCGAACCCCCCGTTCTTTCCCCCCTTCTCCCCGTGACAGGTTTTTAGCCCCTCCCGCTTGAACAAGGGTTTTGAGAGGGGTCTTGGCCTATTATACCTATAGCAATCTCCATACTCCCTTTCCCCACGACCTTCCGTGACGCTAAATCCAGATCCCCCTGCCCTTGTTCCCGGACCGGCTCTCGCCAGCCTTTCTCCCTCATGTCCGCCCCCAAACTGGACGGTGTCCCTCTTCCCTAGACGTCTCTCCCCTAGCCAACCCTTCTACCCGCGCTATCTTCGCCACCGACACGAACGTCTTAATTTCACGAATTTATGTTACCGATGGCGCCCTTTTCATTTCTGCTTTCCGCGTTTCCTTTTTCCAGAGATGAGCTTCTTCGCCCTATGGTCCTCCCAGAGAGATGTTTTAGAGCTGTTTTATTTCGCCAGCTCCTGGTGTTTTCTCTCGAGTGCATCCTTCTCCCATTCCCCCTTCGGATTCTCCTTTTTTTTTCCCCCCAATCTTTGTTTGGTGAGATTCTTCGCCTCGCGGTACTGGGAAGTTCCCCTTTGAGCACTTTTGCAACCAAAGGATTTTTGACATAAACGTGGAACCATCTCTCTTCACCCGCTCCTCTTTGGCTTCTTTCGACTGCTCTCTCACTCACCCGGCCGGCTTTTTCCCATCTATGAACCTTTATTCGTTCGGTCCTGTCTTCTCCCCCTATGAGATTTCTGTTTATTACATTTGCGTTGGCCGCTTCCTGTTCCCGGACTGTCATTTTTTTTTTTTGTATGATTGGGTTGAGGCGGTCTGTGCCGGGAGGGAATGCCGTGTTATTTTTGCTTTTTTTTTTTGATTTCGTTTGACCCTTGAGCGGGATACCTCCCAGTTTTCTCTTATTCTCTATTCTGTCGAGCACGGATCTCCCCTCTCTGCCCCTGGCGCCGGAGAGTGATTTTATACCGGATTCTTGAACTCACTGGCTTGGTCCCTTCCCAGTCCAGATCAGGGCGTCGTTTACTGCCACCGGACCGTCAAAGGGGGGTTTCTTGATTCTCAGGTTTTTTGTGGAGGTTTGGACGTCCTGTGCTCCCCCCCTTCCCGCCCCGACTCGGGGCGGGATGCCACGCACGAGCGCCAGGATCAGAGTTGACGCTGCCTAGGGGATGATGAAACAGCTGGTTTTTGTGGCTTTCTTCCTTTTGTCCCCTCGCTCGCGCTTCACTGCCGGCGCCGACTATTCTTCGTCGCCGGGGATGAGCACTCTCCTGTGCATCGCGTCTTCCGATGGTCCGTTCCGACGGTCTCTGATTGCATTCACGAGGCTCACTTCCTCTTTCCTTCCCTTCAGCAGGCATTTACGCCACATTACTTTTCCTTTTGACGTTTAACGAGCCTATCCCCTGCCTACTCCTTCTATCGGCTCTTTTTCCGGTGGCCGCAGAACCTGCCAAGGAACAATTTCAAGTGAGCCAGCTGATTCCCATCAGGAGGCGCCGTGGCCGCGACGCCTTTTTTTGCCTTCCCCGTCGTTGCTGTGTGTTCGGTAACCTTGAACCTTTGCTCTTTCCCCCTCATTGATCGCGGACCCAGTCCTACCAGAGCCTTGAGGCAAGCCTCGAAGAGTGGACTGGGAATCAAATGCTGTTTTCTTTCAGACCTGTGAGCAGCCTCGTTTGAGAGCGGTTTCAGTCGGTACTTTGGCCTCGCCCCCTTCGCGGGGCGTCCGCCTTTCTGAAGGGGGGGTGATATAGGGGAATATCCTCTTCTGTTCCTTACTGGACGGTGCTCTTCCTCCTCAACATTTTGCAGGGCTCTCCAGAGAAGTTCGACGTCCTTCTAGGAGGTGGCTGATCCCAACTGCTCGGGGTCTTCCCCCTCTGCTCTTTCGCGCTGGTCATTGAGGGAGCCGTGGACGGCCAAGTCTCCACTTACCCTACCCTATAGCCCCAATGAGGTTAGTCCCCTGCCGGCTCTTCTCCAACTTTTTACGAATGCCCATCACTTTCGACCCTTTAACGGGCCCTACACGGTCTCGCTTCAGGGTGACTTTTGACTCCCCCTCCTTCCGCCCTGGTCTGTCTATCCCCTTGATTCTTTTCAGGGGCATGCCTCGAGCCCTAGTGGGCCAACCTTCCTCGCCCATCCGACGTCGTCATGGTCACCCGAAACGGTGATTCGTCCAATGGTCCACCAAAGATCACTTCTTCAGGCTCCCTAGTCAGGTCACCTTCTCTTACAACTGCCTCTCGTCGTGGTGCTCTCTCTCTCTTCGGTGCCGCCGGGTATTTGTCCCCTGTTTTACTAGTTGGAATTCTCTAGTTACCGGGACTTTAGGTTGTTGGTACTCCCCTTTTTGTGATTTTTTTGAACTTTCTGCAGGCCCCCCCCCGAAGTTTTGGGGTCACGCTTAGACTTGTCCCCCTGATCGGGTCCCTCTCTTCCCTATGGCCACCCTGGGTTTCATTTTCTCCGACGGGCGCTAGGATAGCGGCTATCCTTTCGTTGGCTTCTCCTCTCACAGACCTTCTGATCCTTTCGTGTTCTTGCCCCCCTTTCAGTGCTCCCCTGACAGCCATGCTCCCCCCCTTCACAACGCGTTGTCGCACCCCTCTTCCTTGATGTTTTCCCTCGATTCTCCCTTCCGCCTCGCCTTTTTCCTCTGAACGGGAACCCCAGTCTGGCGCGGCCAAGGAAGCCGAAGGCTCCATGGCGCCTTTTCAGCGCACTTCTCGTAGCTCCACTACTTGTTGCCCCATGGGTGAATATATATCGTCCTATCTTGGTGTTGATTCTTTAACTTGACCACTGGTTGCAGTGTCTTTGAACTCGGTCGACCCCCTGTTGTCGACTTCCCAATTGGCCCCTGTTAGTTGTTTTTAGACTCTTTTCCTCTTCTGCCGCCCCGCTTGCCATCCGCCCGTTCAGGAAGAAGAGAGTGCGAAGGTCACAGCTTGACCTCTCTTCAAAGTGGGTCTTGAGTTTTTTCAACAGTCAGCTGTTCTGCTGGACCGTGTCCGCATCTGTGTTATTGCTTACAGGATCTTACCCAGCACCGGACCGCCGGGCTGGTTTTTGTGATGTTCCCCCGTTCGAGTCTTAATTCACCGCCACTGCTGCGCGCGATTGCCGGAGCAACAGCTTACCCCCTCAGGGTCCCTCGTTGAATTGCTTGGTCGCGGCCTACTTTGGGTCACTAGCTTTTACTGAGAGCTGGTGGTTACAAACTTTTTGGGCTTTCCCCCATGATGAAACAATGTTTAGTACCTAAGGCAGAATTGTGCTCCTTGTCAGAGTTAAGTTGCTTCTCCTCGACATTCTTCCCTACTGCTCTCCTTCCTTTACACCCCTCAGATTCCCAGTTTGCGGCGACGTTTCCCTTTCTTTTCGGTGGGTGTGGGGGACTGGTTGTATGGCAGTGACTCTCCCCTTGCTGACCCTTTCCGGACCTTTTTCTCAAGCGACTTTATTGAATTGTTTGGGGGCCCTGAGTGTGATTTAAGCTTCCCTTTTTAATGCCGCCTGGTCGATCCAGACCTATGAATTGTGTAGTACCCCTTTCAACAGTTTTCACTGTTTTTTTCTTGCTTCTCACCCAGAGCAGCCCGGCGCGGTCAAGTTTTTCTACGTAGGATGGATTTTGGATCCGAGTTTCTCTCAGGAACCCCATTCTCTTGAGAAGGTCATTCCGGCGCAGTCTTGTCCCCTTCCTCGCTCCAGATGAACATTTTCGAGTGTTCTCTGAGAAACCTCCCACAGGGATAGGCTTCCTCCAGAATCCTAGTTCTGGTGACGAGACTGCTTGTCCCGGGCAGAAGCTGCCATCGGTTGGCCCTTAACAAACGGGCACACCGTTCCGGTCCGGAAAAGTGAGAGCACCTTCCAATAGCGTGGAGATTTAGATCCCCCCCCACTGTTCGCAACAATTGAGTGTCCGCCCGCTCTGCATGGTAGTGGAGCTCAAGAAAAGGGCCGTATGGGGCAACCAAAACTTCTCTGATGCAATTTTCCAGTAAGCACAACTCATTTTGCTCCCCTTAAGTCCATTTAGGATCTCATGTTGATCGTCTTAGACTTCGGGCTCTTTCTTCTGTACTTCATTCCTGCTTGACGTTGCAAGGGCAAGTAGTACTTGTTGGATTTTCTCCATCCTCACTTTAATTTTATTTTTTCCCGCTTTCGTCGCTTCCCTGAGCCCTCCTACGTTCTTTGTAATAGGAGGGGCTCGCACCTTCTTCTGGGTTATTGACCAGTGAACTCTTAAGTCTCCGGTCCCCTGGCGCGTGTCCCTTTTTTTTTCCGGCCCGTTCGCCTCCGTTGTCGTTTTGACTGCGGTCAAAGGTCTCCGTCCCCCCCTTCCTCGGTGCCTCCGTCTTCTCGTCCGGCCGGCAATCTCTTTTGTACGGCGTTCCTGTGGCTCAGACAGGTCGGGAGTCAGCAGTCCCCCGTCCGCGCCTGAGCGTACCACCGGCATTCGCGGCCCCCTCTTCAGATATTTATTTTTCAGCAGAAACGTCGCCCCGATATGTAGACCCCGTCCCTCTGGAACTTGTCTCCATTCGGAGGTCCGAGGGCCTCATCTCCCTGTCCTTTTTGGTTCTTTTTGACCTCGTAAAGAATTTCGGAACTAGTAAATACGCCCCACCCACCCCCCGGGTTAAGTCTCTTCCCCCCCCCCGTTTCCCTTCGGTTGTCAGTGACCCCCCACTAGCCCTTTCCGTTTTGCCCGCGCATCGTCCAGGCCCCCTTCCCCGTGCAGGTAAGTCTACCCCTCAGTGCAAAGGGTTTGCTCGGGGCTTCCTGCCGACGGACTCTCGTGACCTATAGACCGGTCTATCCTCCCTTGTCCCCAAGTAACTCTTATGCTCACCCTCTCCCCCCTGCCGGTTCCTCCTTGCTCCCGCCTACCACTCAGTCCTCCCCCTCCCCGTTTCCGTCTACCCTCACGGCAGTACTTCAAAACTGCCCGTCCCCTTCTCTGACCAGCATCGAATACGTTCCCTTTCCTCACGTTAGTTTCGAATACTCCGGATCTCGTAGAGGGTGACTTGTGACCTAGGAATCAGTCCTTTAGCAGCGGCTGGGTCTTTTTTTTGAAACGCGTCTTGTGGTCTTGATTTGGCTTATTTTTGCGCCCACTGCTGGGTGGACCGATTTATCATTCTTCAATGCGTTTCTAATCTCTTTTATACCTGTTGTGTGTTTTCTCTTTCTCTCCGCGATTTCTCCTATGAGCCTTTTTTTGCCATGGCCGGGGGTCCCTCCTCCGGTCTCATATCTTGCGTTCACCATCGTCTCTCTCTTATGGCCGATACGATTCCTCCCATCACCCTTGCTCAAAATCTTTTCTCAGTTTGGATTTTCCCCCCCCCCCCCCCCCTTCGTATTCGTTTATTTTGCCACTCTTTTATTTGTTTGGATATGCCTTTTCCGGGTCCCCCGTCGCAGGGACCCGGTTCCCTTTTGCTTTTGGTGACCCTTGAGGATGTTCTCGAGCCGGCTTCATTCACCCTTTTGGCTTTTGTTGTTGAGCTCTCCTTGGTTCTAAATTGGTAACCCGTTCTGGTTGCCCGAAGAGACTCCTTCTGCGCGTTCCTCAACGATAGGCACTGTGGCAGGCTCGTTGTTTGCTCTGCAGGGGCGCAAGTTGCCCTCTGAATTTTTTTTTTGTTCGTTTTTGGCGCGGCGATCCTTCTCGTTGTAATTCCAACCGGTCGGGCCCCGGTCTTTTTTGAACGTCGCTTTTTTGGAGTTTTTTGTCGTCCGATTCCCTTCTGTGCATCCCTACCCCTCCACCGCGACCCTTGATTCGGGAGGCAATAGACTTTTCTGTCCTACTTCGAGGGCCTCCCTGGGATGCTGGGCACAGCGGTCTCGAGATAGAGTTTTGCTTCCAGGCATTTTTCCGGAAGTTCGCCGGGTTTCTCCGTTTTTTAATTGTCTCGGGGGATGCTCCTAGTATACGGAGCTACTCCTAATGAATCCGCCGGAGTAGAAGACCTCATCTTCCGTTCTTTCTTCCTTTACCATCTCCGCCTGCTCTCCGCCACTTAAAGCGCCAGGTGATCACACCCTTCAGATCGTAATCTTTACCATAACTTGCTGTTCGAGTCTTTCCTTGTGGTCCGTAGGACCTGTCCCGCTACCCCCCAGTGACGATTCCCGACGGAGGTCCAATACGGCGGGGCCGTTTCCCCTTCCTCCGTCCTTCACCGCCTTTGGACGATGAGTTTTCCTTTCTCTACCTTCCCTTACTGAGCCAGTCTTTGAAACGCATGTCTTACGTGGAAAAGTCCTGACAGAGTGCCTCTCACACCATCTGAACTATTCCTTCTTAGGATAGGACCTACTCGGCTGTACTGGGCAATTCGCAGCGATTTGTGTCGGACAGGAGGATTTGGCTGATGTAAAATACTCCGTTCCCCTTAAGTGTGGCGCAAAGCCACTTTTTCTGCATGGGGGGGTCGTATCAGTACCCTATTTCTTTTTTTTTGTCTCGCCCAGTGAATAGCAAGGAAATTTTTAGAACGCTTCGGAAGTTCTCTGACCTCTTCCTTTCGGCGAAGCCTTCTTCCCGGGCTGTTCTCATTAGGCTGATCGCCCGCGGTTTGCTGCTTTGTCCCCCGATGTTCGCCTCTCTGGTCATTTGGAGCACCGGACGTTCTTTGACCTCAGGGTTCCCTGCCTCCCTTCTTCTGCTTACCTTCCTTCTGTTTCGGGGGTCGTACCCTGCGGCGGATACCAACTTACGGATTCAGCACGCGAGTTAACCTCAAGTATTTTCACCTGTCCAAAAAACCCCCCCAAACCCCCACCCCCCAAACACCGGTAGCCAATCCGGGCAGAATTCCTGATCTCCAGTTTCAGCGTCCTTCCCTCTTCTACAACTTCTCTTTTCCAAACCGGATCCTTTGCCTCCCCGAAGGCTTCATTTCCCCGCCACGGTGATGAGCAACGACCCAGTGTTCAACCACTTTCTTTACCTCACTTCTCGTTCTCAACTCCAAGGAAGTTCTACACTTAATTTAACTGCTCTGCTTTTTTATTTATCTGGTGACCCAATTCGTACCTTCTCCCTGACGGGTTTTTTACAGCACGCCGTCATCTTACTGGCAGTTCGGTATTTGTACTCCCCCATGTTAATGGATTCTTTAAGCCCTACTCTTATGGGATCTCCTCCTCCTCTTCCTTCACCTGTTTTTTCCCATCGTCCTTGGCCGAAGACCAGCCTCGGCAACTCTGTCAGTCTTTGTTCTTGTTGCTGATACGTTTCTTGCGTCTACCTTACGACCCTCTGGGACATCCAAACGCCTGCTCTCTTCTGGTTTCTAGGTCTTATGTGTCGGAACTACCTTTTTTTTTTCCCCTGTCCGCCACCGCAATTTACCCCGTCAAGGAAGCTCCTCAACGTCGAGGTCTCTCCCCTGCTTCTTCCTCTGTATACGGATATTTTCCTTGACCCGGGAAGCGGATTCGGACTTGTTACCTCAACGCCATTCAACGTTTAATGGCATGGGCTCCCGGGGCAGACCAGGACGATCTCTACTCAAGAATTTAAAGCAAAATTTGATCTCCTTATTATACCGTTGGTTGTGGTTCTTTTGATTGAACGAATTAGGTGAAACTACTTCTTGAGGTCGTTTCCTGCAGAAATTGCAGCCAACTGGCCCCATCGTAGTGTTTTTTAGCTCTGGGTTCACCCCCCCCGTTCTTCGTCCTCCGCTTCCCGCTTCATGAAGCCATCCCTTCGTGAGTCCCAAGGACTCCTGCGGAACCTCTAAGTCGATTACCTGTTTTTTTCCATTTTCCAGTTATGGCCCTGTTACAGCATGGCGCTTCATGACCCCAGTTTGCTGTCGCCGCTCCGACTCCTGGCTTTTTGATTGTCTTAGCTGTACTCCTCCGTCTTCCTTTTCGCGGCCGCTGCCCTTCTCCAATTTAAACAGTCTTGGGGTCTATGATTTTTTCCCCCGTCCGCGTCGGTTTCATATTCCTCCTGACGCGAGGCGTTTCCCCCTTTATCGGTTTCCAAGTTCGACATGTGGCCAGGCACTTCTCCCCTCATCTCCCGTCCCGGTAGACTTCACTCAGGGGGCTCCATTTCCACGTTTGGCCTCGTAAGCAGCAGCCCTGCTTAAAGCAAGTTTCTTCAGATTCCCCACGACCCGAGGGCATTTGTTCTTCGAATGATCCGGTGTGTTAGGACGCTGGCGGTTCAATTTGTCTCCCCCATTGTAGTTCAGACTACCATTTTGTTCCATGAAGTGTTCCTCTTCGTACTCTTCTCCGGTTGCTGTCCCTTTTCCTCGGGTCAGTTGATGGCCAAGATGCGGGCCGCGGGATATTTCCTCTAGTCCACCTTCCTATCGTCGGTAGTAAATTCCTTCAAGGAAGGGTGACGAAATTGTCCTTAGCCGGATTTTTCTCGTGAGGTTGGGTTTAGAGGCTCCGTTTTTACTAAACAGAAAGCCCCCTCCTGTCCGTTGTTCTGCACGAAGGGCCTGAGTGACGGCGACTATTTGGACGCACCTTCTTCAGAGCCGACGACAGCCCGGCAGAGACCCACGCGAAGGAGAACCGGATCGCAAGGCAACCACCGTTTTCTACGACGGTAGGCGCCCCTTATCTCTAACCTACCTTCCCTTCGTGCGCTACCTTCAGGCTCGGCCGCTATACCTTCCCTCTTCCCGCTGCTGCGTAGCGAACCACCCCCAACCTTTCCAGAAACAATTTAGTTTTTCCCTCACTTTTCCCTTTTTTACGGCGGAGTACGACCGAAGTAGTTCCCTTTCTTACCAAATCGGCTTTCTCCTGCTGACAATCCAGCAGAATTTTGTCCCGTTCCCATAATGACTTGGCTGGGCGTGCCTATAAGTCTTGGATTCCTTGTCCTGTTCGCGATCCTGAGTTTTCAACGGCTCCTGTCGTGAATACACCTCCCCTCTACGTACGGTTAAGTTTTCTTAAGAAGGGGATTCAAGTCTTCCCCTGCGCAGCCTCTACACCGGTTGATATTTCTATTTGGGCGGGTAACCACTGTTATGAAGGAAAAGCCAATCGCTACTTAGGGGTCGTGTTCTTTTCCGTCTGTTACGGTTACCATTCTCCCTGTGCTTTTCGTTCGCTGCTGCGGTATCGGAAGGACTGAACTTCACCCATGTCTTCTTTGTTTACCATACATACTGGCACCATCTACGGCTTTTTGTCTTCTTCGCCATCGCGAGGCAGAAATTCGGGACAGGTCGAGCCCGTCCTCCTGCAGGCCCGCCGGTTAACACCTAAGGCCCCGGAATTCTCTCGAACCTAGAAAGAATACGGATGGAAGAAGCACCCTCTAATCTTACCGAGGTGCTCAGTTCCCTCCCTTGACGTTTTCCTAAAGATACGTCGGTTGGGGTGCTAGGGCTAGAAGCAAGATCCGGCATTAGCCCTTCCCCCCCACCAAGTTTTTTGAGCAGCTCCCACACTTCTTCCCACGTTGAACTTTTTTTCTCAAGTAACCTGCCTTCTTATTAGGCGGCAATCCAAGATACACCAGCTTAGGCATTGAAACAGGTATTTTAACCCCCTCCGCTATGAACTTGTGCATACAGTGGAGGACGTGTTAGTCTTCTCTTCGTCCCTATAGCTCTCCTTCCTCCCGGCCCACCAATTCGTCAATATTTCCCAAATACTCTTTGTTTCCCTGACCCGGCTCGCGCCGTTCCCCCACTCCTTCCCGCCACATCCCCCTTTTCCGTTTCCTCCCCCCCTCCGCTGACCGAGTAAGCGCCACATTTCCAGTGACCCACGCCCTCACTTCGAACAGATCTCCTCCGATGGACACATTTACGTCCTTTAGTTCGAATAGGCACGTTCTACGCTTGCTCTTCAAGCGTCTCGAATTTTCGGGGAAAGTATTGCGGGATCTCCTCTCTGCATGACCTCAGTGGGATTTGTTCTGTGATCTGTGGATCTTTGTTTTTATAATGCTGACGTACCGCTGTATGATCTCTCTCTTTTAATCATCCGTGTTTTCTTTTGATCTGTATTCGCGCGTACTGCGAGCATGTATTCTCCCTGTCGGGGGCCACACCAGATGCGGGTCCTACACATCTCCAACTCGTTAAACATACTGATCCTTTTCTCCTTTCTTTCCGACAGGACCACTACAGAAGATTCTAAACCCCTACACTCCCCCAAGCTCCTCACCGCCCCCGCTTCCTTTGCCTGCAGTCTATTCCGAAAAGAAGTTATTTACTTCTCCCTTTACTTAGACTACTCTGTCGCCAGATTGCGTTTGGTTTTCTGAATGGTACGGTAGCTGGTCCCGAGTCAGCCAAGGACCAATGGTTTTTTTTGACTTTAGGAGGGAAGGGACGGCGTTTTTTGGATGTGGTGGAGACGTCCTTTTTCGTGGGACGATTTTTCTCCGTTAGGAGACATTTCTTATAGTGATGACCCTACAGCCCCGTACTCCAAAGAGCTCCCCTTGGGTGGAGGTTCCTTACTTTGAGCTTGTTTTTGGGAGATTCTTGGGGGGCGTTTCCCTTACTGCCTCTTAATCTGCGTGTACTGACCGTCCGGTCCGCTGGCAACTGTTCCTTTTGCTTCGTTCTTTTGCCGGACCTTTTGAATCCGCTTCTCATCCCACCAACCCGCCCTACATGGACAATAACGTTACGCAACGAGAAGACTCCGGCGAGGCCTCTCCTGGGGCGACACCCATCCTTGGTGCGTTCTTCTGACGATTTACGCCGGGGCACTCGGAAGTCCTTGCCTTCCGGCGTCCGCGACTATGGTGGACTTTTGGATTGCCCTCAGACGATTCCCTAGCACTACTCCGGGGAATTAATGGCAGGGCTTTCCGGCTCCGGACGACCGCTGCAAAGATAGACTATAACGCTCGATGGAACCGACTACATTCCCCGCCTGACACGTGGTCAACTATCCCGGTGACCCGCCCCCAAAGGACCGCGCCAAGGTCAGGAAAAGCTTAAGGATCCGTCGTCCGCTCTTCCCGGCGACCATGGCCCAGAAGCCCGATCTTCCGTCCTCCCGATTTTCCCCTCCTGCGCCCGGCAGTAACTCCCGAACAGTGGACCCGGTACGGACTGCCCGTGGCTGGATTCTTTATCCCAGTTTTGAATCTTGACGGCTCATCATATCGGAAAGTCCGAGCAGCTTCTATCACTCCATTCACCTAGAGGTAGACGGGCTTGAAACCGGCATGACACACTCCATGAGGGTATCCTAAGTGTTTTATCCCTCCCAGTCCGTTGCTTCTTATCTATGTTAGCCCTTACATAGTCGGGGCCGTGACACGCGGCCGGAGGTGGCTGGTTGACCTCAAGTTGAACCCTGACTTCTCTCCTCCGTTGAAGGACATCAATTTTCTGGCCGTCCCCCCCCCGGAGTTGAGTTGTCTTGCATGCCCAGACCTTATTGGGATTTCCTTTTCTGGGCTTCTTCTTACACTTTCTTGTGTCTCGGTCCGTCTGACGCTTTTTTTATGGGATTTGTAGCCGCGGCTTTCCCCAGTTTGGATTCCCCCCGAAACACTGAACTGGCTTGTTTGCTTCCTATTACCCACTGCCGTACTTTCGCCAACCTTCCCTGTCTTCAAATTTCGCTCCCGGAGGTGAAGGTCCACGCTGTCCGGGAACGGACTTGGTACCACGTCCCCGGTTGGACTGGAGTCCCCCCTCCAGGGCTGGTGCTTATGCAACTCCTTGACCGCCTATTCAGGACCTCTGCGTCCTTTTCTTCCCAAGAAAAGTTAGCCCGTCCCCGACCAGGGGGGAGAAACAAATGAGTTTTCTTAAATCGAGTGTTCCCAAACCTCCCGAAAAGACACCCCAAAAGGTAAGGACTTCTCAACACGAGAGGGTGCTTTTACTCCCACTCCCTTCCCCCCCTCTCCCCCACCTGCGCCGACTTCGGTGAAGTCCGTCGTATTCCGCTGATCTTGCGTGCCCTACACCCGGACTACGGAGTGCCTGCGGGGGGACCCCCCCCTTTTTCTTCCGCCTTTTCGGGTCCACCACTTTTGGGTACAGAAGAGTAGATTGAACATCCTCGGGTTGCGCACCCCCGCATCACGCTTTGGCACTTTGTCTGTTTTTCCGAGAGCCCAGACACCGACGTTGCGGTGACTACGATTCGGTCCCCCCTCAGATCAATGGTTACCGACTGGCTTTGGTGATCACAGACCCAGCTGTACAGTTCCCGAACAAGGTAGGAAACACTTATTGGACGTTGTTCAGACTTCCTCCCCCCTACCTCCCGTTTTAAAGCTGCCTCTTGATCACCAGGCACCCTACCGTAATCGGCTGTCCCTTTCTACATCTGAGCGACTAAGTGATCAATGGCCCCATGTTCGTGGCATTGTTCTTTTATCCTCTTTTCGTTTTTTATCTATCACGACATGTTGCCTTTTTGTCGTTGAATTTCCTTTGGCCCACGTGCACCCATGCCCCTGCATGCGCCTTGTTATTGTGTTCCCCCCTTTTTTGTCCTCAACCCCTTCCGCTTCAGCCTTCGGCGAGTAAGAACTTCCTCTGACCCCTTCTCATTGCGGGGCATCTTAATTCTTTTCTCCGTGTTCCCCCTCTTTTTTTTTGGTCCGGTCCTTCACGGCAAGACACATAGCTATCAGGTCCTTTTATGGTTCCCTGGCGAGTAGGCTATCGTTCTGCTCCTCTCTTGGACATTTTGAACAAATCGGACCTCTCTGTCGTGCTTGCATGTGACCCCTTCCTGATGTTATTTCTGCTTTGGGTGACCCCCTCTTCTTTTTCTCTCCCTGTTGCCATGAAACTGGGGTTTACCCATAATACGTCCCGTTTAAGCCACTTGCGGACGATCGGCTTAGGAAGCGCGCGGTCGGCCCTCTACACCGAGGTCTTTTCCCAATGTAGACGGTTGCCGGAGCGTACCCCCTTGCCCCTTTGTCTTTCGTGCTCTAAGGGGTACCCGAAAGCCTGGGTGTCCCACTCCCACCTGGTCTTTTGATAAGGCTTTTTGGCCAATGATCCAGTCCTATCTTCAGAGGATCCCCCGTGAGGTGGTTTTGAGGGAGAGATGAGCCTATCGCGATTTAAGTCGAACGTTAGTAAAGAAAAGAGGACGAGGTGCTACTCCTTCCAGGAAAGATTTCGCCTTCATGCTAACGTTACGGCTGAGTCAGCGGGAACCCTAAGGAGGGTTTCCCCTTTCAGAATGGACCCTTTTACCGCCACCTTTTCCCCCCAGCCTCCTTGTGTTCTGGTCATAGACACTTGCGATCACTTCTTTTTTTTCCTTCCCCGTTCCCGATGCCCCTCCTTTTTTTTCATACGCAAGAACACTGCGAAGCTTATGAAGACTTTCAGCCGGGATGACTTCTTCGCCCCCTTTTCTATACCGCGTCCGCCCGGCGGACGCACTCTACGCCAACATCTTCGTCCAGTCCCCGGAAACGTCTCTTTTCCTGGTCCCTCGTTTTTCCCCTCGCGCGCCAGAGGCAGCCGAGGGTGCACTCCCCCTTATCTTCCCCGGTCTCCCCCCCGATCTGCCCGCCCCTCTCCGGGCCAACACGTCTTGACTGGATGCCAGTCAGCATGTTTCTTCCCTCATACTCTCACTGCTTTCATGGCGTAGCAGTGTCTCGCTTCCCTG
>Ga0179591_1240863_pt1 | contig 21108 bp, 24 predicted proteins | sample CZOMad2_1_08_16f_FD_182891 | JGI IMG/M metagenome (GOLD analysis project Ga0179591, IMG submission 182891) | Vadose zone soil fungal communities from Angelo Coast Range Reserve, California, USA - CZOMad2_1_08_16fungal (PacBio error correction) | ecosystem: Environmental > Terrestrial > Soil >... | reverse complement strand
CTTTGGAGAAACATGGCCCCCTTTCCTTTTTAGTAGAAGAATTGCTCGCTGGGCCAGATTACTCTTCCTAGGGCCTCTAATCGCTTTCCTTCCCCGTTCCCCACTGAGCAACGTGACCCCCCTCTTCCCGGACCCTGGGAGCACCGGCGCACGCTTCTTTAGCGTTTTCTTACCAGCCCCTTTTCAGCTGAGACCCGACAAGGTTCCGCTTTTCCGGTTTCTTCCTTTTTATATTACGGCAGAACTGTCGTTGCCCTGACCTTCTTCATGCATTACGTTGATTTCCCCTTTTTCACCCGCATCGGTCCCGGCGGCTTTGCCTTCTCTCCCTTTATTCGGCACAGTCACCCCCAGGTCGTTTCCCCTTTTACCCCTTTACGCTGCGGTTGGGTGTGTGTTGGAAGGCCTCACTTCTCAATGGGGTTTTGTCTCCGAAGGATTCACTTCCTCTGGCTCTTCATCCGATTCTTTTTCAACTCGGACCCACTTCACTTATCCAGCTTCGTTCGCTCTTTGCTCCTTTTCACTGCCCTTCAACAACGCGTTTCCCCTTGTGCATTCTACGACGACAGTCTCAATCTGGTTCCTGAACCTAATATTCTTTTTCTGTCGACTTCAGTTTCCGCCCTTTTTCTTCGGGGCGTTGACTTTCACAGTTTTTTTCCCTTTCCGGTAGCCAAGGTACTCCGCCTGCTTCTCCTGCCGGATGACTTCAACCGCTGCTGGCATTCTAATGATGCCCCCTCTTGCCTTCTCCAACCCCTTAAGTTTTCTTTGTCCCCCCCGGGTACTTTCACTCTCTTTCTCAGGGGGCTGTCAATTCGCACCTCTTTCCTTTTACCGAGTCGACCTCCCACGTCCGTTTTGTGGCGAGGTTCCCCATCGGCTTCCCCTCTTTACCAACCCCCCTCCTTTCCTTAACCCTTTCCGTTCGTAACTCCTCGTTTTCTATCACCGCCCTCCTGTTGGGTCGTGAGTAGTGACAACATCCCCCGCTTCTAGCCTCCCCCCTCCTACTTTCCATGTCATCTTTTACCAGGCGCGGCAACAGCCCATTGCCTTCCCCATTTCCTTTTCCGTGGGGCGTCATTTAAACCACCCCTCCCCCAACCACATCCCCCAATGGGTCTCCTTTCGTCCCTGTTTTTCGTTCTTGGTCCCTCCCCGCTTCGAAAACGGTCTGACCCTATCCTTTTGCTCAGTCGCTCCTCGCGCGCGACACTTCAATGCTTCCCTTTCTTTCCCCCCGAAAGTCTTTAGCTTTTTTTTTTTTAATCTTTTCACCTTTTCCTCTTCTCATTGTAGACGTTCTTTTTCAGATTTTTCCGCCCCCTGACCGTCGCCTTAGTTCCTCCTCTTCCGTGTCATGAGCAGTTTTTGTGCGGTCCTTTTCCCCTCTGGCATTTTGAAGCCAGCTTTCCCCGCCTGGATGGAGGGCTAAGGCGTTTTTTTTTCCCTTCTTACTTTCTTAGCAACTTCTACCGCCGAGTTCCTATTCTCCTTTCAACTTCTCTGCCTTCCGATGATCAGGTGGTGAGATCCCGATCGATGACATCGCTTCCCCGATACTCCCCTAACCCCCCTTCATCCCTTAATACCTTGCACCTACTTTATGGTGTACGTGTCCTGTTTGCCCCACATCTACCGAACCCAGGAGCTTTTACTCGTCCTCCCCGTTCCGGTCTCCGGTTCAGCACTCAGATTTCCCCGTTTCTCGGAGGAGGTCTGTTTTTTCATTTCAAAGTCCGAAGGTCACCCCTTTTTCCCTCCCTTCCAGGGAGGCGGTTCCCAATCTTCCTTCGCTTTTCACCGGTCGTTTTTCAAGGCTGCCCTTGGTACGATTAAGTCATACTGACTGTTACGTGGTTTCGTGCCCTTCATTCGGTCCACGAGTTATCGGCCTGACTTTTGACACGCAGTTTCTCCTTTTTGGGTCTCTTCACTGGGTGCATAATTCGGGTCCTCGTTCGCCTGTGCTTCCCTTCTGGAAGGTAGTCATTGATTGTAAGTATGTCGGCCTTAATTACTCCCGGCCTTCGGTCTGTTCCCCTCCATTTCAGGCGGCGTACCGGTCCCACTCTTTACCCTCCCTCCCAAGAGTCACTTGACCGATCGTAGTTACAGCCCAGTTTTAAAGGGCATCCTCCTTCTCCTTTTAGAGTGGTTTCTTTTTTTCCTCCTTTTCGTGCCACCTCTCTGATTTCTTTTCCGGTCTTTTAGCTGTTCGGTTCTGTCTCCGGCCTGAGCTGGTACATACTCGTTTTTCCGGCGGCGCCCACTTTCTTGAAAGGCTTTCGGATTGAGCTTCTGGGGTCCGCCCCTCGTTTAGTCCCCTCCCTTTCAGACAGTCCTTGGCGTCCTTTGACGTGTTCACCCGCTTTCCTTTTTTTTGGGGGGCAACAGGGGGTATCCCGCTCCCGGTTTGGTTCCCTGTGCGTTGTGCGTTTCGTTTACCCTCCCGTTGCTTCAGAGTCGGACCTCTGCGCTCTCCTTACGGCCGCTTTTACGGAAGTAGCACTTCTCCTTTGCGCGTTCTGATGCAAACGCCCGCCCACAGTACCCAGGACGAGCCCTGCGACTATTTGAAGTTTCTAGTCACTTGCTTTTCCCTTTCGCTTCCCCCCTGGGCGGCCGCCGGCTTTCTATCTATCTTTTACTCTCCCCCCCTTTTTTTTGCTCTAGTGGGCAGAGCAGAGCCTCCCCCGCGTTAACCTATTGTCCCCACCCCCCCATGTTTAGTTTCAAACTGGATTAGGCCCGAGGATTCGTTTGAAGGTTTTCTGTGGACAGGGCTGTTTTGTGAACTTTGACGGATGGGACCGCTGTTTCACGATGTCCACCGGGCCCTCGGTGGCTCCCTGCTTCTGTCATCCTCTTGCCCAAAGGCCTTTCGAAGGCACAGGTTCCGCAGCTTTATCTTGAGTTTACCCCCCTACACATGCCCCCCCCTTTTCTACGCACTGTAGTAATTCTCCAACCCGACATTTTGTTATCTGTCAACCTCTTCCCTTACCCTTTGAGTTTCGAATGGTCCTCCTTTCCTACATCTGGACTCCGCCTTCTCCGTGATGTTCCTCTACTCCCCGAGATTCCGCCCCAGATCCTCCTACTCCCCTAGTACCCGCCCTCTTTTGTTTCAAGGGGTTCCCCCTTTTACGGCCTACCCTAGATCCCCCCTAGTACGGCGACTGTCTCCATTGTATGGCTTCCGCAACCTGGTCCTCCCCTTGGCCTGGGTAGTGTGCTGCGTTATTTCCCGTTCCTAAGAACTAGTTTGGAGTACGCCCTCTGTCTTCCCGGAAAGTTTTTCCTTTCCTTTCCTTCACCCTTCCAGTTACATTTCCTGAGACCGTTTGTACTCCGTGACTTCTCCCCAGGAACTTTTCCTCCCCCGACGGTGACAACCGGTTTGGCTCCGTCCCATTCCAGCGGAGAATCCGTGAACCGGCTTACTCCCGTCAGAAATTCTTGTTTAATTACTCTCCCCCGCCTCATTCCAGAAATCCAACGGCCTTTTGTTCCCCCTCGCATTCAGATTGGTGAAGTTGCCTCTTCCGCTCTTCTACCTTTATCTTTTGCGGAACGGATTTGCCTTACGAGAACTTTAAATGTCGACTTCCCTCTGCCCGCGCGTCCTTTTCTTATTTCCCGGTAGACCCGGTGAGATGAAGGCGCAGCCTTCCCCCCTCCCCTTCGGTGCCAGCGTCTCTGTTTGCCATGACAGGCTTTCTCAGGTGTTCCTTTATTTCATCGGTATGACTGGGTCGGAAGGTTTCCCAGTCACCAGAGTGCTGCTCTTTTGAGATTTCCGCTGGTCTGTACGGCATGAGTTTTTCTCATATCTCTGATCTTCTCGGTTCTCTCCCGTCCTCTTGCAATCAGGGCTTTTACCCCCTCCTTCTTTGAAAGCTTTATTTTCTTCCGAATGCTCCTTCCCCGCCTTTCCCCCCTGCTTTCAACGGTCCGAGACTTTTCCGTAATCTCCGGTCGTCTGACTACAGTAGTCCGTTGTCCCTGAGTTGGCCCTTTTCATTCCCTGTCTTTCCTGTTTTTCTCCTTATCCGAGTCTATCGCTGGTTTTTAGTAAGCATTCTTTTCTTCTCCCGGCGCTGGCTGACTCTGACAAAAAAATGTATTAACTATTTTTTCAGCCCGCTTGCTCCGCAGGCGCCCGCCGCTTCTTCTCCATCTCGGAAAGTAGTACACCTTTGGTTCCCCCCTCCCACCCCGTAACTGCCTTTTTTACGCTGTCGGCCCCTAGACACCTTCCCTTTCAATCCAATGAGTTCTCTTTTTTTTTTTAGCACTGGTTGATTGATTACCTTTCCCCTCTAAACCGGCCTGGGATGATGTAGTGTGCAGCCCCTGCGGGAGTTTCGCAGGGTGTTGCTGGTCTGTCTTTTTTCTATGGGCTGTTTTTTGTTTTCGAGCGCCGCGAATTCCGCCCGTCTTTTCCCCTCTGTTCTATGAACTTTTTTCGAGAACCGGCCGGTTTTTTTCCCTTTGGATACCCTCGACCCCTGGCTGTCGTACCAACAGTGCCCCCCACAAAACTTCCTTGTAGTCGCCATTTAGAATTCAGGCCGACCTCCTCCCTCACAGGTTAACTTTGATCCTGTTTTCCGGATTCCCCCCCAGCGCCTTCCTTACGGTAAAACATCCTTCCTCCCCTTGCATTTGAAGTCGCCCCTCCTTTTCTAACCGGGTCCCTTTCTGAAAGTCCGGAGAATAGTTCGCCCCTCTCGACCCTCTTTCTCCCCCTTTATCGTAGCGACCGTACGCCCCCCGTTCCCTTGGTGTGTTTTTTCAGTCTAAGCAGTTGAGCTTAACTTTTTTTTACCCTCTCGCCCGCTTTGAGACTTTTGCTTTGCGAAGGTTGGCAGTTTTCCTCTCCCTTTCAAAGTACAGACGTATCAAGACAAACAGTGATTTCTGAAGTTGCGTCCCTTGACAGACACTTCCTCTCTTCGTAGTGACGGCCGACGACTTTTTTTTGGGCTCCCCCCGGTAGCCTCCGGCCCTCGCTTCTCTTTTGTTGGTTTTTTTGTCAGGTTAGGCATGCCGAATAGGCGCACACTTTTGTCTGACTGTTCTTCTCCCATCCAGTAACGCCATCGCGCCCTTAGGCGCCTAACGCTGGCTTCCTTCTGCCATCGCTCGGCCGTTGGCTTCCGCCGTGAGTGTGAGGGTTCCGTTCCTTTTCCGGTCCCCCACAAAATGGTTTCTCATCGGTCCTTTTGTTTCTTTTTCCAGAGTACTGCTCTTCTTATCTTCTACTCCTTTTACCTTCTCGGCTGTTTGCTTTTTTTGTCATCCCCCTTTTGCCTCGCATCCTCTCTTACTAATCCCGTTGTTTTTTTTTTTTTTTTCTGATTGGCCGGGTGGAGAAAATCTCTCCTGATCCGAGAAGGCCGTTCTGTTTCAAGTCTATTTTCGACTCTTTAGCATGTAATCCGGACGTGACCCTCTGCCTCTCCCCCCCTTCTCTTTTCACGTAACTCGAGGGTTTTCGATGAAATGTTATTAGACCACGTCCCTTCCGTTTTAGAAGTTTTTTTGTTTGGGCTCCTGGCGTTGTTTTTATGACTAAGAGACATGACATCTTCGACATTCTTCTGCCCTAATCTCCTTAAACGGGCCCCGCCCTCCTGTCCCCTTTTAGCGATGGCATAGGGCGACGACGTCACAAGTCAGGGTCTTTCCGTCTCCCCTCCACTCCGGTTATGAGGTGTCTTTTCCACATCCCACACCCCTTGACTTCATGGGGTGCTTTTCTTCTGAGGACTTTTCTCCGGGGGCTCATTCCCGAATTTAAACCCTTCTTCCACCGCTCACTTCTCCCACGGCGGTCGTTTCCTTCCCCGCGTCCCGTTATCTCGTGAAGGTTATTCCCCCCACTCAGAAAGGCCCTGTTCTCTTCCTTCTCCCCGCTATCATTCAGAGTGGCCCTCACTCGACGTCAGTTCTTCGTGATTTTTTCGCTTCCGTTCGGCGGCGAGGTCGTTCCACCCCACCCCTCAGTGCCGTTTTTTTTAGACTGAAATCCTGGTCAGTTTGGTTTTGCGGATCGACTTTCCCGGACGTCTCTGGCGGCTGGGTCCGATTCCCCCTTTCCATTTCCTCGTCGAACTTAAAAGTCCCGTTTTTTCTTTCACGTGTATAACGACCTTTTCTCTTCAACTTTTAGCACCTCCTTCTTCCAGCGGTTCTCTTTCACCCCCGGTCCCTTTCCTGGGTAGGTCCCTCGCTTTTTTTCTTGTCAGTCCACCTCTTCCCTGGAACCCCTTTCCTGGGTAAACTCCCTCCTGTCCTCCCCGTCACAGGTTCTGGCGGTGATTTTCCCCCCATCACTTCTCGCGAACTCCTCCTTTGACATGGGTCATCTGTTCCGTGCAGAATCCCCTCTTCTTCTTCGGTGGGCTTCCACCGTAATAAGCCGCGTATGGCCTGCTTTTCGGCTTATCGCCGCCGGTCAACCCGGAGGCCCCTAGTTAATACTGGTTTTCCTTTCCCCATCTTCCCGAGCACCAAGAATTCTGACGCGATTTTTTAAAGCTATAATTTTTGGTCTCTCTCAGAGACGAGTGTACCCGCTCTTGTTTTTTCCCCTGCTTTATTCTCGATAGTCTGACCCCGGCTTATCTTCCCCCTCCCCTTGTTCTAGTGAAGTTAATGTCCTTTTTGGGCGTGTCAGTAGATTACAGTCCTCGAATGCGGGGTTACTTTTTCGGCTTTTCGATGCTTTCTTCTAACCTTTACCCTTCCTGAGTGTCTCTGCGTTTCTTTTTCCCCCTCTACTAGGAAGAGCAGGCCCATTTCTTTTGAATCGCGCCTCTCTCTGTTCCTGTATTACACCCTTTCCATCTTTATCCCACTCAACCTAGCAGTTTTCTTTTCCGTCTTCAACCATCAGACCGACTCCCGGCGTTTGCGCTCGGCCGCTTATAAGGCTTTCCTCAGCTACGCGACCTTCGGCGGCCAGAGGTCAGCTCCCCCATCCCCCTTCTCGGGACGGCACATCTTTCCTCCCCCCCCTACTGCTCGGGTCAATTCACCAATTTGCCTTCGACTTTGTCCTTCTGTAAATGGAGCGGATTCTAAGATAAATTCAGGCTGGATATCAAGGGGGTAGCCGACCCTTCCCCCCCCGAGTTCCGGCGGAATCCTTCTACAACGCATCCTTCGTGTGGTCTCCATTTTGTGTTAGTTCTGGGAGATACCCCTCCCCCCTTCAGAGTTGTTTTGGAAGGTTCCTTCATGAGATGCTTAGTGGCAGGTGACAAGTTCCCCCCTTGAAAGTTCAAACCCCGCTCTTTGCTGAAACCCACTCCAGCGAGGCCCATCCGTGCAACCCCAACCCCAGCCATAAATTTTTTTTGCTCCAGATCGTATTTTTCCAGGCAGTTCCCTTCCCCTCATTTTCTGGGTGATGGTTGGTTCGTTCCTTTTTTTGTCGAGGCACTCGATTTTCTTGAATTTATGGTCGCTTTTTTCGGGCTGAGGTCCTCGCGCGAGTCTTTTTTTTTTTTGAATACCGCGGCGAGGTTGCATCGTGGCCCTCCAGTGCGCAATAGGCCTCTTTTTCTTACTGGCTTGTATCGGGTAGATCGGTCAGCATTGGTTCTCGGTCGATGCTTAACGCGTGACGTGTTTTTGTTTTTTTTCCTATCTTCCTTTTTTTATCCCTGTGTCGAGGCGACAGTGTTCGTTTCCTAAGAGAGTGGCTCTCTCCCTTACGTCTTTTTAACGCGTCTTTGTAACTGGCGTCCCGCGGGCCTAGTCCCCAAGTGGCCCCCGACACCAGGCGAGCCCTTTGTTTTTTAGTACTTGACCACTGTTGCCCGCTTTGGGACTCCTTTTTGCTTTTTTTTGATGTAGGCTTTCTCTATCTTTCCATCCTCTTTTTGTTGCTCTCTTGTCTCTCTTCTCGCCACGTTGCTCTGGACGGATTGTCTCACCCGTGGAGAGGACCTGTCCCCTTCTGTGGCCTTGGTGTCGGTGGTTTTTTTTGGTTCCCTAAAGCCCGGCCTCTTTTTTGCCGCCTTCTACAGGCTCCTTTCCCACACGCGCCAGTAAGTGACTCTCTCTTCCTGACTCGAAGCTGACTTACCCCCTTGGTCGCCAGCCCTAATTGAACCGCACCTTCCTTTCTGTATCTGGGACACTCACCCCTCCTAGGTTTGTGATACTTTAGGACCCGTTTGGATTGTAGTGAATGAGTTTTTTCTCCACGCCCCACTCTTCTCACCTCTTCGATTTGTCGCTTCGAACATTTCCTGTTTCCACCCAGACGCCGCCGTTTCCTTTTCCTGCGTGATACCTTAAATGAAGCGTCAATCACTTTCACCTTGACCTCCCCTAATAGAATTGTTCTCTCCCGGCTCATTCCATCCGTAGTCAAGCGTGTCTCACTCCCTTCTGGCAGAGCAAATGATCCCTTTTTTTCTTTTGCTGGCCGTTACGTCCCTCCGGGAGCTTGGAGTTTCACCTCGTCTTTTTGCCTCCCCCCCCCCGTTCATTGGGACCGGGGACATTGCCACCTTATCGACTCTCCTTTTCGCGGAGAAATCTTCCTTGTTTCTTCTCGTCTCGAGAGAACTTCCCCCCTTTACCTTTGACACAGGCCTCCGGAGTCCCTTTTTTGGTCAGCTCGCTGGTTCCCTCTTTAAGAATGATGACCCCTTCCGCGCCCTTTACTTTACGTTTACTCTTGAGGTCCCTCTAAACGTTTGCACCTGACCCATATTTTTTAGTGGACCCCCGTTCTTTCCCGGGGAAGGTTAACCTTGCCCTCTTGACGATATCACACGCTTTCCCTCGACAAGAGCTCTTGGAGTCGATGACTGAAGAACCGTTTTCCACTTCCTTCCTCTAAAGACCCCCCTCCGGTGAATTCCAGTCGAGGTGTGCCCATGGACACTCTCCTGCTCCTTAGGTAAGGTGACTCGGCTCCTGCCATGTGTGCGGCCTTCCTTTTTTTATTGCTAGGCCCGGTTTCCTTTATTAATTTTGTCTTACTCCATGCTCATGCCACGCGCCTAGTCACGTCGACGTCCGTCTGTTCTTTTATCTGGCCCCTTCTCGAAACACAAGAAGGAGGACCCTCTTTGTCTTCCGACCTGCTCGGTTCCCGTCCCGCGAAAACTTATACTCCCTGAGGGCCAGCTGCTCCCTTTTTTCCCCAGTGCTGATCGATCAGCCTTCTTCCGGATGGTTCACCCTGCCCAAAGTTTCTTTCTCGAGTGCCCTCCCGCTTGTATAAGAGCTTTCCGGCTTTTCCCTCTCATTTTGGTATAGAGCGCTCTTACGCTACTGCCTTGAAAGTAGCATCTGAACTTTGGCCTTCTTCCGATCCACGGGATCAACCGCCTGGATCCCTCCGGAACTTATTCCCCCCCCTGTTGTCACTGTAGCCCCCGGTCACTCAGCCAGGTGTGGAACTTTTTGTTTCTACCAGCTGGTCTCCAGTCGTTTCTTGTCGTTATCTTTTTTTTGGCCCCCTCACCCCCCTAACCCCTTTTTTTTGGATCTTAGCTCACTGTTGAGGTCTTTTGACTTGGTTTGCTTGAATCGGTGTTTTGACAATTCTTCCTCGCCCTCCTTTAACGACCGCCAGAGAACTTTTTCCTCCCTTTTCAGTTGACAGCTTTTTCCGGCTAGGGACGGTTTGTCCCTTTCCTTGACTATCCATGAGAACGTTTATGAAATCACCCCACTGTTGCCGTAGCTCTTCCCGGCGAACTGTCTTTTGTCTCTTTTGCAGACCCCCTTCCTGAGCCTTTTTTACATGCTCCGACCCTTCGGTGACTCCCGCAAGGTAACCGTACCTTTCCCCCTCGGCACGCGTGGATGTTCTACCTCGCCCTTCTACCGGGCGTTCACTTGAGTCGCCTCCTGAGAACAGGCTCGCTCCCTCCTTCCCTTTGGCGGTTTTTCGTCAGAAGTTCGTTGCCCTCATTCTGCACAGGTTACCCTAGCGTGTTTTTCCGTAGAACGTGAGCGGGAACTTGACTTCCGACCACAGGCTTTGAGTCACTGAATTGTGTGTCGCCTTTCTTGCCGGAAAATTCTACCACATCTTTTGAAGTCCCCGCCCTTTTAGTTTACCACCCCCCCCCTTGACTCTCTCCCAGTTGATTTCCAGGGAAAAAAGAGTCTTCTGATTTTTTTTCTTTTACGACGATGTTGCCTACTTCTGATTTTACAGGCCAGTTTTGCCCTTTTCTACTCTTTGGTCACTTGTAAGGCTAGGTTCTCTGAGCGTGGCTGCCCTCCTCTCGGTTCGTCTACTTCCCGTCATTAAGCCATCTCGCCCCCTGCGAACGTTCTTTCCGCGCCCATAGGGAGTTGTTTCATCCCTCCACGTCTCCTTCGATGGTTCCGTTGACAGAGAGGGTTCCGTTTCCCCAAATCGAGCTGGTCTCCGGGTGACGATTTCGGCATCGCAGGTCAGGCTACGTAGCTCTTCTTGTATGTATTATACTATCTCTCTTTTTTTCTTTTTCCCTGGACGCGCTTCTCTCTTTTCCCCGGGTGTGTCGTTTTTCTGCGTCTTGGATGCTGCGCCCACCGACCTACGAGGAGAGAAGACATCCGTGCTTCCTCTTCGCTTAGCGTGAACGGAATTGTGGTTCTCCGCTTGTACCGGCCTCTGAGCAAGCTGTGACCGGAGCTTTTAGCCCCACGGACTTTTCTGCCTTCTGTTTTCCTTCTTCCTTAGCAGCTGGGCAGAGAGAAGCACCTTTCCTGCCTATTTCTTTTACTATTGCTGATGGCTGAGGAATTGGACTTCCCCGGAAGTGTTTGCTGTTACCGCTGAATGACCGGGCCAGCCCTCTGCCGGCTCCCCCGTGCTTCTTCTCCTATGGCTGCCGGACCGTCGTTGACCACACCTTATGAGCCGCCTCACATTCAAGAAGGAGTTTTTTCCTTGCCTTCCCACTCGACTCACTGGGTGTCTCCTGCGGGACGTTTCTTCTCCAGAGGCAACCGTCCCCCACGTCCTTCGCGGCTTGTCGACTCGGAAGAATTTCCTTTCTCTCCCACTTCTGGTGCCTGTCGAGCATCCAGCTTTGTTGGCGTCTCCTCTACGGACGGTGATTCTAATTCCGGTTACTTCCCCCCGTTTACTTTGTCCCTGATTTAGAATTCTTTCCGACCCGGTATTCCCCCCCTTTTCCAAGAGATGCTTTATATGGGCCGGTCGTTTTCCTGCCGTTTTTTGCTTGATTTTTTGCTACGATGTAAGTCTCACTTGCCCTATTCTCACCCGTTCCAGTCGGTGGCACGGTACTTCCCCGTTTGGTTCTCAGGGGCAGGCAATTCGACCTCGTTTTTGCTTTAGTCGAAACCCCTGATCCTTCTTCTTCGAGGTGAATTCGCTGGTCCCTTTGAATTTGTCCAAGCAACCCCATTTCCCTTTCCCCCGCACCGGCTTTACCTCCTTCCAAGAAGCCCGCCCGGCGGTCTTGGGCGGTTAGGTAGTGACCCTCACCCGATTCCTCTTCCAGCTTGGACGTTTCCGATGGTCGGCGCGGACTCTCCCCTCTTCCCCACCTGGCCTGCGTGTCCGGGTTGACAAACGGTTACTCTTGATCCGCGTCTTTTTTTGGATCCTCCTCCGGAGCAGCTTTGGCCCCCTACTTTGGCTTATCCCTCTCTCCGCTCCCCCACCGAGCTGAAGTTGCCTCGTTAATATAATCCTTTCTTTCACCGATCAGAAGTTGCTGTTTCATTTTTTCCGCTGACGACTTTTTTTTTTTTCTAGTAAGAAAAACTGGACCGGTCCGCTTACTTTCCAGCGGTCCTTCGTTTCCTCTTTTTGCGCGGGCGGCGCCGTCGTCTTCCCCCTTTTTCCCCCAGCCCCTCCTGGCTCCCTGCCTGGTTTTTTTATATGGAGGGTCTTTCTAGGCAGTAACTCCCTCATTTCGTCGTCACGTTTCTGCCCTCCAGGTTGCCTGCTCCCCCTCTTCCTATTCTGCCAGTGCGGCTCCCGACTTTCTCGCCTTTCACCCCTGAGACGGAAACACAGTTCGTTCCCGCTCCACCTACCACACAAACAAAAAACCCCCCCCCCCACAAAACAAAAACCCCCCCCCCCCCAAACCCAAACCCCCCCATGAGATTTTTTTCTTTTTCTTTCCCCTGCCCCCACACCTTTCCCGGAATCCAAACGGTTTTTTCCAGTGTGTAATCCCTTCGCCCTTTTCCCGTTTCTCTCCCCCCGACGCGTTAGTCTTCGTATAGGTCAGATCCATTTAGTTACTGCCTTCCCATTCCTCTTCCGGCTCCTGTTCTCGCTGCCTAGTCCCACCCCTATTGAATCGCGTGGAATTTCGTTTCACTTACTCCCCAGGCGTACGATACCCCTTCAATCCCCGGAGTTCTTGCCGTTTTGTGTCCCCCTTCACCGCGCCGGCGGATTGATCACCCCCTTAGTTTTTTGCGTCTGTTTCTTCCAGGTGAAAGTCTGGGCAGCCTCTCTCGACCGCGCGTCTCCGGACGGGAAGGTCTCCTTCTCCCGTCTTTGTTCAGGTCCCCAACATCGAGGGGGCACAATGCCCTTTTTTAACCTCCCAATCTTCCTGCGTTTTTGCCCTTTCAATCCGGCCCTCCCCCACTCAGTCACAGTGCGTCCCCCCCTTTTGCCCTCCCGATCCTCTTTCCATGATCCCTGTAGCATCTTCCTACTTCCTGTTTTCTAGTTTTGGCGTGTCCTTCCCCCTCTGAGGTGTGTCTTTTGATTGCTTGCTGGTCTTTCCTGATGCTTGCTCTCTGGTACATTCCGGCCCTGGTTCGGTTGGCCCTTTCTTCAGAATCCGCCCTTCGTGTTTGGATCTTTTGCTAAGTCTGGCAGCAGCCCCTCCGCCTCCTCTTTTTGCAGCTTATAACGTGTAACCGCGGGTTTTTTGTTTTTGATTTGTCCAAGACCAACCCTGGGCGTGCAGTCTGTTTTCCCGTCGACAATTCCTTTCAGTCCTGTCCTATCTGCGCGCTAGTACGTCCTCGGTTCTCTCTGGTCGAACCTTAGTAAAGCCGTGCTTAGGTCGCCGGCCACTACACGGCCGGCCCCCTTTTTCCGAAGGGAGACATGTTTTTTTTGGTGTTCCCCCCCGGCCCCCGTCGTGGTGGGGCGGGCCCATTTCGCGGCCCATGTTTTTGGCTCAGGATCTGCCCACCTTCTTTTCCCTCTGGCTGTTGAGACGCTGGGCATGCGCGCCCGTTTTCCCCCTCCTTGTCGCCGCTTGCCCTCCTTTTGTTCCCCCGGTATATGCGGAACGGGCTCGTTGCGGGTTTTCGTGGCCGGAGTTTGGTTTTTGCCTTCGTAGCGGGGGAAGCGCGTTTTCTACTTTTTTTCCGCGCAATCTTGCCGTAAGGGCGTAGCTCCTTCTGTCAGTTGACTACAAAGGGTTCTTTGCCGCGCGCCCTGGGAAACTTTCCCTTTGACTGGACACCCCCACCACCCCCCGCTGCCGTTTGCCCTCCTATATCAAGTTCTCCCGGCTGCTCCTTACTTGGACCTATGTGAGGCTGCCATCTTATCCCGAGCTCCCCGTTCTTCATGGCGCCTGTCGTACCTCCTCAGCTTTGGCACCCGTGCCTCCCCTCCCGACGTTTTTGACAGCCCTCTCATCAGGAACCAGCTCATTCGCCATACCGGCTCCCCCCGAGGGGCCCCTTCTGCGGCCTAACCCTGAACAACTCCTCTTTTCCTTTTCACGAATTTTTGCCTTTTCACTACCTAGAAAACTTCCGTTTCTGATTGTTTCTTGTCTTGGTCCGCCCTTTCGATTTAGTTTTCCTTGCTCTTTTTATTTCTTTTCACTTTTGTGGGTGTTGGTTGTCCCTTTTTTGGCCGGTACCTGCCCCCAACCTCCCCCTTGCCCCTTGACCTTCCTCCTGCGTCACCTCTGGTCGAAGATGACTGGCCCCTATTTTTCCTCCTTAAAATGTACCCCTCCGCTTCTCCCCCTGTGGTCTTATCCCTCTGCATTACGACTGCAGAACTTCGTCAATGACGCGGCCCCGCCCGTCCGTTCTCCTTTGTACTTCCTGTACCGCAGGAGATTCCGCTCCTCCAACGACCGTTGCACTCGCATGAAGTTTTGAATTTTATCTCCCTGTCTCCCTGTTTTTGTCTTGGACAGCCTTGTTCCAGTACCTCGAACCCCATGAGAAGCCTTCCTCGGAGTCCCCTGCTCGTAGTTTTTTTCTCGTTGAACGAATTCCTTCGCTATTCCCACCCCACCCGCCGTTTCAGTCCCGTTCCATTGTTGCCAGGAACGTTTTTCCCCCACTTTCTATTAGGTTTTGATAATCGGAACTGTGTGTTTCCGGTGGCCGAAGGAAGGCCTCGCGTCGGTTGCTCCGCTGGAATCTTCTGCTGGTTTCTGTCCGCCCTAGACTTTCCATCAGATCGCCGGTTTTCCTCCCATTATAGCAAGACCCGCCCCTGTGAGCTTACCCAGCCAGGCGGACGCTTGCTTTTCCGACCTGTCGGCTTTCCCAAACTGCCCCTTCAACTCCTTCTGGCCTTCCTTTTTCTGATCGCTCAGCCAGAGTCTATTTTTAGATGTCTTATTTGATCGATTTGCATGTAGCTCTTCGCTTTTGAGCTTCATTCATTCTTTTTCTCTTTCTTCTGCTTCGGACCTGCACCGCCACGTTCTGTCCCTTTTCAGCCCGTTTTTTGCGGTCGTTTTCGCTACCCACCCTTTGACTCCATACGCTGACCCCAGCCCACCCAGGGGTTGTAATGACCCACTTCCCGCGACTTCCCTTTTCTGAATCTTTCTGGCCGAGCGTCAACAGCCTCCTGTCCCAAGGGAGGACTTCTCCGAGCGTGTGATGTCCCTTTCCACTCCCCCCCCGGCCTTTGTGAGCTTTTTTAGCTCCGGATACGTTTTCTGCCCTTGGTCATTTTTAGCCAGTTGGTCCCCCTTCTTGTTGCTTTGACATTCGTAGCGACCCTTGCGAATTTCGACTCGCCATTTTCCCTTTGCGGTTTTTCTGATCGGAGAATTTGCGGGCGTAACTTCTTCCCCCCCCCTCGCTCCTGGCACGTACACGTCCCCTTTACCCCCCCCCCTTCTGGTGAACTCCGACTTTCTTCCCCCCTGTCTTTTTCTCCATCCGTCATTCGCAGATACCCCTGTTCCTGTAATCCCAAGTACCACTTCTTTGACGCCAACTCCCTTCTTGGCCCCGTGCTCCGCCCTTTTCCTGTTAATTCGACCTCGGCTTGCGAACGTCGTCTTCGTACTCCTGTGAGAACTGAGCTTCTAAATTACCCGATTCGGAGAAGCTCGTGCCCCTAGCCCTTGCCCCCGGAACTCAGACTGGTTGAAGTAGACAGTCCCCTGCCGTAGCGAAGATCCCCCCCGACGAAGTCGAACCCTTTTTCTGTCAGTGTGTTGCCGAGTTGGACAGTGCCTTTTCTGTCTTCCTGGTTCCCCCTGAGTCACAGACGTCGAACCCCCCCACCGTGACTTCTTTTGAGGCCTTTTCTGACACCTTATTGCTTTGAGTTGTCCTTAGCACTCTACCCGGATCTTTGCTGCCGGACCTTTCCTCCTCCCTTCCACGCTTCTTGCCTTTCCTCTTCTGAACGGTTCTTTCCTTCTGTCGAAGAAACCGTTCTGACTTTTCCCTTTTTCCTACCTGCCGACCAATCCTAGTACCTTCCTAGGTTTTTTGCCGAATGATGTCCCCTTTTTTCCTCCGTGACGCTTGCTCTCTTTTCCACATACTCCTGCGTTGAGTTTTTTGTGCCGTTCTCGCTTTGGTCCCTGTTTCCGTTCCCTGTTTGGTCCCTCCCCTCAGGAGCGTCTTTTCTAGGCTCGTTGGATGACAGCTGCTTCGATTTGTCTGTTTTTTCCCGCATCCTGTGCCGCGCATCTCTCTTTTTTCCTTCCTTCTTTTGGTTTTTCGCGTGACAAGGTTCTTTTCCTCCCCTCGAAGCTAGAAGTGCTACCGGTCGTCAGACGTTAAGTCATTTACCCTCTTTTGTTAGTCAAGCCAATGGAGGACCCTGTCTTTTTTGACCAGTTGGGACCCTCGCTGTTTTTTTTTCTCAACTTCCGCTTACTGGATCGTTCCCCCCTTTTCGCATGGTTTTTTTAGCGAGAAGCAGCCCCCTTCTTCAGAAGTGGTTCCGCTATGCGGGTCGGCTGATTACTGAAGCTAACCTTTCTGCTTGTAGTCCTGTGACCTGCATGCCTCATTCAGAACGGTCATCCCTTTTCTTTTTTTTTGGACCTCGGCTTAGCCTGTTCCTTTCCCCCGCCCTCATCTTTTTGTCGACGCTCCACATCCAATCCTCCGCCTGCGTTAAACTTTTTCAACTTCGGCATGTTTTTGTTATTTTCTTTGTTCCTCAGTTCTCTTTTCTGATGCAATGTAATCTTCCACCTCCGCGTTTGGGTCGCTTCGGGGACGTCCTTTCCCGAGAACGTGGGTCCCCCCTCAGTTCCCCTGGTGTCATTTATACTCTTCCTCCGAGTTCCCCCCAGCGGGTTTCTTTAGTCCGCTAATGTCCTTCGGTCTTCCTTTCGGACTGCCCGTTTCGAGGGATAAGTAACAGGTGCCTTTACCGTCTACCCGCGACTTCAGCGCTGAGTTCCCGGGTTTTCTACTTACTGGACCGTTCTGGGCTTTTTTCTACGATGCTTTCTCTGGTACTTTCTTCACGGAGGTTTTTTTTTCGTTTTCTAAGATCGTGGCCTGTCAATTTAGAACCCCTTTTTTCCCTTTCAGCTTTGATCTCACCGGCTTTTCTTCCCCTAAATCCTCGGTTTTTCCTTTCAGCCCTTGTTCTGTTGTACACCTCCCCGAGCCACCTTTTACTTTAATCCCCCTCCCTAGTGTTGGTTTTGTGATCCTTGGCCATTCACGATCCTTCCACATCCATGGACATGGGCAGTCTGGTACGGCCCCTTCTCCCTCAATCTTCCCCAGCCTGCCTGCTCTTGGTGGACATTTACCACCCTGGTTTTCCCAGTTCTATTCCTTCCGTTTTTCTTTCTTGGATGCGCCGGAGCTCCTTGCCCCTAGTTCTCTTGTTCCCTTTTTTTCCTTAGCCAGCGCCCTCCCATTTAAGCTTTCATCTCTACCCCATCAACAAGCCCTGGAGCACCCTCCTCAGACTTTTTGCAGCGCCCCCCCAGATCGACTTTTTTGGGATCAGAGTGCACTGGCCCTTTCCGTCTTAGAGCTGTTTCTCTATATCTCTTGCCTTCTTTTTGCACTCTGTCCAGGTTCCAGCGTTTTTGGCTTTGTTATACGCCCTGTTTTTTTCTTGCGATCCGGGAGGAGCCCATTCATTGCTCCTTGTATGCCTTTACCTTTTCCTTTTTTAGGCGACTTCCATCGAACGCAGCTTTCTTTCCTTCTGGCCAACTGCTCCCTCCTACCACCCTTTCGAGTCATAACGCGCCCTTCTGTTTTAACTCTTTTTCCCCTTCGACTTCTTCCGGTTTTTTAGCTGCGATCTCCCCTTCTCCGGCTTCATCTACTTTCAGCTTGCGCATTCTCCTTTTTTCGAGGTCGTTACCATTTTCCACCGTAGGCCAATTTCCGTTTCCCCGATATTCTCTTTTTGAGTCTAGGTCAATTCACCAATTTCATCTAACTCGTTTTCAACCTCCTTAACCGGGTTCACGATTAATTCCTCTTTCACTGCTTTAGAGGCGATTGTTCCATTTTCACTCGTTCCCGACGGACATTTCTTTCTTCTTCCACTCCAGGTTGCAGTCGGTTGGGTCCTTCAAAGGGATTTTGGCATTTAGTACGTCTTCACCTTCCGATTTCTTTTTTGACCGGTCGCTTCAGTGAGCCCTATTGGCAGGTACGTCCCACGTTAACTAGGACAGGAACACCCTCCGGCGTCCACTCCCTTCAGGCGGCTTAACCCCGTTTTCCCCTTCCTTCCCCCCCAATCTTGCTCCCCCTTTCTTCCCGCTTCACTCCTTGACCTTTTTGGAAAGGCCATTCTTTTCTACGGTTGTGTGTTTATGTATTAGGAGAGGACCTCTCGGCGGGCCGGTCATGGATTCGCTTGACTTTTCTATGATCGCGGCAGCTGCTTTCCCTTTCCTGTCGAGGTTTTGCCTGCCTTGCTTTATTTCTCCCCCTCTCTCTTCGCGTTTGCTCTGGTGTTTACAGTTTTCTTGATTCCCCGCGTAACTTTTAGCCTGCGTTAACGTGCGCGCGTACGTGGGTGAGGTTGCCCCGCCTTTGTGTTCCAGTCACGTGAGCGGCTTCTGCCCCTTTTTTCGTCGTTGTCCCACCGAGCGGAGATCTCGCCGAGGTGTCCTGTCTCTGGCCGGTAGAAAAGGCTTTTCCCCGCGCTCGTTTTTTTAGGCACGGACCACATACCCCGGTGTGCTTCATCACTTTGCTTTTTTTGCGCCGCGGGCTTTCCTTCGGCAATGGGAGGGGCCTTTTCTTCCCCATCATTTACTCCCTCCCGTGTTTGTGCGAGTTTGGCTCTCTCCTTCCGTACCCCAGGGAAAGGCCCCTGGGCGCTTTTCCACGTTGAATGGCTCTTTAAGGTTTTCCTTTAAGTTCTGTGTCCTAAACTTGCGCCGCTTTTAAGCTGTCCGTTATCCGCGTCATACCTTTTCCTAATGGCGAGCGCAGATGTCCTTAATCCCCCCCGGCCGGGTCGACGATCACACACCTTGTCACCACGGTCCCCCTTTATCAACCCAATCCCCCCGTAGCTTTTGCTTTACGCACGTCGTCCCGGCTAGTTCCCTCCGATGTTTTCCCTACCTTTCCAGTTATAATGGCTTGATTTTTCTATTGGTACATGAACCCAGCTGGGACCCTCTCCTACGTGACCCCTCTCCTAGTATCATCAGTTCCCAGCCTCATTCCCCTTTATTCCCGATTCATCGAGGTTCTCTATCAGTGCCTCACCTCTCCCAAGCCACCGGTGGAATTCCGCATGCTGAATAACTTTCCCCTTTTGACCTTAACTGGTACGCCATTGGCCTGAGTTTGTTTTTCCTTGTCCCCCGTTCGCCCCCTCTATTTCACTCCGAGGGGCTGTTGCCTTCCATGGGAAGGACCCCACCCTTCACCTAACTGCATTCCCCTTCCCGCCGGAGATTTCATGCGCTGAGCTTTCAGTCTGACAAGAACTCTTCTTAAAATTTAAAAATCTCTGAGAGAACCTTTGCGTCGTTCATTCCCTCCGGAACTCGGTCGAATGCTTTGCTACGCCTTCTTGAATCCAGTGCCTCTCATTTAACGTACCTCCTTGAGACTTCTCCATTAGCCCCCCCCGTCCCTCCAACACAATTCCAGTCTTTGTCCTTCCCCGATAAGATGAACTGTAGCGTGTTGACCCCCCCATTCCTTTCAGTTAAATCAACGTCCCCGAAGATGCCCTCTTAAGGATCTCGAGAGTCCCCTCCCCTTTTTTGACAGCGCGTCTCAAAGTTCGAAGTAGTAGAAGCCGTTTCCCCCACAGAAGCAGTCGGTGTGCGGACCCCGGCCCCTCTCTTCTTGCTTTTGATTCTTTTGATTGCCTTCGACGTCCGGTTGGCAGTGGCCTTTTAGGCAGTTCCGTGTTCTTTTTTATTGTTATCCCTGCCTGGCTAGTGACTCGATACCTTCCTGACTTACGCATACACGTACTGAGCCCCGGTAGGACTTTTACTCCCCTTGTTTTGCCTACCTTTCGCGACCCCTCCCCTTCTCTTTTTGCCCCCTTCTTCCCATGCCTTCGGCCTGCCCCCGCTTCCCCCCACTCTCCCTTCCCCTTAGAGCCTTACCTTTCTTGTTGACTGCTCAGCAGCGTCGTCATGTTTCAGTCCTCACTTTTGACGCCGTTGACTCCTGTTATAGATCTTGTCTTGTTTTCAGCTTAGAGCGCGCTGTGCTTTTTCTGGCCCCTCCAAATAGTCCTCGCCGTCTTTTTTTTTCCGACTCTACACGGCTACCACCGCATGGTCCTCTGCGGTCCCCTAGCCACCGGGTAAAATCCACCCCTTTACCGCGCCGGCTGGTGTGGAAGGGCATTCTGCCCGCCCAACAGTCCGCCCATTTCTTCGGTTCGCATAGAATTTTCGGATTACCCCCTCCGACACCCTGCCGGTTCCCTTTTTGATTAATGCCTGTCTTTGAGTGTCAGGTCTGTTTTTCCAGTTGGACGCGGTTCTTGAAACTCGCGAGCGCCCCTTGTCACTCCCTCTCCATCTAACTGGAGCCATGAGTCGTCCCCCTACTTCCGAAGCGTGGTTCATTGACACTGTCCTGCTCCTTCCATCCTCCCGTTTCCCCGTCCACCCCCGTCCTTGATGTTTTCCTCGACTAGTCCCCTTCCTTTCCATCGTGCCAGAGAAAGACGCTTACCCATCCGCCTTGTCTGAACGGTAGGTCCAGTCCGCTCCGGCCCTTTTTTTCCTCTTTTAACCACCCGTCTACCGGGGCCCCCTCAATTCCGTGAAATGGACTTTCCTCGCCCCCCGTGCGCCCGGGCGTTTTCGTTTCCCACCGCAGGAGAATGTCTGCAATCGAACCCCCGCGTCGTTCCTCCCCCTCTTTCCGATAGCTTTTCCCCCTGTGACCTCCGGCCTTGAACTTTTAAGAGAGTGCCCAGGAGAACGGTACTCTTTCCCGAAGTAGAACAGCGGAGAAGTTGAGTCGAATTTTCAGTGCATATGGGCCCTTATCATTTGACAGTCAAATCCCCGACGACCTTTCCTTCCTTTTTCCTTCCGCAGCGTATTATTGTTTTGTCCTGTGGAAAACTTCTGACGGTTTTCTTCCCCTTAACTGACAGAAGTCCTGCTCCCCCCCTTTCCGATTGATTAGGTCATGCCCTAGTAAGGCTTCTCCAGGTGCCAATTCATAGAAGCAAAGGCTTTCTTTTTTCATCCCGATTGCCCCGCCCCATCGCTAATCCCTATTCCAATTTCTTCTTTGAAAAGAACTGCCTCAGGTGGGCACTCTCGTGCGCTTTCTGCTCCGAGGGTTCCCGGTTACAACTTGTTCCGCTCGAGCGTTCCGGTGATGGACGCTGTTTCCTTCAGTCAGCTGGCTAGTTTGCCTCAGCGCTTTTTTCTTATCGCTTTAACCCAGAATCCTGCTGGCTTCCCC
>Ga0179591_1302190_pt1 | contig 21114 bp, 35 predicted proteins | sample CZOMad2_1_08_16f_FD_182891 | JGI IMG/M metagenome (GOLD analysis project Ga0179591, IMG submission 182891) | Vadose zone soil fungal communities from Angelo Coast Range Reserve, California, USA - CZOMad2_1_08_16fungal (PacBio error correction) | ecosystem: Environmental > Terrestrial > Soil >... | reverse complement strand
TGTCCCTTTTTGTATTGTTTGCTTGGTTGAATGGTCCTTTTTTAGTCCCCATGTGGTTTCTCCGTTTGGGCGTTTCTGCTATTCGTCCTACGAGTTACACCCCGGGGAAGCACAAAACGTTCTTTACTTTTTATTCGCTCTCGCCCCCTCACTGTCGTTTTGGTGCTCGCTTTCATTTCTTTTTCGTCTGTCTAGACTGACGCTCCCGACCATTCTCAGCGGAATTTTGTCCCCCATGTTTTCACCCCTTTTTTTTGTCCGTATCTCCGCTCCCCCCTTTATTCTAGGCTTAAAGTGTCTGGGGCCCCCTTCACAACGTCCCACCTGATACCCGTCCCCATGCTCTTTTTTCCCCCTCTGCCCCCATTGCACATGATTCTTTCTGCCGCGGCGAATTTTGTAGCGTCGTGCGCCATTTTTTCTTCCCCCACTCCCCCCAACTTGGCCAACCGAGTATTTGCTCACTTCCTTTTAGGACTGCAACCCCTGCCATCTGCTTGTGCTTCGTTTTGATTTTTTCCTCTTTGACCCTACTCTGGCTTGGGATGTGAACCACCTAGGTTGGCCCAGTTGTGCGCATTGGTGTTTTTCTTTCCTGACCAGTGAGCCTCCCCCCCCCTCAAGAGTATCTTCCTCCTCTTTGACACCCCCCCCGCCCCCTCCTTCCCGCACCAACCCCGAACTTGAAACGCAGCCCCCTCGCTTCCCTTTCTTTTTTGAACCGCCCCCCCTTCAAAAATCCCGCACCCCGTTAACACCTCCGACAGGTGAATTCTTGACGCAGTCAGCTGCTTCAGGGTTTCCTGCATTTCCCCTCCCCAATCACTGCTTTCATTCCCCCTTGAAACACCCCCCTATTCGTGATTTCGCTTCTTTACGCCACCGGGCGTTGATTGGTAAAACTCCCCGCATAATTTTTCCAACGCCGTGACTTGTACACTTTCCTTTATTGTTTTTGTCACCTTCCCTCAGTTTTTACACCACTTTTACGTATCTTTTCCCGTTCGAGTGGCTCCTAACCCTTGCTTTTGCTTTTTTTTTTTTTCTGTATTTTTTTCCTCCCCCATTTTTTTCAGCTTTTATTGTGTTTTACTCCCACGTGTTGCCGCTTCCACACCCCAGACCCCCGTCCAAACTTTTTGGTTTTTATTTTGCTTCTTTGTGACTGGTGGTCTTTGGTCGCTGGCGTTATTTTTTTTTCTTCTTTCAAAACTTGTTCGGATTGTTTTCCTGTCTTTTTTTTTTTTGTGGTGGTTTTGTTTGTTTTCTGGTGACATCTAAGTTACTTCCTCCGTTTTTTTTTTGTTGATCTGAGATCCCCCGTTTCTTTCCCCGGTTTGGCTCAACCCATGCATTCCCTCGCATTTTGATCAGCCCCCAATACCCGCCATTCACAGTTCAAACTCCCACCCATCCTGTCATCCTCCACACAAAGTGTTTTCGCTGAACTTTCGTTTTCTTCCGCTTCCCCTTTTTTTTTTCCCAAACCAACTTCGTAGGGAGTTCCCTCCCCCGGTGAATTGAATTTTTTCTATCTTTGATCCTTTCTCGTTTTTTTGTCGGTGCACCCCCCCTCACTGCTTTTTTTCTACAGTACCTGGTTTTTTTGTTTTCGTGTATTTTTTTGCTTTGGTTCAATAGGACAAAATTGGTATGCGTTTCCCTTGGGTGACAGACTTTATTCTTTTTGTTTACCACCCGGTGAGATTTTTTTCTCTCCTTTCCCCCCCCCCGAATTTTTTATTCTGAAAACCCTGGTCTTGTTGTAGCTTTTAAAGTTTTCATTTAATCGGTTGGCCCTGCTCTTGGCGCGTCCCCTCCCTTCCTTCTGATAGTTGCGCGCTTTTCCCTTGATTACTTATTCGTCTCGTTTTTCCCTTCACTTCGTTTCCTTCTCCTTTTCTTCGTACTTTCTTGCAGTACTTTCTTTTAGACATCCCCACGCTTATTCTTACTTCACCCTCACCCAAGCCAGTACCCGAATGCGAAATTGTAATGTTCTCCAAGTTCATGCCCCCCAACCAGATGATTCAAGGTCTCCGTTTTTTGATTCTTCGAACCACCGAATTGTTGGAGATTTTTCCACCTTGTCTCGATGGTCCAGCTAACGTTTTTCTAGGTCCGATTCACTGACGAAAACCGTGCATTGGTTCTAAGTGGCGAGAACTTATCCTTTTTTTTTTTACACCTTTTCCTTTAGCGTCCCTTTACCCGGCGCCCTCTGAATTTTACAGATTCGGCACGATCAACCCGTTTGCGTTCATTTCGCCGTGTGCGCCCCCTTTTGCGCGGTTATTTTTTCTCCCACTTCTAGCAGCGACCCACGTCTTTCTTTTCTCCCTTCTGAACTGACCACTTTTTTTCCCCGTGTTTTTGAGCCCCTCCCACAGAGTTTTTTGTGCCCAGACCTCATCCCACACTCCCTCTCCTCGACTAACTTTTTCCCTTCCCTTTGGTCCTGTTTTTCCCATGTTTTCCTCAGGAGTGTCCTTTCCCTCCATTTTTTTTTTTTTTCTACCGTCCGGCCTCCCCCTCCCCCGTTCGCCTGAGACCCCAGAAGTTTCCTCCCCCTCTTTTCTTGAAAATGAGCCCTTTTTTTGGTTTTTTCCAGTGGACTTTGTGGACTGCACACTCCTTCTATTGTTAAAACTCCCCCCCCCCCTACACTTTCCCCCCCTTGATAGATTTGTTCATCGCTGCTTTTTGACCCCAGATTAAGGACCTTTGTTAGGTTCTGGCCTGCAACACCTTACAGTTGCCCTTGCTCTTTTTTTCTCTTTTCCCCCCCCAGCGTTTATTTTGAGTTAGCCCACGCTTTCCCAAATCTTTGCTCACGTACCCTTGCCGCGGTTCCACCCCCCCCATTTTTTCCCGTTCTTTTGTTGTGTGGTTGTTTTTGAAATTTCCTGACGCCCCCCCCCCGTCTTTCAACATACCCCCCCCCTCAGACTTTTTTTCCTTTTTGTTTTTTTGCCCTGGCCTTCCCGCTTCCCGGTTTCCCTTTAATGCCCCAGATTTCGCGGTTTTTTCTCCGCGCGTCCTGTTGAAGGACCCAGAATACATTCCCCCCACCGTTATTTTTTCGCGAATTTTCCCTCCGTTTTGAGAGATTCGAACACCCCCCATTCCCCCCCCCCCGCTTTTTTGACTTTCTTTCAGTCCTTCAACCTTCTTAATTTTTTTGGGATTTTCGTCACTCCTTTTACCCTCCGGGCCGTTTCAGGCATTGGGAATTGAGGGCACGATGCCCGATTTTTCAGTTTGCCGCCGTCCTTGTCCGCTCACTCCTTTCCACGTGGCAACTCTTTCTTTGGTGCTTCTTTGTACCCTCCCCCTTTCTGTTTTCTTTCCTTTTCTCTTCTTCTCCCTTTGGGGTCTTTGTACTGCGGTCGTTTTTTTTTTCGTAACACTTTTTTTCCCCTCTTCTTGTCGTTCCAATTTCTTTAGAACAAGCCCCCCCTAATTGAACGGCCGTCTTTTTCCCCCCCCCCCAATAAATTGGGGAGATTCAAACTTGACCCTTTCCTTCACTTCCCAACGCCACATGTTCTTTTTTACCTTTTTATTAATAGTTCCCACCCCCATTGTACCATATAGTATGTCCCAATACGTGTGTTGTTTTTTCCGTTTTTTGCTGTAGATTTCCTTTTTTTTCTTTACCCGCCACCCTTTTTTACTTGCCGGTGGGTTTTTGTCCCTTAACTTTTTTATTTGTGAACTTTTGTCGTGTCTTGTTTCCCTCTTCGAAAGGCGCATTTTTGTTTGTTTCGAAAATGGGGTTCCCCTGATTGAAGCTGGTAATCCCCCCAGCCACATGTGCTTTTTCGAAACAAGTTTCCCAGGTGACTTTTTTCACATCCGACCCACCATGTGAGTGCCATACCAAGACCCCCTAACTTTTTTTCCGCACCAACTTGTAGCTAAGTTTTCCCCGACTGCACCCCCACCGTTTTGTTTGACGCGGAACTTTTTCTTTTTTTTTTTGGACTGCCCCCATCGGCCTGTTCTGGCCATACCCCAGACCCTCCAACGGGTGTCCTTTTTCCCTTTTTATCCCCCCCGAAATCACCCCTTTCTTTCCTTTGCCGGACACTTCATCAAAGTTTTTGTATGTTGGTTGCTTCTAACCATCGCCTTTTCCAGCCCTTCGCGAATTCGACACGCTTTCCCTAACCCCCCAGGTTGCCCCTCTCTTTCCCTTGATTCCCCATCCCTCACGCTAACCCCCTTTTTCTTTCTCTTTTTTCGGCTTGCCTTTTACGGTCTTTGGTGCACCCATTCCGGCGGCGTTCAAAAACCCACCAAGAATTGTGCAGGTTTCGTTTTGCAGGTTTTGGTGTTCCTTTTTTTTTTTTTCTTCAAGTTTGTTTTCTGCGAAATTGTTGGAACCCCAGGTATTCTGCTAAGTTAGGTTTGTTCTCTTCTTTCCGCCGGTTTTTTTTTCTTCTCCCCGCCTAGTGGGAACTGGAAGTCTGCATTTTTTTCGTTGTGCCTGTTACTCCCCTTCCGAAGGCCTATCTCAACTTATTTTTCCTTTTTTTTTGCACGTTTTTCTTTTGGCTTCGTTTCTTTTGTTCGTTTGTCAATAGTACCTTTATGATCTCTCCCCCAAACTCACTTTTTTTGCACCCCCCCACCCCCCTGCTTTTTTTCAACCTCAAAGTTTTTTAGGTCCCCTTTTCTAGTACGTACCAGCGGCTGTTCCTTCTTGCCTGTTCCCGTGGGTTTTGTGTTTGCAAATCTGTGATTTTTTTTTTTTTTTTGTTTCTTTTTTCTTTTACAGTCGGCAGGTTTTTGAAGTCGAAGTTTCTCTTGCCTTTTTCGCTTTTTGTATTCCATTGCCGTTTCCTCTCTTCTTTTGCTCCCGTTTTTTTTTCCAAGTGCCGTCCGGAATCTCGCCTAAGGCGGTTTTTACACGTTGCCTTTCCTCTTCTATTCTCCCCCCTTCCGCGTCTCCGGCTACTGGCGTACCTGAATTCCCTTTTGTGGGCCCCGTCGCCGATTTCTTTTCCCCATTTTTTTTATAACCTTCTTGTGGCGAATTTTGACTGCACGATCTGTACCCCCACTATATCCTATGTGTTGCGATTTCCTGCCCTTACCCCGGTCTTCCTTTTGGTTCCGAACGTCTTTTCCTGAACAATCTTCAAACTTCCACCCCCCCCACTCAAACGTCGTGCTTTTTTAGAAGCTTGTTCCCCCCCGTTGTCCCCCCCCCCTTACACACTGATCGTTCCTTTGTTTTTTTAGGTAGTGTACCGTATACCGTAGGCCCCCCCTTCTTTCTTGTTTTTACCCAAGGCCTGTTCCTTTTTGACTTCTAGTGCGCCTTTTTTTTTGTGTGGTATTTGACCACAGGACCTTCTCTCCCTCAAACGCTTTTCCAAACAAATGCTTTAGGCAGCAGTGCAAACAACTTATGCCGTACCCGAACTATTCCCCTTTTCACAAACTGTAGTGAAATGCGGAAACTACTCGAATTTCGCGCTCCGTTACGTTTTTACAAATGGTCTTGTGAATCTTTTTCGACAATGCACAAAACTCTTTGAATCGTCTTCTTCAGCCGCCCTCTTTAGTGCACTTGCCGTGCCCCTCTATAGCGATTGGCCCCGTAGAAAGCCTTCCCAATAGGAGCGTAAGCAAGCCCCCCCTCGCAACCATCCCACGCCGTCACGGTGGCGTTCCTTTCTCACCCAATCATACGTCTTTTCCTGACCCCTTTTCTCTCTGCCAACCATTTCGTGCTTTTGTTCTCTCCCTCCCAAACCCATACGCCCCTGATGGCCCACTAACCCCTACAAACCCTCCAGCGTGACCTACCCCTTTTTGCATTGAGTAACCCAGTGTCCCCCCCCCTTGTTTCCCCTACTCCTGGCCCTACCCCCCCCCCCCCCCACCTTGTCCCTTCGCCAACTCGTCCTTGCTCTGAGGCTCCCATTGGATGGATGACACCCCAGTAGCCCCGCGACTCCTCCCTCCTTCCTACCACCGTCCCCCCCTCCCCTCCCCCCCCCCTTCTGTTTTATTTCGACTCTTCCCCGAGCCCCCTCCTCCTCTTTCTTTTTTTTTTCAACCCCAAAGCCCTCCAGTTAAGCCCAACTCTTGGCTCTGACACCTAACCCCCCCCCACCAACCTCCCCCCTTTCCGACAACTAAACCCAGTCCGCGTCTTTATCACACCTTTTTTTTTTCTTTTCGTTCCTTTTGTTCTTGTTGGCGTTCACCAACCCCTTACCCCAAACAAAAGTGTCAGTTCTTTCGGGTCTGACTTCTTTTAGGGTCTCCGAAGTTTAGATTCGGTTAGTTCTTCGTCGTCCACCCCCTTCTGGTGAACGGACTTTATCCTTTTTAGTGTTGCATGCTGTGGTTGCTCGTGAGCTTCCCCTGGACCGAGCTAAAAAGTTGCCATGCGTCTCTTTTTCAATGTCGGGTCCATCCCTCTTCGCTTCTTTTCTGGACTCCTTTTACTCCATCCCTTGACTTTGCATGTTCTCCTCCAAGTTTTATTGTGGTCCGTTAAGTTTTATACCGGCAGAGTCCGTCCCCCGCTTGCCCTCTCCCCCCCTACTGTGAGTCCTACCTTTTTCGCTTTTCCTATTTAATTCTCAGTTCACGTGGTTTTGGATCTTTGATTCGGTAGTCAGGTCCTTAATACTGTATTGTTTGAGTCCACGTTTTTTTTCCAGCCCTCTCCTCCCTCTGGTCAAACAGTATCTGTTCCCGCCCCTGAATCTTACCGGGTTGTCCCGCCCCTTTTCTTTGATCCATAGCACCCCCCCTGACCACAACAGTCCCTTGTGCGGTTTTTGTTAGCCCTCGTCTTTTTTCTTTTTTTATCTTCAGTTTCACTCGCTAACCCCCTCAACGGGTCCGCCCGTTGTCTCTCTTTATCTACGGAATTGACAACACTTTTTTCGTCCTTTCCTGAAAAAGCCTTGCGTAATCCAACTCTAGTTGAGTTTTAAGCTTCTTCGCCCATTACGCTTGAGTTCATCTGTTATTCGCTTTTTTCCTTCACACCCTGCTCTATTTACGCGGGATTAGGCCGCTCCTTTTTCTCCCCCCGTTTTTCTTGCCTTTCCGCGACCACCGAGTCTGCTACTTCACTTTACTGTTCTGTCTTCCTAGGATTATCCCCCAGGTCTCCGTCCTTTGGTGCTTTTGAAGAACCTTCGCTTCCGGTGCCCCGGCTCTCCTGTACTCTCTGGGGGCTGCCCCGCCACGCTGTCCCCCCACAAAAAACCCCCCCGCTCCCCTCAATCCTTCTCCCGTATCCCACGAAGTGACCAGCCCCCCCACGCCAGCAATTCCCCGGAGAAACAAGACACAGACCAAAGACACCCACCCCCAACACCCCCCCCACAGAACACTCGCCGAAACTTTCTCACACACAACCCCCCAAAACAACACACCCCTCCACACCTTCCTTTGTTCCAGTCGTCTCCCCACACCTAGTGGCAATGTCAATCCTCACCCCACCCTTATCCTTACACGTCCCCCCCCTGCACACACCCCCCGCACTGCCCCCCTCCCCGCCCCCCCCACACACCCCCCAGCGATCCCGCGCCGGTCTCTCCACCATCAGGCTTGTTGTGACACTCTCCTCCCTTGCTCGGTGGTCCCTCACTTTCCAACCCCCGTCGTGTGCCCTGTTCTGCGAACATTCCTTTCCTCGGCCCCCCGTTTTGCTTTTTTTCTTTACCAGCCAAAATGGAGTGGGCACACCAGTCCTTTTTTTGGTAGCTTGCCCCCCCGAGAGGTTGTTTCCTTATCCCCCCCCCCCTCACCCCCCCCAGTTCCATCCCTCCCGTTTCTTTCTCCCCCCCTCCCACCTCACCCCCCATGACCCAGTTCAAACCCCCTTGCCCCCTTTGGTCGTGGTTTTTTTTTTTTTTCGTTTGTGGACACCCCCTCCCCGTATTTCGGTTTCCTTTTACCTTTACTTCGGCTTCTTTCCGCCTGTGTCCGTGCTGTTTAAAACCTGCACACTTTTCCTCATTCCATCCCCCGTTCTTTTCCGGCCTTTGAAGGCTGCATCCCATTTTTTACGCGATTCTTTTTTAAACGCCCCCAGACACCTCGCTTACCCTTTTCCTTTCAGCTTTTTTTTTTCCCCCCCCCCTTTCGTAAGTCTTTCTTTGTCGTGAACTCCTCACCTCGCGGGTTACCCCAGGTGGGTTCTGGTGGTGTCACTGTACAGTGACGTTTCCCTGATTTCCCCCTGTGCCGTCAGCACCAAGCTTCGACCCTTATTCAAACCTAGTCTGTTGCCGGGGGTTTAAAACTTCTTGTCGAGATTTCGTGCTTTTTTCTCTTGGAAGGCTTTTTGTGCCCCTCTTGATTTTTTTTTTTCTTAATTTTTTCTCCTACCAAACCCCATGGTTGTGTATCCTGATCCTGGGGCCCCACCACAGCTTCTCCTGCCTCTCTTAATCCTGTCACCACCTTCACCCTCGTCTGGAGTTAACCCTTATAGACAGTACCCCCCCCACCGCCTGCCCTTTCCTTTTTTCGGTTTCCCGGCCCACTTTTTTCCTCTTATAATTTCTGTTGCTTGCGGGAAGAGATTTACCTGTGGCTTCTTTTTTTTTTTAAAAACTGTTTCCCTTCTTTTCCCGGTGTACTACTTCTTGACTCTTTCCCTTCAGTTGCTTCTATGTGGGTTATAACCTTTCTATCGGGCCGCTTTTTTTTTTCTTTAGACCACCCCCCTTGTGCCCTTTGATAATCGGATTTTCAAGTTTTTTGAACCTCCCTTCCTGATCCAAATACCCCAATTTCGCACCCAACTTTCCGATTCCTCACCCTTTTTCTTGGCGACGTTTTTTCCCCTTGAGTCACCGACCCTTGCACTCCTTAGGCGAGCACTTGAACATTCTGGCCAGTCGTTCTTTTAGTCCTTGTCCTCTTTTCCCTTTTTTTTCCCGCTTTTTTCACTTTTAAACGATTCTTACGACAATCCCCCATTTACTGTAATTGAATCAGCTCAGACCATCACATTCCGGTTGTTTTTCCCCTCCCACAGTTTTGTTTCTTTTTTTTGTGCATCCGCTATTTTTCCTTTCCCCTCCCCGTTGGTTATGTGAAAATTCTTTTCTGGCTTCTCGCTTATCCTTGACCCTTTCAAATCCTTCGATTTTTCATGGTCCGAAGCGTTTTTCCCCCCCTAATGTGTGCTTTTTTTTTTATTTGTCCCAACAACTTTAACCTGTTTTTTTCTGTACTTCTTATGTGGGGTATGGGGGTGGTTTCCCAGTCTCCGTTTATTGAGCTTGTTGGGGCACCTCTGCGGTTTCTACTTGCCTGGTGTTGCCGCTTTGTTCCCCTTCCCTTCCCCATCCTCTTACTTATTTGATTGTAGTTAGTCGGCCTTCTTTGTTGTTGAGGCATTCCCATTCAACGCCTTTTTCCCTGTACACCCCGCTCCTTGAAGGGCCCACGATCCTTTTTTTTCTTCACGCTGTAGTGGACAATATCATAATTTCTTTACCCCACCCTCCACTTGCCCCCCCAAAAACAATCCCCCCCCCGCGATGTCTTATTCTTCTTTCTATGGTCTCGGCTTATCGTTTTACGGGTAAGGGCTTTTGCACTCCGATGTTCTTACCTGTCTCATCCCCCTTTCCTTTCGCTTTCTTTTGTGCTCGGACTGTTTTTTTATTACGCGTGCGTTTCCCCCCCTTCTCTTGATTTTTTCTTTTTTGCTTTCCAAATGCCTGTTCGATCTGCCCGACTTTTTTGTTTTGGCGATTGATTCGGCCTTGTTTTTTTCTTTCAGTCTTTTGCTCCGCGTCTTCCTGCCATTTGTTGCACTTTTATTTTTTTCTGGTGTGGCCGCGTGTCTTTGGATTTTTTCTTGTGTAATCTCTTCTGTCTCTCCCTTGTTTGGAGAAGTGTAACTTTTTTTTGATTTGTTTTTCACCCCCCCCGCTTTTTTTCTTTTTATTCTCTTTTTTACCCGTATGTTTTAGATTTTTGTGGTTCATCTGTGACTTTTTTTGACACCTTCTTTGTTGTTGATTTCTACAAACTCTTCTTTTTTTTCCTCTTTTCTCACTTTTTCTCTGTGTGATTGTTTTATCAATTTTTTTTTTCTTCTTTTTTTTTTTCTTCTTTCTTTTGTTTTTTTTTTTCCCCCCCCCTTTTCTAGTGACCCTTCAAACACAAACAATCCTTTGCTGGATGTTCCTCCAGTGATGGCACAACGTTAAACCCGGTTTCTACCCTTCTTTTACCGTTGAGCATGATATTTCTTTCTTTCTTCCGATTCTCGATTTTCTGGGTGGACACACCGGCTCTTGTTCTGCGGTCGTCCTCCTCTTTCCTGTCCCCCCCGCCCTTGTTTGGCTTCCTTACACGCCCGGTCACCGAGTTTACGCCCCCCCGCCTGACAAAAAAATCACTACACCCCTCAGACACACAGCAAACTTTTCTCTGAAGTGACTCGCAACCCTTGGGCCCCCCGCGCAAGCTTGCTCTTCGAATTTTTCTAGCCGTCTCGACGGTGCCCTATCGAAGTAAACTGACGAGGACCCCCCTCTGCAGCTTCCCCCCCCTTCAACTCTTTCGACACTCGCAAAAACCCCACATCTTCAGTCATTTCTCGTTCCGCCCGCCCCCGCACTCGGTTTGCGACAACTTTTTTCCCGTCGCCTGCATATTTGGGGCCTCCGGGGGCCGTGACACTCGCGGTCAAATGTCTTTACAACCTCACGGTGTCTGTTTCCGAGTCTGTTCTTGCTTTTTCTTCACTCTTCTGAAAGCTTCCCTTTCTGGGGTGCTTCTATACCCGTTTCCCTGTCCCGCCTTTAAAAAACCCATTTTGACCCTGAAACCGGGTTTTTTGTTTTTCGGTTTTCCTGGGTTCTCTTTGGTAGAGGCGTGCCTTTTTGTGAGCAACTCTTTTTTTTTTTTTTTTTCTTCTTTGTACGGGGTTCTACTTTTCTTTTCCTCCCTTGCTTTGTTGTTGATTTCTGAGATACCCCCACGACGCTTCTTCACAAACAAGTTCACGTCATGACATCCCCCCGCCACACCCCTCGGACCCCAACGATTTGTCATGTATGATCCCTTTCTTTTCGGATCGGTTGCAGCTTCACCCTGAGGTCCAAAACCTACCCCCTGTGGCCGCAAAAGCCCCTTCTTCGTACTATTCCCAGTCTTTTTTTTTTTCGTGAACTTACAGAGAGGTGTTGTCTGCCGTTCTTTTCTCGCACGTCTCTTTCTTAACGAGGCCCCCACCAGTTATGGCGTTTTCGGGACCCGCTGTGCGCGTCTTTCTTTTTTTCATTCGCATCTTGGCTTTTGCCGTCTTGGCGGTGACACAGGTTTTCCCTTTTTGTCTTTTTGCCGTTTCTCCTCCCTTTCGCCCAGGTCCGCGGCCGCAATTCCTCCTGTCTCGCGTGGCAGACTATTTTCCTCTTTTTATCTTTTTTTGTATAGCCGCCGCTTCGGCTTTTTTTCGCTTCCTCCCTTTTTTGACTGTGCTGCAGCACACACCGCTCTTTCGGTTCCAACGCCTTGTTCCCCCCAGTCAACCATTTTTTTCACTTCTTTTCTTTCCTACCTAATTCCACAGACGGGGCTGCCGGTGGTGGGTTTTCCCTCTCTCTTTTTTCTTCTTGAACTCTGTCCGCTCACGTTTTTTTTTTTTTCTCGACCCGTTTCCTTCGCAGGTCCGTGGCATTTTTGCCTAGGTCGATTTCTATTAAAATGATCCGTGTGGTCCTCTACCTGTCATTTCTGATTTTTTTCCCCGATCTGGCGCCCTGGGGGGAACCCCGGGTTTTTTCATTTTTCTTTTGCTTTGGACGGCGGGAGTTACATCGAGACCCCAGCTGCCGTCACCAGCCCGCTTCTGTGTTTTTTCCCCCCTTTTTCTTCATTCCCGTGTTTTGTAATTTTAATCAGCCCGTCCCCCAAGCTGCATCCCTGTTTCCAAGTTCCGTTTTTTGCTCCCCCTTCCCCTTTCCCCGTGTTTCGGGCCTCGTCGCGTGTCTCGTTCCTTTTTCTCTCCCCCTTTTTTTCCTAACCTTTACGGTGTCGAGCCCATTACGCTGTCTTGACCGAGCTCCGACACCCTTCCTGTCCTTCAGTTGTGGGTTTTTTTTTTCCCCTTTTTTTCCCGTGGTGTTTTCTACTTCTTTTGTCTTTCCTTTCAACGCACGACCCCCCCCTCCCACTGTCCCACCCCCTTTCTGGCTGTTCGCGGGCTTCCGTTGCAACCCCTTCTCTAGGGCTTCACATGCCCCCACCCCCGGAAGTTGCGGACGTTTGAGATGTGAGTCGTGCGGCCTACCTGCGGTCCCTTCCCGTGCACCCTTTTTTTTTTTTTCTATCCCCTACGAGTCCCCTCCTACCCACCCCCCTCCACAATGTCTCATAAAGTCAGTGGATTTTTTTTTCTTTGACGCCCCCCCGGCCCCCCCCTCCCCACCCCAATCGTAACCCAAATTCCTCCCGTTTCTTTGGTTTTTCTTTCAACTGTTCTCCATTCTTCGCTTTGCCATTGCATCGCGGCCCCTTCTTCCTCCAGGGTTGTTTCTGCTGCGCGTTAAAGTGCCATTTTAACCTCGTAGGTGTTCCTAATTTTTTTCTTTTTCAGAGATTCTGTACACGAACCATACCAAAGCTGACTTCTTTTTCCTATTTTTCAACCAGCCTTTTTTCTTTCTGACTGTGAATCCGTTGCCCAGGGACCCCTCGTTCCTTTTTTCTTTTGTATTCCCCTAACCCCCTCTTTGTTTTTTTTTTTTTTCACACGTGCCCCTCTTCTGCATCTACTCCCGTTAAAAGTTCCTCTTTAATTGGGAGTTTTTTGCTTTGGTTCGAAGTTTGGTGCTCATTTTTGGTATTTGATTTTGGCGTTGTTCGCCCCATTTTTAGATGATTTGTCTTAACCCCCTGAACCCTGGCCGTGCCTGGCAAGTAGGAACCCCCCCCAACACTGCGTAGCTTCCCAGTATTCTCCCCCCCCCCCCGCCAATGTCCTTTCTTTTTTGGTATAGTCAAAACCCCCCGTAAACAACTCTATATGGACTTTTTTAATCAAGTTTTTTTTGCCCGTTGCCCAGACCCCCCCGTCTCTTTTTTATCACCCTCAAACTGTGGAAAATTATTTGCGTTGTGCGTCCTACACCAATGAGTCTGAATTCCTAATGCCCTCTACCAGTGCTCTCCAGACGTCCCCGGCACGGCCCCCTGTTTTCATACACACCCTGTTGAATAGATCAGGTTTGACCGCCCCCCCATGTTCCCTCACGTCCCCTATCCCCCCCTCACTAAGAAACACCCCCACCCCCTCCCCCGTTACCGCCCCCCACCCTACAACCCCCCCCCCACGCGTGAGTCCCCCCCCCTCGGCTTTTCGTTTTACCTGAAGTAGCTCTTCTCCATTAGTTGTGGTCCTTTATCCCCCCCCCCACCAGCGCCATTCCCCGGCACTTGTAAACACTTCTCTTTTGTGACCGGACCCCACTCCCATCCCTCCCCTTTCCCTAAGTTTTCAAACTTGGACTTCTCCTTCCAAAAATCCCCCAATTTTCCCTCCATTGGAGCGCTTTCCCTCCCTTTTTCCGTCGGGTCCGGATGTTTTCCCCCCCCCCCCCCACCTCACCCCCCACCCCCCCTTTCTTGGGGTTCGTGTACTGCCAGTCTTCCCGTGCCTTTTTTTTTCCCGTGCACCCTCCCACCCGGTTCGGTGACACTGGTTTTTCTACAAAAAATTGACTTTGGGCTTCCCTCTTGCCCGCGACCCTTGGCCTTTTCTTCTGTCTGGGAGTCATCCTGGACTGAAATCCTTTTGCGGCAATGACCATCTCCCTTTTCGCTGTGCCCCCCAAACACCAGTAACGGTAGTGGAAGGTTCTTTCACCCCCTTGGTGCTCCCCCCCCTTTTTCCCTTCCGTTCCTCTTGCTTTGGACTTTTTTTTCCTTTTTTTTTCTTTTTTTCGTGGCCGGTTGGCTAAACATCCGCTGCCCCCCCCTGATCTTTCCAAGGTAAACCTTTTGTTCCACGCTTGGTTTCAGACCCCCTGCGCCGCCTCTTAACCCCGTCCCTTTCCAGTTTTTTCCATCTTTCTTTTCTCCTTATTGTCAGGCCCGCCCCGACTGGCGGTTGAGTTTTTTTCCCCCTCTTCTTGCCAGCACAAGTTCGCCACATTACTGCCTTGGCGTTGGTGCTCCCAGTTTGGTCGTCGGTGGCATACACCTTCACTCTCTCTGCTCTTACCTCCACCATCCCCAAAACCACAATTCTTTTCCGTTCCCTAAGGCTGGACTTTCACCATTGTATCGCTGAATGCGTGCTTTTGTCTTTTAGGTTATGACCCCCAATACACTCGTTTCGTCCTTCGCCCACCAAAAGTTCCGTGCTTTTTTCCATTTTTTGGGGGGCGGCCCCCCCCCCCCTTTCGTAATCACCTTACTTCTGCCTTTTTGCCCGTCGTAGTCGTGTACCTGGCGCGGGGGTACCCAGTTTTCATCTGAGTGGATTTTCTCTACTTCCTTGAGTGCCCTCTTCACTTCCAACTCGTTCAGTTCTCCCTCCCCCTGGTCTTATTACGGAGTGTTTCTCTATGCGCCTCGCCCCCGTCGCTTGCTCCCCAATCACTCTGTTGCCGTCGCCTCTTTTTGAAATTCGTTCCTCCGTTGGAGACCTTCACCCCAACTTATCCGTACCCCTTCTTCTTTGTTTTCCCAACGACTTGCAAAGTTCTTCCGTATGCCGCCTTGGAGGTGTTTCACCCTCCCCTTTTCAGCACACGCACACCGCAGACGTCCTCCCAATTGGAAACCTTTCTTCCCTCAATCGATTGTTTTTTTTAGATACTCTCTCTTGCTCTGCCTTTTTCATTGCTTTGTTTTCCCTCTCTAACCTTTTCTGTTTTTTGGACCCGTCGTCCGATGGGGCTTGAGGCTGCCAGATCGGTTTGGTCCCTTCAAGATGGACCCTCTTTCTCCCCCCCTGGAACTTTTGTCACACCCCCCACGCGCCCCTTGTAAATGCATTCCCACGTTTTCTTCCCCCCACAAGTGCGTCCCGCCAGAGGCTCCTTTTTCCCCCAGGAGACCCCAACTCCGCCGCAGAACATCACCCCCTCTCAGTTCCCTCAACGACTGTTTCTCCCCCCCCTCCCCCATTTCACCTCCCCCATTTTTCCCCTACCCCGCTTTTCTTCCCCGGGAACGACGCCACCCACCTTTTGGCCCTGTTCCTTCCCTAAACTTCACCTTAGGGACACCCCTGACGTTCTTCCTTTCCTTTCGTTTTTTCCCCGGCGCCCTCTTGGTCTGTTGCACCGCTTTTTTTTTTTTTTTGTTTTCCCGCATTTTCCGTCCTGCACCCCCCGACCCGCCAAAACCCTGTTTTTTTGCTCGCGCTCTTGGTGACTTTTCCCCTTTTGTGTTGTTTTTTTTTTATATTTCTAGCACCCTGCTCGTGTCCTTCATTTTTTGGATGGCATTTTTTCTTTTTTTTCTCCTCCCTCCTTTTTTTTTTTTGAGACACTACGGTGATCCACACACAAGCCTCACGACTCGTTGCCTCTAACCAATCGGGCCCCCCCAAGTTACGGGGTTTCAGGTTCGGTTGCAGTCGGGTCCCTTCTCCTTTTCTCAAACCACCCTAAACCCTTTTCTTCTTTGATCTTATTTTTGGTCCGATGGTTGCTTCCACTCCCGTGCTCTCCCTAATTTGTGTGTATGAGTAGTTGTCCGTCAGTAGTGCTCCACGGGTTTAACACGTCCAAATTATGAGTTTTTACCCCAAAGATAGTGTTCTCTCCCGTCCTGTCCCCCTTATTACACCGGTGTTGCGGAGTGCGAACAAACTTTTTCTGTGGTCTGCGTTTTTTTACGGTGGAGTGCGATTGTCCCTTCTTTTTTACGAGGCTAAGAGTTTTTCTGCGTTCTTCGCTTCAGGATTTTCTTTTCTTCTTCTTTTTTTTCAATTTTATTATTTTCGCCTCGTACATCTCCAGTTTACCCCCCTTTCCCCGTACCCCCTGTCCCCTTCAGGATGTCTTCTCCGTTTGATGTTGAGCATATACCCACAAGAATGTGCACCCCTTGATCTTTGGATGTTCCTTTGCTGCCGTTTCTTCGGTTTGCTTTTTTTTTCCCTTGCCCGCACCTTTTCAACCTATTTTTTTTTTTGGTGTGAAGATCTTCAGAAACACTTTCATGTAATTGGTCCCTTGCCCTCGAAGTTGTACTGGGTTTATACACCCGCACCTCTCCTCCTCTTAGTTACCTCTGATGACCCCCCGGTAATGTTTTAATCTCCCTCTCCCCTCTGGCCGACTCTCTATAAAACCGAATAAGCCGTTTACCCCACTCTTCCTTTCACCCCTTTTTTTTGTAAAATGGACCCTTTTCCGTGTACGTCATCCTTACTTGAGAAACCCCACCACACACACGTTTCTTATTTCAGTCACGCCACGAACTTCACGGACTGTCGTTGTCATGGTACCCCCCCCTTCTCCAGGTGTCTCCCTTTCTCCAGACCCAACCGTTCCTTGTGATGTTTTTTCCCCCGAAGGGGTTTCTTTTTTTCCCTCCGGTTCGCCGTATATTGTTTTTTTGGGCCCCCTTCCGACGTTGCCGTCGCCATCTTTTCCAACGAATACCCCACTGTTGAAACCCCGGATCCTTCGCTGTTTCTTCTCCTCCCCCATCTCTTCCTCGCTCCTGAACGATTCCCTTCTGCAGTGTCCCCCCCCTGCTTCTTCTCCTCCCCCAACCACTTTTTTTTTCTCCGCTCTGGATGAGGTCCCTCAGGATCATTTTTCCTTCCTCCAAATGATCCCCCTCCTCCTGAAGCAAATCCCCAGCACGTGAGGGTTAACAACCTTTCCACCCTTTCCCTCCGAAGTGCCCCATACCCACATGACCCCTTACAACCACCTGGAAGCGTTAGTGCCCTCTCTTTACAATTGCCGCCGATTTCTTCCCCCTGATCTTAAAGCCCCCTATTTCGCGACCACCTTTAGGCCCCTTTCCTCCCTGCGCCTCTGCGCTCTCCTCGAGGCGACCACCGACCTTTCATTTTTCAACCACCGAGTCCGGCTTTCGGCCCCCGAGCGTCTGGGATCCCCCCACCCCTTCCCCTCCCCCCCCCCCCCCCTTACGACGACCTGCTCTTTTACCCACGACCAACCCACAGCTTCTATCAACAGTAACTTAACTTTCTGCGTGCCCTTTTGAAGTTGTACCCCCCAGTTTTCCCACTCTCGACCAGGCTGCGCTCCTTCCCTGTTCACTGACGCAAAGAGAACCATGCTTTTCCAAAGTGTCCCCACCTGGAGACCGCCTCCTCCTGCCGGCACCCCTCGTAGACCTCACCCCCCCCCCCCCTGGGGCCCTCTCTCCAGCCCCCCCCCCCCCCCCCCCCCCCCCCCCCTCCCCCCCCCCCCCGGTCCACCCCCCCTCGCCCCCCCCCCCCCCCCACCCCCCCCCCCCTGTCGTGCCCCTCCTCTGTCCGTTTAGTCGAAATTTTTTTTTTTCTTGGTACTTTTGTGCCCGCGGTTTTCGTTTGTTCGTACACTTTTTTTGTCCCTTTGATTTTTGGACACCTTAATTCCGTCAATTCAGTAGTACCCCCCCAATTCACCTTTCCGTATTTAAAGAAAGTATTACCCACTCCCCACCGCAAATTTCCCTGTTTCGTCATCCGCCCCCCCCATTCTCTTTCTCCCCTTTCGTTGTTGTTTGTTCTCCCCTAGGAGAGTTTTTTTAACTTTGGTTTGATACCTCAAAAATTTTCTGTTTGTTGTTTAATCAATATCTCTCTCCCTTATTTTTTTGTTCCCCCCCTTTCTTTCCATTCGGGAGAGGTTCTTCTTTAAGAATACTGTGTGCCCGCTCAGCGGAAGCCAACAGTGTGTTTTGTTCTGAATTAAAGCGACACATCCCCCCCCCAGTTCGCCCCCCCCACTCGAGAGTCCCCCACTCGGCTTCTGTTTTCCGACCTTGCACCCTTAATCTTCAAGTGGCAAGTGCTCTAGTAGTTTTTTTTTTCTTCGGCACTTGGCCAGCTTTTAGGTCATTCCCCACGCCCCCCGCCAAAGGTTTCACTTCAGTTTCCACTGGTTCTCCCCGGCAATCCCAATTACTTACTGCCCACTTTCATCGAACTACGTAGAGTTGTTTGAGGGTCCTTGTCTTTCCAAAAATGGTATCCCCCGGAACCTGACTCTTCTACTCCCACCGGACGTCGGTTGTTACAACCCTTGCTGTTTTTCCAAACTGTGGCTCTGCGCCCACCTCCAGACCAGGTTCCCCCCATTTCGCGTATAGCGCCGGAACCCCACTCCCCTTGTAAATCAAAAACCACAAGAACACGTTCTGGGTCGTGGCAGCTTTTTTTCAGTTCTGTGTTTTGGCAATTGTGTTTTTTTCTTAAGACCTTATGATGGAATTGTTTTTTTAAAGTGTTTGGTTTCAACGCGGGCGCTTATTCCCCAGATTTGTTGCACCGCTCTGTTTACAGCTTCAACTCTTCTTTTCTCCTCGGCATAACTCCTGGATTACTTCGCTTCGTTTTGTGTAAGTGGGCCCCCCCCCCCTGACGCCCGTGCTCTTTTCCCAACCGCGTTTTGACATCCCCGCGACACATCATGTTGGCCAGTTTTTTTAGGTCCCCTTTTGTCGCGGTTGACAATCCTGTTTGTTTTGCGTTTTGTGACATCTTCACAAAACCCTCCCCACCTTCCACCCCAACAATATCCCTTTCGACCGGAAGCGTCCCCTCTTTTTCGGGAATTCCTGCCGCCAGCCTTTCGGGACTGAACGCCGCCGCGCCTTTTTTTCCTCCACAACTTTTTAGGCACGCAATGTCTTTCCTCTTTTACCCATTTTTCTGGGTTTTTTTCGTGCAGTTTACGTCTTTTCCTGCCCATGGACTCTTGCCGTTTATGGAGTGTTCGTTTTCCCCCCCCTCTCTCTCTTTATCTTGGCCTCACGTTTCACTTTTGGAGTTTTAGTATTTTTCCTTTGGTTTCTCTTACTTCTGGCATTCGTTTATAGTTTGGACCTCGCCCTTCCCCCGTTCGTCCGACTCAATGTGCAAGATCATTCTGGCCTTTGGGTATTTCTTTGCCAATAACTTCCCTCTCTCAATTTTCTACTTCGCCTGGAGATGTCCAGTCACATCTGATAGGTACCCAACTGCCCTTTTCCCCTATCTATCTGGACGTCTTTTCACTGACCTGCACCCTTTTTTTTCTGCGCGGTTCTCACCACGTGTTGAGGTGACCTAGGCCACATTCACCAAACCCCTACCCCCGTAAGTGTTTTTAAGCTTTCGACAACCCGGCCCTTTCCCATCTCGTGTATGCTGCTTTTCGTTTTTGATGATAATTCCTCTTCCGCTTCTTGTCTGGGACCTTCGTTCTTGTTTTTTACCTCGTTTCGGCTGTGTTTTTTTCCCCCTAAGCGCGCAAAGCCCCGAGGACCCCCGGCTGCAACAGCTCCTCTAAAGCCAAACTGTAACGTCCCTCCGAGGCAAGCCGAACCGTTTTGCTTCCTCCCCCGCGGATCGATGAAGTGAGAGAGCCCCTCCTCGAACAACTCCTCCCACACAAGGACCTCCGTTCGCCACTGAAAACCCAACGATGCGGATTCTTCGACCTTTTTTCTACTGGGCAGGACCCGGGGATGTACCCGGGGACCATTCAGCATGCTTGATTCTCTGCCTGCAGCTCCCATAGCCCGAGCAAACTTCCACGCAGTCCCCCATGTCGGTGTGATATAATTTTTGGTGGCACCATTAAGTTGCTTCCCCCTTCTTGTTTTCTTCTCCCAACCGATCTTTTCCCGCTTTTGTTCTTTTTACGTCCTTGACTTGTGCCAAACCGATCAGACCAAAGGGTTTTTGATAGCGTGGTTCTTTTTTCTTTTTTCCTTTTTTTCGTTTTGGGCGAGGGTTTTGGCGCGCCACTTGCTTCGTTGAGGTGGTTGCAGCCTTTTTTTTTCCTTTTTCTCCTTTTCCCCTTCGTGTTGTTTTTGAGCCATCTCTTTTCCCCCCTCACGTAAAAACACTTGGCCAATAGCCCCCCTTCTTTCAATAACACGAAACACCCACAGTGACCCTCCCCCCTGTGCCCTCTCCCCCCCCCTTTTGTTTGTCGTTTGCAGTCCTGCAACTTTTTTCCCAAACATCAAAAACAACCAGTTGAATCACAGGCGGTTTTCGGAGTATCTTGACCAGCAGTTCTTCGGGCCACCCCAAGACACGGCGCCTATCCTTCCTTTTTTTCCTGCGTCTCGTTGATAGTAGAGCACTGCAAGCTTTTCCCCCCTGGTATGAGTTTTCATGGTCAATGCCACCTTTCTCCTGCGGACGCGCTCTCTTCGCATTCTGGTTTGCAGTGGCGAACCCGGTCTTGTTGTTACTTCCCAAGTTTATTCTTGGGGAGGATCGCCTGCTTTTTTATTCCTCCGTTATTTCGTTTTTTTCGTTGGGGCGGTTTGTTTTATTCGGCTTCGTTTTTTTTTTTCGCGTAGTCCTCTGTTTTGGGACTCCCGGCTTAGTTTTTTTTCTTTTTTTTTCCCCCCCCCCCCCCAAAAAAAACCCGTTCTCTCTTCCACACCACTTTTCCTTGTCCCCTGCCCCCACGCAAAGCGGAGGAAACCTTCACTAGCAGTAGCATTTCGTTAAAGAGCAAACAGAGATTCCGTTTTCGGGTGCCTTCCCAGAAAATTCGGGGGTTTTTTTTTTTTTTTTTGTTTTTGACAGTTTTGCAGTTATTGTAGTCCACGCTCCCTATTTCCTCCCGCGCAGAACAACGGTGCAGGTCAGTGGACCTCCTACATCTTTCCGTTTTTGTTAAATATCTCCTTTGTTTTTCTCCATGGCAATTTAGACCGATGTAGTTTTACCCAGTCCGCGGCTGCCCAGGGGAGTGAAGGTAACTCTCTCCCTGGCGTTGAAGTGCGGAGTCTCGATGAAAAAACACTTGATCACTCCCTCCCTTTTCCAACGAGTATCTTTGCCTCCCGAAGTTCACATTACCCCGTGTAAGCTTATTTTCCTTCTAGGGGAACAGACACTTCCTTCACACGTCCGAGCAAGTAAGAGAAACTTCTTTACCGTCCTGAGTATTTTTCCATTGG